>Ga0181530_10007007_pt1 | contig 10915 bp, 8 predicted proteins | sample PEATcosm2014_Bin_42_FD_119769 | JGI IMG/M metagenome (GOLD analysis project Ga0181530, IMG submission 119769) | Peatland microbial communities from MTU Mesocosm Facility, Houghton, MI, USA - PEATcosm2014_Bin10_60_metaG | ecosystem: Environmental > Terrestrial > Soil > Wetlands > Peat | place... | reverse complement strand
GCGTGCGAGCGTAGGCCCCCCCACAGCTCGTCATGATTCCATTTCTCGCGCAGCGGCGGGGTCAAGACGTACTTGGCGCCATCGAAGCCTGGCTCGTCATAGCGATTGACATCGAGCAGCAGGTACTGCGGACATGTCTCGGCGTGCGCCATCACGCCACGCGCTTGTGCCAGGCGCAACTCATGCAACGCGTCGTAAGAACTCAGGTGAACGATATAGACTGGTGCTCGCGCAACCTCCGCAATGGCCAACGCGCGGTGCACTCCTTCCGCTTCCAGTCGCGTCGGCCGCGTCAGCGCGTGATATTTCGGCTCGACGTGGCGTTGCGCGAGCGCGATCTTCACCAGCTCGTCGATCACGATGCCGTTCTCGGCATGCATGCAGACCAGCGTACCATCTTCGCCGGCTTTGCGCATTGTGCGAAAGATCGTGCCGTCGTCGGATAACAGCGCACCCGGGTACGCCATGAATAGCTTGTAGCTGGTGATGCCGTTATCGGCGAGGCTGCGCATCTCGCCGATGCGCTCCTGCGGCATGTCGGTGACGATCATGTGGAAGGCATAATCGATCGCCGTCCTGCTCTGGGCCTTGGCATGCCAGTCGTCGAGCGCTTTTAGCGTCGAGGTACCGCGCGTCTGCACGGCGAAATCGATGATGCAGGTGGTGCCGCCATAGGCCGCAGCGCGCGTCCCGGTCTCAAAAGTATCTGAAGTTGTCGTGCCACCAAACGGCAATTCAAGATGTGTATGCGGGTCCACGCCGCCCGGTATCACAAGTTTACCGGAAGCGTCGATACGCTTGTCGGCCTCGATCACGAGATCCTTGCCGATGAGCGCCACTTGCGAGCCATTGATGAAAATATCGGCGTGATAATCATCAACGGCGGTCACGATGCGCCCATTCTTGATCAATACAGTCACTAGCGCTCCCCATGCGGTTTGACAGGTCCTGGTACTAAGGTATCATTCGCAAAATGGAAGCGGCGCACAAGAGCTTTTCTGCTCGCTGTCGCTCCGGGGCTTCAATACACAACGCATATCAGCTTGTTCAAACAGATGGAGACGGGCATGGCGTACGAGGGCCTTCGGCAAGGTAAGTGGTCGCGCAGATCGTTCATGAAGGCCACGGCGGCCGGTTTAGCAACCGGCGCACTGGCCGGAGCGAGCTTCCCGCGACCAGCGGCAGCAGACGCTGGACTACGAACAATCGGTCTCGGCGTCAGCATCATCAACGAGATCCAGGAAAAGGCGACGAAGGACTTGGGCTTCCCGGTCGTCGGCCAGGCGCTCGGATACGGCGACATGTTCAGCAAGATGCTGAACCAAAACGATCAATACGAGATCGCTGAGGGTTATTTCAACGATATGCGCGTAATGGGGCCGGCCAAGGTTTGGCAGCCCCTCGACACCAAAAAACTCAAGGACTGGGACAAGGTCACCGATCTCTGCAAGACCGGACGGCTGACGCCGGAAGCGAGCGTAGGGCAGGGCGACGCCCCGTACAAGTTCATGTGGTGCGATGAGAATGGCAACAAGGTGCAGGGGCCGTCGCGCTACATCATCATGACGCCGACGTTCCACAACGCCGATTCCATCGGCTACAACCCGAAGGCGACCGGCCGCCCGATCGAAAGCTGGGGCGAACTGCTCAACAAGGATTGGAGGGGCAAGGTGGCGCTGCTCAACGTGCCGCAGATCGGCACGATGGACGCGGCGATGGCGATCGAGGCGCTGGGTCTCAAGAAATTCGGCGACAAGGGCAATATGACCAAAGCCGAGATCGATTTTCTGGTCGACTATCTCATCCCGCTCAAGAAGCAGGGGCACTTCCGCGCCTTCTGGGAGAACTTCGGCCAATCGGTCAACCTGATGGTGAACGGGGAGGTGGTGCTGGAGAGCATGTGGTCGCCGGCCGTCACCGCGATCCGCGCCGAGGGCGTCCCTTGCGTCTATGCCTTCCCGAAGGAGGGCATGCGCGGTTGGCACGGCGGTCACGCCATCTCCGCCAAAGTTCAAGGCAAGCAACTCGATCAAGCCTATGAGTACATCAATTGGTGGCTGGATGGTTGGGCGGGCGCATTCGTTTCGCATCAGGGTTACTATCACTCGATCCCGGATAACGTGAAGAAGCACCTCGATCCCGCGGATTGGGACTTCTGGTACATGGGCAAGCCGGCGGCGAAGGATCTGCCGGATCCGTTCGGCACCATCATCATCAAGAAGGGCGAGGTTCGCGAGGGCGGCTCGTACTGGAACCGTTATTCCAAGATTGCCGTGTGGAACTCGCTGATGGACGAGAACAACTACCTGGTGAAGCGGTGGACCGAGTTCCTCACCGCTTGAGCTTTGCAGATCGTTTATGTGCGAGGCGACGCCGCCGGCTTCAAGCCGGCGGCGGTCTCGTGTAATGGTTGACGCGTGACGACGGTCGAGAGCTACGCGAAAGTAACCCACCTCGAAACGCCGCGGGGGTTGATCGGCGGCGCGCCGATCGCGCATGACGCCGCGGAGGCCGAGCGCAAATACCGCCGGGAACCCGGCTTTCCGGTGCCGCTGCTGATCGCGCCTGCCACGCTGTGGCTTGTCATCTTTCTCTTTCTGCCGCTGATCAGCATCTTCGTCTTTAGCTTCTGGAAGTCGACCGGTCACGGCATGACGCCGGCGTTCACCCTCGAACACTACCAAGCCTTCTTCGCTTCCGAAGGTTTCTTCGATCCAAGCAAGCCGGATTTCCTGACGCCGTCGGTCTTCATCCGCACGCTGTGGAGCACGTTTCGCTTCACCATCACGGTGATGGCGATTTGCCTCGCCCTCGCCTATCCGCTCGCCTATTTCCTGTCGATGCAGGTCGAAAATTTCAAATGGCAGCTGACGCTGTTCCTGCTGGCCATGGTCCCGTTCTGGACCAGCTATCTCATTCGCGCGGTCGCCTGGCTGCCGATGCTTGGCCGCCACGGCCTGATCAACGAGTTCCTGGTCTCGTTCGGCATCGTCGAGGAGCCTGTCAGCTTCTTCCTCTACTCGGAGTTCAGCTACACGATGGCGCTAGTTCAGCTCTACGTCGTGCTGGCGGTCGGACCGATCTTCTTCTCGCTCGCCAAGATCGATCGCACGCTGCTGGAAGCCGCGCGCGACATGGGCGCGACACCGTTCCAGATCTTCCGCGAAATCATTGCGCCGCTGTCGCTGCCGGGCGTCGCCATCGGCATGATCTTCATCTTCGTCATGGTGATGGGTGAATTCGCCACCGCGGTGGTGGTCTATGGCGGCAAGTCGTCAACCACGGGCACAGTGATCCTGAATTATTACGCCATCGCTAACTATCCCTTTGCCGCGGTTAACGCCTTCATGCTGATGGTGGCGATGATGATAGGCGTGGTGATCATTCTGCGGTTGGTCGATATACGTAAGGAACTTTAAGGATGGCGCGCTGGACGCCGGAACGTCGCCGCAAGGCCCGCGTGAAAGCAGGCTTCAGCGTCTACTATGCGGTCTTTCTGCTATTCGTCTACGGGCCGATGTTCGCCATGTTCACGCTGTCCTTTCAGGGGCCGCGCGGCGGCGTGAGCTTCCCCATGCGCGGGTTGAGTTTTTACTGGTGGGAAAAGCTGACGGGACCGTCGGCCGTAGGCGATCTCAAGAGCTCCCTCGTACGCTCGCTCATTCTCGCAATCATCGTGATGGTCATCACCGCGCTGTTCTCGACCATGCTGGCGATGGCTTACCGCAAACGCTTCCGCGGGTCCGGCTTCCTGTTCTATGCGGTGATGGCGGGCTTGATGGTTCCGGGCGTTTTGCTCAGTCTCGGCCTCGCCTCGCTTTTGCGTGTACTCGGCATTCCGCCTGCTTGGTGGTATTCGGGCCTCGGCGTTCACGTGGTCTGGACGTTGCCGTTCGGCTTCCTTGTCATGATGGCGGTGTTCAACCGCTTCGATGCTCGCCTCGAGGAGGCGGCGCGCGACATGGGGGCCGACGAATGGACGGTGTTCAGGGAGGTGACGCTGCCGCTGATCACGCCCGGCATCGTGGCGGCCGGCCTCTTTGGTTTCACGCTCTCTTACGATGAATTTGCCCGCACGACGCTGCTAGCCGGGGCGCAGAACACGTTGCCGCTCGACATCAATGCGTCGCTGACCCAGCGCGTGCAGCCGACCTTGTTTGCGCTGGGCACGGCGTCGACGCTGTTCTCGTTGCTGATGATCGGGCTATTTATTGTAATTTATACGATCCTGTATCGGCGGTCCCGCTAGCGACGGAAGTCTGCCGTACGACCTTGAGCAGCCAGTAGATCAGGCAAAAAACCACGGTCAGGATCACCAGCGCGACGACGGCGCCGAGACGGGCGCCGAACTCGGCGTCAAGCGTATACTCGTTCTGCAGCAAGTAAATGCAAAGAATTTGCATGGATTGCGCCGTGGCGCCGGCGCATAAGAGGATTGCGATGAAGGCCGAGCCGCGCAACGACGCAAGCACCATGCCGTCAACGCTGCGCCGCTGCACAATATAGAGCCGATAGGCCCGCCAATGATAGCCGCAGAAGCCGACGATTGCCGCGATCAGGACACCCCAGAAAATCGCGTTGTTGTAGCCTAGTCCGTTGATCACCAGCGTGAAGAGGTCTTCGAACGGTTTATAGAAATAGAGAAAGATCAGAATGATGATGAAGGCCACATAGCCCACAAGGGTCCAGAACAGCCGCCAGTCCGACATTTCGACTCAACTCCTTGGTGGTTTGCGGATGCCCGGCAGCCGCATGATTGACCGCTAACTGGAGCACGTCGCATCGAGAACGGCAAGGGGTCGATCCGACTCGCGAACTCAACCGCGCCTCTCAGGCATGGGATCTCACGGCGACGGTGAGCAGGACGGCGTAGATCACCACGAACAGCGCATCCTTGATCGCCGGCAAGGTCTGCCGTTCCCCTGTGGACGAGACGAGCGTGACGACCTCAAGCACGAAGAACACGACCGCGACGATGAGAAATGGCCACATCGAAGCCCACCACGACGCGGACGTCGCGATACCCTGGACTGTATCCCAGATCAACAGCAGCAGAGGAAGCACGATTAGATATCCATAGCCGATGAGAAAGCGGCTACGCGAAGAGGTCCGGTCGATGAGCCAAAACGCGGCAAAGAACAGGACCACGTTGACAATGTCCCAGAAACTGCTCGCATAGGCGTCGGGTTTGGCGACGCTGCGTAGGTTGAGAAAAGCGACGACGAGTAGAAATATCAGCAGGTCGCACAGCAGCCACTCGCGCGCTGTCTCGGCGCCCCCCTTGGTGCCCCAAGCGCGCGTCGCCTTGTCGATGATGAGCACCAGCGCGACGCCTAGACTGGCGGGATAGATCAGCTGGGCAATCAGTCCATATTGCTCGGCATGCGAGAGGGCGATCCAGCACAACAGCAGGACCGCCAGCGCCAAAGCCAACAGGCCAATGATTCGCAGTGGCGCCGGCGTAGCGGCGGTCGCTGCGCTTGTCGGCGTCGTTTCCGAGCGCGTTTCCATCGGCCGCTTCGAGAGGGGCCGCGATGACTGGAGCAAAGTGTAGATGAAGGAGACCACAAGCCCGACCATGCCGATGCTGACCATGACTGCGGCAAAAACGACCCCGCGCGTATCGGATCGCCAATCGCCGATGCTCTCGCCCCACACCCATTCGCCACCGCTCGAAATGAGCCAGATGGCGAACGCTGCAATCGCGGCGAGCAGCATGAGCGCCAGAGTGAATTCGTACCATCGTGGCCATTGTGCCGGCTGGCCGGAACCGCTTGCACCAGCCTGCTGTCCTTGCGGTGAGCGCACCAACAGTCCGATCAGGAACGCCAGCACGCCGATAACGGCGATGACGATCATCGCTTCCACGAATATCGTAGCTCTTTGTTCCAACGTACGCCCCGAACCCTTCCATAACGCGGCTGCCAGCGAGCCGCCTCCCTACGCTCGTCCTCTAATGTCTATTACGCATGAGCGTCTCGACGCATTTGCAAAGGCTATCATTGGCCGCTCGTTCCAACAGCTCGCCGAGGGAACGCTCCTGTCCTTTGGTGACGATCGCAGTTTCGCGCACGGTCGAACCGTTGGCTCGCAATTGGCCGACGACCTCGATCGTGTTGCCATAGGTGCTGTGTTGCACGATTTCGAAGCTCCAGGTATCGCCATAGGTCTCGCGCAATCCGCGGATGACCTCGGTTAGCGAGCGCACGTTGCGATTGGCGGGCGACGGCGCAGAACGTAACAATGCGACGGGACGGATCGGCTGAGCGCTCGGCGAATTGGAGCCGTTCCCGGCCAGTTGGCGCGCGAACGAGGACGAGGGCGCCTGGTGTTGCGGCGGCGGTGAAGCTGGCGGTGCTGCCGCTGTTCGCGACGGCTCGGCTGCCGCCGCCGTCTTTGGCCCTGGAGCCGCGCGTAGGCGCGCGCGAAGAGCACTGGTTGCTGCTTCGTCTACCGTCTCGGCAACGGGATCGACGATGACGCCGTAAGCAAGGCGGGCATGTTCCACCGTGCAAAAGCCGTCGAGTACGTCATCGAGCACTTTTGCCGCCGGCCGTTCCAGCGGATCGCCAAAGCCGCCGCCGCAGGGTCCATAGAAGACATGCACGTCGCCTGCGTTTAGGCGGAGACCGGAGAACTTGGCCGGCATGTGCCTGACCTCATCGGGCCGGGCGACGTTGTAGATGTCGACCCTCCCGACGGCTCCGGGATCGCCGCCGAACACCCCCCAGGGCACGTCATGATGCCGCTCGTTCTCGTGGGTGATGAAGGCCTCGGTCAGAACGCGCTGTGCCTTGACCACCCCGATGCCGCCGCGCGAGCGGCCGGCGCCGGGCATGACGTCGTCGCGCAACTCGTAGCGGTCGCAGATCATGGGCAAATGCATCGCCAGGTCTTCAAGCGGGTTGTTGCGGGTATTGGCCATCAGATTGTCGATGCTGTCGGGCCCATCGGCGCGCGGGCGTCCGCCGTACGAACCCTCGTTGACCTCGAGAAAGACCCAATAATCGCCATTGGGTCGAACGCCGGCGTAGGAGCAGAATGACAAACTGGCGGAACTACCGGCGATGACGTCGTTGGGCAAAACCGGCGCCAGGGCCTTGTAGATCAAATCGATCACCCGATTGCACTGCGCAAAGCGTGCCTCGGCAGCGGCGGGAAATTTTGGGTTGTAAATCGAGCCCTTGGGCGCGATCACGTTCACCGGCCGGAACGATCCCTGATTTGACGGAACTTTCACGTCCGACGTCGTGGCGTCCAGCAGCAGCGAGCGGATGGCGCAGAAGCAGGCGACTTTGGTCGAGCCCTCGAATGGCACGTTGAACGCAGTCTCGACTTGGTTGGCCGAGCCGGTGAGATCGATCTCGATGCCGTCGTCCTTGACGCGGACGCATACTTTGATGGGCAGACGGACGTCGCGGTTCTTGCCGTCATCGTCGAGGAAGCCCTCGGCGCGGTACTCGCCATCGGGAATGGCCTTGATGCGCTGGCGCAGGACACGCTCGGTGTAGTCCATGAGCTGCTGGGTCGCGTCGAGGACGACCTGCTTGCCGTAGCGTTCCATGAGCTCGGAGAACCGCTTGGCGCCAAGCCGTGCCGAGGCGATCTGGGCGTCGAGATCATCCTGCAACTGGCGGGCGGCGCGACTGTTACGCCCGATATAGTTCCATAGCGCTTCGTTCCGTTTGCCGCGCTCGTAAAGCTTGGTGCCGGCGAACAACATGCCCTCGGCGAAGACATCGGGAATGTCGATGATCAATCCCGGCGTCGCCGCGCCGATGTCGACGTGGTGCGCGGTATTCGCCGAAAATCCGACCAGTGTGCCGTCGTGGAACACCGGCACCACAACCGCGATGTCGGGCGAATGACTCGAGCCGTGATAGGGATGATTGTGAATGACGAGATCGCCATCATGCCATTCGCCGTCCTGCAGCGTGTCGCGAATGCCCGCGAGATAGCCGGGAAGCGAGCCGATATGAAGCGGCGTCGACTCCGATTCACACAGCGTGTTGAAATCGGTGTCGAACAAGCCGGCGCCGAGATCCTGCGATTCCCGGATGATGGAAGAGAATGACATGCGATAGAGCACGTGTGCCATTTCTTCCGCGATCGTCTGCAGCGCGCCGTTGAGCACCTGCAGCGTGATGGGATCGATAGCTTCGCGGGGCATGGCTCGTTCGCTGTTAGCCGTCGCGCCGGACGTGGAGACTGCCGAACTCGGCCACGTCGGCGACATATCCCGGGGGCAGCAGGGTGGTCGCGTTGTGTTGGATCAAGATCGCGGGCCCGGGAATCCGGTGTCCCGCCTTAAGACGACTGCGGTCGTAACGCGGCGTGTCGACGGTCTGACCGCCATCGAATGTCGTCGGACGGCTGTAGAGCAGGGCATCGGATATGGTGTGACCGTCGGCCTTGTCGATCCGCGCTACCTTGAGCGGCGTCACGTCCTCGCGCCCGATCACGCGGACCGTGATCAGCTCGACCTCGCCATCTTCGAAGTGATAGCCGTAATCGAGCCGGTGCTGGTGGTGAAAGCCCGCGACCACGTCACCCAAATTGGCCGCGGTCACTTGGCCCTCCGGAAGATTGGCGCGCAGCTCAAATCCCTGTCCGTGATAGCGGCATTCCGCGAGCTTTTGAAATTTCTGGCGCTCGCCGGGCACGCCATCCTTTTCGAGATCGCGCCGGCACTGCTCGACCAGCTCGTCAATCAAGGCGTTGATGCGGGAGATGGCGGCTTGATCCGCGCGCTTGAGCGAGACGATCAGAGAGCGCGCATGCTCGTACCGCATATCGGTTTGCAGAAGCCCCATTGCGGCCGTGATGCCGGGCGCCACCGGCACGATGATCTCCTTCGCCGAAATCGCCTCGGCGAGCGCGACCCCATGCAAGGGCCCAGCACCGCCGAAGGGCACGAGCGCGAATTCCCGCGGATCGATGCCGCGCGCGACCGAGTTGGAGCGGATAGCCAGCGCCATGTTCGAATTGATGACCTTGATGATGCCGAGAGCGGCCTCGGTTATCGACAGCCCTAGACGCTTCGCTACCTTCGCTTCGACAGCCTTGTGCGCAAGGTCAGGATTGAGCGGCAGATCGCCGCCCAGCATTTTATCGGCGTCAAGGCGGCCGAGAACGACTTGCGCGTCGGTGACGGTCGGCGCTTCGCCGCCTCTGCCATAACAGGCCGGACCGGGCTCGGCGCCGGCGGAGCGCGGCCCGACGTGAAAACCGCCAGCGGAATCGATATAGGCGATTGAACCGCCGCCGGCGCCGATCGAGACGAGATCAATCATCGGCACCAAAATGGGATGGCCATTCACGTAGGAGTCGCGCGCATTCATGATCTTGATGCGCCCATCGGGTATCGTGCTGATGTCGGCCGAGGTTCCGCCGATGTCGACGGTAATAAGGTTGGAGCGGCCGCACAGCATACCTTCGGAGCGGCCGCCGATTACACCGCCCGCGGGGCCCGACATCAGGATGCCGACAGCCTTCTGCGAGCAGGTTTCGACGGTGGCGATGCCGCCGTTAGATTGAATGACGCGCAGATTGGCGCGGAAACCGCTGTCCTTGAGCTTGTTCTGGAGGTTGTTGAGATAGAGCGACGTCTTCGGCCCGACGAAGGCGTTCATCGCGGCGGTCGAAAAGCGCTCGTATTCACGGATGACGTTGGCGACCTCGGACGAGGTGCAGACGAAGGCGTCCAGCATCTCGCCACGAACGATCTCGGCGGCGCGCCGCTCGTGCGCGTCGTTGAGAAACGAAAACAGAAAGCCGATGACCACGGATTTGATTCCGCGGCGCTTGAACAGCCGCGTTGCCTCGACGACTTCCTTCTCGTCGAGAGGGATTTCGATCTTGCCATCGGGCGGCAGGATGCGCTCGGTCACCGGAATGCGGTTGCGACGCTTAACCAAGGGCCTCTGCTGCCAAGGAACCTCGAAATGCAGCGAAAAATTGTGAGGCCGCTTATGGCGGCCGATATGGAGAATGTCGCGAAAGTTTCGACTCGTTAACATCCCCACTTCGGCGCCGTTATGCTCGATGGTGATGTTAGTAGCGACGGTCGTCCCATGCACGATCAGAGATACGTCATCGGGATGAACACCCGAGATGTCGCACAGCTGCTGCAGCCCTTTGAGCACGCCCTCCGACTGGTCATGCGGCGTGCTCGGGACCTTGTGAACGAAGACGCCGTGGTCGGCCTCGAGTACGAGGTCGGTGTTGGTGCCGCCGACGTCGACGCCTACGCGCGCCATGGATCGCCTGATCGTCCTCGCGCCGCCGTGTTAGATCCAGGCGCACAACGTCCTTGAATGCCGATCGCCAATGAGAGATTGTCAGCATTGTCCGGCCAGCGCAACCCCAAACGCAACATTGGAGGCCGCAGTTACTATCCCGCAGCATCTATCCGTCGCGCGCGTGGATTCTCCCGCGTCATCATTGCCGGAATAGAGTTGAGCGAGGCAACCAAATAGTGGTTGAATGAGGTCGCGGGTTCAAGAGGAATGCGAGTGATGACCGAGACTGTCAAATTCATCTGTTCCGGCTGCCGGTGGTGGCATTTTCATCCGACCGAGGGCGCCGAACCGGGCTCGGAGCAATCGGTCGGATATTGCCGACGCTTCCCACCCAGCCGGCGTGAGAATGGCGTCGGCGCGTGGCCGATCACGTTCGGCAATGATTGGTGCGGCGAATACGCAGACAAGACCGACGTCTCATGGCAGATCTCGCGCGGCCTCACGCCGGCGCACTAAGAGCGTCTATCGCGGGTCGGCGGCTCGTTAGGACTGATCGTGGCAGTTCAACAGCGCCGCTTCGGCGGCGCGGCGGAACGCGTCGCGGTCGTCCTGTCCGGCGCCGGCGATATCCAGCCTGAACCGCAGGCCTGAACTCGTGCCGACCACGGGGCCAT
>Ga0181530_10007006_pt1 | contig 10917 bp, 7 predicted proteins | sample PEATcosm2014_Bin_42_FD_119769 | JGI IMG/M metagenome (GOLD analysis project Ga0181530, IMG submission 119769) | Peatland microbial communities from MTU Mesocosm Facility, Houghton, MI, USA - PEATcosm2014_Bin10_60_metaG | ecosystem: Environmental > Terrestrial > Soil > Wetlands > Peat | place... | reverse complement strand
GTCGCCGACGGTACATCATGCCGGCACCAGATCCGCGATCTGGGCGGGCGCGAGGCGATGCACTCGGTGCGCGTGCTGGACCGTGCCTTGGCATGATCGTGCCGGACGACGTGCTGGACTTCTGGTTTGCCGGCGACGCCACGCGGTATCGTGCGGTGTGGTTCAAGCAGGACGCGGCGTTCGACGCCGACTGCGCGCGGTTCGCCGACGCGTTGCACGCGGCGCGGGGCGGTGCGTCCGACCATTGGACCGGTAGCGCACGCGGCATGCTGGCGCTGATCGTACTGCTGGACCAGTTTTCCCGGAACCTGCATCGCGGCTCGCCAGATTCCTTTGCCGCGGACGCGCAGGCTCGCGCGCTTGCCCGCGACGCAGTGGCGCGCGGGTTCGACCGGGTGCTGCATCCGACGGAGCGCAGTTTCATCTATCTGCCATTCGAACATTCCGAGGACCCTGCCGACCAGGACGAGTCGGTGCGGCTGTTCGAGACGCTGCGCCTGGCGCTGGGCGATTCCACCGTGGAATATGCGTATCGCCATCGCGACGTAATCCGCCGCTTCCGCCGCTTCCCACACCGCAATGCCGTGCTGGGACGTGAGAGCACGCCAGAGGAGCGGCGTTACCTCGCCGAACCGGGAACCGGGTTCATGCTTCCTCTCCCGCGCTTGCGGGAGAGGAAGACGGAACCGCGCCAATCTGAATCACCGCAGCCCCACCACCTCGGCCAGCGCGTCCACCTGTTCCACGTAGCGCGACACCGGGTTCAGCAACAGGTGGTTCGCACCCATGGCGATGATCTCTTCCAGCCGCTCGCGCACTTGCTCCGGCGTGCCGTGCAAGCCCGATGCGTCGGTGCCTGCCGGGTTGCGGTAGACCTCGGTGAACCAGCGATGCAGTTCCCGGCGCGCGACTTCCGGACGTTCGTCCACCGCGATGAAGATCCGCTTCGAGATCGGGAAGCCCGTCGCATCGCGTCCCGCCGCTGCCAGCGCATCCCGTAACAACGGCACGGACCGGGCGAATTCCGCGATGCTCGAGCCGCCCGATCCCATCCAGCCGTCCGCCAGCATGGCCGTACGCCGGATGGCATTGGGGTGACCGACGCCCATCCAGATCGGCACATGCGGCTGCTGCACCGGCTTCAGCGGCATCGTCGCATCGTCCAACTGATAGAAGCGGCCGCGACAGGTGACCTGCGGCTGCGTCCACAGCGCCTTGATCAGGTCCACCGCCTCGCGGAACCGGCGCACCCGCCCCTCTTCCGGCACCGCGAATTCGCGATAGTGATGCTCCCGTCCCAGCCCGACCCCGAGGATCGCCCGTCCGTTGCTGAGTTGGTCGAGCGTCGCCCATTGGTGCGCCACCATCATCGGGCTGTGCACCGCGAGCACGACCACCGACGCACCCAGCCGGATGCGGCTGGTCACCGCGGCCGCGTAGGTCAGCACGACGACCGGATCGAAGGATATGACGTGGTCCAGCGTGTTCTCGGTCACCCAGAGGTCGCTGAATCCCAACGCCTCGGCACGCTGGGCCACCGCGCGCACCGCCGCCACGTCGATCGGGTCCGGCGAGCGATGCGGCAGCGACATGCCGAACGCGATCTTGTCCTTCAAGGCCATGCGGCGCGCCCCTATACCTTTTCGATCACTTCCATCTGCGCGCCGTCGGGACATTCGACAAAGCAGACGCGCCGTCCGTTGTTCGGCGGCAGCTCTTCGAGAATGCGCACGCCGTTTTTCTGCAACTGCGCCAGGGTCCCCGGATAATCGTCGGTCTGCACCGCCATGTGCTCGATCCCATAATGCTGCTCATGCTTCTGGACATCGATCAGCGTGGTGATGTTGAGCTGCAACCCGTGCAGATCGACCTGGAAACCGCGCCCGGGGATCTCGGCCTTCAAGGTCGCACCGAAATTGTCCACGTAGAACTGCACGGTCTGCTTCGGGTCGCGGGTCTTCAGATGCACATGCTGCACGGCGAAGGTCATGGTGGTTCTCCCTGTCCCGGATGACGCGGCGGGTGGTGAATTGTCGGCCGGCATCGTTGTCCCGGTCTCGCTTGCGAGTGGGTCGGCGGCGCGCCGGATGGCAGCCTGCTATTACCGGCCCGCGAACTCAACCCCGGGCCGACGCGCGCCGCGACTTGCGGCCGGGATGCGCGTGCCTACGCTCAGCGGCGAAACAGGGGGATTAACGCGCCATGACCGTCGCCCGCCAACTGGCCGAGTTTCTGACCGCAACGTCCACCGCCGATCTGCCGGCGCAAGCGCTCGACCATGCCGCGATGCTGATCGCCAGCACCATCGCCAGCGCGGCGTGCGGCACCGGCCTGGAGTCTGCCCGCATCATCCGCACCCTCGCCCGCGACCACGGCGGACGACCGGACGCATCGCTGTGGTTCGATGCCGGCGCCAAATTGCCGGTCGCCGATGCAGCACAGGCGAATGCCGTGGCGAGCGACGCCGCGGCCTCCGACGACAGCGATCTGCGCAACATCGTGCATGCCGGGACGCCGTTGACCGCCACCGCGCTGGCGATCGCCGAGCGCAACGGCGCCGATGGCGCGGCGGTACTGACGGCGATGGTGCTCGGCTACGAAGCGGCCGGGCGGATCAGCGAGGCGATAACCCCCGGCTTTCGCAACCGCGGCTTCCACGGCTGCCTGGGTGCGATCTTCGCGGCTGCGGTCGCGGCCGGGCACCTGCTGCGGCTGGATGCGGAACAACTGGCGCAGGCGATCGCCCTGTCGGCGACCTCGATCGGCGGCTTGGCCACCGCGGCGGACACCAGCGTAGCGCGGGAGTATCACGCCGGCGTGGCGACGCTGCTCGGGGTCAACGCGGCGCTGACGGCGCAGCTTGGCTACCGCGCGGAAGCGCGCATCCTGGAAACGCCGAAGGGATTCTTCGAGGCGTTCGGCGGCGTCGATGGCGCCACCGCCGGCGCGGTCGCGACGAAAGACCTCGGGGCAAGCTGGGACATCATGACGGACATGGCGGTCAAGCTGGTGCCCGGCGGGCATCCGCATCACGCCACCGCCGAGGCCGCCGCCAACGCGGCACGGGATGGCAACATCGCCGCCGCGGAGGTCGCGAGCATCACCATCTCGCGTCCCGGAATGACTGCGCTGCATGGCCCGCTGCATCCGGCCGGCCTGATCGACATGGCCCACAGCGTGGCCTATTTCGCCGCGGCCGGTGTAGCCGACCACAGGTTCTCCTGGGACCATGCCGGCGCGGCGAAGATCGCCGATCCGGTCATCCACCGGCTGCTCGACCTGGTGCGCGTCGGCCCCCCGCCCACCGAGGACGCCGCGCGCTACCGCCAGGGCGCGACCGTGACCATTCGCACCCATGACGGGCGGGTCTCGACGAGCACTGTCTACGTGCCGAAGGGTGCCGCCGCGCTCGGGATCGCCTGGAACGACGTGGACGCCAAGTATCGCACCCTGGTGCCGGCATCCGGTCTGCCGGCGCAGGCGATCGAGGCGAGCCTTGCCGTGATCCACGATTTCCGCCAGGTCACGGACGTGTCGGCGCTGACCGGCCTGCTGCGTGCGGCGGGATCGAGCTGAGCCCGATGTCAGGGCGATCGCATTTGATGCGATGCGTGGGTGGCCTGGCTGCGCCGCGGTCACACATGATCCGGGGCCAGCCGCAACGCGAAGCATGCCCGTCGCGACATGGCGTTGCGTCTGATACCAGGTGCCAACAATGCTGACGTGCCCAGGCGGGCACCGGCGAGCCGGTCATTGCGAGGAGCGCAGCGTCAGACTTTCTGGCGCATGGCATGGCCCGACCCAAAACGACAGTGGCGCCCGAAGGCGCCACTGGGCAGCGGCGTAAAAGCCGGTCAGACGTGCCTGCGGCGGGATCTCGAGAGGCCCAACAGACCGGCACCGAGCAGCGCAAGGCTCGCCGGTTCAGGCGCCGGAACAACCGAGACATCGTCAAGCGCGGTGTAGGACGGATTTTGTTGAAAGGTGAACGTGAGCACATCCGAACCGACGGCAGTCACATCGTAAGTGTATTCTGTCCAAGACGTCGGCGCCTGGAAGTTGGACTCGGAGAGCAGCACCGTCGAATCCCAGGAAACGGTGAACAGGTTGGGCGCGCCAGCCGAACTGGTGCCGATAAACCAGAATGACAGGGCATATGTGTCGCCCGACGTGGTAGCTAGGGTCTGTGACAGCGAACCTGGACTGCCTACTTCACCCAACTCGGCCGCGTAGGACCCGGAATGGGGAGCATTCGGAGACGACCCGACATAAAGATCGCCGAGGTTCCCGCTTTCGGTCCATCCGGTGAAGGTCCCGGTTTCAAATCCGCCGTTGGTGACGAGGTCGGCCCGTGCCACTCCGGTTGCCGTGATCACCAATGAGGCTGCCAGGGCGACCGCCGTTACGCTCTTCATGTCGATACCCACCGCGCCTTCCTGGATACGATTACGCAATAATCATGCCCGTGACGAAATATCCGTGAAACCAATCCATTAATCAGCACCCCATCCGCAGACTCCATGCCAAGTGTAAACTTTTCCGTCAGCCGCGTGTGGCCGGAGGCGATGGCGAAACCGCCGCCAAACCCGCGCTGACTGCCATCGGCGGTGACCCCGGCGACCAACCCGCCCGGGGGTGCCGACCGACCAGCCGTGGCGACGCGTTCCCCGACCTTCGTCACACAACCGCCACACGCTCCGGGCGTGACACCGCCCCGGCGACCGGGCTACAGGGCGCACACGCCCGCCCATCATCCGCGCCGGAGCAGTATGTCCGCCACGATCCATCCTGCGCTGGCTACGGGCCGGCGCTTGCCCAACGTGTGGGATGCCGTCGCCATCCTGTGCGTGTTCGGCGCGCTGGTCGGCGTCACCGAGGTGGCGCGCGGCACCTTCGCCCCGATCACGCCGGGCGCCGTCGAGGTCAGCCTAGACCCCATCTACCTGCCGGAATACGCGGTGCGCACCACGCTGCGCATGTTCGCCGCGCTGGCGGCCTCGCTGCTGTTCACCTTCACCTACGGCACCGCCGCGGCCAAAAGCCGACGGGTCGGGCTGGTGCTGATACCGGTGCTGGACATCCTGCAATCGGTGCCGATCCTGGGGTTCCTGACGTTCACCGTGGTGTTCTTCATGCGGCTGTTCCCCGGCAAGGTGATGGGGCTGGAGCTGGCGGCGATTTTCGCGATCTTCACCAGCCAGGCCTGGAACATGGCGTTCAGCCTGTTCCAGTCGCTGCGCACCGTTCCCAGCGACCTGGCCGAGGCCGCCGACAGCTTCCGCCTCAGCGCCTGGCAGCGCTTCTGGCGGCTGGAGGTGCCGTTCGCCACGCCCGGCCTGGTGTGGAACACCATGATGTCGATGTCCGGCGGCTGGTTCTTCGTCGTCGCGTCGGAGGCGGTGTCGGTCGGCGACAACACCTGGAAGCTGCCGGGCATCGGCTCCTATGTCGCGCTGGCGTTGGAGAAGCAGGACATCCGGGCGGTGGTGTGGGCGATCCTGGCGATGCTGGTGGTGATCCTGGCCTATGACCAGTTGCTGTTCCGTCCGCTGGTCGCCTGGTCGTCCAAGTTCCGCTTCGAGACGACGGCCTCCGCCACCACGACCGACCCGTGGGTGCTGCGCGTGGTGCGGCGCACGCGATGGCTGGCGGTGATGGGGCACGGCTTCGGCGACGCCGCGACGGCGTTGGGCGGGCTGCGGCTGTCGTTCGGCCGGGTGCCCCACGCTGCCATGGCGCGAGGGACCTCGCGCTTACTCGACGCGTTCTGGCTGGCGATGCTGTTCCTGGTGCTGGCGTGGGCCTTGGCGCGCATCGCCGGGTTCGTTGCCGGCGACCTCACCTGGTCCGACGTCGGGACCGCGGTCTTGCTCGGGCTGTTCACGCTGACCCGGGTGGCAGTGCTGATCGCGCTGGCCAGCCTGGTCTGGGTGCCGATCGGTGTGTGGATCGGCCTGCGTCCCGTGTGGGCGCGGCGGGCACAGCCGGTGGCACAGTTCCTCGCCGCCTTCCCCGCCAACCTGCTGTTTCCGCCCTTCGTGCTGGGCATCGTGTATTTCCACCTGAGCGCCGATATCTGGCTGACGCCGCTGATGATCCTGGGAACGCAGTGGTACATCCTGTTCAACGTGATCGCCGGTGCTGCCGCCTTCCCCGGCGACCTGCGCGAGGTGGCGAGCAATTTCCGCGTGGGCGGATGGCTGTGGTGGCGCAAGGTGATCCTGCCGGGCATCTTCGCCTACTACGTGACCGGCGCGATCACCGCCTCGGGCGGTGCGTGGAACGCGTCGATCGTCGCCGAGGTGGCGTCCTGGGGCAACACGAAGCTCGTGGCGCACGGCCTGGGCGCCTATATCGCGGAGGCCACGGAACAGGGCGACATGGCCCGCGTCGTGCTGGGCGTGGCGGTCATGTCCGGCTTCGTCGTGCTGTTCAACCGGCTGCTGTGGCGGCCGCTGTATGCTTACGCGCAGCGCCGGCTGACCTTGGCGTGACGGGATGGAGCCTGGTGGAATGGCCGGGCGATCGCGTTCGGCCAGGCACGTCGGTCCGCGCGGCTGACGTGGAGGGACGCCACGCGATGACCGGAACACAGGGCGGCGCAAGGGTCGGATGCGGCGGTCCACGCCGGTCGATACCGCCAGTGTAGTGACTCTGACGGATCAACTCCGTTGGCCGCCCCCTTGTGTCACGGCCGGCGAAGGCCGGCCGCCCACGACTTTGCTGCGTGCAACGAAGGAAAGTCGTGGGTGGCCGGCCTTCGCCGGCCGTGACACAACGGAAGCGGCCGCTGCCTGTCCTTGGGATCGAAGCGTCAGGATCAGAACACTGGTGCGCCTGTGGTGTCGAGGGCCACACAGACCGCGAGCGCAATCGCACACAACTTTGGTGGTGCTACCATAGCAGGCTCGCTCGGCAGCCCTCCCGCGAGGGATCGCCGGTCAGGAGGAACCGGTCACGGGTGGGTCGGTTCCCAGCTTTCGTCCGGGTCGTATGCGGTCATCCGCCGTGCGATGGTGTCGGTGGCCGGGCCGAGATTCTGCTGGAACACGATCCCGGTCTGGTCGACGATGAAGGTCATGATCCCGGAATCGCCGTATTTCGCCGGGAAGGCGAGCATCGCGAAGCCGCCGGTCATATGGCCATTGACCACATAGTCCTTGGCCCCGCCGGGCGCGCTCGGACCCTGCTGCTTCAATATCCTGAAAAAGTAGCCGTGATACGGCGTCCGCATCCCGGCGGCGTTGGTGCCATAGCCTTGGGCCTCGGCGCTCGCGACCAGCGGCCCGAAGGGGCTTTCATCCGCCCCGGCCGCCGCCGCCCAATAGAGCCCGTCATGAGCGCCGGCGGAGCTGTGCAGCCGTTGCGCGTATTCGCCCGCTCCGCCGCCTGACGCATGCTTCGCCGCGTATTCGCGCTGGGCCTCCACATAGGCGTGGCAGACCTCGATCGCGGTCAGTTCGTTGTGGCCGATGCGCCGGTCGAGGATTTCCTGTTCACCGGCCTTGGTGTCGAAACGCCAGGCGGAGCCGACTTTCACCAGCGGGATCGGGTAGGGGAAATCATCCTTGCCGAGGCCCAGCACCGCCTTGACGTCGCTTTGGTTCTCGATCTTGTGGTTGGCGCTGTATGCGGCAGCCAGCCACTGACTGGCGTCACGGTCGGCGACCGGGTCGCCGGAGCTGATCAGTTTTGCCCCGCCGGCGCCGAAGATCTTCATCAGCGCTGCCTGGTCCGCCTGGCTCCAAGCCGTGGCGAGAGCAGCGGCGGCCTGTTCTGGGGAGGCGAAGGTTTGCTGCGCCGGCCCGGCGGCGCGAACCGGGACAGTTGCCGACAATAACAGCACGCTGAGCCCGACTGCCGCAATGCCAGCCGGCTGCATCATCCGCCTGACGGCGCGATCGATCCGTCTCATTTGTGTTTCCCTCCGCCCCCTTTGCCTCCGCCTCCGCCCCCTTTGCCTCCGCCGGACGGCGCGGACCTGGCCGCTGCTCTGGGCGCAGACGCGCGGCTGGCCTGGCCGCGTTGTGCCTCGGCCCGAACTTGCGTGCCGCGCCCGACGGATTGCGTGACCGGCGGTGCCCGGCGCTCCGCGGCTGGCGCTCGCGGCGCCGCGGCGCGCTCGCTCTCTGCCCCAGCCGGCCTGCCGGCGGTGGCGCCGCGTCCGGCCTCCGCCGCAACCGGCCTGCCGCCGGTGGCACCGCGTTCGGCCTCCGCACCGGCCGGCCTGCCGGCGGTGGCACCGCGTTCACCCTCCGCCGCACCCGGCCTGCCCGAGGTGGCGCCGCGTTCAGCCTCCCCCGCACCCGGCCTGCCCGAGGTGGCGCCGCGTTCGGCCTCCGCGGCAGCCGGCCCGCCTGCTCGGCCGGCACGTTCGCTTTCGGCCGCCGCCCCAGCGGGAAAGCCGCGGGCCGTTCGGTCGGCCGTTGCCGCGCCCTGGAAGCGAGCACGCACGGCCGGGTCCCGATACGGCACACCGCCGCGATGCGACGGGTCGTGCTGCCAGGCGCCCGAGCTGATTGCCGGACGATCACGATTCATCGCGTTGAACCGGCCCCCGTCGATATTGATGCGGTGGCCGCGCCAGTCCCAACTGTCCCACCCCCAGAGTGCGCCGACGATACCGACATCGAACCAGCCGAAGCCGAACGGCCCGATCTCGACGCCCGGAAAATAGCCGGGAAAGTAATCGGGCGGATAATCCGGGTAGGCCCACGCGCCGTAGATGTCGTTTGGGTTATAGACCGGCACGTAGACGCTGGTCGGATCGGTCGGCGCGATCACGCAGGCGCCGTCGACGGTCGACACCGCCATCTGCGTGGTCGATTGCAGTTTGCCGGCGGCCTCGGCCTGCTGGCGCAATCGCTGCACCGAGTCCATGACGCCGGCCTGCGACGCCAGGAACGCGTCGCCGAGTTGCTCGGTCCAGGTCAGGTTGCCGTCCATCATCTTCAGGACCTGCGGAAACGCGACCAGCGACTTGACGCTGGGGTCCCACGGCTGCTGCACCAGCGCCGCGGTCAGTTGGTCGCCCTTGAGCGCGGCGTTGGCCGGGTCCTTCACCCACCGGTCGGCTTGGACGATCTCGAGCGGGTAGGTCGCGGCGATCAGGATCTGCCCCAGCAGGTCGTCGGGATAGAGCGCGATCGGCGCGGTCAATTGATCGAGTTGTGCCGGGGTCAGCGGCGCCGCGCTTTGAGCGGGCGGCGGTGCGGACGGCGGCGGGTTCTGCGCCATCGCCAGCGAGCCGAGCGACATGATGGCCAAAATGCCCACCAGCGCGGCTAGCAAACCTCGCCTCATTTCCTCACCTCCGACTGGCCGGCGTGCCGTGCGGGTGTCGTGGGCAACGCACGCTGCTGATCCCGTTTGGCTGCGATTGGCGGTTCACCGGGTCATGTCCTCGGCCCTCGCTGCCCGGAGCCGGACGACACTCTCGACAGTCGGCCGCGAAATCACATTGACGTAGATCAACCGGCATTTCCCGGATGACCACCCGATCCAGGGCGGTATGGCAGCAAAATAACCCGCGAACCGGGACGCCCCGGCTACCGCTGATTTGGCTCGGCCGGCGTCAGTCAAGCTGACCCACGACCCGACCCTGCCATCAGTTGAATGCTGTGGCGCGTGACTGCCGCCCGATTCATTGCCCCCCGGCGGATCATCCCCCCACCCGTGATTCGTCGCCGTCCTATAGTGGGGCCAGGATTTGCCGCCGGCCGCCCTGGCGACCGCTCTGGTCTTTTTTCCTAGGAAATGATACTCTACCGCTCCGGAAGCCTGCCAGGAGCGCGTCGCATGCCCCACCCGTCCTCACTCGTCTGCAAAACCGCCGCCCCAGCCAGCCCGCCGGCGGTCGAACCCCCATCGCCCCCGCCCGCCGCCAAGCACCGAGGCAACCCCAACCTCGCCCTTGTCCCGCGTTGCGGCGCCCGCACCCGCGCCGGCTGCCCCTGCCGCGCCCCGGCCATAAGCGGCAAGCTGCGCTGCCGCATGCATGGCGGCCGCAGCACCGGTCCGCGCACCGCCGAGGGCATGGCCCGCCTCCGCGCCGCCCGCACCACCCATGGCGGCTACAGCGCCGACTCGCGCGCCTTCAACCGCCACCACGTCACCTTCATGCGACGCGGGCGCGTGCGGCTGGCCGCGGTGCTTTACCTCGACCGCCTGCCCCCTGACCTCGCCGCTCGCATGACGCCGATCGCGCCGGAGTTGCTATGGCCGCCCCGGCCGACCCGCGGCATCACCCGGGCGGAGGACCGCATCCTGTTGCAAGCGGAGACGGAAGCCCTGGCACCATGGAAGCTGGCGATCGCTCAGGCCCGGCAGGCGAGGCGCGCGGGCCGCGCCGGGACGGCCGAACGGTGCGGCGCGTTGACGGCAGCGCAGGCAGGACCCCTTGCGAGAAACCGACTCCCCCTCCCCTTGAGGGAGGGGGTTGGGGGGAGGGGTTCGTGCTCCCCGAACCCCTCCCCCCAACCCCCTCCCACAAGGGGAGGGGGAGTCTCCCCTGTCGTCCCCGCGGCAGCGCAGGCAGGACCCCATGCACCAATTCGGCCGACCCCCACCCCGGCTGCGCCGCAACAGGTGCCGGGGAGCAGCGGTGCGCCAGTGGTGGCAAAACCCTATGCACCAAATCGCGCCGCACGCCGTGCGAGCAGCGCCTCGGCGCCGGCCCGGTTGGCGGCGCGGTTGGCGGTGCGGGCAAAAGCCCATGCACCAGAACGGGCGGCCGGCGCGGCTGCCACCGCCCTGGCGGCTGCGCCTGCCGCTCCGGCGTCAGCGCGGACAGAACCCCTTGCACCAATTCCGCCGGCCCCCGCCCGGGGTGCCCCGGACGAGGCGCCTGCGAGCGTCCGTGCGGAACCGGCGGCAAAACCCCATGCACCAGAACACGCCGGGCGCGGGCCAGGCAGC
>Ga0181530_10007001_pt1 | contig 10923 bp, 9 predicted proteins | sample PEATcosm2014_Bin_42_FD_119769 | JGI IMG/M metagenome (GOLD analysis project Ga0181530, IMG submission 119769) | Peatland microbial communities from MTU Mesocosm Facility, Houghton, MI, USA - PEATcosm2014_Bin10_60_metaG | ecosystem: Environmental > Terrestrial > Soil > Wetlands > Peat | place... | reverse complement strand
TCAACGCCCCACCCTGTTCCCGGAGGCCGAGCCGCGCGCCTGTGTTCGCATTGCCCGCGCCCTTCTTCGCCAGACGCCGGATCACTTCGGCGGTCGTCGTCCGGTCGAGCCAGAACTCGCCGGCGTGAACCTTGCGAATGCTCTTGACTAACAGTTCGGTGGAAGTCTGTTTGGGGACGATTCCACAACAGCCTTGCCTGACCGCATCGAGGAAATCCTCTTTGAGATCGTCGCTTATCAGCAGGATGACGCGAGTCTGGAGCTTGAACTCCTGAATTGCCGCGAAAACCTTGTGGCTGTTGATCGAACTGGCCGGCCATCCTACCAAAGCGACATCGGGACGCAGCTTGCGAATCGCCTCAACAGCTGCGGAGGCGGTGTCGGCGCAGCCGACAACCTCAAGCCCAGCCTGGGTGCTCAGGAGATTGGCAATTCCATCCCGGAAGAGGTTTTGATCGTCCGCAATAAGAACACGGATAGACTCCGGTCTGGTCACGTCGTTCGGCGTTCCGTCCACTCCCGTCAAAATCGGCATCGCCATCCCGTCGGCCTCACGTTCGGTACTCTTAATAACAATTTTAGGGTTCTAGTACTACGAAGTCAATATCCGGCGTTGAAAACACTTGAATTAGAGAAATACTGTATTCGTTCCGCACCAAGGTTTGACATCGGATAGAGTTGAAATGGCAAAAGTTGACCGGCAAACGGCAGACCATGAAACAGGATTTGGCGGAAGTTGAATATCAGCGCTTCTGGAAGGCGCTCCAGCACTTGGGGCTCAACGCCTACGAGGCACGGTCGTATCTCGTGCTGCTGGGGCACTCCCGGTTCAAGGCGCTCGAACTCGCGCCTCGCGCGCACGTTCCGCGGCAGAAGATTTATGAGGTGCTGGACAGCCTGGTGGAAAAGGGTTTCGCACGTGTTGTGCAGGACCGTACCAAGCTATTTTCCGCCGTGGAACCCAACCTCGCGATACCGGCTTATCTGGCCAGGGCAAGGCAGCTCGCCGAACAGGAACTGACCGACCAGGCGCGCTCGGCCAACAATCTGATGGAGGATTTGAGCGGATTGTACTCCGAAGGCAAGGGCGGCCGCGGAACCCTGGATTTCCTGAGAATCGTGGCCGAGCCGACGCAGACCGCCGCCGAATACCGGAGAATGCTGGCGGAAGTCAAAGCGGAGTACCTGGAATTTTCACGACCGCCGTACGCGGTGGATCCGCTGGATGAAATGCTGGTGAAACAGGCCTGCGGGAACGGCGTTTCGTGCCGCCTGCTGATCGAAACCGGCACGCTCGACGAGCATCACCGCCAAAGGCTGGTGGAATACGCCGCGGCGGGCGTGGAGATTCGCCAGGCGGCGTCGCTGCCGCTCAAACTGGCCTTGTTCGACGCCAGGAATGGCCTGATCGCGCTGCTCGACCCGGTGATCAGCCGGCCGACGTGGACCTCGCTCGTATTCGATCATCCCGGGTTGGGCGAAGCGATGAAGCATTTGTTCGAGGATCGCTGGCAGCGTGCCATGGAATTCGGCGAGCCGGCGGCTACCGCAGCCGACTAAGACCGCATTTCCGCTACTCGCCGCTACAGCCGAAATGGATCCGGCTCGGCGGAAGGCCCGCCAGAAGCCGCCACGCTTCCTGCCAGGCAAACACGGACTCGGGTGCGCCCGGTTGGCGCTTCAGAAAATACCGAAGGTGCGAAATGGCGGCAGAGCGTTCCTGCTGCATCGTCGCCGGGCCGAGAGGGGACACGTTCCCCCCCTCGGGGTCCCCTCCCGGCAATGCGAACGACAGCTTCGTCGCATGCGCCCGGGCCAGTGCGAAATGGACGTAAGGGGTCCACCGGGTTGACGGAAAGGCGTTCAGCATCTTCGTGCCTTTCTCGATCAGCAAATCAGGCCAACCGTTTGCGCCTTTGAGGAAACAGGGATCGGTCAGGCTGACGAGTCCCGCTAATTGACCTGCCGGGCCGTGTGGATCGAGCCTTTCCGCCTGCTCCCGAAAATTATGAGCATAGTCGGGGCCGTCCTCCGGGGAACGTGTCTCATATTTCGCGCCGAGTTCCGCAAAGCCTTTCTGCAATGGATCCGAGTCGGGAGAGGTACCGGCACAGGTGATATAGAAATCGGTGAGCAGCAGAGCCGCGGCCCGGCGGACCGGAGCCGGAGATCTTGCCGCTGCGAGCCATTTGGCCAGCGGTTCAGCCGCCTGCCGATCCTCCGTTGAGGGGCCCGCACTACAGCGCGATCCGCTCAGGATGGGCGAAGTCAGTGCCGGACCGAGCGCTGCGATCCGAGCCACTGCGTCCGCTACCCGAGCCTGGCTCTCGAGCACGCCGCCGAACCAATGATCCAAGTCCCAGTCGCTCGGCAGGTTTCTTGCCGCATAAACGACCAGCCTGGGGTTCCGACCTGCCCAGATATCGATATCCGGGCGGTGCCATGACACAACGTCTTTCCAGAGTCCGGCCCCCGCGATAGTCGGCTTAACGCGGGCGTCGGCCGGCTGGCCCCACGCCTCCGTAAGTTCACGAACGATGTTGCCGCGCGCCTGCTCGTCTTGAGTTTCGTACCAGATCGCATCGAGTTCGCAATCGCGTGTGAGCGCGGGATCTTGTTTGACCGGGAGCGCTGAAGCGGCCCCCGGGGGCGAGGGAACATAGAACAGCGCGGTGCGCGCGATTCCTTCCGGGGTCCGTCCAACCGATGCGGCGCACCAGCGGTTTTCCCGCAGGAAATCGACCTGATAACCGTCGGCCGACGTTTCGTAATGGGCGCGGTCTTGCCGTTCCCCCGGATGAGCCTTCTGCCAGGCTGCCAGCGACAGGCGATTCGTCAGTGCCGCGACATCAGCCTGTACTTGCCCGAAGGCAGGGAGAGCGATCAGCAGAGCAAAGCCAGGCCGGAACACCGTTAGCACCCGATCAGCGCCGCTCGTCGACCCTTTCACGCCGTTTCTGCGTCAGAATTTCGCGCACGGCATAAATGCGCCGATTCTGCGTCTCGAAGTAAGTCCGGATGACCAGTTCGCCGATCAAGCCGGTCGAGAACATCATCAGGCCCGCCAGTAACAACAGCGCTCCGGCCAGTAACAGAGGGCCATGCTCCCGGATAATGTCGAGCCGCCACGAGAAAAGCTTGACGATCAGGCAATATCCCAGCATCGCACTCCCCGAAACCGTACCTGTCAAGCCGATAGCACCGAAGAAATGCATCGGGCGCGTAAAATACTTCAGCAGAAACCGGATGGTCAGGATGTCGAAAAGCACACGGAATGTGCGGCTCAGGCCATAATGCGAGTTCCCGGAAACACGCGGGGTATTCTGAATCGGCACCTCCGCCACGCGTGCTCCATAGAAGCTCGCGAGCGCCGGTATGAACCGGTGCAGATCGCCATACAGGTGCACGTCCTTCAGGACCTCCGCGCGATATGCCTTGAAGGTGGTGCCGAAGTCGCGAAGGTCGATTCCGGACGCTTTGGACATCATCCAGTTGGCCACCCGCGAGGGAATCCTGCGCGTGATCGGATTATCGACGCGCTCTTTGCGCCAGCCGCTGGCGATGTCGTAGCCTTCGTCGATCTTGCCGAGCAGCGCCGGGATGTCTTCGGGCGCATGCTGCATGTCGCCGTCCATGGCGATGATCACTTTGCCCCGCGCTTCGTGAAAGCCGGCCGCGAGCGCCGCGGTCTGCCCGAAATTCCGCCGCAGACGCAGCACTTTGAGACGGGCGTCCGTCTGCACCAGATTGGAAAGCAGTTCGAAACTGCGGTCCGTGGAGGCGTCGTCGATAAACAGAATTTCGTAAGGTCTGCCGAGCCTGAACAACACCGACGTCAGGCGGTCGTAGAGAGGAAGAATGGAATCTTCTTCGTTATGTATCGGGACCACGATGGATAGCAGTGGCAAACCCCTATATTACCCGGATGGGCCCCTGGCTGTGCGTTTTAATCCGGCGACTCTGCTAGCATCTCAGTTTGATTTTCCGGCTTCGCGTTCACCATTTCAATTTCCGGGCAATGGAGAGCGTGTATTTTCCGCCGGGCAAGGCGGGTAATGTCCTGCGCGGGGCACTGGGAACGACATTGCGCTTTGAGGACGTGTCCGCGCCGGAATCGGCGTGCCCGAGTGGCCTGGCCGATCCCCCGCGGCCGTTCGTGTTTCGCGCGGCCCATCTGGATGGAAAACGCTTTGAGCCGGGCGAAACGTTTTCTCTCGACGTGAATGTCTTCGATCTGCGCCGGCCCCTGCTCGATATCTTCGTGCGCGCCTTCTCCGAATGGGCGCACGCCGGCCTCGGGCCGCGCCGGGCCCGCGTGGAGCTGTTCGGCCCGATGGAGGAAGACGCTGGTACTGCAGTCGGTTTGGACCTTACGGGCGGGGCCGATGCGTCGAAATGCTCCCTGCTGTTCCGTACGCCGACGGAGTTGAAAGGCAATCCTTCACGCAGTGAAGTTCCGTTCGGCGTTCTGTTCGCAAGAGCGAGAGACCGCCTCGGCATGCTGCGCAGTCTTTATGGGGAAGGCCCGCTGCCGATCGATTTTCGCGCGCTGTCGGACCGGGCCAATCTGGTGCGCGCCGTTACGTGCGATCTTCAGTATCGGGACGTGTGGCGGCGCAGCTCCCGCACGGGCGCGGTACACGGAATTGGGGGTGTTACGGGCCGCGTGGATTACGAAGGCGATCTTACGGAGTTTCTCCCGTACCTGCGCGCCGCATGGTGGACCGGCGTCGGCAGACACACCGTCTGGGGGAATGGAGTGATCGAAGTTGCGCACGCCGAATAAAGAAGGCGACAACGGCAACACGCGTGTGCCGTATCGAGCCACTACAGCCGCGTCGACCTGGGAAGGTATACGGCCCCTGCCTGCCTGCGTCCTGCTTGAGAACGTCCGGAGCCTCTACAACGTGGGCGCATTCTTCCGGACCGCCGACGCAGTGGCCCTGGAAAAGCTCTATCTCACCGGCATCACCGGCTGTCCCCCGCAGCGCATGATCGCGAAGACGGCCCTCGGCGCCGAGGATACCGTACCGTGGCAACATAGTCTGGAAACGGAGAAAACAGTCGCGGCACTGAGGTCCGCGAACTACGAGATCGCCGCGGTTGAAACCAGCGCGCATGCGATCGACCTTTTCGACTGGCAGCCGCGCTTTCCGGTTTGCCTGCTGTTCGGTCACGAAACGGATGGGCTGACGCCGCGCGCGGCGGCGCTGGCCGATACGCATATTCGCATTCCGATGCTGGGTCGGAAGCACTCCCTGAATGTGGCGTCGGCGGGCGCGGTGGTTTTGTACGAATTGCTGCGGAAATACCGGGCCCTGCAGCTGAAGTAGACCGGGGCAGGGCGAAACCGCCTGCCCCTCCCGGCCGTCAGGCTACGATTCTCTTGTCCGCCTGATGTTGACCGGTCTGATGTTTGCCGGTCTGTTTGACAAAGTGTTCCGGCGAGCGATACAGCTTGAGCTTCCGGATCAGGGTCCGGCGCGATATGCCCAGCAGATCCGCCGCCTTTTGCTGATGCCCGCCGGTTTGCGCCAGTACTTTATGTATGGTCTGCTGCTCCAGCCCGTCGAGCGAATATTCATCCTCGGCCGATTCGTTCTGACCCTCAATGATCTCCAGAGGCAGATCGCAGGGTTCAATTCGCGCACCGGACGCGAACATGATCGCCTTGTTCAGAGAATTCCTGAGTTCCCGGATGTTGCCGGGCCAGGAATAATCCTCCAGCATCGCCAGAGCTTCGTCGCTCAAAGTCAGGGGCGACTCGCGCAGAAACCACAAAGCGAGCGGCTTGATGTCTTCCACTCGATCCCGCAGAGGCGGTAAATGCAGGTGAAATCCATCCAGACGATGAAACAGATCCCGCCGAAACTTGCCGCTCTGAACCGCGTCATCGAGATTGAGGTTCGTCGCCGCCACGATGCGGACGTCGGCCACAACCTTTCGCGAACCGCCCAGACGGAAATAGGCCTGGCCGTCCAGTACGCGCAGCAGCTTGGCCTGCATCCGGCTGTCCAGTTCACCGATTTCGTCGAGAAACAGAGTCCCGGTATGCGCCGCTTCGAACAGGCCGGGCTTCATGGTTTCGGCCCCGCTGAAAGCGCCTCTTTCGTAGCCGAAAAGCTCGCTCTCCATCAGATGTTCAGGCAGAGCGGCGCAATTGACGTCGATAAACGGCTTGCCGGCGCGAGCGGAATAATGATGTACGGCGCGCGCTATCAGTTCCTTCCCGGTCCCGCTCTCGCCCGTAATCAGGACCGGAGAATTCGTGCGGCCGATTTTGCCCGCAACGGAGATAAGCCGCCGCATAGCCGGCGAGGCGATTACCGTAGGCATGCCCAGAAACTCTTCACAGCGGGGTTCCGCCATCGCACGCCTTTCGGACCGGATCATAAAACCCAAGTCCACTGAATCGATACTAACAGGCGTCACTTCGTCACTTTCCCGGTGATTCGTTTCCATGGCCCTGCCCATGCTTACATTCTGCGGCAACCTGTTGATTTGTCAATGTTAACCTCGGACAACAGTTACTACTTGCGCGTTTTGGGAGATATTCCCCGTGTGTCAAATTGGCAATGGTGCCAAGCGTCCCCAGAGCGCTATCATGGGGCCTTAAAGGCCCGCCGGATGCCCGAACAGAGGCGCTAACAGCATTTAATGGCTATAATTTGAATTTGATTTGACCAGTATCGGAATTCCACGTGCACGAGGACTGAATTCTCTCCATGCCGATCCGGGCCAGAATATACATCGCACTCATCCTCGCGGCTGGAACCATGGGATTGGGCGCGGAACTGGTGCATTTCAGTTCGGCTCATCCGCTTCAATTCTGGTGTTATTTTCTTGTCACGATTCTGACCTCGGGGCTGAAGATCCGATTGCCGATGGTGTTTGCCACACTCTCGGTGAATTTCCTTTTTATCCTGGTCGGCATCGTTCAGTTCAGCATGCCGGAAGCCATCGTGCTCGGCGTTGCGGGGACGATCGTTCAGTGTCTCTGGCGGCCGCGCTCCCGGCCCAAAGCGATCCGGATCGCCTTCAGCGCGTGTTCCATCGCGATGGCCGTCATGGCCGCGCACGCGGTGTTTCACGGCCCGCTCAATTCGACGCTGGGCGAATTGAATCCCATTCTGCTCGGTCTTGCCGCCTGCGCGTACTTCGTCGTCAACACGGTTCTGGTTGCCGGAGTCATCGCTCTCACTGAGCGCAAATCCATTTACAGGACCTGGTATCAGACCTACTTCTGGATTCTTCCTTATCATCTGGCAGCCGCTTCCGTAGGCTGGTTGATCGTGGTCTTGACCAGACAAGACTCCTGGTATGCGGCGCTGGTCCTGTTCCCGCTGGTCTATTTCCTGTACCGGTCGTACAAGATGTACCTCGAACGGCTGGAGAACGCCAAGACGCACGTTGAAGAAATCGCGGGCCTCCACCTGCGGACTATCGAAGCCCTGGCGCTCGCGATAGAAGCCAAAGACAGCACAACTGCCGATCATTTGCAGCGTGTCCGGGTCTATGCGACGGAGATCGGCAGGGAAATCGGTCTTGGCCAGACGGAGCTCGACGCTTTGCAGGCTGCCGCTCTGCTTCACGATATCGGCAAACTGGCGGTCCCGGAACATATCATCTCCAAGCCGGGCCGGCTGACTCCGGAAGAGTTCGAAAAGATGAAGATCCACCCGCTGGTCGGGGCGGAAATTCTGGAAGAGGTCAAATTCCCCTATCCCGTGGTTCCGATTGTGCGTGCGCATCACGAGAAATGGGATGGCTCGGGCTACCCGTTCGGCCTCGCGGGCGAAGAGATTCCGATTGGCGCGCGCATTCTCTCCGTAGTGGATTGCCTGGATGCGTTGGCCTCCGATCGCCAGTATCGCCGGGCCTTGCCGTTGGATCAGGCCATGGAGATCGTCAATTCGGAGTCCGGCAAGAGCTTCGACCCGGTCATTGTCGATATTATGCGGCGGCGCTACGTCGAACTGGAGAGGATGGCTGCGGCATCGAGCGCCGAAAAGGAAAAAATCAAGCTTTCGATGGACGTGAAAGTCGAGCGCGGCCTGGCGCCCGCCACCGGGTTCGCCCAGTCGGCCGATGAGATCGTGCCGGGCGGCGATACGCCGGGCGATCCTCTGTCCTCCATCGCCGCGGCCACGCAGGAAGCCCAGATGCTGTATGAACTGACGCAGGATCTGGGGAACCTGCTCAGCCTGCAGGAAGCGCTGGCGTTTGTCGGCGTGCGTATGAAGCGGCTGATTCCGTATGAAACGATCGCAGTCTACATTCGCCGCGATGAAAAGCTGATTCAGGAGTATGTGAGCGGCGAGAACCTGCGCCTGTTTACGTCTCTCGAAATTCCCCTCGGCCAGGGGCTTTCGGGTTGGGTGGCGGAAAATAACAAACCGCTCCTCAACGGCAATCCCTCCGTGGAAGCGGGGTACCTGAACGATCCCACGAGATACAGCACTCTGCGGGCGGCGCTTGCGGTCCCGCTGAACGGCGTCAACGGGCTCCTCGGCGTCATGGCGCTTTACCGGGCGGAACGCGACGCGTTCAGCAAAGAGAACCTGCGAATTCTGCTCGCGATCAGTCCCAAAGTGGCGCTGGCAGTTGAAACCGCGCTCACCCACCGGCTGCTCGAAACGTCTATTACGACCGATTATCTGACGAATCTGCCCAACGCGCGTTCGCTCTTCCTGTCCCTCGACAACGAACTGGCACGCGCCCAGAGGACCGGTTCGTCGCTGGCCGTGATTGTCTGCGATCTGGATGGATTCAAACTGGTAAACGACCGGTTTGGCCATCTCACGGGCAACAAGGTGCTGCGGCTGATCGCGAACGGTCTGCGCGAGCAGTGCGGTCCGCCCGATTACGTGGCTCGAATGGGAGGCGACGAATTCGTCCTTCTGATTCCGGGCGCCAAAGGCGACGAGCTCGATCTCAAGATCGAACGCATGCGCTCGGTTGCAAAACGCGCGGGAGATTCGACTCCCGAAGCCAGTGTCTTGTCGATGAGCGTCGGCGTGGCCGTTTATCCGGACGACGGTTCGGATGCCGAAGACCTGCTTGCCGAAGCGGATCGGCGCATGTACAAGAGCAAGCGCCTGCGCAAGAAGTCCGCCGCCGTCATTGCCATCGAATCCCCGCAGGTGACTGTGGCAGCCTCATAAACGCCGCCCGCGATTCTCCCGCTTTGAAAATCCGCGTTACACTCGGGTTTGACTCCGTTGCCGTTCTTAAACCGGCTCGCATCCAACCTGATTACCCTCGCCCTGGTCGTCCTCGCCGGCGGCTTTTTCGCGGCGGCACTGGTCCGTTACAGCCCCGGGTTCGATTCCATTCCCGAAGATCTGAACCCCGGCATCAGCTCGGCCACCCTGCGCGTTTTACATGCGCGGCACGGCCGGGAAAACTCGCTTCCCGTCTTTTACGCGCGCTATCTCGCGGGCGCAATTCAGGGCGACTTCGGCATTTCGCAGAACCTGAAGCAACCGGTTACCGATCTGCTGCGCCAAAGGGCCCCCGTCACCGCAAGGCTGATCCTGTGGGGAACCGCCGGCGGCTGGCTGCTGGCCGGATTGCTGGCCTGGACGGCTGCCTGGACGCGCCGGGTTGCCCGTGGAGACGCGCTCGAAGCCGCGGCTCTTTCCATCAGCGGCCTTTTGCTTGCGATCCCTCCGGTCGTTCTTGCGCTCGCGTTTTTCTTCTATCGGGCGCCGCTCGGGCTCGCTCTCAGCCTGGCTCTGCTGCCGCGTCTCTTTGGAACCATGCGGGCGCTTCTCGACGACTGCTGGTCGTCGCCGGCGCTTCTCGCCGCGCGGTCGCGGGGGGTCGGCCCGGTCGTGATCGCGGCGCGGTATGTGTTGTGGGCCACGGCCCCTCAGCTGATCGCGCTGTTCGGCGTCGCGCTTGTGCTGGCCTTCGGATTGGCCATTCCCATCGAGGCGTTGTGCGACGTTCCGGGGCTCGGCGCGCTCGCCCTGCAGGCCGCCACGTCCCGCGACATGCCGCTGCTGTGCGGCATGGCCCTGATAATCGCTTTCTTTGTCGCGTTTGTTCATGCTGCCGGTGACCTTGCCGGGGGTCTTACGGGCGAGCGCGCATGAGGCGCGGGTTCCGGCGCGCAGCCGTCTGTGTGCTTCTCCTGGTCGGGCTCTCCGCGCTTTTCGCTCCCTCCATAGCTCCTTACGATTACAGCCGGCAGTTCCGGGAGGCTCCCAATGCTCCCGCAAGCCGGCGGTTTCCGATGGGCACGGACGATCTGGGGCGCGACCGCTTCTCGCGGCTCCTCTATGCAACGCGCGTCTCGGTCATGCTGGCTCCAGCCGCCGCCCTGGTCTCGATCCTGCTTGCGCTGTTAATATCCGCGATTGCCGGTACGCGGAAGCAATGGGTTGATCGCGTTCTATCCGGTTTCACCACGCTCTGCCTCTCGCTGCCGTGGATTTTCCTGTTCATCATCCTGCGCGCCGTGCTGCCGCTGAATACGAGGCCGCTCGCGTCCGTTCTGATAACCTTTGGCCTGATGGGGATAGCGGGATGGGCGTGGCCGGCGCGAATCTTCACCGCATCGATACGGCAGATGACGCAATCGGGCTGGCTGGTGCAGGCGCGCGCGTCTGGAATACGTCCCTGGAGGATCGCGCTGGTACACGGCTGGCCGCACCTGCGCGCCGTCGCCACCGCCCAATTCCTCGTCCTCGTACCGGCATATATCCTCTCCGAGGCGAGCCTCGGACTGCTCGGACTCGGCGTCGCGGAGCCTCTTCCATCGTGGGGCAACCTGCTCGCCGAACTGCAGCACCCAAGCCGGGTTCACGATAATCCCTGGATCCTGGCTCCCCTTGCGCTTCTGATGCTTGTCATGATCTCGCTCGAATCGCTGCATCCGGCGCGGGAGGTGATTGCGTGAAATCGCTCCCGGCGATT
>Ga0181530_10006997_pt1 | contig 10925 bp, 5 predicted proteins | sample PEATcosm2014_Bin_42_FD_119769 | JGI IMG/M metagenome (GOLD analysis project Ga0181530, IMG submission 119769) | Peatland microbial communities from MTU Mesocosm Facility, Houghton, MI, USA - PEATcosm2014_Bin10_60_metaG | ecosystem: Environmental > Terrestrial > Soil > Wetlands > Peat | place... | reverse complement strand
TGGGTGAAGATGAAACGCCACGGCAGTTCAAGCAGAAGGTCGCAACGAAACTGGAAGAGCTTTTCGGTGAGCCAGTAAAGTGCGAACTTATGGAAGGCACCTATCCCTGTTAAGGAAAGGACAGGTCGGGGCGGGCGACAAAGGGCACCTCGGATTCCAATTGCAGTTTGACCTGAAAGACGTATGCTTCATCGCGCCGGATGCCTGTCATCGGATTGCGGTTGTTCACCAGAAACACGGACACGGCGCGCGTGCCGGGAGCAACCAGGTCGAGCCCCTTGTGGCACGGGATGGTCCGCACGGAGAGAACCAGATCGAGCCCACCCGAGTCTTTGAGGCGGGTCGCGCCGCGGGTAGTGTCCTGTGCAGGGATTGGCAAGGGCGCTTGCGCCCAACGCGCGGTACGGCGCCACCCGGTGACCGCCTCGTCCTTCATGACAGCCGCATAGTCGCCCCAAATGACGGTGGCCTTGATGGAACGGCACTCCGGTGGGATCAGAACACTCAGGCCCATGGAGGAGGGGAAGGGTGTTTTCCGGGAGGAGGCCGATTCCGGGGCAGCCTCATCGTCGAGGCCGGTCTTGGGCGGGATCAGGTCGATCTGCTCGCCGCTGTCTTCGTCGGTCTTCTCCTCGGGTTTGGCGGCAAAGGGCGCGAGGAAGCCGGTAAGATACCAACGCAGCGGCGCGGTCGATCCGGGGAGCGTCTCCTGTTCAAGGTGGCTGCCGGCCTTCAGGCCGGCGACCGGGCCAACGAGGTCGAGGATGAGGGAATCGAGAATCTGTTCGCGGACTTCGGCGGATGTCATATTATGAGGTAAATACTACTGTAGCGCGCATGCAAAGGTCGGCGGTCAGACCCGGAAATCCGTTGAGTGCGAGAACCGCCTACGGCGTTGAGCGTGCGAGTGTTAGGCTTGGAGGAGGTACCGGAGCTTGAAACGTCCCCAACAACGCACTCGATTTCGCCGCAAGTCGTTGATCGAGATGACAGCTATGCAAAGAGAACATGCCGCTTCCATGGCTTCTTACACAGGCAGCCCCGAGCACAAGCTCCCCCACGCTAGAAGCGACGCCACCCTTTGCCCCTCCGACCTTGAGGGACACCAGCAAGAGATCACGCTTTGGCTCCGGAATGCGATCGCAGAGGGCCATGCCGGCGGGTTCATGGAGGGAGCTTTTCCCCGTTATGTCTGGTATCGGGATGGAGAACGCCTGTTCGAGGGAAGGCTCACCAATCAGGTGCTTGGGGAGTACAAAGGTTACCCGATCGGCTCCGACGAGGGGCCTCTGGAACTGAGATCGCAAAATGTCTGATTTCCTACTGCGCTTCGAGTGGGAAGACTCCCCCAGAGTTCGCGCTCCAGAGCTAGACGCGACCTGGGCCCGGCTGGAGATCTTAGCCGATGGCGAGCCGATTACCTGGGTTGAAGCCAAGCGTGTGCAAAGCGTAAGGACAGGTATTTACGTCCCGTTATATCCAATCGCGGAATGGATGATCGCGAATTGGTGGTTCCTTTGGGACGAGTGGCGCGCAGACGGGCGCGACCCGCGGCATAACCTGCTCGCGGCGAGAGAGGGCTTTGTTCTGCCCGACCTGAGCTTTGTGCCGACCGAATCGAAGATGGAGGTGACGTGGCGGCCTACCGGGTCGACGCTTTCCGATCGATCCCGGTCCGACGTTCTATTCCTGTCGGGTGGCTCCAGCATCGTTTCCAAGGCCCTTGTCAAAGAAGAGTTCCGCCGACTGGTGGAAGCAGTCATAGAGCGGTTGAGTGCCCGGCAGGTGCAGCACACCTACCTTGCCCCGGAGTGGCGCGCCATTCTGGACGCCGAGCACGATCCGGAACAAAAGGCTTTCTGCGAGAAGGCCGCGCGCCTCGGATGCGATCCATTTGACGTCGCCGACTCTGTAGCCGCCCAGATTGAGCACCTCGGTGTTCTGCTGCCTGAACCCGTGGCGGAGGATTTCTGCGATGCAATACCATTGGCGCAGATGACTTCGGGCGCCGAGGCCGTAAAGACATTTATCGATTCCGCTTCCGCTACCGCCCTGGGCGAGGGCAGGTGGCGGGAGTTTCGGGAGAGATTGCATTGGCACGGAACAGAAGTCCCTTGGCGCGATGGATACAACGAGGCGCGAGCGCTGCGGGCCTATCTGGGACAGAGTGGCCCTATTGCGGCCAACCTCGATTCATTCTTGAAGCGGGAATTCGGCTCCTTGGAGATCAGGGAATTCGAAGTCGCTCCCCGGATCGATGCAATTTCCGCGCCGACCCAGACGGAGGCTCCGGTGTTCGGCTTCCCTTCGCGCCTTCGCGAAGAGAGTAAGAGATTCATTCTCTGCCGCGCGCTGTCCGACCATCTCTTATCGGGCCAGCCTTCGCTGGTGACACGAACCGGAACTGAACACCAGCAGCGGAACCGGGCCTTTGCGGCGGAATTCCTTGCACCGGCGGAGTCAATAAAGCAGCGGATTACCGGGGACCGTGTTGGGGAAGAAGACGTTGAGGATCTGGCCCACGAGTTTCAGGTGTCGGACCTGGTCATTCGCCACCAAATCCAGAACCATAAGTTGGCGTGGCTGGGCGCTTAGCACGGATCGACTGCGAGGCAAGGAAGGGCGCAAGGAATCCGGTTGGGTACCAACGCAGCGGCGCGGCTGAGAATCTGTTCGCGGACTTCGGCGGAGTTCATTCGGCGGGTTCCTAAACGTCGAAAAGAGGGGGGTCCACGAGCGGTGCGCGTTTCCTGGACTTCCTGCCGCGTTTGCCGGAGCTTTTGGCCGCGGGCACGGCAGCAGCCGATTGCGCCTCTTCTTCTGCGCGGGTGCGGTTCAGTTCGAGCAGGCGGGCCAGGACCTCGTCGCGGTCTTCATCGACCCAGCGGAAGCGCCACGGTTTCTTACAGTCATCGCTCGCGATTTCGCCGTCCTCGTGTTCGCCGTAATCGAGAACGAAATCGAGTCTTGGTTGCAGGTCAGGCCAATCGTAGGCATCAAGAACCACACGGTCCATTTCTGCGTGGAGTTGCCGTAGCGTCACGATTTCGACGTCGGTTTCGCACTTGTTGTGGAACCGGTTATAGGTCTTGGTCAGTCCTTCCGTACGTTCCATAAACTCCGCCCTGTGTTCGTAGTATTTCCGGCCGATCTGCTCCAAAGCTTGGTTGACCTTCCAACCGAAAGGAAATGGAAAGGTCTCGAAACAATCGGTCGGCGTGTATCGGAGGTCGTCTTTCATGGAGGAGCCAAAGAATCGGACCCAGACTTCATGCACGCGGGACTGGAGTAATGCGAAGGCTCCGTAACGCTCGAAAGCGAAGACGTTCAATGCGTGAGAGAAGACCCAGTCTGAAGGTAGGAACGCAAAAACAAAGTGAGTTGAAATTTGAGAACAGACCAAGACACGCGACAACCCCGCGATAGCCGAGAACATCTCCGGACGAGGCCTCCAGTATTGCCACCACGGGGCCGCAGCCGCTTCACGCCCTTGTTTTTCCCTTTCAGGCTTGACGCGATCTTCGAGGACCTTAACAAGCATAGGCCACTGCCGGGCTTCCGCAAGGCTCATCGTGCCGAAGTTGATAGCGGATCTCTTATACATGTGGCGCGGATCGTCGTTAACTTCTTCACCGCCGATGAAGGGGAAGATTCGCTCCTGGTTGCGCGGGTCAGCCGCAATAAGATTGTCCCTATCAAGGATCGACAATACGCTGTCATTGCCGTTGGCAAAGGTGAAGCCCATGCCTCGGAGAAGGTACCCTTGGAAAGCGATATTCAAATTCTCCCTGAGGGTAAACGGGTTATCGTCACCTCCCTTCTCAACGAGGAATGCGGTGATCTGCTGTACTTGTCGCTCATCAATGTCCGCCTGCGGTGTCAATCCTTTCGCCACGTGGACCACGCAGACCACTACAGCGGCCTCGCCAGGCCACCTAACTCGTTTCCTAACGCTGTAGATTATTCCGCCACACTGTCGAATGAATCGCAGGCCAGAAGCCCTTGTATCGCCTTGGTAGATCGTATTGGTCGCAATCAATCCCAGAGCACCGGGCGATTTAAGACAAGCGAACGCCCTGCGGAAGAAGAAGGCGACGATGTCGCTATTGGAGTTGGATCCCTCGTAATTCGCCGCCAGCCAGTCCCGATACCCCACACCCAAATTGGTCGAGATCTTTCGACCTCCGATGAACGGCGGGTTGCCAACGAAAGCGTCAAATCCGCCAGTTGACTTCCCGTGTTCGTTCAGCCGAAAGGCCTCAGGGAATTCGAGTTCCCAGTGAAAAGGCGTTATGCCTTTGTGCCCTGCCTTCAAGACTCCAACTGCGCCCTGCAATTCGTCTTCGAGTTCCAGATCCGTGACCCGCTCCCGCGCCCGCCGGAACTTTTCGGCAAGGTCCTTGCGCCGGGCTTCGCGATCCCTGGGCTTATCCTCCGCGAAGAATGCAGCGATTGTCAGGTCACCCGCGCGGCGCAAGTCCATCATCTGTTCTTCGGTCACCGCGAGTTTCTGTGCGAGCGTTTCATACGGGGTATCGTCGGCGGCATCGAGAATCTGAGCACGTGCGTTCAGGATATGCCGCAGTCGCCAAGGCATGTCGCGAAGCAGCGCACCCTCTTCTTTCGGCTGCCAGTGGAATGCCTCGACTTGCTGCGCCGTGAGTCCGACGAGCGAATCGCCGCAGCGGAGCGTGTGGTCCACGAAGGTAAACGGATGATCTTTGGCGAAGGTCGCGAGCCAGAGTGACAGCTTGGCCAGATTGACGGCGAAGGGGTTCTTGTCCACCCCGTAAAGACATCGTTGCGCCACAATGCGGCGGGCGTGCAGCAGCGGGTCCTGGTCCGCTGGGATCGGCGGCATCTGGTTGTGCGCGATCCACGCCTTTTCGAGCTTCTCACCCAGGTAGCGGCAGGCTTCCACCAGGAACGCTCCGGAACCCATGGCGGGGTCGCAGACCTTCAGCGCGAGAATCTGTTCCGGTTTCGGGTTGTCTCCCAGTTGTGCCAGCACCGGATCGAGCGTGGTCTTGACGATCGGCTGCGTCAGCGAACGCGGCGTGTAGTGCGAGCCGGAACGGCGGCGCTCCTCAGTGGGCTGAAGGAAGATGCCGTCCTTTGGAACCGTGACCGGATTAGAGTTTTGGTCGAGATAGAGCTTCGAGATGCGGCGACGCAGCGCGGCAAGAAGTTCATCCACAGAGGCCGCTGACTTCAGTTGCTCGATAGCCTTGCCGGTGACTTCGCAATTGGCGTTTTCTTTCAGCCATTTGGGCCGATCGGCGGGTTTCTTCGTGAGAAGGTCTTCGAGGCCGACGACGAGATGGTCTGAGCCGATGCCGATGGAGATCCCGTGCGCGGTTTCGACGGTGAAACCCATCATGGCTTCGTAGACGGAGCCGATTTGTTCGACGTCCAGGGCGCGGTAGGAGATGCGCTCGCCGTCGAGGTACAGAAGATCCTGGAGGATGCGAAAGAGGATGCCGTCGGAGACCAGGGGCGGTTCGATCAGCGCCGTTGCGGCCCGTTTCGATTGCCAGGCGCGGCCTTCGAGGAAGGGGTAAGCGTCCGGATCGAACAGTCCGCCATGCCGTGGTGGCAGGCGCCACGATCCGTGACCGCCGCCATCGTAGAGCAGCCGAGCGAGAGTGACGATCTGCGCCCACGCGCCGTACCGGCTGTCCATGGTGTCCGGATACTGGCCGGCGTCCGCGCGGAGGCGTTCATACAAACCGGAAATCGAATAGTTCTGGAGCCAGGTTTCGTCGGAGCCCATCAAGCTACGGTCTTCGGCGTAAAGAACGAAGACCATGCGCATGAGCGTGGTGAGCATGCCGCCGTAGATGTGGCTGGGATCATGCCGGAGGGCGTCTCTCAGAATTGTGCCGTGCGCCGCGCGGTCCGCTTCCTGAAAGCCACGGACGAGTTCGTTCAGCGCGCGCAGCACCTGGCCGGCGAGCTTGATGGAGACCTCGTTCTGATAGCGGCGCGAGGCTTCCAGGATGGCGGGAAGACGCTGGGTTTCGGGACCGATGAAGAGGCGGTCGCTATGGAGCAGCAGATGGAGCGCGGCCAGCATGGGCCAGTTCCCCGGCATCGTCATATGGTGGATGGGGAAGGTGACGTGTCCGGAGGACTCGCCTTTCGGGGCGTAGACGAGGCGGATTCGTTCAGGGGACGTGACCAGGCCGATGGGAACGCCGGTTTCGCGGAGAAGGCGTTCGAAGCGGGCCTGCGGAGAGGCGTGCCAACGGTGCTCCTCGGACGCGGTGCCGGGTTTGTCGAAGTCGGTCCCCGAGGGAAGTTCTACCACCAGGATCAGGTGCTCGGGCTGGCCTTTGCCTCCGGGCACCACCCAGGTGGGCCTCAGAATCTCGTCATACTCGGGAAGGGGGGCGGCGAGGTCGCCGGGTGGAGTCGAGAGGTCGGACTCGCGCCATCTCCAAAATTCCTGGGTGAAGGCGGGGAAGTCTTTCAGGCGCAGGTTTTTGTCGGAACCCTGGACAGCGCGGCGGCGGAGAATCTCCTGCTGGATGCCAACGTTGCGGGACAGAACCCCCTGCGCGTCATTCAGCGCGTGCGCGGAGACGACGAGTCCCTCCTTTTCCACTAACCCGATCCAGAGCTGGTGGTCTTTGATGATCTGGCGGTCTCTGATGGGGTCGGTTGCCATGGTGGGTTATCCGGAGATCGGCCAGAGATAGACGACGCCAATGGGCTCGACACGATATGCCTGGACTTCGTAGGATTTCACGATTCGCGCGGGTTCTTCGTCCACTTCGCGGCCGATTGCCGTGAGCCGCTTGTCCCAGTCTTTGCGTTCATCTTCCAACTGCCGAAGCGCCATCTTGTCGAATCCGAAGGTGAACTGCGCCTCGTTCTGCTTCACCTCCTCTTTTCTGGCGATAATGCGCCCACGCTGGTCTTCAATGATCCGGCGCATCGCATCCGCCTCCTGGCGGCCGCGATCGCCGAGAAGCTCTTTGGCGGAGGCGATAACTGCCGCGGCGCGGTCCTGCAGGCGCGGAAGCAGGTCGGCCACGTCCAGCGGCGCCGCCGATTGCAGCATTCGTTCCACCGCTTCGTCCACGCGGCGGGCGCGGGCGGACTCGAACGCCTTCTCCAGCGCGGCGAGTGTCAGCTTCTCGGTGTCTTCGTCGTACGGGACAAGCGTGCCTTTGCGGGCAATGGGATCGATCCAGCGCGCGGTAACGGCGATGATCGCGTCGTGGAGGCGGGATGCGCCGGGGCCGTAGAGAGAAACGCGGCCCAGGAGCACGACCCGGCGGATGGCGTCGTCGGTCTGGCCGACGCAGGCGCGGGCAAGGTCGTTGTGGACGAACCCCTGCGCGCGAAGACGGCCGAGCAGTCGCTGCACCACGCGGTGTTCCAGGTGGAGATGCACCACGCCCTCATCGATATGGGTCGGGGATTCAAAGACGATGGGGCGAATGGGGCTGGATGCGCGCCACTCGAAGAAATCCATATCCTTTGGCTTCGGGGCACGCAGCGCATCCATTGAGCGGGACCATGCGCGGCCCTGAATTTCGGGGAATTGCCAGCGGTCGGGTCCGCCCTGCAACGGCGGGCAGTTGTTCAGCTCCAGGGCGGTGGAGATTGCATTGATAAAATCCGGTCGGGTGAGGCCGACATAATCCTTGGAATCCTGGAGGTATTCCTCCAGCGATTTCAGCTCCTCCGCGAGTTGCACCTTGCGTTTGCGGACGGACTCAAGTTCTTCTTCGATGGCTCTACGCCCCGAGGCGCTTGCATCCAGCATTTCTATGGTGTGTGCCAGCGATGGTTTGAGGCCCTCCACAAACAGTTCCTCAATGCGCCGTTCGAGGACGGGTGAAAGGCTCCCGAGTTCCGTGCGGATCTTTTCGGTCTTGCGAACCAGGGTGCGGATGACATGGTCTTCGGGACGCTGCGTGAAGACGAAGTAATGGCAGCGGACGACGTCTTCCCGCTGGCCCTTGCGGTCGATGCGTCCGTTGCGCTGTTCCATGCGGCAAGGGTTCCAGGGGACATCGAAATGGAAGAGGTCGGCACAGTAGTTCTGGAAGTTCACGCCTTCGCGGGCGGCGTCCGTGGCGATCAAAATGCGCAGGGGGTGGAGATCGGGCGAGGCGTTGAAGGCCCTCTTGATCTCGTCGAGGCGTCCGCCGCCGGGGCCGCCTTGATAGGTGCCAATGCGCTCTTCGGCGCGGTCGGTGTTGGCGAGAGCGGTTTCGAACTGCTGGCGGAGGTACGTCTTGGTTTCCGTGAACTCGGTGAAGATCAGGACGCGGCGGTTGTTCCAGGTGCCGTCGGGATTGAAGAGGTTCTTTCGAATCCAAGGGATAAGCCCCCACTGGGCATCGGTCAGGCGGGGGTCCGCGAGGTGGCGCGACCGACTGGCGATTTCGGCCATGCGGTCGAGCAGTGCGATTTCTTCCGGGGAGATTTGTTGCGGACCTTTGGAGCGCTCGGTAGTGCTGGCGACGGCTTGTTTGATGCCTTCGGCGACTTCTTCTTCGGGGCGATCGGCGCGTTCGTCGTCGGCGTCGGGGGCATTGAGTTCGGTGAGAAGATTCGCGGATAGCTCGGGTTGTTTTTCGCTTTCAGGGGCAAGCTTCTCCATGCTCTTCCGGTGAACCCGCAGAGTGGAGTTGAAGGCCTCAATGGACGAAAATAGGCGCTTTTGGAGCGTCGTGATAACCAGGCCGGCGGCGGTCCGCTCCACGCCATGGCTGCCTTCGAGGCGCTTCTCCCTTACGGCGCGGTACTGGGTAAGGAGCCGCATCAGGGCGAGGTCCGGCGCGTCGTCGGACAGTCCTGAAATATCGTGCTGGACGATTTCGCGCTTCGGCAGGCCCAAGTCCGGGACGGCTTCGCGAAGTTCGTCCTTGAGGCGGCGGACCATGTGCAGATCGGAGCGGCATATCTCATCAACCAGAGCTTCGCGAAGTTCGTCCTTGAGGCGGCGGACCATGACCTGGTCGAGTAAGCGCGGGTCCTTAATCTGCTCGCCGCGGATGAACCGCTGGGGATCGAGCATGGCGAGAAGTGCGGAGAAGCTGTTCGAATGGCCGTTGTGCGGGGTGGCCGAGAGGAATAGGCGGTGTTCGAAAAGCGGCGTAAGTCCGCGCATCTTTCTGGTGAAATAGGAGTCGACCCCGATGGAGGAGGACGAGGTAGCCGGGGCGGCGTGGTGCGCTTCGTCGAGAACGAGCATGGAGCCGGAGCTGTGCTGGTTGAGCCAATCGTGCAGCGGCGATGCGTACTGTTCGTCGGCCAGCAGGGAGTGCGAGACGATGAACTGCGAATGCGTCGTCCAGGGGTTGATCGCGTAACCACGTTCGCAGCGGCATTTGAAAAGATAGTCCCGGTCGAAAATTACGAAGCTCAGGCCGAAGCGATCCTCCATTTCGCCTTGCCATTGAGTGAGCAGAGATGCCGGGCACGCGATGACGATGCGCTTCACCTTCTGGCGCATGATCATTTCGCGGAGAATGAGGCCGGCTTCAATCGTCTTGCCGAGTCCAACGTCGTCGGCGATAAAGAGGTTGACGCGCGGCATCTCGAGGGCCTTCTTCAGAGGCTCCAACTGGTAGGACATGATCTGGATACCGGCGCGGTGAGGCGACTGGAAAAGTCGCGGGTTGGTAGAGGTCACGAGGTTCCAGCGAAGCGCGTGGAGGTACGCGGAGAATACGTGCGGTGGGTCGAACCCCTTACGGGCGAGGTGGCTCCAGTCTGCCTGCGGGAGCGCATGCGCATCGGCCTCCCGTTCCCAGAGGACGGAGAGGTGCTCGCCTTGGGCGTCATCTTCCAGGCAGGAAAGTCCAACCAGCGTCTGTTCCCAACCAGGCTCACGAGCGGGTTCGACGGCTTCAACCAGATATCGGCGGCTGCGAACCTTTACGACTTGGCCGGGTGATAGCAGAGATTTACCTTTCCGGTTTGCTCATGACGGATTTCGTGATGAAACATACCCACGATGTACCATTTTAACGCGCTGATGGTTGCTTCTGCGCGTCGTTTCACAAAAAGCTGATAACTACCGGCTAGGGGCGGTACTGGCTCGGATGCTCGCCGCCTGGACGCGGTCGCCGTAATTGGCGGCGGCCGAGGCCAAAACGCTCGCGACGTGATCGCGAAGATCGGTCGGTTCCAGCACTTCGGCCGCGTCGCCCCAGCCCAAGATCCACCGGACGATCTCAAAACGGCCGCCGGCGCGGAACCGGAGGATGAGGCCGCCATCGGTCTGAGGCTCGACAGTTTGACTGGGATGCCAGAGGCGTTCGGCAACGTAAGGTGCCTGATCGCGCTGGAACCGGATCGCGACGTTCATCGGCTCATCCCAAATCACCCCGAAGGCCTCCCGTTCGTACCGTTGCGGGTCGAATTCCGACGCCACCTGGAACGGGGTATTCGTCAACCGAATCGAGACGACCCGGTCGACGGCCAGCATTGTGACGTCCGCGTGCGTGGATGTCTTCCCCAGGCAGTACAGGCCGTCCTGCACGCTCAGCATCCGGTAAGGATCGTATTCGAACGACTTGGGCGCCGCGGCGGCCGGGGAGCGGTAGCGAATTCGACATCGCCGGCGGCGTAAAATGCCTTCTACCAGCACCTTGATCGTTGCCTGATGAGTGGAGTAGTCCTTCTCACCCCTTTGCTGCCAGAGCATGACGGAATCCGCGACTGGACTCGCGGCATCAGGCTGGGCCGCGAGCATCCCGCGCAGCTTTGTCGTAGCTGCCGCAAACTCGGCCTGGAATGGATGCTGAGCACCGACCTGCCCGGCGGCCCACAGCAAAGCATCGATTTCGGGCCCATTCAAGCGAATGGCGGGACGGGCTTGTCTCGGCCGGTCAAATAGCCGCGGATGGCTGAGCAGTCCGCCCTCACCGGTAATTGGATAACCAGCATCCTGCAAGGTC
>Ga0181530_10006996_pt1 | contig 10928 bp, 7 predicted proteins | sample PEATcosm2014_Bin_42_FD_119769 | JGI IMG/M metagenome (GOLD analysis project Ga0181530, IMG submission 119769) | Peatland microbial communities from MTU Mesocosm Facility, Houghton, MI, USA - PEATcosm2014_Bin10_60_metaG | ecosystem: Environmental > Terrestrial > Soil > Wetlands > Peat | place... | reverse complement strand
CGGTTGCGGTCAAGGCCATGCCGAACGGAGCGTTCTCGAAGGCACTCCGGAATCGCTCCTCACTGTCCCGCAGCTTCTGCGCGGCGCGCCGGCGCTCGCCGATGTCATGCGCGATAACGGTAGATCCGACGATCTCACCGTCAGAATCCCTGATAGGCGAGACCGTGACGGTAACATCGATCCGGCGGCCGTCCTTGCTCAGCCGGACGGTTTCGCAGCTTCTGCCGGCGCCGTTTCCGGCCTTGGCGAGAGTATGGCTCCCTTCGTCCCGGCAACCCGGCGGTACCAGAACGGAAGCGTTCTTTCCGATGATCTCATCGGCCGTATACCCGAACAGAGCTTCGGCGCTCTTGTTCCACCTGGTGATCGTCCCATCCAGCGTTACACTGCCAACGGCCTCGTCCGAAAACTCGACGATCGAGGCCAGCAAGGCACTTGACTCTTCGGCTTGTTTCCGCTCCCAACATGGACACGTCGTGCCCATTGGCTTCTTCCGAAGAGTAGTCGGGAAGATTCCGGCGGGCGTGTTGGCGACCACGGCCTCGTCCGGGCACTCCGCAATCGAAGCCGGAAGTCGTTTCCCGTCCTCGGCTGCCCGGCGTTCCCTCACTTCCCGCTTGATGGCCATGTAGCCGACGATTTCGCCACAGCGGTCCAGCACGGGGGTGATCCTCATCTCCTCCGAGTAAAAGGTTCCGTCTTTCCTCTGGTTGGTCACTTCGCCGTGCCAGGCTCGCCCGCTCGCGATGGTATCCCAGAGCTCTTTGTAGAACTCCGGGCAGTGGCGGCCCGATTTGAGGAGCCGCGGGTTTTGTCCGGCCGCTTCCTCGCGGCTGTATCCGGTCATCGCCGTAAACGCCGGATTCACATACTGAATTTCGCCGGAGGTATCGGTGATGACGACGGCATCCGCGGATTGCTCGACGGCCGCGGCCAACCCGGCCCGCTCGATGTCCGCCTGCCGGCCGGAGGGCAAGGGAACCTTGGGCCCGGCGCCGCCATCCACCCGATCGACAGCGGGAGGAAAACCGCTTTCCCGGCGCACGTCTCGCCTCTGAGGTAGCAACCTCACTTCTTACATATCGGAAAAAAGCGGAATCGGAATAGGCCCTCGCCGGTAGCGCCGGCGGTCTTGCCGCCGGTGTTCGGTGGGGCCGACCCCCGGGTCTGCGCGGGACGCCCTCGTCCCGCAGCCGGAACTACGAAATCAGCATCATACAAACGCCAGCAGGCCGACGAGGGCGTTGGCCGCACACCAGGGGGTCTGCCCCACAATTTGTGCGGATGTTCAGTAGTGGGAGATCCGGTCACGCCAGGCAGGCCCGAACGTCACAACCGGGAACTAAGCCCGCCCCGCGCAGGCCCCTTACACGTCCAGATTCTTCACGTCCAGCGCATTATCTTCAATAAACTTCCGCCGGCTCTCCACGTCCTCGCCCATCAGCGTCGAGAAAATCTCTTCGCTTTCCACCGCGTCTTCCAGCCTCACCTGCAGCAGCGTGCGCTTCTCCGGATTCATGGTGGTCTCCGCCAGTTGCTCGGCGTTCATCTCGCCCAGCCCCTTGTAGCGCTGCACCGACGCGTCCTTCTTCCCCTCGGCCTTGACGTATTCCAGCAGTTCTCCCCAATTCGGCAGCGACTCCCGGTGCTCGTTCTTCACCACCACGAACGGCGGTTCGTTGTACTTGCCGATGGTGCGGGCCAGCGTGCGGAACCGCCGGTATTCGGGCTGCGCCGCCAGCGCCAGGCCCACCGTGCGCTCGGCGTTCGTGGAATCGTGGAACGTCACGCCGTAAGCCGAATGCTCTTCATCGCGCCGCATCTCCGGATGCAGCCCGAGTTTCTTCAGCGTTTCGAAAATCGGCTTCAAATTGTTCTCGTCCTGGAATTCGGCTTTGTGATCCACGTGCAGCTCGATATTGGCCAGCGTCTCCACCACCCGCGGATCCCTCAGCCGCCGCTCCACTTTGTGGAACATCTGTTCGTACTCGTCCAGATTGAGCAGGTAGGCGCGCAACTCGCCGCCTTCCAGCACGGCTTTCGGCGCCGCTCCGTTCGAGTGGATCTCCAGCTTCAAGTTCTCCGTCGCCCGTCGCATGATCTCGCGCGTGAATTCCTTCTCGTCCTTGATGTATTTCTCGCTCTTGCCCTTCTTGATGCGGTAGAGCGGCGGCTGCGCGATGTACACGTGCCCGCGCAGAATCAGCTCGTTCATGTGGCGGAAAAAGAAGGTCAGCAGCAGGGTGCGGATGTGCGACCCGTCCACGTCCGCGTCCGTCATGATGATGATTTTGCCGTAGCGAATCTTCGTGGCGTCGAAATCGTCCTTGCCGATGCCCGTCCCCAGCGCCGTGATCATGGCGCGGATTTCCTCGTGGCCCAGCATCTTGTCGTAACGCGCCTTCTCCACGTTGAGGATCTTTCCCTTGAGCGGCAGGATCGCCTGGAACCGGCGGTCCCGCCCCTGCTTGGCGGTTCCTCCGGCCGATTCGCCTTCCACCAGGAAAAGCTCGCAGCGCTCCGGGTCTTTCTCCTGGCAATCGGCCAGTTTGTGCGGCATGCCGCCCGATTCCAGCGCTCCCTTGCGCCGCGTCAGGTCGCGCGCGTGGCGCGCCGCTTCCCTGGCGCGCGCCGCTTCGATGGCCTTGCCGACAATCTTGCGGCCCACCGTGGAATTCTTGTCGAAGTACTCTTCCAGCTTTTCGTTGACGAACTGCGTCATGAAGCCGGCGATGTCGCTGTTCAGCTTGCCCTTGGTCTGCCCTTCGAACTGCGGCTGTGGCACCTTCACGCTCACCACCGCGGTCAGTCCTTCGCGCACATCGTCGCCCGTCAGGTTCTCTTTGACATCCTTGAACAGCCCCTGGTCCTGCCCAAACTTGTTGATGGTCCGCGTCAGCGCCGTGCGGAAGCCCGTCAGGTGCGTGCCGCCATCCACCGTGTTGATGTTGTTGGCGAAGCTGAAGACGTTCTCCGAATAGCCGTCGTTGTACTGCAGGGCCACTTCCATGGTGAGCGTGCCGGCATTGTTGGGGAGTTCGCGATCGGCTTCGAAATGGATGGGTTTCTCGTGCAGCACCGCTTTGCCGCGATTGAGGTGCTTGATGAACTCGGCGATCCCGCCCGTGTAGCAGAATTCCTGCTGCCTTTGCGGATCGCTCCGTTCGTCGGTCAGCGTGATTTTGAGGCCTTTGTTGAGAAAGGCCAGTTCCCGCAAACGCTGCGCCAGGGTATCGAAGTTAAACGTCAGCACCTGCATGATGGTGCTGTCGGGCTTGAACGTGACGCGGGTCCCGGTCTTGCGCGAAACCTTGCCCGCTTTGGCCAGCGGCGCCTTCGGAATTCCGCAGGCGTACTCCTGCTGCCAGGTGTAACCGTCGCGCCAGATTTCCAGCTCCAGGTGCTCCGACAGCGCGTTGACGCAGCTCACGCCCACGCCGTGAAGGCCGCCCGATACTTTATAGCTCTTGTTGTCGAACTTGCCGCCGGCATGCAGCATGGTCATCACCACCTGCGCGGCTGAGATCCCTTCCTCCTCATGAAGATCTACCGGGATGCCGCGGCCGTTGTCGACTACGGTGACGGAATTATCGTCGTGGATGGTGACGTTGACTTCGGTAGCGTAGCCTGCCAGGGCTTCGTCGACCGAGTTGTCGACCACTTCGTAAACCAGGTGATGCAGGCCGATTTCGCCCGTCGAGCCGATGTACATGGCGGGGCGCAGACGCACCGCCTCCAGACCCTCGAGCACTTTGATGCTCGTGGAATCGTAGATTTCACTTTGTACCGCGCCGCCGTCGTTTGCCATATGTTGATTGCTTGGAATCCCGTGGGGTCGCTCAGATGCGCATCGGCATCACCACATACCGATACTGATCGGTCACGCCTTCGCCGGCCGGCCTGAGTTCGCCGGCGCTCTTCTGGTCTTTCAATTCAAAGGTGACCTGGTCTTGCGCGATCACCCGCAGAAAATCGAGCAGGTATTGCGCATTGAAGCCAATCTCCAGGTCCGGTCCCTGATATTCGCTGTTGACGCTCTCTTCGCTTTCGCCCATCTCTACCGATGAGGAGAAAATGCGCACTTCGTTGTTCATGAACTGCACGCGGATGGCGCGCGACCTCTCATCGGCGAATTGCGCTACGCGCTCGATGGCCGAGCGGATTTCCTCTTTCTGCAGCCGGGCCGTCAGTGTGTGGTCTTTGGGAAGCACTCGTTCATAATCCGGAAAATTGCCGGTCAGCTTGCGCGTGATAAGCAGCCGGTGGCCAACCTGGAAGAAGAGATGGTTTTCGTCGCCGGCAAATGTCGCAACCGCATCGGCGCCTTCCGAATCGGCCAGCTTCACTAACTCCGCCATCGCTTTCCTGGGCACCAGTGCCCGATAGTTCTGGCTTACCTGGCCGCTTTCACCCGCGCCTGCCTGCACAAATGCCAGGCGGTGGCCATCGGTGGCAACCATGATCAGACCCTCCGGACGGATGATCAGCAGCGCGCCATTTAGCGTGAATCGTGATTCCTCCATCGAGATCGCAAATTGTGTGCGTGCAATCAATGACGAGAGCGTCTTTACGGGAACATCCGCGATTTTTGCGGGCATCTGCGGAAGTTCTGGAAAGCTTTCGCGCGACATTCCGGCGATGCGTGTCTTCGACCGGCCGCATATGATACTGGCCCAGTGGTTATCGAGAAACTTCATGGTGATGTCGCCTTCCGGCAACAGCCGCACGAAGTCAAGCAGTTTACGCGCTGGAACAGTGCCGGCGCCTTCTTTCTTCACGCGAGCCGGGCAGGAACAACGGATCCCTAATTCAAGATCCGTCGCGGTGAGCGTGATACGGTCGCTCGAGGCTTCCAGCAGAACATTCGAGAGAATTGGGATGGTGGTCTTCTTTTCCACCACTCCCTGCGACAAACTCAGTTCCCGCACCAGATCGGCTTTACTGACGGTGAACTCCATACGGCTCAGCTCCTATACGATTGAAGACTGTCTTAAAATATGCACTATTAAAACCGCATTCATAGGGCCTGTGTAAACTGTCGAAGGCACTCTAAATTATACTAAATTCAGCTACTTTTGGCTACCGGAAGTTGTGATTCGAAAGGTGTAAACATCTCCAAAAGCGGCTCTACGACCTAATTTTGCACATTTTTCATCAAGCTTGTTTGGATCCGCTTGTGGATAATCACAGCAAGTTCATTGTAATGAGTCCATTAGCCTGTGCAGTATCCTGTTCAATTCAGGGTCGATATGACGTTCCTTTTCAATTTTGTTTACGGAGTGGATGACAGTTGTGTGATGCTTCCCTCCGAAAGCTCTGCCAATCTCGGGTAACGAGGCACTGGTCAGTTCTTTTACCAGGTACATCGCCACCTGCCGGGGGTACACGATCTTCTTGGTGTTGCTCTTTTCCTTAAGCTGCGAGGGCTTGAGCTGGAAGTGCTCGGCCACCGCCTTTTGAATGGAGTCCATGGTCACCCGGCGGTCCTGAACATGAACCAGGTGCTTTAGAACCTGCTGGGCCATGTGCAAATTGATTGGCGTCCCCGTAAGCGAGGAGTAAGCCAGCAGTTTGATCAGCGCGCCTTCCAACTCGCGCACATTGGACTTGGTTTTGGAGGCCATGAACGACCGCACATCGTCGGGTAGATGAATATTTTCAGCCTCGGCTTTTTTATCCAGGATGGCCATCTTGGTTTCGAGATCGGGGGCCTGAATATCGGCGATCAATCCCCACTCGAAACGGGACCGCAGGCGCTCCACCAAACCGGGAATCTCCTTAGGCGGCGAATCGCTTGAGATCACGATCTGCTTCTGATGATCGTGCAGCTCGTTGAAGGTATGAAAGAACTCCTCTTGCGTGCGCTCTTTGGTGCCGAGAATCTGGATATCGTCCACCAGCAGCACGTCCGCTTCGCGATAGCGCTGGTGAAACTGCTGCATGCGCTCCGTGCGGATGCAGGCGATCATCTCGTTCATGAAGCGCTCGCTCGAGGTGTAGATGATGCGCATCGAGCTGTGTTTGTCCATCAACTCGCGGCCGATGGCGTGCATCAGGTGCGTCTTTCCCATGCCCACCCCGCCGTAGAGAAATAGCGGGTTGTAGCTGCGCGAAGGGTTCGTGGCCACACTTCGGGCCGCGGCGTGCGCAAACTGGTTGCACGCGCCCACCACGAAGGTGTCGAACGTAAACTTTGGGTTCAAGGAGCCGGCGGCCGAATCCGCGTCGCTGTTGTCCACCGTGGCTATAGCCTGGTTCATGGGGCCCCGAGTTGCTTCGGCCTCATACGTAAGGTGTTTCACCGGCAGCGCGAGTTCTTGAATCGCACTGCGGATCATCGCCGGAAACTCGCGTTCCAGCCAGGCGCGTGTTTCGCGATCCGGGACGGTAACGAACAGCGTCGTGCCATCCAGACCGGCGAACGCGGTGCCCTTCAGCCAATTGTTGTAATTTTCCGCGCTGACCTTTAACTGTAAATAATTACGTATCTGATCCCAAGCATTCATTGATTTTTACACACCACATACGCCGGATTTCCACACTGTTTTCCACAACAGTAACGGAACCGCCAGTACGCTTTGTCTAGAAAGAATTGCCGACGGGGTTCACCCTGCCCGTGCCCTGTCGGCCGAACCTGCTCCTTCAACCGACGAAAAGTAGTCTAACATATGGAAATACGTTTCCCGCAAGTTTATAACTTGTTTCAGATCAATGACTTTCCCACAACGTTTGACAGTGGCTTTGTTCTTGGGGGAAAATAAAAGTTTCTATCGAGCGGGAGTAACTCAGTTGGTAGAGTGCGACCTTGCCAAGGTCGATGTCGCCGGTTCGAATCCGGTCTCCCGCTCCAACTTCCTCCCGCCCGATCATCATCATGAAGCCTCTCTTCCTTATTCTCTCCTCCCTGATGCTCGCCGTCGTCGCGCATGCCCAGGATTACAGATTGGAAACCATCTCCACGGCCGCTCCCGGTTTGCCCGCCGCGTACACAGCCGTCGTCGATGCCGGCGGCTATCGAGTGATCGGCCCGGCCGGTGCCTGGTGCGAGATCTGGTTTCGCAAATCGATTCCCACTGTTGCCAAGCCGGCCGACGAGGCTATCGTCTTGCCGATAGCCCAGGGAACCCTTCTCGGCATTCTGCGTTTCGCCGCCGCCGGCTATGACCGCCGCGGCCAGACCGTGAAAGCCGGCGTCTACACGCTGCGCTATAGCAACTATCCCGTGGATGGCTCGCACCAGGGTGTCGCGCCGCAACGTGATTTCGCCGTCCTCACGCCTCTTTCGGCGGATACCGACCCCAACGCCGCGCCCTCCTTTGACGCGCTGGTGGACGCCAGCATCAAGGGTGTCGGCACTCCCCATCCCGCCGTGCTCTCGCTCGAAGCGCCGGCTGCCGGCGCTCTTCCGGCAGTCGTCAAAGAAGGCGACAGCGACTGGGTGCTGAAGGTGAAAGTGGGAAGCCTGCCGATCGCCATCATCGTAGTCGGCAAAGTGGAAGGCTGATCCAACCAGATCTTCTCCCCGGCGCTATGGCGGAATTCGCGTCCTCGTTCAGGCTCCAGTTAAGCGCGCCGCTGTAATTTCTCGCTTACGTAGGCGTTCAAGCTTTTGCCTTGCTGCCGGGCCTCCGCCATGATTTCGCGGTGCATTTCGGGAGACACTCGCACCAGGAACTTCCCCGAAAACGGTTTCTCCGGTTCCTCGCCGCGCACAGCACAAAACTCGAGGTAGTCGTCCACCGAATCCGCAAAAGCCTTCTTCAACTCCCGGACGGTACGGCCTTGAAAGGTAATCACGTCTCGAGTATTGATCACCTCCCCGTGGAACAGGCCGGCTTCCTCGTCCATCTCTACTCTCGCTTGATAGCCCTTTATGTCATGACTTTCTCCCAACTGCTCACCACCTTTATGATGTCAGAAAATGATATCAGATCAACTGGCGATGGCTAATTCGGTGGGGCATGCTTTAGCTTGCCCATCCAATAACCAGTCCGTGCGCTAAGCTCAGGAGAATGCCACGGGAGTTGCTGGACCGTCTGGACGAATGGAAGAGCCGCTTCGGCCCAACAGGCGATGGCCGACTGGAGCGACTGCTATCCCGGATTGCCCGCCACCGTTTTCGCGACGCTCAATCACTCATACGGTTGCACGAGACCTTGCTCTTTTTGCGCGCGTATCCACGCAGTGCGGAAGTGGCCCGCCTGGCCGACCAGATCCTCTTCTCCTTCGCGGACCGCATCGGCGACGACCTGGAGCCGTTCGAAGAACCCGAAGTATCGGGCATCGCCGGCACGTCGCTGACGGCGGTATTCAGCTACGAAGTGGCGCGGCGCCTGACAGCCCGCTATCCGCGAGCGATCGAGATCGCCTGGGACCGCTACGACGACCCCGACCTTATGGGCAGCCTGATCTGCCGTTTTCTGCCGATGCTTCGCGAAGACTACCCGGTGGAAGCGCACGTCCCATTCCGGGAGTGGATCGCGCAAACGCATCGTCGCGGCGTGACCGATCTCGCATGGCTGTTGGAGCAACTAGCCGGGCTGCCCGCGGGGTTGCGCGCGTTCCAGTTCGAATCCATGCAAGTGCCGCTCACCTGGCGGATGGGCACGTCGCGCGCGTCGCGCTCCCGCCTCCGGTTGCCGGTGAGGAACCTTTACCTGCACCGGGAACCCCTGCTCCGCCGCAGCGACGTTTCGCTTGAGCGCGAGCTGCGTGCCGCTCCGCTTCCTATCCGGCGCCTCGGGCGGTCGGAAGCGCGCCGCATCCTGGACGTCATTCTCGACACCTCCGCGATGCGCTACCGCGAGCTATACGGCTTCAGCCATCCGGAAGAAACGCAGGTCTTCCACGCCGCCGCCGGCCGCGGCGTGGATATCTATTTCTTCGGCGTGCCGCCCGACTGGCGCCTGCCGTTGCGCGCCTACCACGGCGGCATGTTTTTCAAGAACGGCGTGCCGGCCGGATACGTCGAGTTGCTCTCGCTCTTCGAGCGGGCCGAGGTGGGCTTCAATCTTTATTACACGTTCCGCGAAGGAGAATCCGCGTGGATTTACGCGCGCCTGCTGCGCCTCTTCCACCAGGTGCTGGGCGTGACCTGTTTCTCGGTGGATCCCTATCAAATCGGCCACCAGAACCCCGAGGCGGTGGATTCCGGCGCATTCTGGTTTTACCGCAAGTTGGGCTTCCGCGCGACCGACCCCGAGCTGGCGCGCCTGGTGGAGCGCGAGGAGGCCCGCATGCGGCAAACGCCCGGCTACCGCAGCTCGCGCCGCACCTTGGAGCTCCTGGCGAACGGCTACATCCTGTACGAAATGCCCGGCACGGAAAGCGGCGACTGGGACCATTTCCGCATCCGCACCCTGGTGCAGAAACTGCAGCGCCATGGCGAATTCCCGCCGCCCAAACCGTCCGGCCTGGAATCCCGCTATCTGCGCTCGACACAGAAAGACGCGCGCCTGCGCGCGGAGTGGTTGAAGCTGGGGCAGGAGAAGCACCACTTCGATGATGTCCTGAATGCCCGAGAGGGCGTGCTCGTGAAGAAGGCGGAGCGCGAGATGCACGAAGGCAAATCCGTGAGCCTGGCCGAACTGCACCATGCCCTGGATCGTAAACGTTCAAGGTAAGAATCCCGGCGGGGCTTGCGCCCCGCTGGACCGATTGACAATCGGTCCGCAGGTTGACAACCTGCCCCACCAGGCTACCGGCTAGCCCGCCACTCTTTCAATGCACTCCGCCCCGCAAATCGCTTCCACCTGCGCGCGGAATTCCTTGTCCGGCCGCACCTTTGCCGGGACGTCCAGCAGCACCGAGAAATCCCGCGGCGCTTCCAGTCGGAGACGCACCTGGGTCTCGCCGGGCTTGCGCTGGAATAGCTCCTCCAGCGCTTTGGCGCGGTCCACGCCGCCGTTGCGGCCCAGCCAGACGCGGATCGAGATCACCGTATCGAAATCCACGCGCGCATTGTCGAGCGGCACGATGTTCTGCACCGAAAGTTTGGGCGGCCCGTTTTCTTCCGGCAGCGCCAGTGCCGTGACCAGCACCACCTGGTCTTCCATCACTTCCGGCGCCAGCCGTTCGTAGCTGCTGGCGAAGACCAGGGCTTCCACCGAGCCGGTGCGGTCTTCCAGCATCATGGTGGCCCACGGTTTGCCTTCGCGGTTGCGCTTGCGCGTGATGCCCGTCAGCACGCCACACAGCTTTACTTCCACTCCCTTGTTCAGACCTTCGAGCGTGGAAGTGTCGTGGGTCGAGAGCTCGGAAACCTTGTCTTCGTAGCGGTCGAGTGGATGGCCGGTCACCCAGAAGCCCAGCATCTCCTTCTCGCCGGCCAGTTTTTCCTTGTCGGTGAAATCGGGCACCGTGGGAAGCGGCGCGTCGGGGTGTTCTTCCATGACTTCGCCGAAAAGTCCGCCCTGCCCGCTCTCCCGGTCGCGCCAGGCGCGCTGGCCCGATTCCATGGCGCTATCCAGCGCGGCGGTTTTCTGGCTGCGCGTCCCGGCCAGCGAATCCATGGCGCCGGAGCGAATCAGGCTTTCGATCATGCGGCGGTTCACCGCCCCCATATCGACTTTTTCGCAGAACTGGTCGAGCGAGCGGAAGCTTTTCAATTCCTGGCGGGCGCGTCCAATCGCCTCGACCGCCGATTGGCCCAGGTTTTTCACGGCGCCCAACCCGAAGCGGATGGCCTGCCCATCGGGCGTGAAACTCCAGTCGCTGTGGTTGACGTCGGGCGGCAGAATGGTAATGCCCATTTCGCGGCATTCGGCGATGTACTTCACCACCTTGAGAGTGTTGCCGGTTTCGGAGGTGAGCAGCGCCGCCATGAAATCCACCGGATAGTGCGCTTTCAGATATGCCGTGACGAAGGCCAGATAGGCATAGGCGGCGGAGTGCGACTTGTTGAACCCGTAGCCGGCGAACTGCTCCAT
>Ga0181530_10006988_pt1 | contig 10938 bp, 10 predicted proteins | sample PEATcosm2014_Bin_42_FD_119769 | JGI IMG/M metagenome (GOLD analysis project Ga0181530, IMG submission 119769) | Peatland microbial communities from MTU Mesocosm Facility, Houghton, MI, USA - PEATcosm2014_Bin10_60_metaG | ecosystem: Environmental > Terrestrial > Soil > Wetlands > Peat | place... | reverse complement strand
GCCTTGTCCATCTGGTCGGCGGACACCGGAGGGCCGGTCCAGGTCGTGCCGCCCTCTGTGTAGCCGAGGCCCCGCATGGATTGGCCGAGGGCGGCATCGCCCTCGGCATCCTTCACTGCGGGATGCAGCATTCGCGCGATGGCGTCCGCCGAATTGGCGTCGAGCTGGCCGCGAACGCTATTGTAGAGCGTCAGAGCGGCCTGCGCGCCCCCGCCTTGCGCTTCCGGTGCCAGCATTTTCGCTTGGATGATCTGTGACCAATATTTGCCGAGCTCGGCAGAGACATCAGCCTGGGCCTCCTCGGTTGTCTTGTTCAACCGGAGCGCGTTCATCTCGGCGTGGGCACGCACCTGTAGAGCGTTCTTAGCGAGAAGCACGCCGTCATTCTGCATGAATACGGATTGGTCGGTGATGTTCTTGTTCGCCGCAGTGTTGGTCTCAATATATGAGCGGTCGAGTTCGGTCGCCGCATGAACGCTGGCGCTCGTCTCGATACGCTGCCGCAGGAAGCGGGCGTTCTGCATGTAGGCGTTCTGCGTCGCGATGCCGCCGCCGATTTGTTTCGCGCCCGCGTCGATGGTGTCCTGCACGTCCTTGATGAACGGGTCGTATCCCTCGTGGGCGGCTTGGCCCTTCAGCGACAGGTAGGCAGCGTACTTCTTGTCGATGGCGGGCCCGACTTGGTTGAACAGCACGCTCTGCAGGTTGCGGGTGTTGATGTCGTCCTGCATCTGCACGGCGACTTGCGCCAGTTTCCCGCCGGCTTGCTCCTCCGCGCCTCCGAGCTTCTCCTCTGCGGCGCCAATGCCGCCACCGAACATCGCCGGAGTGACGTTCTCCGAGATGTAGGGCGTCCCCTGGGTAGTCGGGGCAACGTCCGGGACGGGCGTGTACGGCGGCCGAGCCACTTACGGTGCGCCCATGATTCCAGCGCCGGAGAAGTCCTGCGCCGGACCGCCGTTAACACGTTGCCATTGGGCGTACTGAGAGCTGACGCCGGCCGCACCACTCAAGAGCGATGCCGCAGCACCAAGTGCGCCGGTCGTCGGCGCCTGTGCCGCCTCGGCCTCGTACGCCTGCTGCTGCCCGGTGAACTGAAGCTGCTGCGTCTGGTAGCCGTAGGCGGTTTTTGCCGCGTTGCTTCGGATAGTCAGCGCGTTGAGTTCACCCAGCTCGGCAGCGCTGGAACGCACATCGAGGGCCGACCCGGTGTTCACGTCGATGTTGCTGGCCGCCTGGGCGGCCTTGATGGCACCGACTTGCCCTTTCGTCTTCAAGCCAGCTTGCTCGACTTGCGCTTCCCCAGCGGCTCCCGCAAGAGCCGCGTTCTGGCTCGCGAGCGTAGCGTTCTGGGCCGCCACCTGGGCTTGGTAGCTGGCCATCGCGCCAGTGGCTGCTGCGGAGCGTTCAGCGCCGATGGCGCCGGTGACGCCGCCAAGCGCGGAGGCTGCCATTCCGACGTCAGCGAGAATGCTGGTCGCGCCAATACCGGAGCCGGCGGCCGACGCTGCGGCAAGAGCAGCGGGAATGCTAGCTGTGGCCAACGGCCGCCTCCCTGCCAATCAATCCGGCACGCGCAAGGCGCCAGAGTTCGGCCTTCGCCGCCGCCTTGAAGCGGTCAACAGCCTCCTTATGCCGCTGATAGTAAAGGATGAACGATGTGATGTCCTTCTGGACATTGCGCTGCCGCATGTTCTCCCAGCGGTCCTTCGGCAGCTTGAGCGGCAAGCAGTGCTCAAAAACGGCGGCGCAGGCATCCCTGCGGTCGAGGACGGCGTAGTCCACCACGAGCACGCCCGGCTGCACGGCGAGTTCGTCCAGCGCGCGGCGCTGGCGCTGCATCAGCGCTCGCAGCGTCGGTTCATCGTACGTCGCCACGCCACGGAGGTCGGCGCGCATCATCGAAGCCACGACGTCGTCCACGGGCCGGCGAACCACCACGCGCTGCAGCTCAGGGACGTGGTAGCCGAACAGCCGCCAGCCCAGCGCGCACGCGGTTTCCGCCACGCCGGTCCGCGGCAGCCGCAGGAACCACGCCATCTGCTCGATGGAGCGTGCCCGAATGGCCGTCTCGTGGTGGCACTGCCAGCCGCCGTACGTCAGGAAGGCCGACAGCCAAGCCGTCCGGGAACGCGGCAGGGCGAATATCATGAACGGCGCCATCAGTGCCTTACCATTCGATATTCCCGGAATAACGTGCGACTCGGACCGAATGCAAATGGTTCGCCAACCGTGAAGCCGAGCACCTCCAGGAGGCGGACGGCCTTGTGGTAGTCTGCCGAGACGCGGCCGCGAAGTTCGGGGAAGATCGTCAGCATCACCCGCACCGCGCTGCGGGCCTCGGCCAGGAAGGCGATCTTCGCCCGCTCAATCGGTGGAGCGGTGAGCAGCCAAAGCTCGCCGACGCGGCCGAGCGGGCAGCCGCCAACGCCGCCGACCGCCGCGATCTCGCCATCCACCACCATCGTGCTGGCCAGCACCGAGTTCCGCCAGGAGCGCCACAGCGCCCGCCGTGGGCTGATGCCAGCCGCCTCTATCTCCGCAGCGTCGCCGACACGGAGGCGGTCGGCGAGGGCCGAGATGTCGCAGGCGAGCGTGGGGCGGATGGCGTAGGAAGCCATCAATCGGCTGCCAGTTTCAAGACCGCAGCCCCTTGCCTGTCTCTCCTGTCGAGGACGCGCCGGAACACATCGAGGACGAGGTCGTCCCCGTAGTTCGCGAGCGCTCTGTTCAGAATCCAAATGACCAGGCGGCAGTTGCTCTGCGTGTACGGACCGCCGGGATTGATGCGGTCGATTGAGGGAGAGAACGGCGACCACCGGCCTTCTCGGCGGAATTCGAGGCCAGACATTTCACAGGTCCCACGCGCAAGACGTTCGTTCATCCACGCTTCGGTGAGGTCACAGTCTATTCCGGCCTTCCGCGAGCGCTTCTGGACAGCGCGTAGGATATTCCTGCCCCAGTGACGGCTGTAGCTGCGGTTGCAGATGCGCTTGAAAAAATCTGGATCCTCGGCCAGCTTCTTGGCCTCGTACGCCTCCCGCTTAGCCTTTCCTTCTGGTGATGCGTTCCGGGCGCGCGCGTACTCTGCTCGCTCTTCCTTGTGCTGGGCCGCCCACTTTCGATTCCTCTCTCGAATCGCATCTGCATTCTTCTCGCGGCTTCGCTTGCTGTACTCCCGCGTCCTCTCGGGACGCTCGCGCGCCCAGCGGGCGTTTGACTCGCGGCGCTTGTTCCCAGGCTCATGATAAAGCTCGCGGCGGCGCGCTTTCTGAGCTTCCGTGCGCGGTCGGCTAATTCGCGGAGTCGCCATTCTGTTACTCGCTGTCAACGTCGTCCCCGAGCCTAATCGAGGTCACAATCGAAAGCAAGTTCAAGGGGATAGGGGCGGTCTGTTGGACGGCGATCTGACCACCCGGCTGATTCCAGGCATCAACGACATCACTAAAAACGTCTCCGCTAAAAAGTTCGAAGGGTTGCTGCGGGCTGAGGCTGTTCGGCGGCTGCTGGAGGCCGGAGAGGTTGGTCCAGGGCACGTTCACTTGGCCCGGCTGCGTCGCGGCATCTGGCTGGTTGGCGCCAATCTCGAACGGGAAGCCGCTGCCGGCCAGCCGCACCACGGCGCTGTCGATGAGCTTGCGGCGCCCCTGGACGGTCGCCGGGCCTGGGATGTCGAGATAGAGCGTCTGGAGCTGGCAGGTGAAGCCGAGGCCGACGACAACCTGCGAGGCTGGCTGCGGCAGACTCACAGTGCCGTTCACCACCTTCTGCGGCGCTACCACTACGCCATCAGCAAGGATGGAGACCTGATTTCCCTCGAGGTGATTGAGGCCATAGACCGTCAGCACCGGGGCAGTGATGGTCCAGCCGCCAGCTCCTACGGGCACGGCGGTGTTCAGCGGGTCGTTCGGGATGGACGGCGCGGCGTCGCGCGTCACCTCGGCGATGAGGGTGGTCGAGTTCACGAACTGCTGCACGGTCATCGTCCGGCCGTTCATGCGGATGACATCGCCCGGTTCGCCCTGGCCTGGGGCGTTGGCGAAGACGGGCGCGGAGGCGGTCACTGTCGTCAACGGCACCGAGTAGATTTCCACCGCGGCGTTCCCGCCCGCCCCCGTCGGGTCGATGATGTTGAACGCCGGGGTCGAGTAGCCGTTGATGTTCCCCCCGATGGCCGCCGTGGTGACGATTCCGCCGCTCACGGTCACGGCCGCGATGCACCCGGAGCCAGTGCCGCTGGTGTCCAGCACTTCCGCGTAGGTTCCGGCCGAGTAGTTGGATCCTCCGTAAAGCACATGCCCAGGCTGGCCGCCCAACTGAAGCGTGAGAACGCCGGAAGCCGAGGACACCGTGAGCGTGGCATTCGGCGAGTTCTGCGGCAGCGACAGCCCGGCGTCCACGCACCATGCGTCCTCCTGGTCGAGCCAAAGGCGGTTGTCCATGCGCTCCTGGAAGTAAGCCCACACCGGGTTGCCGTTGTTCTGGATGAGCCGCTGGACGATGAAGTAAGGGGCGTTCACCGGCGGCTCGGACACCACGGCAACGGACTGGAACAACCCGTTGGTGTCATGGCGCGTCCAGGCATAAACGTCCTGTTCCTTGAGGTACGTCAGGCAGAGCAGGGTGCCGTCGTTTCTGACAGCCCAGATGAGCTTGTTCGGCTCCTCCGCCCAGCCCCACTGCACGATGGTGAAGCCGTCGAACAGATGGTTCGACAGCACCGTCATGTCCGTGCCGGTGTAGATGTTGACGAAGAAGTTGTAGCTCAAGTCTCTGACGATGCTGCCCTTTTCCTGGACGTAGATGATGTCGTAGTTGATGGGAATCGGGGGCACCGTCGGCGAGCAGCCGTTGTACGCCTGCGGGTTCGCCACCTGGTCGGCCGGGGTAATCGCAGCAGAGGTCGCCAACCCGGAGCCGGCGCCGGACACCTGCCACGCGCCGAGGCCAGTGAAGATGACGAGGCCGCCCGGCATGTTCAGCATCCACAACACGCCGTTGACCTGCTGGCTCCAGGGCGTGCCGATGATGGCGTCGGAATCCACCACGGGGTCCGACACGTCCATGTTCGTGAACGCGCCCGGCTGGCTCATGTAGTAGGTTTCGGGGTTGTTCAGCGTGGCGGCATAGACGCGCCGCTGCTGGAAATAGGAGACGACGGACGGGAACGTGCCCGTCGCCGGCCCAATGCTGGTCGTCGCCGAGGCCCCGCTTCCCGAGCCGGTCCCGTCGCTGATGACGACGGCCTCGCCGCCCGTGTAGCCGGCGCCTGCGGTGTCAACGACAATCCACGCAATCTCACCGAACAGCGCGCCCCCGACGCCGATCACAACGGGCGTGAGGGCGGCATTCTGGCCGATGGGGCTTGTCACTGTTGCTGTCGTCGCCGTGATGCTGTAGCTCGCATTGCCCGTTGAGGTCACCGCCACCGCCGTCACCGAGGACGTGGCGAATGGGTTGCTGTGCAGCGGCGGTCCCGTCGAGAAGTCCGGCGTCACGTTGGTGTCGGCGAAGGAAGGCCCGAAGGCGGTCCCGATGTAACCGAACAGGATGCCGGCCGACGGCGGCGCACCGTAGGTCGCCGGCCCACCATAGAAGTTGTAGGAACCGGCATTCGCCACCGTGGCGAGGTTCACCGTGATGGTGCCGGCCTGCGTCGAGATGTCCACCGACGCCGCGATGGCCACCGGGGAGGCAATGCTTTCCTCCCCCGTCGAGGCATCAATCGCCGTGCCGCAGAAGGAGTAGTAGAAACTCGGCGTCCCCGCCGACGTGTTCACCACGTAGCTGATGGAGGCCGGCGGCCCGATGGAGGCCACGAACGAAGTCGTCGTCAGCGTCCAGTTCGAGTCCGTGATGCGGGCGAGGTCCATCGGCGGGTATTCGGCCTGCGTCGCCTGGTTAACGCACGTCAGGGACATTACGTCCGCAGACTGAGCCCACTTCAGGTCGGGAAGGTCCGCAGCCGCGTAGGGCGTGGCGAGCGTGTAGATGCGCTCGGCTGTCCCGCCCGAGGTGTATGGGCCTTGACCGAGCGTGCTCACCGTCGTCCCGTCGAGCACGTCAACGAGGGTGAACGTGTTCGTCGTCGTGTTCGACACCTCGAAGGAGCGGTTGTTGAGCTGCGGAATCCCGCCGATGCCCTGAAGGAACACCTCGTCGCCATTCACGTAGCCGTGGGCAACGTCGGTCACCACCGACGGGCTGGCCGACGTCACGTTGGTGATGGTCGAAGCGCTCTCGGTGACATAGCCGCCGTTGATGACGAAGCGGAAATAGTTGTCGCCGGCCTCGATGACGATGCCCTGAGTAACACTGAAGTTGAAACTGATGTCGCGCGGCGGCGCAACAGTCAAGGCCGCGCCTTTATTGCCCTGCTTACACTGGCCGACGTAGAGTGTTCCTGCGCGAGACAGGGCGCCGCCGCGATATGACGCGAAAAAATTTCGCAGCGTGGAACAACCATGAGCGTACTTGGCAAGGTCCGTGCGCCCGTAGAGCTGGGGCGAGAGCTCGCCGGCATTCAGCGCAGAGCGGAGAGTGGGGAGGCTCACGCCGCTTGCCTCATCGTCGCGCTTCCGGCATAAATCGCCGCATGGCCGCTATCGAAATCATCCACGGCGATTGCCTCGCCATCCTGCCGACGCTGCCGGCGGACAGCTTCCACGCCATCGTGACCGACCCTCCCTACGGCTTGGAGTTTATGGGCCGGGCTTGGGATTCGTTCTCTGACGCGCCGCGCGCCGTGCCTGGAACCGGCGGCCGACAGGCGCCGTTTGCCGTCCACTCGACCGCGAACTGGCAGACAGGCGCTGGCTTCTCCAAACCGGGCATCGGTGAGCGCGAGACGCCCTGGCCGTCCTTCACTGGCAGCAACGATGAGTTCGGTGGCGCAAACCCGACATGCGCCACCTGCGGCGGCCGAGCGAGGGGCAAGCGGAAGTGTGCTTGTGCCGAACCTGATTGGCGCGTGAAGGGCGCGGCTCCCGACCGCAACTACGGGCGACAGCGCCAGATGCAGAATTTCCAGGCGTTCAACGAGGCGTGGGCACGCGAAGGTCTGCGCGTCCTCAAGCCCGGCGCCCACATGCTCGCCTTCGGCGGCACGCGCACCTATCACCGGCTCGCCTGCGCCATCGAGGACGCCGGGTTCGAGATACGTGACGCGATCATGTGGCACTACGGCTCGGGCTTCCCGAAATCGCATGATGTCGAACGGTCGATTGCGAAATGCACATGCCAGATGCCGGGCCGGCATTTTGGTCGCGGTTTGCCGCCGCCAGATGAGCGGCAGCCCGAGGACCACATCTGCCATGTGACTCCGGAGTCGGAGCCGTGGGGCGCCTTCGGCACTGCGCTCAAGCCGGCGACCGAGATTATCTGCGTGGCGCGCAAGCCGCTCGTCGGCACAGTCGCGGCGAACGTGCTGGCGCACGGATGCGGGGCGTTGAATGTTGACGGGTGCCGCGTGCCAATCGACGCCGACGCCGACGCGTCGCAGCTCAGGACGATGCAGCGTGGCCAGCGCATTGACGATACCAACGGCCAGACGTGGGGCCTGTCGAAGCTCGCCGCCGACGAGCCGCAAGTGGTGCGCCCAGATGGCCGCTGGCCCGCCAACCTCATCCACGATGGCAGCGATGAAGTGCTGGCGCTGTTCCCCGAGAGCGACGGTTGCCAGCCGCACGCTGTGAACTCGCGGAACGAGCAATACGACGGCTGGGGCACAATCACCAACAAGCACGGCGAGACAATCGGATACGAGGGCGCCGGCTCCGCAGCGCGGTTCTTCTATACTGCCAAGGCCGACAAGCAGGACCGCCTCGGCTCGAAGCATCCCACCGTCAAGCCCGTGGACCTGATGCGCTACCTCGTCCGTCTCATCACGCCGCCCGGCGGCCGCGTCCTGGACCCATTTGCTGGCAGCGGCACCACTGGCATGGCCGCGCTCGCGGAGGGATTCGACTGCACGCTCATCGAGCGCGAGGCCGAGGCCGTCGCGGATTGCCGCCGCCGGGTCGCCCACGTTCGCGGGGATGACACGCCGCTGTTCGCTGGGCCGGAGTGAATCTTTCATCAGTACCGCAGACCGCAGGGATACGTGACGCTGTCCCAGCCGCCGTAGCCGCCATATTGGCCCACCGGCCCGGCATTCCAGGCGTTGTTGTATCCGCTCGTGAAGCGCGCGCGCAGCCAGTCCGGCGAGTGGTCGATCGACGGAATCCCTTCCGCCCCGTTGGCGACGCGGGCTTGGTCGAGGATGGAGGAGCAGGTGGCGACTTGGGCGTTGTATTGGGCCTGGTTTCTGGCCAGCGCGTTGATGAAATAGGCAGCCAGGTAGGCGGTCTCGGCGTCGAGGAACAGTTTGTCCCAGGTATCTGGAATCATCGAAAGGTCGCGGGTATAGACGAGCTGAGCATTCGGTAGGTTGCACAGCAGCACGCGAATCGGATTATTGTTTGCATCTACGTCCGTCCCCGGAATGAACGGAATGCCAGTCGGCACCGGGGGCACGCGAGCGATGTTCGTCGGCGTGGTCGTCAGCGGAGTGCCTGGCGGTGCCACAGGGATGGTCGGCAGCACGAAGCGGGCCTTCAGACAATCTGGTGGATACAAATAACTGAAGAGCCAAGGCTGTGGCGGCGGATTGCTGCTGGCGACGCCGTTGGTGATGGCCTCTTTCCAGACGGTGAGCGTGATCTGCGCTCGTGCGAAGTCCCAATTAGCCGCCCTCAAAAGCGCTTGGGTTTTTGGCAAGTAGAACGTGCGGGCAATGATGGCCTGCGCGCTCGTGTCATTCGTCAGGCTATTCACGAAAACGCGACTGCCTTGTTCCGCGAGCGCGACGTTTATTACGTCCGTTGGAGTCACGCAGCATTCTCCTTTCGCTTAGCGCGGTCGAGATACGCTGCCGCAGCACGCAGCAACTCGGCGTCATCGCGAAGAAGTCCGATTCCCGTGTTGCAGCCGCTGCACAGAATTCCTCTGTTCGCACCAGTCATGTGGTCGTGGTCAACGTGACACTGGCGAGTAGCGACCGAAAGCGGCTGCTGGCAAATCGCGCAGCAGCCCCCTTGTTCGGCGAGCCACGCCGCGATTTCGTGCACGCTCATGCCGTACCTGCGCTTACGCGCTGAATCAACCGAGCGCTTGCTCGCCAAGGCGCGGTTGTCGCCCTTATCGCGCCAGCGTGTCATCGCCTCTCTGTTGCAATCCTTGCAGCGATAGGCGTAGCCAGTCGGAGACTCGGTCAGGCGAGGGAAATCTGACAAGGCCTTCTCGACACGACATACGGTGCAGACCCGCCGTCCTGTGCGAAAGAGCGCGTGGGCGGCGGCCCTTTTTGCTACGTTCTCCGGCTTTGCTCGGCTTATTCGAGGCTGCCCAGCGCGCCACATGCGCATGCACTCGGCTACGCATGCCTTGCACCGCGACGAGTGCCCGAGCGCGCCGTCCTTGGCCGGCGAAAATTCTGTCAACGATCTCCAGACACCGCAGCGCGAGCAGGCGCGCTTGCCGTCAACGAGAACGACGAATGGCCTCGCCATGGTCGGACGCTCCGAGATGAATGTGAGCGTCATTATAGCGCACAAGCCATTGAAACGCCATCGCTTTCAGCCCTGCGCGGGCGCTGGACCGCTGCCGGTATCTGTCCGCAGCGCCATCATGAGGCCCCCGTGAGCGCGAAGATGGAGAAGTTGGCGTTGTAGACCGTGACCTGGCTCCCGCCCTGCGTGGTGTCCTCGACGCGGAGGTCGTACCTGTCGCCGACAACGGCGCCATCTATGCCCACGATCGTGCTGGAGACGGCCTTGTTGGCCGTCAGGACATCCGTGGCCACGATGTGGTCCGGGATGGGGCTGTTGTTCTTGAAGATGCCGAACCGGATGCCGTCGGTGTTGTTGCAGGACCAATTCACCATGCACAGCGTCACGAAGGTGCCGGCGATGTTGACGAGAACGGAACCCGTGGCGAGGCTCGTCACCGCGTTGACCGGCGCCTGGTCCTGCGTCCAGCCGGCCGTCCATTGGTAATACGCGCTCGCCGTGGTCATCGTCAGCGAAGCGGTGTTCCCGTTGACGGTGATTTCGGCGAAGGCGAGCGTACCGGCGAGCTTGCCGGCCGTCGCCTGCACTGTGGTCGCGGAAGGCTCGCCAGCCGCTGAAACCGGCACGATGGTGATCAGGTCCTGCGGCTGCACATCGTACGCCATGGCTACCGCCCATCGGTTTCCATGGTTGGGCGCGCCTCTGCGACGTACTGCGCGAGACCGGCGTCCCAGACGAGGACGGTCCCGTCGGGCGCGGTGATGCGGAGCAGGTTGCCCGTTGGCTCGGGGCCAAGCGGGATCTCCGGTTCCGTCGCCGGCACGGGCGCGGCCTTATCGAACGCGAAGTAGACGACGTTGGATGGCTCGTCTGGTTTCGGCTCTGCGGCAGCGCGCTGCGGACGCAGGCTTTCCTCCTCGAGGGCGCGAATCTGCGCCTCGGAACTCTTTACGTACTGCGTGACGAAGCTCGGCGTGTTACGGAGCGTCTCGTCGCGGGCCGGTTGCGCTGCGGCGAGCACGGCAGGCGCCGCGGCCTCATCCTCGGCCCAGACATCGACCATGTGCGCGCCAGGAACGACCTTGTCGCTGCACAGCACCTCGTCGCCGGCCTCGATGAGGCGGCCGTCGTGGAAGCCGCGCTTCGTCCAGCGGTAGAGCCTCACTGGCCGGTCTCCATCATCGCTCGGACGTGCCCGACCGGAGACAAAACGAAACCGCCGAGGCGCTCGGCGCCGTACCCAGCCGCGATTAGCTCGGCCTTCATCTCGGCTGTCATTACCGGCTGAAGCAGCTTGTTCACACCCATCTGACGCAGCGCGGCGGTCGTGGCGTCGGAAAGCGGCGTCTGGAGCTTCTGGCGGCTCGCCGGGGCGAGGCGGTCAACGATG
>Ga0181530_10006986_pt1 | contig 10941 bp, 4 predicted proteins | sample PEATcosm2014_Bin_42_FD_119769 | JGI IMG/M metagenome (GOLD analysis project Ga0181530, IMG submission 119769) | Peatland microbial communities from MTU Mesocosm Facility, Houghton, MI, USA - PEATcosm2014_Bin10_60_metaG | ecosystem: Environmental > Terrestrial > Soil > Wetlands > Peat | place... | reverse complement strand
CAGCTCGATCACGAAGCGGCTGCCCACCGGCTTGTTTTCTTCCACCCGGATCGAACCGCGATGGTCTTCCACAATTCTGCTGACAATCGCCAGGCCGAGGCCCGTACCGCGTTGCTTGGTCGAAAAGTACGGCAGGAAAAGCCGCTCTTTCACGTCGCGCGAAACTCCCTGTCCGGTGTCGGAGACCGCCAGTTCGATGGCATCGCGGCTGGCCACGAGCGAGGTTGAAATCGTGATCTCTTTCAAAATCGCGTCCCGCATCGCCTCCGCCGCATTATCCACCAGGTTCGCGACCGCGCGCTTGATCGCTTCCGGATCGGCCATCACCACCGGCAGATCGTGCGCCAGTTCCGTGCGCACTCGAATGCCCTCGAGTCTCCCATCGAACATGAGGAGCGCAGCTTCCACCAGGCTGTTCAAGCTCGCTGGTTGCGGACGGGAGGCGGGAAAACGCGCCAGCGCCGAAAACTCATCCACCAGCGTGCGCACGGTTTCCACCGCATGTCCGATGCTCTCCGCGCAAGTCCGGATCACTTCGAGTGAAGCCGCATCGGGCGCGCCGTCCCTCGCCAGATGGCGCTGGATCCTTTCGGCGGAGAGCGCGAGCGGCGTCAGCGGGTTCTTGATCTCATGCGCCACGCGCCGCGCCACCTCGCGCCAGGCCGCTTGTTTCTGGGCCCGCAACAGGTCCGACAGATCTTCGAACACCACCACGTATCCCAGTCCCTCGGCGGCGTGGCTCAGGGCCGATACGGTGACCGCGACATTCAACTTGGCTCGCGGCAGATCGAGTTCCATGTTGGCTGCGGTCATGCCCATGCGGTCCGCCCGGCGCAACAGCGGTTCCAGGTCGGCGAGCACATCGGCGGGCAGTACCTCACCCAGCGGTAGATTTACCAGCGACGCCGGGCTTATGTACTCACTTCGCTCCAGGTAAAACATGCGGGAGAAGGCGGCGTTAGCCAGGGTTACCCGGCGCTCCGCGTCAATCGAAATCACTCCCGTCGGAAGGCTTTCGAGGACGGTTTCGATATAGCGGCGCCGTCGTTCGAGCGCCTCGTTGGCGGTCCCGACGTCGCGGCTGGAGGCTTCGATTTGCCGCCGGTTCGATTCGAGTTGCTCCGCCATGCTGTTGAACGACTGCACCAGTTCGGCCAGTTCGTCGGTGGCGCGGATATCGACGCGGTAGTCCAGTTGCCCCTTCGAGATCGCTTCCGTCCCCGCCGCCAGCGCCGCTACCGGACGGTTAACCAACTTCGAAAGCAGCAGCGCGAGCCAGGTCGAAGCGAACAGCACCACCACCGTCAGCAGCAGCAGATATCCGATGTAAGTCCGCCGGAACAGCTTTCTTTTTCCGGCCAACTCGATATAGCGCCGCTGGCTGTCCTGGATCTGTTTGGCGGTTTGCGCGAATTTTGGCGGGAGACGCATGGCAACGACTACAGCGCCGTCTTGAATCGGGACCGCCGCAACCATGTAGTCTGTCTGGCCCCACTGGAACTGAGGGTGCTTGCCGCGCAGAGCCTCCTGCAGCGGGAAGCCGTTCTCCATGTCGGCCCACGGCGCTGGGGCGTTCACACTGGCTGCCGCGTTACCGTTCGCCAGGGCCAGAGCGAATCCGCCCTGCAGCGCCGGAATATGTTCCCGAAGTTCTTCCGTGGCGGCGGAGGAATTCCTGCTGACCATGGCCCTCTGAAATTCGTCCGTCTGGGCGATGGATTGTGCTTCCGAGCTCGCATTCACGCCCACGTAATCGTAGAGCAGGGCCGACATCGCCGCCGTATCCGCGCGCACTTCCTCGACCGGCTGGGAAAACCACTTGTCGATGGAGCGGTTCATCAGCCCGTAGGAGAACCAGAACATCGCCAGTACGGGCAAAAACGACAGCAGCAGGCTGACCACCACCAGGCGCGTGCGAAACTTCGATCCGGCCACGCCCGCCCGCCGTTCGGCATAGAGTTTCAGCAGGTTGCGCCCGAGAACCACCGTCAGCGCCACGAACGCAAGAAAGATCAGGCTGGTCAGTCCGAAGAAAAACAGCCGCTCCTGATTGCTGTCGGGGCTGATGAACTTCAAATTGAACGAGGCTTGCGCCACCATGATCGCAAGCAGGAAAAATGCGCCAATCGCCAGCGCGATTACGGCCCTGCGTCGGCCGGAGGCTTTGCTTTCGTCGCGAATTGGATTGGGCGCGGTCAAGGCTAAACGTCCCGGCAGGAGCACACAGCCAGCAACGGAATCGCCTCCATTATAGAGCCGCAGCGGCGGGTCAGTGGCGAATGGCCCATCCGCTCAACCGAGCGAGTCGCTTTTGAGTATCCTGTGATCCAGCCGGAATCCGAACCCAGCCAGTTCGGGTCGTAAGCTCTATGGCCTGTTTTCATCAACTGACAAAACCGAGCACGAACAGGCGCTCTATTGATGTCAGGTACCAAGCGCGATCTACCCTTTGTCGCGGAAGGAATTTTGGCCAACTTCGGCGATTCTAGCGAATCTGACCCCACTCTGGGAAAAACACTCCATAGGAGCGACCATGACCGCCGGCCCTGCATGAATTCAGGAGTTAGCTCAAAGGCCGCTGCCTACGCTCTGCGGCTCCGGACCGATTGCGATTAGTAAACATTCGTTTCGCAATTGCTGAAATGACGTCCCTGCGGGTTTTTGCTGTTCGCAGATCCCCTGTGATGGTCGTGGCGTTCGACAGCGCCGCTGGCGGAAAATACAATTCGATGGAGTTTTGCGGAATCGCGTTGTCGAGCTGAATCAATTCGTCGATGACACCCGAATACAAGTTATTTTGCCCCGGCGTGATTACGGAAACGATGTCGAGACCGTAGGGACTGACAACATTCACACCCATCAATCGTGGGTCAGCAGGCACTGAGGTGTCGTAGACAAAGATGATTCCAGCGTTGCCGGTGCCTACATAAGTCAGCCCGTTTTGATAGGCGAGGCTAAATGCGGTCAGGATTCCCGCACTATAGCCGTTGCGGTTTGGAAACGGATTCAGGAAAGGAAGCTGCTGTTCATTCAAGACTTGAGGACTCAAGGGATTCGCAAGATCCAGGACAATAATGCCATCGCTGTCCGCCGCCAGGATCACGACGCCGTTGACCGTGGCCACGACGTCCCAAACCGGGGTACCGTTATTTGGCAGATATTGAGACTGCAATGCGGGAGAGCTCGGGTTCGAAATGTCATAAACCAGCAAACCACCTTGCCCAGCGGCCACAAGCAAAAGCGGGCCGGAGATCGACATTGTGGACGCCACGGGCATCGGAATACTGGCCAGTTGATTCGGTGACGCTGGAGTTGTCACGTCGTAAACAATCAGCCGCCCGTCTGTCGTACTCACGAACAAGTCATTGCCCAGCAAACCCAAAGCACTCACGGGAACAGCTACGCTTCCGACCTCGACGGGAGCCGACGGAGTCGATGCGTTGATGACCTTTAGATAATCAGACAGGCCAAAGAAGAGTGTCGTACCCGAAGCCTGGACGGCAGAAGGCGAGTTGTTGTCATAATAAAGACTGCCTTCAAGAACAGGAGTTCCGCCGCTCACGTCGAGAACCGCCAAGTCGGCCTCGGCTGCGTACTGCGAAGCAGAATAGAGCGTTTGCCCATTCAGGGCCTGAGCGTAGGTATAAGAGAAGATTCCCTGCGCCGACGCAACTGCCGGACCGCCCGCTGCCGACACGTCGTATACCGCTATGCCACCGGTTCCGTCGGCGGTGTAGAAAGTATTGCTGCTGGCCCACGCCGCACTTCGTGGATTGTAAACATCCGAAGTCGGGAGGTCCACCACATTGGCCTGCACGACAGGCGCGGACGGAGAGTTCGTGTTCAGCACCACGTAGTTTGCCGAAGCGCCGTAGGTCACGAATCCTCCGATTGCAAGGACATTGTTTCCTTCTGTTCCCCAAACGGACCCCAGCGGCGTGGGAACGATCGCCACTTGAACGGGTATCACGTTCGAAACGTCGTAGATCACAGAATCAGCGAAAAGCAGATTCCCCACCACCTGAAGGTTAAACTCGGTTGCGCTGGTAGTCGAAATCGTCGACAGCAGAGTGGGCGGCGACTGCGAAACATCGTAGGTCGCGACCGTATAGGTAGGGGTGTTGTTAATGTCCTCGAGCCACGAAACATAGATGGTGTTCCCATTTCCCGAAACGCCGAACACCTCGCCCGCACCACTCGCAGGCACTGGCAAATCGTAATGAGTGTGAATCGGAGTTCCCGGTGTCATGTCGTAGACGTCAACAGGTAGGGGCGCAGACCCACTTATGTAGAGGTTGCTGTAATCGAGGTAGAAGATTCCGTTGTGAAGACTCGATTCCCACGGGGCGGTGGTGAGGGGAATTACCTGGGTAAGCGTTGGCACCTGTGTCGCCAGGCTATAGGCGACGAGATCCTCGGAATCGATGCTGAACAGGGTGTTTCCATAGGTAAACAGGTTGGCGGGTGCATTGCTCGCCGCCTCGCCCGCGTCAATCCAAACAGGTTGGTCCGGGTTGGTGATGTCGTAAACATTGAGCGCCTCATATGTGGATGCGAACTCAAATGCGTTTCCAATGCTCAACGTGTATGCCCGATTGCCACTGACCGCGACTGATCCCACAAATCTAGCCTCAGGCGGTTGGGGAATATTGAAGTTGGCATAGTCGTAGACACGATTGACCAGCCCTGGAAAAACTCCTGTTACAGCGACCTCAGCCTGCTCTGTCGTCGAGCCGTTCTGCGCCTGCACCGGAACGCCACCAGCCCCGGCGTTCGTAGTGGGCGCTGTGTACAAACCCGCTGCGTTGATTGTGCCTCCTCCCGCCAGCACGGACCAAGTTGGCGAAAGCGTGGAGCTACCCTCAACGGCGTCGAACTGCAGCGTATTCCCTAAGCTCACCATCGGGTCCGAGGGCGTAATTCGAAACGGCAGAATACGGAGCAACACCACGTCGCAGGAGTTAGTGCCTTGCAGGCAGCCCGTCACATGAGAATAGCCTTCGCTCGAAACCGTCGGCGCGTTAAACAGTCCGGACGATGTAATGTTTCCCGAATCCGACGCCCATGTCACGACATTTGGCGTGCTTGCCCCGAGGAGCCGATATTGGAACTGCAAGGTTTCGCCAGACGATAGGTCCTTGTTCGGGGCATGAATGAGCAGGTTCGGTAGCCGGGTGAACGGGACGGAGTTGCTGGTTACGACTGATGCGCCAGATCCCGGCTGCGGCGGAATGCTCATGCTCACGGGCCCCGAGGTTGCCCCAAACGGAACGACGACCGTAAGACCAGTCGCCGTTTGGCAAGACATGGAAACGCTCGTACCATTTGCGCCCGAGAAGACCATCTGTGGCGTTTCGATGACGTTGATATTAAACGTTGCATCGACGGTCAGCACCTCGCCCGCGCTAGCTGAACGCGGCGTGATCGAGTTGAGCACCACAGGAACCAAAATGGTTGCGGTCGAATTGCCCAATTTTGTTGAATCCTGGACGCTTGTGGCCGTGACGGTGACATTGCTTGGATTGGGTACGGTTACCGGAGCCGTGTACAGGCCGTCAGCAGTGATCGTTCCGTACGTGCTGTTTCCGCCCACAATGCCGCTCACCGACCAGGTCACGTTGGGATTGAAGGCTCCCGTCCCTTGAACCGTGGCCGTAAACGACTGCGTTGCTCCCAATAGCACGTTCGCGGTCGTGGGGCTCACCGACACCGATGTGATCTGCGGCGGAGGAGACTTTTGCCCCCCAGAACTGCCACTTCCGCAACCTGTCAGGCTTAAGAGCAGAGCGAGAAAGTACAGGAGAACGAAACTCTTTGACCAAGAGTGCCGGTGCGTTTTGAGAAGGTCGGATGCTGTACCTAAAACCATGAGCAAGGAGAAACGAATAATAGCGACTCCCTGAAGATAGCCCCAACGATATGGGAGACTCTTTGACTCGACTCGTTTGTTGTCGTTCTCGTCCACGAGGCACACTCCTGCAGACAGGCGGGATTCTAACACCGGGCCGCGCTGCCTGTCGGTGATTGACGTAACATCGCCATATCGCTCACAATGCCAGATTCGGTTCGTCACTGCGCAGTTAAGCGGCAATCCAAAAACTATCCCAGTCTTTGCGGTTCGCCAGAGCAGTACTTTTGGTGGCAAGGTGCTCCAGAGCCTGCCCCGAGCTTGTCGAAGGGTTCGCGCCGGTGTTTTGGGCGCTAACCTGGGCCCCACTCTACTCAGCAGGGCAGGGGCGTCACTCCTCGAGCAGTTTGCGAAGGCTGGGATTCCACACTGCCGAGAGCCACTGCGTTCCTCCCAACTTTTTTCATCACATTTTTCTTGTACCGTCATCACAGACATGCGCCCCAATCGGTGCGATGATACTTCGACAGTGCACCATCGAGAACTGCGCCCGTCTCCAGAGACGAACGCGTTTCCGACCTCAAACTTTTTACGTGCTCTTTGACAACAAATGGCTCCGGCCAGCACCCTCTCAAGTGCACGCCAAACAGAAGAATCAACCGCTAAGTCCAATATTTTGAATACTTTGCCTCTAACTACTTTACTATCATCAACTTAACTCATTTTAGGGGAGGGGGGGGGTACCCCCCACAAAATCGTCCAATAGCTGCTTACGAACGTGTATTCGAGGCAAGTCCCGTCAAGTTCAAACTATCCAGTATCCAGGTTTTCCTGATGGCTGATGGATGATAGCTGACGGCTGAAAGCTCACCGCGCAGCGAGCGTATTCTTCAGCGCCAGGTAGGCTGGCTTGGCGCGGTAGTCCCGGTCAAACAGCAGCGCCGCTCCTTGCGTGTGCTTCGAGTGCGACCCAATCCAGGAATATTTGTCTGTGAAGCCCCACGTTTGAATCGCCGTGCATCCGCGATGCGCGAGACAGGCCTCGGCGATCTGGCGATAGATGTCCGCCTGCCGTTGCAAGTCCTCCGGGCGAGCGTTGCCGTTCGCGTCGACCGGCAAAGCGACGTCCATCTCGGTGATGTGGACTTGCACTCCCAGAGCGGTGAAGCGCGCGATGTTCGCGGAAATGGACGGGACATCGGCGCGCAGGTTCGCCATCTGTTTCTGAGAAACGTGCATCTGGAATCCCACGCCGTCAATGGGAACGCCGCGCTGCCGGAAATCGCGGACCATGGCCAAGATCGCATCCGACTTCGGATTCACGACCTCCGCCTCGGCCTCGTTGTAAAAAAGCAGAGCCTGCGGATCGGCTTCATGCGCCCAGTGGAAACAACGCTCCATGTAGGCGTAGCCCCGCTCTGCGCTATGTGGCTTCGAGCTTCGAGCTTCGAGCTCCGAGCGAGCAAGATTGTTCGAAGCTCGCGGCTCGGAGCTCGCAGCTATTGCGATTCCCGGCTGATCGCGCCAAATCGTGCTGCGCAGGTCGCCGGGATGCAACTCGTCGAACGCCTCATTGACCACGTCCCAGGCGAATATCTTGCCTCGGTAGTGGCCCACTACAGTCTTGATGTGCCTCTCCAGAATTTCAGCAAGCTCGGCGGAAGTGAATTTTCCTTCGGTCAACCATTTTGGATTCTGCTGATGCCACACGAGTGTGTGCCCGCGAACTTTCATGCCGTGCTCGAAGGCAAAATCCACGATCTCGTCCGCTTGCGAAAAATCGAAAGACTGCGGCTCCGGATGCACGACTTCCCACTTGAGGGCGTTCTCCGGTTCCACCATGTTGAACTCGCGCGCCAGCGTCGAAGCGTATGCCGCCTCGGAAAGTTGCGCCGGTCTCACGGCAGCTCCGATGAGCAGTCCAGAACCCTGTGCAGCTTCACGCAACGATTGCTCCGGAACAGCCGCGCCAAAACCCAGGCAAAAAGTTGTGGTCGCCAAAACAAAAACGAGTGGTCGCCATTTCATGTGGTTACTCCACCGGTTCATTTTGCTTTGGGCAGGAACTGCCGTAAAGGACACAGCTCACACCGCATTTGTGACTTTAGGCAGTAGTTCTTGCCCACGCCGACGAGCAGCCCGTGCATTTCGTTGAACACCTGCACCAGGGAAGAGCGGGTGGATTCACTCACGGCAGAGGGTAAATGCGAAGCGCCTCGCGGCTCCGGCGGTGAAAAGCTCTCCGCAACGGGTACTTCGCCGAGTGCGTGCTCGAACAATTCGCGGATTTCATCGTAGGTGGCACTCGCGGCGACAATCCCGTGGCGTTCCAATATGCGCCGCGTGTAAGCGTCCACCACAAAGGCCGGATGATTGCCGGCATACAAGAGAATCGAGTCCGCCGTCTCGGGCCCTACGCCATTGAGCGCGAGCAGTTCGCCGCGGAGTTCCGCAGTTGGCCGGGCGAACATCCGCGCCAAAGAGCCGCCACATTGCTCGTCGAGAAAACTCACAAACGTTTTCAGCCGCTGCGCTTTTTGCCGGAAGTAACCCGCCGAGCGAATCAATTGCTCCAGTTCAGGTTGCGGCGTGCGCCGGATTCCCCGGATCGTCAGCCGCCGCGCCCGGCGAAGATTGGCGAGCGCCTTCTCCACGTTCGTCCAGGAGGTGTTTTGCGTCAAGTACGCCCCCACGATCACCTCAAAGCGCGATCGCGCTGGCCACCAGTGCTGCCGTCCCCAGGCGGCGAACAACTTTCGGTAGTAAGCGCGGATTGCGTCGTACTGGGCGTTGCGCATGAGCACGGTGGGAAATGCAGCATCACTATTGTAGGGCCTGGTGGTGCATCGGTAGTCGATCGTCGTCGGTCGATAGTCGTTGGCGTGCTAGGGCCTGTTCTCCGGAGAGTTCGGCGTGCCTCGAACCACCATCGACTACCGACCAACGACTAGACCCACACCGAAGAACATGGTCGGCTGCGCGATGACCTTCGCCAATACGGCGAATTTCTGGCACAAATACCGCTCGTGGCGCGCGTAATCCGCTCCGTCTGTGTAGTACAGGTACTTAAGTTACTTTTTCGAAATCACCATTAGGATGACAATTTGTGTCAGTGCGAAAACGGCCGCGCTGATCCCCCCGGAAATCAGCGGCTTCGCATCGACCCCGGATTTTTCGGGAATACAGGAGAGATATGTCTCAGCGGCTGGGTGACCTGCTGGTCAAGGAAAAGGTCATTACCCAAGAGCAGTTGGAACAGGCGACCAAGCTCCAGAAGGATTCCCACACGCGGCTCGCCTCGGCGCTGGTGAAGTTGGGTTTTCTTTCGGATGAAGACGTCACCAACTTTCTCTCGCGCCAGTACGGCGTGCCCGCCATCAATCTTTCGTATTTTGAAATCGATCCGGCCGTCGTCAAGCTGATCCCCTTCGAAACCGCGAAGCGCTATCAGATTCTGCCGCTCAGTCGCGTCGGCGCATCCCTGACCATCGCCATGGTGGACCCCACCAACGTTTTTGCGATGGACGATATCAAGTTCATGACCGGCTTCAATATCGAGCCGGTGGTCGCCTCGGAAAGCTCCATCATCGAGGGCATCGACAAGGCCTACGGCACTTCCAAGGAGGAAGAGCTCGAGCAGGTCATGCAGTCGATGAACGACGCCGGCGAGGGCACCGATATCGAGGTGCAGGCCGAAGAGCAGGAACTCGAACTCAAGGAACTGGAGAAAGCGGCCGACGAAGCTCCCATTGTCAAGCTGGTGAACCTGGTGCTCACCGATGCCGTGAAGCGGGGCGCCAGCGACATTCACATGGAGCCCTACGAAAAAGAATTTCGCGTGCGCTTCCGCATTGACGGCGTCCTGCAGCTGATCATGAATCCGCCGCTGAAACTGAAGGACGCCATCACTTCGCGCCTCAAGATCATGGCCAAGCTCGACATCAGCGAAAAGCGGCTGCCCCAGGACGGCCGCATCATGCTGAAAATGCAGATTGGCGGCAAGAAAAAGCAACTCGATTTCCGCGTCTCCACTTTGCCCACGCTCTGGGGCGAAAAGATAGTGCTCCGGCTGCTCGACAAGGAAAACCTCCGCCTCGACATGACCAAGCTCGGTTTCGAGCAGGAGTCGCTGACCAAGTTCGAGAAGGCCATCTTAAAGCCTTATGGCATGGTGCTGGTCACGGGACCGACCGGATCGGGCAAGACCAACACTCTGTATTCCTCGATCTCGCAGCTCAACAAGGTCGATACCAACATCATGACCGCCGAAGACCCGGTTGAGTTCCAACTTCAGGGCGTGAACCAGGTGCAGATGAAGGAGCAGATCGGCCTGAATTTTGCGGCGGCCCTTCGCGCCTTCCTGCGCCAGGACCCCAACATCATTCTGGTCGGCGAGATCCGCGACTTTGAAACCGCGGAAATCGCGATCAAGGCCGCGCTCACCGGCCACCTGGTTTTGTCCACATTGCACACCAACGGCGCGCCCGAAACCATCACCCGCCTCATGAATATGGGAATTGAACCATTCCTGGTGGCGACTTCGGTCCATATGATCTGCGCCCAGCGGCTGGTACGGCGGATTTGCAAGGACTGCGCCGAGCCCATCGAAATGCCGGTGCAGGCCCTGATCGATGAAGGCTACACGCCGGAAGAGGCCAAGACGGTGCAGGTCATGAAGGGCAAAGGCTGCGCCACCTGCAACAAGACCGGCTACAAGGGGCGCACCGGCTTGTACGAAGTGATGGAAGTTGACGACGAGATCCGGGAATTGGTGATGGTCGGCGCTTCGGCCATCGAACTCAAGAAGAAAGCGATTGAGCGCGGCATGATTACCCTGCGCCGCAGCGGGCTGATCAAGGTCGCGCAAGGCTGGACCACGCTCGAAGAAGTGGCCCGGGAGACGATCCACTAAAAAAGGGCACGAGGAAGAAAACAATTATGGCACTGTCACTCAGCGATCTGCTCCGCCGCATGCTGGAGATGGGGGGAAGCGACCTTCACATCACCACCAACTCGCCGCCACAAATCCGCGTACACGGGCATCTCGTGCCGCTCGACCTGCCCCAGTTGACGCCCGCCGAGACCAAGCAACT
>Ga0181530_10006985_pt1 | contig 10942 bp, 13 predicted proteins | sample PEATcosm2014_Bin_42_FD_119769 | JGI IMG/M metagenome (GOLD analysis project Ga0181530, IMG submission 119769) | Peatland microbial communities from MTU Mesocosm Facility, Houghton, MI, USA - PEATcosm2014_Bin10_60_metaG | ecosystem: Environmental > Terrestrial > Soil > Wetlands > Peat | place... | reverse complement strand
CCCTTCGGGGCAGAATAATGGTCCGCCATCCATAGTTTAAGTTGGGGATCAGATTTAGCTATGCGGACCAACGAGATCATTTGCGATACCGCTCCGCTTGCCAGATGTCCACGTTGATCGGCACTTGTATAGCACGAGCCCAGGGGTCCACGTCAAGCATTATCTGTTTGAATGCCTTCGGATCGGCCTTGCTAATCTCGGGTTCCGTGACGATCTCATCGTGGACCTCCAGCACAATCGGCATCCCATTCTGCTCGCACTTGATCATGGCCGCGGTCATCAGGTCCCGCTCCATACCCATGATCACGTTCTCTGTCAATTGCCCTCCGAAGGCGTCGATCCTGATCCAGCGGCCCTGCTTGGTGGCGCAGTAGCTAAACCCTGGCCGAATGTCATTCACATCCCAAGGCATCGGTCGGCGTGTCTTCTGTGGAAAAGCATACCACATCTTTCGGCCAGAGGGTAAGCGTGCAGAGAGCCAAATGTCTTCCATCTGATAGAGAACTCCGTAGGCTTCATGTGCTTTCCCGGACCAGACTGTATTGACTGCAGCATCCTGGAGCCCATACCAAACGAAGGGAACTTGCGGAGCCCATTCTTTGCGATAGGTGCGAACGACATTCTCGCAGAACTCTAGGGTTTGGTCTTTGCTGTATTTGCTCCAGAAGGTTTTAGCCCCCATCTGGAACCCAAGCCCGAGAACGGAGTTCTTCCCAATTCCGCGTTCCCAAGGGTCTTTGTGTTTGTCAATAGGTCTCTTAAAAATTCGTTCTGCCATGTCGCAATAGACATCGGCCCCGGAAGCCATGAGGGCTGTCTTGTCATGTTGGCCGGCAAGCGCGAGCACCAGACGAGCTTGTATGCCAGAGTAGTCCCCGGAAACATACTCGCATCCAGGGCGCGCAATAAGAGCATGACGAAGCCCTCCTACGACCGTCTCAATCGGCGGCCCGATTGTCTCAGCGATGAAGTCCGGGTCTTCCGACATGATCGCCCGGACGATCAATTCGTAATCGATCAGTTCGTCATCAGCCTTCAGCGTCGGCTTCGGGAAGTTATGGGGCTGAAGCAAACGACCAGCGGACCTACCCGGTCCAGTCCCATGATATTGGAGGGTTCCGCGGACGATCCCATCCGAACAGACACATTGAAGCATCCGGTCAAGCTTCTTGATTGAGGAGGCTCCGACGAGTTGCTTGATTTCCAGAGCACGAAAGCAGTCGTGCCCAATATGGCGCATATGGCTGTCAGCAGTGTCAGGAACGTAATCGCTAAGACTTTCATCTTCCTCTCCATCGATGCTCTTGCCCAGAACTTCCTTCACAGTCTCCTTGCGAAGATCGGGGAGGGAGACGCCATGCTCATCTAGCCATACTCGGACCTTGGCGACCTGCCCCGGCTTGAGCCCTCCGGTTAATGCGGCAAACTCTCGTAATAGCGGAGGAGACGCTTTATCCACGACTGCTTTGCAGGCTCGGATATAAGGGAGATCGAGCCGCATTCCGCGCTCATTGACACGTTGATTGAGTTGCCAAACCAGCCTCTCGCCTGGAGGAAGCCATCCAAGCCTCTCGTGAGCCTCGATCTCTGTAGCAACATCCTGATCGCAATAACGGTCGGATGCGTGAAGTGTTGCGGCTGATCGGTCATAGCTTCCATCCTTTCTAGCGTGAGACAGGGAGCGCATGATCTTGTTGCCCTCCATATCCTTTTGGTTCTTCAGTTTTAAGAGGGCAGCTAGGTCCTCCAAGTTCTGCGGCAGCACCTTCATTGCGGCGACCGCCTGGATGTCGTGCCAACGCTTATTCGGAATGTCTGGGAGCCCGAACTCAGGCATCATGATCCGGCGCCATATAGCTTTCTCAAATTGACAATTGAATGCGATCCAAATGATAGATGCGTCAAGGGCCAGAGATCGAAGTTCATCCAAGGGGTCTCCTGGATGCCATATAGTTCTGGGTCCAGTAAGGAAAGCTCCGTATCCGAAGCTAAGGATTTCTGTGGTGGGGTCTTCTGCATATCGCCAAGCTCCTACTTCCGCAACATCGACGGCCGAGAACGTCTCGAAGTCTCCGACGCGATATGAGAGCATTTAGCCTCTAAGATGTGCGGGGTCGAGGGAGGGACTATGCCACTAAGTTTTTGCCCCTCGACCCCTATCCCTTCCTATCGATCTCTGTCGCAACTCAGAAGGGAATTTCATCATCCATGCCGGCAGTCGGGTCCTCGTTGCTTACAGAGCCCTTATAGGACGCGAAAGCAATCGAGGGATCGACGCCACCCCCACGCCGGGTGCCTTTGCCGGTCACAACGACGGTCGAGAGATAGGCAGTGATGCCCGGCTTCGAGCCATCATTGATTGCGTCATAGGCTTTCAAGTTGAGTTCGACCAAGGCTTCCGCCCCGGTGAAGAACTTGCCCTTGAATGCCGTGATCGCGGCGCCTTCTAGCGCGGCCGAGACTTTGCCGTTCTGGATCACCGAAAGCTGCGGCTGATATTTGCTCGAAGCCTTCAGCACGATCTGGCCCTTGAGCCAGTCCAGCCGATCATTCGGCTGCTTGCCCTTCTTGGCGAGGTTCGCAAGATACTTCGCAACCGCGCGCTCGCCAGTCTGGTACGGCAGCATGAGGTTGCCACCCTTGATCGCGGCGCCGATGTCGAGCGTCGGCCACTTGGCCTTGATCAACGCGACGATGCGATCCTTGATGGGCTTCAGGTCTGGATGGTCCGGGGGCATAACGAACGTCGCCCCGTACTTCTCCTCGCCTTTGCCTTCGTACTTCTTGGGAGTGTGGAGGTTGCAGACCCCGATGACGACAGGGATCATGATGTGGACGATGCCACTGACTTCCGTATTCTCAGCCATTGATCTCTCCTTTGGCTTGCGTTGGACTTACGTTAGAAGCGGATAATTTAGCGCCAGTAGTCCTCATTGTCAAGAGCATTGACAAGAGCCACCGAAAAATCCATCGCCAGCTCTTGTGTTGCTAAAACGCGGTGATCCGCTGGGATAGGATGCTCGAATATTCCGCCATCACGTCGAATTGACGGTTCAAGCGCCCGCGCTCATCTTCGTGCAGCGTTTTGAAGGTCGGATTGGTATCGATAAAGGCTTTGAGCCGGTCGAGTTTTTCGTCCAACTCCTTTTTCTCGTCAACAACACGTTGCTGATGTGGCTGCATGGTCTTTCTCCTTTCCGCCGCGCGTTGCATTGCGACGGCGACTTGTGGGTTGTTACGTGGGATGATGGTCGGGCCTTTCTTCAACATCTAGTAGGTCTCAGCGTTTGTGTGTGGCAACCGGATAAGCATGGATCATAGTTAGGCCGACGCAGCGCCGGCAAAAGTCTCCTGCACCGTCTTCACGATTACGGCATGTCGCTTATCGTCCAGGCCGGCGACAGTGAAGCCTGCATCAGGCTTATAGGCAAGCTCCTTTGCAAGTTCCTTGCCTACCTGTCCCAATGCCTCAATCTGCGGCGGCGACTTGATCTCTGGCTTCGTATAGGCATCCTGGCCTAGCGCTGAGACAAGGCGGGTTACTGCGCCCTCCTTCCACACTCGATTGGCCTTCTGCTGCACGAGCTTCGTGAAGGGGACTGTGTGGCCAGAATTCAATCTGCGGAAGGTCTCCTCTTCCATCGCTTTGATGAACATCTTCACCGCTGGAATATATTGGTAGCTGCGTCCAAGAGCTTCATCAGAAAGGCTTCCCGCTTGCTTCGGGTCGGTTTGCATGGCGGCGCCGAATAGACTTTGCATGAGAGGACAGACCAATTTCGCGGGACAGAAGCGGCACCACTTCCCTGCATTAAGATCATGGTCAAGCTCGGTGCGATCCATAGCAGGTTTGAGGGTGTCAATGGCCCACGCGCGTATTTGATCAGCGTCCAGTTCCCACACTCGGATCGGGCCATCCCCATGAAACGCTCTAGGCTGGACGATGCCAAGTGAAACTCGATCAACGTCCGGGAGGTTTCGGAGGAGGCCCCAAGCGTAATACATAATTTGAGGGTTCCATTCGACATCGACCGCGATCCCTTCGCCATGCTTGTAATCTCGTACAAAAAGGCGTCGGCCAACGAGGTATCCCCAATCCGTAGTACCATAAAATTCGTGATGAAACTCGGGGGCATCGATCTTATGCTCGATGAACTCTCGACCATCTGGAAACTCCTCTTTGATCTGCCGGCACTCGTTGACATACATCAGCACGGCATCGTGCATATTCTGATCGAAGACATGGTAGCCGAATGTCTGCCCGACGAGTTCCCAAGGCTCTAGATGTTCCATGAGCGCTTTGCAAGCGGCTTCATGCGCCGCAGTGCCGAGAGTTCGATAGTCAGGATCATCTGTGCTATCGAACTTCAGTTCACGCAGCAGGGCTACACTGCCGGCGCAATTCATCCACCTCTCTGCGCCAGATGCGCCAAGAGGCGAATGTGCTGGTCTCTGCTCAGTTGCCATTGAACCCTCCAGAGTTCGCAGGAATTAAAAGGTTCCACCTACATCATAGTTTGGAGCGTCACCTCTAACGGTGGGTTTTCTAGCCGGATCTCACGGCATCCCTCTCCGTAAACCGCCCGTTCGTTATTCACTTCTTCAGCTTCGCAAGCTCCTCCAGGAACTCCTTGCGCTTCTCCTGTGGAATGTCCCGGACACCCTTCGGCGTCTGCACGAACTTCTCCCGGACAGCCTTGATGGCGGGACCGTTGCTGATCTCGGCCATTTTCTTGGTCACGGCGTCGAGGATTTCCTTGTCGCTAATCGGCTGCGGAGCCGCGGCGCCGGCAAGCAAGTCTTCGTCAGCATCCTTGTGCTGCGCCGCCTCTGCCGCCTCGTTGGCAGCTTCCGCAGTGCTCTCTGCGAGCGCGAGCGGGTCCTCGGCCGGGGTCTCCGGGGGCTTCTCAGCGGCCTTCGGGGGGCGCCCTGGGCTGCGCTTGGAGCCCGGCCGCTCTTCGTCCACGACCTTGGCGAGAGGATCAGCCTTGGGCTCCTCAACCTTGGGCTCGACCTTCGCCGGCTTGAGCCCGACAAGCTCCAAAGCCTTCGTCTGCGCCATGCTGGCGGCACCGTCGAGCAGGGCCTGAGCCTGGGCGCGGGTCTCATTCTCGGCCACCGCAAAGGTGACAGTCACCTCCGATTTCTTACTCTCGTATTGCGCCGGCTGAATTGTGCGGCCGAACGTGACACTACCTCCAGTGATATGTCCCATTGTCAGTCCTCCGTTGTAAGATGTACCAGCAAAACTAGAGCCCATAGAGCAAGACCAATGCAGACGACAGCAACCATCTTGCTCTCCAATTCAGCGAGCCGCTTGGACTATACCAAGTCAGCAGTGCGCTTTCTGCTGTTTTGTCCGATGTTATCGATCCTGAGTTTGCCGGTTAGTAATGCCGGGTACGCTCCAGACCGCACCGTATCCCCTCATGGGGTCAGCCCGCATGACATAGCCCTGATCAAAAGCTATGTCAAGCCTGTTTCTCTCGTATCTTTCGTCCAGGTCGAGACTTGTTGAAGTGAGTGAAATGCTTCACCACAACAGGGCGCTTTGCGCGCTTATGCGGCTCCGTCGTCTGCCCGACCTTCACTAGATAGCATTGACGCTGCATCAGCGGCCTCCAGGGATAATCAGCTTGTTAGGACTAGATCGGTTCGCAGTCTCGATGCACTTCTTACCAAACGCCAAAAGTTGCTCATTGTCAAGAAAGCCGCCAGCGGTCACTCCGGTATTGCCATCCCGGATTTCCAATCTGGCCCCGCTGGCAGTCGGGGTCACAGAGATAGCTCCTTCACTGGCAAACTTTCTGCTCGGGATGATCATACTGCATCTCCTAGATAAAGAATAAACGGCAGCCCACAAGGACAGCGCATTGCATCAATTTCTTTCATGATTGCATTTCCTCCAGCAAACACAATTGCCCATGGAACCCATAAAAGTAATCTCATGCTGCATCCTCCTGTCTGAAATCAAGGCTCTTATGGATCGTCTGGTTCTTGCGAAGTGCAGAACCCAACACCTTAGCGGCAATCGAATTAGGAGCTACGAAGATGTCACCTTGCACAGCCATCTTTTGCCCTCCCCGGTCGAGCCGGTCGAACGCCTGGATATTATTCCCTGGCACCCAATCCGGCTCCGCGATTAAGCCGTGGTTACATACTTCCTGAAGCCCATCGGTGCCAGTCCCCATCGAAAGAATGTTGCCTATAGCCAGATGGCAATTCGGATCATGGACAAATTTCTGCACCAGGGCATCCTTCTTGGCCGCTCCGGTCCTGCCGTCGATCCGCACGATGCCATGTTCATGAAGTTCGCGCTGGAGGATGTCGAGCACCTCGATATGCCAAGCGAACACTACGAGCTTCTCTTCGCCCTGTTCAAAGAGCATGTGAATGTAATCAGCGACCTGGGGCGCAAGCGCGATCCCCATAAGACGCCTGACAGTTGCAATCTCTCCTCCGAAGGTATCAATGTTGTCCTCGATTGTATCCGGGTCGATCTGGAGGAGGCTTTCAGCTTTGATTGCTTGCTTGATTGCATCGGTTTCCTCCACATAGATCAGATCGAACTCAGGCATCTTCAGTTGGCTCATGACCCCGCGGGGACCGCGCTTCATATGCCGGCACATGAAATTGGCTCTCAGCCTATTCTGAAGCTCTGCATGCCTTCCTGAGCGCTCGTCAATATGCCATTTTCGTCGGCCCTCATGATCGATAACTTCAAATCGTACGGAAGGATTAAATCGCTCCCTAAATTTTTCTTCAGACATCCAATCAATACTGTCCCAACACAAGCCGCGAGCAAGCGTGTAAGCTTCGCGTGGACGGTTGGGGAGAGGAGTGCCGGTAAGACCAAGGATGCTTTCGCAGCGTTCAGCAAGCGGAACAAATGCAGGAGATTTTCCTCCTCCGAAGATGGCGCGGGTCCTCTGTGTGTCGCTCTCTTTGAGATAGTGCGGCTCATCGATGATGCCGACATCGTACTCTCCTTGTGCTAAAGCCTTCCCGATTGCGGGCGTTCTCGCCAAATCGTAGGAAACGATAGTCCAGTTCGCGTGCGGGTGGACCCCATTGGCGCCCTTCAAGATCGGATAGATGATCGGCCGGGCCATCGTTGACCATTCCCGGATGCGCGTCTGCCACTGGAGCCTTATCTGCGCCGGGCAAATAACGAGAATACGCTTCGCCTGGATTTCATTCGCATAGCAAATCGCAGTCTCAGTCTTCCCCAACCCAGGCTGATCTCCCACAAGCGTATTGCGGCGCCGTAAGGCATACTCAATGTTTGCCTTCTGAAACGGCCAAAGCTCCTTGTCCGCGGGGCAAGCGATGTGAGCATTCGAGGTAGCCCTCCAGCTTTCGTTGATCTCGAAGAGGATCGGCGCCAGCTTCAGCAGCGCTGCATCGGTGGCGCACCCCTCAAAGGCTGCAGCAGCGAAAGGGTCTTTGGTGAAAAGGACTGCCTCCTTTTCGCTGGAGGCAGTATTTGAGAAATCAAGCCCATGCTCATTGATGAAAGCATGCAGAGGCCGATCTCGCGGGACCCGCAAGAAAAACGTGTCGCGCCTGCTGTTATAGTCGAGTTTCACGAAAGGTCCGCACTCTCGGCCGGCAAGCGGGTCCAAAAATGATTGTGTGTCGGCTCGCCCTTCTCCACGATCCGGTCGAAGCGGATTTTTGCATGCCGGCTCCCGCTGAAGTAATGCGCGTATCGCTTGTCGATTGCTCCCGGATCGTCGGGCGCATAGGTGATGGCAATCACTGTCACCGTCTTGCCCTTTGCCCGCGGATCAGAATTACGAAGCCGATCACCAACATTAACTGTTGCGCTCATTTGGTCCTCCAGATTTGTTTGCTGGCTCCCCTCCAGGGTTGCCAATCATCCAGTCTTGTAGTTCCGGGTCATCGAAAGGGCTCTCTTCTTCTAGTGTCCCTTGTCGAGTATGAGGAGGGCGCTTCCCGCTCTTTCGTACTCTAAATTTACGCATACCTTGACAAAGCTCCGGGAAGCGCCCATAAACCTTATGGTAATCCGAGAGGTTGGATTTGTCAAGCCCATCAGAACTGCACAAAGCAGCGCTAGAATACGTCGCACAAGGGTATCGGATCATTCCGATTGTGCCCGGCGCCAAGACGCCTATGCTGAAAGACTGGCGCAACTCGAAGCTCGACACTATAGAGAAGGTGGATGCTTGGTTCGCGCAGCATCCAGAAACTAATCTGGCCTTTGAGCCAGAGGACATGGGATATGCGATCATAGATGGAGACACCTATCATGAAAACTGCAACATCGATGTACTTCACCTCCCTGAGACTTATGAAGTTTCTACTCCGCGAGGAGGCACGCATTATTACTTTGTTGGAAGCGCCCCGACTACCGTGGGTGACGAGAATAAGCCTGAAAAGGGACTTGGCCCACATATCGACACTCGTGGCCGAGGAAGCTATGCGTTGTTACCCCCCTCCATCGTAGATGGGAAGCGCTATGAGATCAGAGCAAATAGAAGCATCGTTGCCCTCCCTGTGGAAATTGAAGCTCGACTGCAGGCGCGCGATCACCAGAGCAGCGATGTTGCTGAACTCGACCTACCGGGAAACGTGGCAAGAGGAATTGTTCGCTTACGCGATTGCGTCCGCGGAGAACGCTTGGCAAAGATCGGACATCGAGGACATGACACTTGTTACGAAATCGCTTGTGAACTTGTGCGAGATTTGGGCCTCTCCCCATACACTGCATTAGAGTTGATGCTGGAACACTGGTACCCTCATTGCACCCCTAACGACGATCCAGACTTCGTGAGAGAGCGTGTCTTATCGGCAGCGCGCAATGGCCAGAATGAGCCGGGCGCCTATGCCGTGGAGCCCCCTGAAGTGGCGTTCGCTGGTGCCAACCTCCCGGCACCCACTCAGGGGGCTCCTCCCTTGCGTTGGTTCATGAATGCGAAAGAACAGGCCGAACTCCCGGAACCCTCCTGGCTCATCAAGGATGTCCTCCCAGAGCGCAAGATCGTGATCCTGGTGGCGCCGAAAGGGCAATTCAAAACCTTCATGGCGCTAGAGATGTGCATGGCCATCGCTGCAGGCCAAGAGACGTTCGACACGATGCCGACGAGCAGCGGGCTGGTCTTCTACGGAGACCACGAGAGCACGCACGAGATCGCCAAGCTTCATCGGCCGGCTTGGCAAATTGTGCATGGTCTTGAGCCGAATGCGGAGACCGGGTTTTACCTCTCCAGGGAGGGACCACACAAGGCTATTGATGGTGAGATGGACAGCTTCGCGGATGAGTGTGCCGTTATATCCAAGCGCGAAAACCGCCCGGTCAAATTGATTGTGTTCGACACATACTCCGCGACTATGCTCGGTCTTGATGAGAATGACCCGAACGATGCAAATGGGTTCGTGCGCTATTGCCGCAGCCTTATACAGCAATTTGGTTGTACCGTGCTTGCGCTCGCCCACACTGGCAAAGAGCGGGAGCGGGGTGCCCGCGGCACCAGTGCATTGCCAGCGGGCGTTGATACCGTATTGGAAGTAGCGCGTGAGGAGGGCACTAACATAGTCAATCTTCGTGTCGTGCATCATCGGCATGCTCCTGAGAAAAAGGGCTCCTTCAAATTCGAGGGACGCCCGGTTGCTGGATCGTTGGTGTTCACGCTGCTTACTCCAGAAGAGACCAGTGCGCTAGAGATGTCATCTAACCCATATGAGCCCCGCAAAGTTGCCTTGGCATTGAGAGGGCTCGGCGCCGTCAACGATCAATGTGCGATCATGACGCGCGTACTGGCAATGTCGCTCCAGCCGCAAGAAGAGGGCGAGAGCCAAGAGCGCTATGACGCGCGCCTGGAGCTAACAGATCGAAGCCTGCGCCGGCTGGCGCGCGGAGCCCTCGACAAATTCACTTACGGGGAAGGGAAGCATCTCCGCTGGTGTCTTCCTCCTGGGGTAGCCCCTGATCCTGACGGCTTAGATTGAACCACATTCGATTAAAAGCGCGGCGCTCAGGGCTATCCCACGGCAGAGTATTAAACCAGTGCCAGAACGGAAGCGTTGCTATAGGACTGCGACCATAAAGCTCCCTCATAGCTCAAACTCATGCTGACAATTTGGACAACAAACTAGCTTAGGCTTCGGCCGTGTCCAGAGCCAAGGCGCAGCTTTGATGCCTCCTCGAATGCGGCGCACTGGCCCCCGCATACGACATTCGGGAAGGATTGCCGGCTTCCCATCGACGTTTGCCAGAAGGGCTTTGAATATCCGATCTCGGACATAGGAGCCTTCACCGCGGATTGCGCCGATAGGATAGAGCGCTTCGACAAGCTGCGTCGTGGTCACATAGCCAGTTTCCGATAGTTGGCTCAAATAGGTGCGTGCGCCGGCCTCGACTGCAGCATAAGCCTGCGCCACGGCACCTCTTTGCCGCATGTCTTTTCCCACTCCAGAGGGGTCATCGCATGCTCCTCATGATTGCTGCCAACGTCTTCGGATCATCCTGATAGGGATAGAGAGCCAGATCGGGCGGCACCGTCAGCACGCTTTCGTGCTCAATGGTCTTGACATGCTTGTCGATTGCCCGATTGTATTCGATCCAGTTGTGGCCCATCTCGCGGACGCCATAGAACTCGGCGCGATTAGCGTACTCATGCGCGTCAGCATATTTGAAGCCCAGGCGCAGGACCAACATGGCCTCGAATAGTTCATGGCGCCACCAGAAGTCCGTGATGTTGCAGGGGCCGGTAGAGAGCCGCAGCACAAAGGGCATATGCCTATCGTAATAGATTGTCCCCATGTTGGTGCTGATGCCACCGAGATAGGGGATGTCATAGGCGTGCGACATCCCGGCCGGCTTCCGCAGATCGCGCAGCCACGGATGCTCACGGAGCACCTGGAGCCATCGGTCCTCCCCTATCAGATTGTTGTCGATGTCACCGCTAGACATTAT
>Ga0181530_10006984_pt1 | contig 10942 bp, 7 predicted proteins | sample PEATcosm2014_Bin_42_FD_119769 | JGI IMG/M metagenome (GOLD analysis project Ga0181530, IMG submission 119769) | Peatland microbial communities from MTU Mesocosm Facility, Houghton, MI, USA - PEATcosm2014_Bin10_60_metaG | ecosystem: Environmental > Terrestrial > Soil > Wetlands > Peat | place... | reverse complement strand
TGATCATGCCGCGCCAGGTATTTTCCCCGCGCCAGCGAAATGGCGTGATTAAGGCTTGCTGCTAGACCCTGATTTTCCTGACGAACGAGCCGGAGGCGGGGATCGCCGATCGACTTCAATATCTGTGCCGTCGTATCGGTTGAACCATCGTCGACGACGATCAATTCAAAATCGGTAAATGTCTGCGCCAGGATGCTGTCGATTGCCGCGCGGACAAAGCTGGCGCCGTTATACACGGCCATAATAACGCTAACGGTGGGAACACCGGTAATCACTCCTTCATTTTGCCTCAAGCCGGCGGACGCCGATGATTTGCGTTTCAGAGGCCACAGCCTCGGTAATGTTACGGATAGATAATGTCGGAAAGCAAACAGGATCGGCCCAACTTCCGCCGGCCTGGCCTTTGCCAAGACAAGCTCGGTGTGTCCAGAAGCGATCTCGGCATATAGGTGAAACATGCTTTTGAATGCCGCCCTGAACACGCGCCGGTGGATGTATGCTCCCGTCCTAATGTTCATGACCCGCAAAACAGCCAATCGTCTCCTAAAAGATTGCCCAGTCGTCAGGCAAGGCTTCAAGAAAGCATCCCTAATCATGCCGAGCACTTCGTCGTGCTGCGATACATCATCGGGCCACTTCGACCAAATCCGTAAATGATGAATCAGTCGATGCATCCTCTGGGCATATCTGCTCTTTCCTGCGTTCGCCTGCATTTGGGACGAATGCACGCGGATGAAAGTCAGAGGTCGATCAACGAATCTAATCTCGCTAATTTTCGCTAAGCGGAGCCACATATCCCAATCTTCGGCGAAGGCGAGGCTTTCGTCGAAGAGTCCGGTTCGCCGAAAGAGTGAGCGCCTGACAACAATTGCCGAAGCGGAGCCGGACAACAGGTTACCGGTCAACAAGCGGGAGAAAACATCGCCTTGAAGCGTGGGCTTGAGAACGTAAGCATCGGAAACAATATTGCCGTTTTCATCCATAATCCTGTAATCGCAATAGACGCACCCAACGGCGGGATTATGCATAAGCACCGCCATCTGAAGCTCGAGCTTCAGAGGATCCCATAGATCATCGCTGTCAAGAAAAGCGATAAACTCAGCGTCAGACTGGGCAATGCCGCGGTTGCGCGTAGCCGACGCTCCGCGATGTTCGCCGCGAACGAGCTTGACGCGCGGTTCATGGGCGAAATATTGCTCGACGATTTCTGCCGAACGGTCACTCGACCCGTCATCGACAATAATGACTTTGCGCACCGGAAAAATTTGCGACAAAATCGAGGCTATTGCCGCGGTCGCGTATTTTTCGTTGTTGTATAAAGGAACAACAACATCGACGGTATTTTTTTTGTTGTCGTCGTCGCTCATAATCGGCCTTCTCTCAACCCTACCAAGTATAGTGCTCATTGTCGACACGTGTATCCAGGTCGGTATGGCGCATATAACAGAGTATAACCCGGTACAACGTATCTCGGGTTTGGCGTTACGCGCCCTGCGCGAACGCTCGTTTGACTCACGAGTTATCGCCATGCGAGCGAGATTGGAAATTCTGGTCAATAATCAGCCAGGACACGGTTCCTTAAGGCCAGCTTGGCCAATCGATCCGTCCCTCAGGCGGAGCGGGTATTGGTCCAACAACTCGAACCAATTGTGCCGATGCGCGGGCCCCATGATATGGTCAATAGAGGTGTCGTCGATCAGATGCAAGAATGGAATGAGAAGCTGCAGTGCTACGAGTGAGACGTTGTGCCGAACTGATTCCCGCACCCAATAAGACTGATGCCCGTAGCGGTGCGAATAGCCGGTTCCGGCTAGTACCACCATCTTGCTTCCCGTCGCCAACTGCCTTAGTCCGAACCCCCAGGTATCGAGGAATGCGAATTCCGGATATCCGCCGGCCCTGGTCCACGATCGGCGCGTAAACATATAGTTGCCGCTCGCCCCGGCCACAGCGTTGCCCGCGAGATAATCGGCCAGCGTCGTCGGTCCCGGCCGAAGGCGCCAGCGATGGGTGACAGCATCGCGTCGCTCGCGAAAGAAATCGAGATCCTGAAATACGGCAACGTCCGCGTCCTGTTCCTGCAGGTAATTGTGAAGCAAGACGACCGAGCCTGGATACAGCAAGTTGTCTGAATCCAGGCAGAAGATTGTCTCGTGCCGTGCGTGTTCCACGGCAGTATTGCGCGCGGCGCCGCCGCCGCGGTTGCGGTCATGGCCGAACACCGAAACGAACGGAAAATCTTGCGAGAGTTCCCGCAAGATCGCCGCGGTTCCGTCTGTCGAACCATCGTCGACCAGTACGATCTCGTCTTGCTCGGAGAGATTACCGCTAACGATTGAATCAATGGCGGCACGAAGCGTTGCCTGACAATTGTAGGCAGGAACGATGAATGAGACGGGCATGGGACTCAATTGGGATACTCCAGATGATATCTGATTTGGCGCAAATATTCGCCTCTTATCAACTGCTTCGCAAGAAGCCTGGTGCGTCCTTTGCGCGTGCAAGTGAAGATAGCTTGAAAGCACTTCAGCGCGTGCGCCCAGTGATCCGCTCACTTAAAGGCGTGCGAGTTTAAGCAAAGTCCGCAGGCCCGGTCGTTGGCGCCGAAAGGATTTTCTCATAAGACTTGGCAATCAATCGCCAACAAAATTTCTCGCGAAACGACCTGCGGCCGGCCTCGCCAAGGCGCCTGCGCAACGGCGCATCCGTTATCATTGTCTCGATCGATTTTGCGAGCACCGCCGGATCGACTCGCGTGAACCCTGCTTCGTCGACTGGCGCGGGACAGAGCACACCGCCGCCGGTCCATTTAACGATCTCCGCAGAATTGCCCACCGGCACAGTGATGAAGGGTGTACCCGCGGCCGCGGCCTCGAACAGCACAAGCGGAGAATATTCGATGTTCGACGCAAAAACAAAAAGATCGGCTGCCAAAAATGCCTGAACGGTGTCTTCGCGCGACAATGACGTTTTAAGGACCATCTTCCGCCCCTGTGCATGGGCGGCCGCAATCCTTTCATCGATCGTTCGCAATGGACGTTTTTCAGAGCCATTATTGTCGCTCGCATCCTCGCGAGAACGGACCACGCTTGGCGAGCCGTCGACAGTCGCAATCGGTTTCTCCGGCGGCCAATCGCCATTGAGGATCAAAGCGACTGGCAGTCGTCGCAAACGGCCCCTAAGGCGCCTCCTCGTGCGCAGCAGCGAAAACGCCGCGGCCAGCTCTGCGTGCCCTTTCGAGGAGATTGGCGCGCCGACCGTCAAGATAAAAAAATCATCCTCGGCAATTCCCAGGGACGCCCGGAAATCCTTCCGTGGCGGCACCAAAAATTCCTCCTCGCTGGCGCCATTCGGAACGATCGAATAATTGCTGAGGTTGTGTTCGCGCGCGAAATCGATATCCCGATAGCTGCCTGCATGGAAAATCAGATGATCGAACTTACGAAGAAAGTCGGGCATTCTCTCAAAGTAGGAATGGTACTCTGGCCGAAACAGCCCCGAGAACCCACAAGGAATGCATACCTTCTTGGCGGAAATTGCGTCCAGTACCGGTAGTGCCGCATCGAACGTCCACTGTTGCGCAGCGTTGATAAGGATGGCATCGGCTGGAAATATCTTCAGGAACTCTTGATAGCGCTGGATTTCACCCGTCAACCCGTTGACCAGATTTCCCGAGGCCGTGAATTCCTCTATTGCTACTCCGTTGTATGAGACGAATTCGCGCTCGGCGAGCCGAGTCGTGGCAACTGTGACCTGGTGACCAGCTTTTACCAAATGCTCCGCAATCTGCCTCATGACCTCCTGGACGCCGCCGCGGCTCGGATAATAAAATTCACAACAGAACAGGAAATGCGAGGCTGCTGCATCTCTTGCAGGCCGTTGACCATACGCGAGCGCGGTCATCTCGCGTATTTGTTCCTTAGCCCAAGGCTCAAAACCCGGGTCGAGAGCGATACCGTAGACCGTCAGTACCTTGTTGTGGGCTTGCGCGATGCGATTGACATCATACCGAGTAAACACGGCAGTTTGATCGTCCTCTGTTGCTGCATATCGATGATCGTGAAGCAACGTTACGTCGTGGATAGACTGAACAACCAAGCTTTTGCCTGATAGAAGGGCACGCAATGCTAACTCAAAGTCTTCAAACCCTCCCCTCAAGTCAGCATCATAGCAACCGTACCTGGCAAAAACGGATTTATTAATAAGAGCCCCGCCGCCTGGAAACAAATTGGTGAAATCAGATCCGGGATTTTCGTATTTGGCTTGCTTCCCATCGATCGATAGAAAGGCAGGGCGCACCAACGTGTAATTCCAGATATTGTGTATCTCAGGAACAAGGATATCGACGCCCCTTGAATAACGAATGTGATTTTCCAAATTCTGCAGCCAGGTTTCTTCTTTGACCGTAATATCGTTGTCGATAAAGAAGAGCCAATCTTCCGTTGCCGTCTCGATAAGTTTGTTACGGCCTCCGGCGGCCCCGAGATTGTCGCCCGCATGCAAGAGCTTGACGCGCGGCCAGCGTCTAAGAGTCTGCGCCACGATCTCGGCCGACGATGGCGACGAACCATTGTTCAGGACATAAATTGGCACATCCGCTCGGGCGAAGCTTTCGATGCACTCGACCGTCTGTTCAGCCTTGTTGAAGAATATAATACAGACTGCGATCGTGGCCTTTTCGGCGAGATCCATGTCTCGACTACCTCCAAATGCCCCGCACAAATTTGGTCAATGAGGGATTCCCGGATACCGAGCTGCCGGCCAAGCTCACGCTGTCGACGCCTGCATTCGTACTTCTGGTACGTTACCAAGCCACACCGAAAACGCGGCCCTTGTCCGTGAAGGTCGCCGACAGGCGCATTCCACGTGTCATTGAATGCACGTTTGTCCATGTCGGCGTTCCAGTTGTCAATGCCAATTCAAATTTCCCCAGATGTGGCGAAGTAAAATTCCCCAGCGCAGCGGATGGTTCGCGGCCGGCGCGCTAGAACTGATAAGCCAGGGTTCTGACGATGCCCCCTTCCGACGGGGTTTCGCAAAGAGTAATTTCCCTCCGGGGTGTCACATTAAATGGTGGTGCGGTGACGACAATCCCCGAATTGCGCGGAAGGCGGTTATCGGGGCCGGCAAGCTTGTCAATGTTGGGCGTGAAATCCTGTGTCGATGGAAGATGCTCGCAGATAATCCAAACTTTGAATGGCGTCATCTTTCGCAGGATTGCCATGATTTGATCGTTTCGCAGATGCTGAAAGACCTGTTTGACGATTACGACATCGCTTTGGGGCAAGGGATCCGCTACAGCATCAAGCCGCAGGAACTTGAGATTGTTCCTTACGAATAACTGCCTGTTCCGTTCGATCAGCGCTTCGACGACATCGCATGCGATGTAGGTCGCCGCCAAGTCCGTGAGACGATTGCCGATATTGAAATCGCCGCAACCAAGGTCGACGACGGTAAGGGGCCGCCCGAGCGAAGCAAGGAACTCGCGAACACTTTGTACGTAGGGATTAACGACGTCGGGGTTGTGACTTCCGCCACCCGAAAAAAAGTCCATCTCGCCGCCGCCCCAGATCTTCTCGCGGTAGATCTCGCCGAACAGCTCGGCCGGTGATTGACAATGAGTCCGCAAAGCCGACGCCCTCCGTTTCCACGTCGCTTTCATCTTTCGCGCCGTCTGTTGCGATTTGTGCGGGAGCGCGCCCGATGCCGATATTCAGCAGTCAGAAATAGGCGTCGGTTTCAACCCGGCTGTTCGCGGTACCAATGAAACGACACCGATCTCCAGTCGCGCGCATGCTGCTGCATGATGACATCGACGGACGACTTGAGCCGCCGAGACAGCTGCTTGTTGAAGGCAAATTCGCGATGCGTCGTTTGGGGATAGTTGGCGATGCACCATTGCCCATAGGTCTCATATTCCGAGAAGCAAGAAGCGTCGCTGAGATCGCTGGCATTGATAGTCGACGTGAACCAAGGTGCATTCCCGACCTGCTCTATTCTCGATTTCAAGCTCGCCAAGCGCGAGCGATTGAACAGCATGTGGTGTGCAACCGAGCTCACCCTGGTTTTGACTTCGGAATTTACCAGATACTCGTATGCCGAAAGATAAAGATGATGATATTCTTCTGTGTGGAGCAGGACATCTGAGTCGTCGATGACGAATATTTGTGGTTTAATCAGGATCGTATCGGCATCGACCACCAAATACCGATCGGTACCGATAAATGCATCGGCACCGAGCTTCAGGAGCTGCTGCAGCAGCCAGCCGGAACGGTCGACCCCTTTCACGGTGTATTTTATGTCCCGCCTCCGCAGCTGGATCACATCGTCCTCGCAGACATAGCGGCAACCGATTTTCGGCGCCAGTTTTTTTATTCGGCTCTCTCCCGGCGCGACGATCGCAATTTCCTTGATCGGATGGCGGAGGTTGCGGCGTACGCCTTCGACCGCAAGCGGCAGCACGGCGAGATCCTGGTCGGCGGCGACAAAGACGATATCGAGCGGCACATCGCTCCAGATGTCGGCGCCGACTGTGCTGCTGCCCTTTACTTCGCGATAGTAGCCGAGCGTTTCCGCCGCTTCGAGCTGTCGGGGCCATCCTGTCGGAGCAAGATTGAGGCCATAAACCGCTCGCCGGACCGGCACCGGCCGCCATCGATTGAGAACCGAGTCCTGGCCGATGTGCTCGACATAACTCGTCGCCGTGGAGAAATTTCTGACGCCGAGCCGGTCGAACTTCGCCGTCATCGCTGCTTCGTCTTCTTCGTGTTCCTCGAACAAGCCAAGTAGATCGAGATCTTTAGCGAAATAAAAATAATTCACCATCCCCATTTGTTTTTTTACAACAAAATCACCGTGCGGCGACGCGTAGGTGCTCAGCCACTGGTGAAAATCCCGATCGCTGGAGTTGAAAGCGGAGAACGGACCAAGCTGGTGCCCGGCATGGTTTGCCTTCGCCCAGATCGCGACTTTCATCAGGTGATCAAGCCATTCTGGATGATAAAGCGCGTCAGGGTCCGACCAACCTATGACATCAAAATGGCCCATCGCTTGCAAGGTGCGGATCGCCCGATTGATTGCGGCGCCCGCATTATTTGGCCCTTTCGGCATATACTTGCGCACGATCTTGTATTGCGGATCGCGCGGCTTCTCCATCAGCTCTCTCACGCGCGGATCTTGCGAGCCGTCGTCGATGAGCAGGAAGGTGATGTCGTAATCGCACAAATTGGTCTGGAACAGCGTATCGAGACAGACTTGCAGGTATCGCGGCCGTTCATGGATCAGGACCGCCATTCCGATTTTGTATCGCTCAGGGAGACGATGCTGTAGCGCCCGCCCGGTCGCCCACTGAAAGACCGCTTTTCCTGTTCGATAGCTTCGCCGGACCAACGGTAAAAGAATCGGCGGCGTCACTACCACTGCTGCCCGCACCCACAGCGAGCGATCGCGCAGGCAAGCCGGGGCACGATGGGCGATGTGGATCGACCGAACCAGCCCCGCGGTCACGATCGGTGGAAGGATGGCCTTCAACACCCGGCGCAGGGTGGCAAAGCGCCTTTTTGGTGGGGGCGGCGGCGCAGCGCCGGCCGCCCCGATTTCGTCCAGCTTCGCCGACAGAAAACGCGCCAGCTGATCGCGGTCGAAAAGTCCAGTAGCGGCGTTCGCCGCCTTGAGCTTCTCGAACCATTCAGCCGCACGGCTCTTGAATTCCGGCGTCTTTTCGAACTGCCACTCCGAAATGCGCCCATGAAGATCGAGTTCGTCAGCGGACGCCGTTAAGCCGAGTTCGCGAAGCTGGCGCTGGTGAACGCGCCGAGCGCTCGCCAGCATCGGATCCCGATCCGTTTGGCTGACGCCTGCCGAATGCACCCGATAGCGCAACAGAATGCGCGGAACATTTGCCAACCTGACTTTACGCGCGGCCCGTGTCCACAGGTCGTAATCTTCTGCTGGCTGATAACGTTCGTCGAAGCGGAATTGGTGATCCTCAAATACCGTCCGCCGAACGATGACGGCGGGGTTAGCAAGCGCGCCATAGAAAAGCATCCACACGCAGATTTCTTCATGAGAGACTGGAAGGCGCCAGATGGTACCGTCCACCTCGCCAAATGTTTGCACCCAACTTCCACAGGCCGCGACCTTCGGGTGCTCGTCCATGAACCGCACTTGTACCGCGATGCGGTTCTGCAGCATGATATCGTCGGAGTCGATGCGGACGACAAACTCGCCCCGCGCATGAGCGAATCCGGTGTTGGCCGCGCCAGCAACGCCGGGGTGCATCTCGTTTGAGAGAAGCCGGACCCGCGCACCCCGCGCCGCGTAACTGCTGACGATGTTGTCGCTCTCGTCTGTCGACCCATCGGAGATGCAGATCAGCTCGAAATCGGTCCAGGTTTGAGACAATACGCTGTCGATCGTTTTGCCGATCAGATCGGCGCGATTCTTAAACGGCATGACGACGGAGACGCGCGGGGGACGGCCCGACGTCACGACCGTGTCGCTCGTGGTGCCAATCAAGTTCGCCCCAAAATGAAGCCAACGCCCTTGCGGGCGAGGTCGGTCATGCTCGACGTCCAGCCCGCAATTCGCAGATCAGCGAGCCTCGGTTGAAGGTTTGCGGCCGATCTCAGTAATATCATCGGCGAGTATTTTCGCGATTCTGCCGTCAAAGTGTAGCAGAATATACAGCGCAAAATTCTAGCCGGTCGTAGCGACGAGAGGTGTATCCACTTCGCTTGACGTTGTTCCCGTTGCACGCTCATACTGAGCCGTGATCTCCTTAATCGGGCCAAAGGCGATGAGCTTGCCGCGCTCGAGCAGTATCCCCTTGTTGCACCACTCGCGCAGCATTGTATTGCTGTGACTCGCAACCACGAGAATCCCGGTCTTTTCGATGAAGTTTTTCAGGCGAAGCTCGGCGCGGGCGATGAACGCCGCGTCCCCGGCTCCGATCATTTCGTCGAGAATGAGGATTTCGGGAGTGATGGCGGTGGAGATCGCAAAGGCGAGCCGCACCATCATGCCCATCGAATAGGAGCGGATCGGCACGTATAGATAATCGCCGAGCTCGGTGAACTCCACGATGTCGTCGAGCGAGTCCTGGATTTGCCGGGCGCTGAGACGGAGCATATTGCCGCGCATCCAGATATTCTCCAGGCCGGTGGCGTATAGATCCATGCCGAGCTGGAGATCGAACAGCGGAACGACGTGACCGCTGGTGTGTATCTCGCCGCCGACCGGCTCGTAGATGCCGGCGAGCGTGCGCAAAAGCGTGGTCTTTCCCGATCCATTGTGGCCGAGGACCCCGATGCGGTCGCCTTCATGGATGTCGAAGCTCAATCCATCCAGGGCCTTGATCACCACCTTGCCCGCCTCGCCCTTGCCGATCTGGCCGCCGACGTTCAAATTCCTGCTGGCGAGACGATTGATGCCGCGTGCGATATGACCGAGGCCGAGTGCATGCTTCAACGACCGCTTATACTGGTCGTAGATCGGAAACTCGACGTGTATGTCCCTGGCGGTGATCGACAGCATGGCAGCTTAAAGCCAATACACTATGCGGGCGCGGAACCGGGCAAAAAACAGAAGCGTGCCCATCCAGCCGACGATCGCGACCGACAGCACCACCAGCCAATCATTCAATGTCGGCGTACCGCCCAAAAGCGGCTCCCGCAGCAGCGCGATGATGTGCGTGAACGGATTGTAGTCCGCAAGGTAGCGTTTTTGGCCGAGCTGCTCGGGAAAATACATCAGCGGGGTCAACCAGACGATGACGGTGAGAAAGTTTTGAATCATTACAGGAACATCGCGGTAGCGTGCGGAGACGATGGCGCAGAAAAGTATGACCCACGACATGCAAATCACGTCTAGAGCCAGGCCGAGCGGCCATAGCAGTATGGCGGCACTGGGAACGACTCCAAAAACGAAGGCCACGACGATGTAGGTCACGGCATTGTGGGCCGAAATGAACAAATTACGCCAGACCACCTGCATAACAAACACGGTAAAAGGAATTTTGATCTGGGTGAGGTAACCCGACGAAGAGACGAACAGGCCAGCGCCCTCATTGATCATGCCGGTAATAAATTGCCAAAACAGCATTCCCGCGCACACAAACGGCAGAGCTTTTTGCACCGGCGTGTTGAACAAGAACGAACTCACCACGCTCATGGTGAGCATCTGAATCCCGGAGGACAGCGTCAGCCAAATCGGCCCGAGCGTCGAGCGCCGATAGCGCTGTTTGATGTCCTGCCACGCCAGCAGTCGGCTCAGGCGCCAATCGCGCCCGCCCGCCTGCAGGTCCATTCCAGCCGCGACGATTTGACCATGCGTTACTGCAAACATTGCCGTTCCGCCGCTACTCAGGTGCCGGGTCGCTCGCGTAGCCGCTCAATTGGCGGGAACATCCATTCGTGCCGCGTTGGATAGACCAATTGCCCCGACATAATCAAGTTGCCTGCCAAGAAAGGATGGCCGGGACGAACGCCCACCGCGCCAACGCGTCTTTCCCCCGGCAAGGTCGCACGATTCGACCAAACGCCGGCAATTTGATGTTTTCAGCCCCGAGGCTGGCGATAATAGTCGAGGACTGATTTCAGGGTGTCTGCCACCCTTTGCCGCGGCGCCCACCCCAACGCGCGCCGCGCCGCTTCGGCGTTACCGACCATGATCGGCGTATCGTTGGGACGCATCAGCTCCGGATCGGGAGCGACCTCGATTTTCTTCGCGGACATCGCCAGCAGCATCTTGAGAATGGCATCGACGGCGATCGCCTCGCCCGATGCGATGTTGAAGACCGCCCCGTTTGGCAGGCTGTCGAAGCGCCGGATCGTCCGCAGGTAGGCGTCCACCACATCGCGGACATCGAGGAACTCCCGCCGCATCGACAAATTGCCGACTTTCATCACCGGCTTCTGCTCGCCGCGTTCGATCGCGGCGATCT
>Ga0181530_10006983_pt1 | contig 10943 bp, 7 predicted proteins | sample PEATcosm2014_Bin_42_FD_119769 | JGI IMG/M metagenome (GOLD analysis project Ga0181530, IMG submission 119769) | Peatland microbial communities from MTU Mesocosm Facility, Houghton, MI, USA - PEATcosm2014_Bin10_60_metaG | ecosystem: Environmental > Terrestrial > Soil > Wetlands > Peat | place... | reverse complement strand
GGCATGAATAAGGACCGATTTTCGCCGTCCACTTTTCGCTAATCGCTAAACCCTTAGCTTCCAGCAATCTGGCGAAGCGAAGAGCGAATGGCGACGCAGGCGCACTCGAAAAATGAGATTTTATGAATCAGAAAATCAGATTCCGCGCCGCAGAACGACGAATACCTCAACTGCGACTTCGCAGGCGATGGCGGCGATAGGCAGGCAAACGCCTCCCAGAAAGCCGTACAGACCAGCGAGGGAAACATTAAATATAACATAGGCGCCGCCGGCGATCAGAACGTATCGCAACAGCGCTCGCAGGACGATGCCGCCGCCGCGCTCGTGGCTTTGCCCGATGGTAATTCTCTGCCCCAGCGCCTCGACCGCGCGCTCCAGCCAGAGCTGATTGAGGTAGGAGACAACGACGCCCGCGGCGAAGCCAGCCGTCACCGGCCAGCGAAAGAACGCCACGCAAACCACGGTCCCAAGCCCCGCGAGCATCAGCAGGAATTTGCGGATTCTGGGTAGAGCTCGGTCGAGGAAGGCTTCCGCAAAAGAGGAGGCCGGTTCGGGCGTCGACATGGACACCAGATCACTGTATCGCAGATCAACTCTTCTGCCGCGTGATCATGCGGATCATGTCGATGAAGCCGGCGATCGATCCCACGATGACACCGACGAGGAACAGCCAATGGGTGTGCAGCCAGTAGTCCAATAATTTGCCGAGCACGAGGCCGACCACCACCGCGGCAGGAATGATAAACGCGATTTGCGAGTAGCGCGCCCACAGCACAGCGGCGCTCTGCTTGTCGTTGGGGTCCTCGCCAGCCATGGTGACAGGCTAACATGCGAGGCTGTAGAAACTCCCAATTGTGCAGTGGACTTATGTATAATCCCGGCGGAATGACGCCGCTGGCGTAATGCGGGTCTTGCCAAGGCACTCAATTTCGTCTTCCCGTTTCGCCGGAGGCAATCATGGGACAGCAAGAGCACAATCGGAAGATTGACTACATCGAGTTTCCTGCCACGGATATTGAGGCGACAAAGCGCTTCTACAGCGGCGTTTTTGGCTGGAATTTTCAGGACTACGGGCCGGACTATACGAGCTTTCACGATGGCCGGTTAGCGGGCGGATTCAACAAGGGCGCCCAATCCGCCGGCGCTTCCGGCGAGAAAACCTGCGGCCCGCTGATCGTGATTTACGCCGCGCCGCTGGAAGAAACCTACGCCAAGGTCACCGCAGCGGGCGGGAAGATTGTGCGCGAGATCTTCGGGTTTCCCGGCGGCCGCCGCTTCCACTTTGCCGATCCCAACGGGAACGAACTGGCGGTGTGGAGCGAGTAGGCGGCGACGGGCGTGGCTCGGCGCGGTCCTTCACAACGGCAGGACATAACGATAGAACTCCTGCTCGCGCTTCCAACCCAGGCCCTCGTAGAGCCGCTGCGCCGGGACATTGTCGCTGGCAGTCTCCAGAGTCAGGCAGTTGGCGCGGGTCGCCTCGGCCATTTCGCGAGCGCGTTCCGTCAGGGCGCGTCCCACGCCCAGCTTGCGCGCGGCGGGGACCACGTACAGGTCATTCAAGATCCATTGCCGCGTGAGCGCTACCGAGGAGAAGACGGGATAAAGCTGAACGAAGCCGACCGGTTGGCCGTCGTAGCGGGCGATGAAGAGCACCGACTCGCCTTTGCTGAGTCGCGCGAAAAGAAAACGGCGCGCGGCTTCGAGGTCGGGAGGCTTGCGGTAGAACTGGCGATAAGCGTCGAAGAGCGGCGCCACGTCGCCGACATCGGCGGGCGTGGCATGCATGATTTCCAGCGCGTGTTCCACAGTAGGCATGACGACAAGGAAACACGGCGGCGGCTGGCCGTCAACTGTTTTCGGATGACGAAGTGGAACGCCGCAGGCGGGCCGACGAGCTCTCGTCACGGTTGTTGTAGCGTGTTTCAAGAATCGTCTGAGAGCAGTGGAAGCGTTCCCTCAGAGGCTAAAGCCCAGGTTTTATGCGGCCCGAAACGGCGCGGCTGAAGCCGCGCCCCTTCAAAAAGCCATTGTTGAAACAAGAAAACAAGCTCTAGGACCGCGCTATCTCACTTTCTCAGGTCCTGGATGATCTGCCGCGCCGCGTTCGCGCCTGACGCTCCCGTCAATCCCGTGCCCGGATGTGTCCCGGAGCCGCACAGGTACAGGTTCTTGATCGGTGTGCGGTATTGCGCCCAATCCAGCAGCGGACGCATGGTGAACAACTGGTCGAGCGCCAGTTCGCCGTGAAAGATATGTCCGCCGGTGAGGCCGTAGGTCTGCTCCAGGTCTTGCGGAGTAATTACCTCGCGGGCCTCGATCAGCGAAGGCAGATCGGGAGCGTACTCGGCCAAAGTGTTGACGACGGTATCGCCGAGGGCATCGCGTTGCGAACCCCAATCTGTATTGCGCAGCTTGTACGGCGCGTATTGCATGTAGATCGACATGACGTGCTTGCCGGCCGGTGCGAGCGACATGTCCCACAATGTGGGAATCGTCGCCTCGATATAGGGATGCTGGGAGAATTCGCCATACTTCGAAGCGTCGAAAGCCCGCTCCAGATAATCGATCTCGGGCGAAATCTGGATTCTGCCTGACAAGCGAGCAGTCGCATCGCCATCGACGCCTTTGAACGCAGGCAAGCCGCCGAGCGCAAGATTAATCTTCGCCACAGTGCCGTTCATGCGGTAGTGCAGCAGCCGTTGCAGGAAGCTGGGCTGCAAGTGTTGCGGCTCGATCAGGCCGAGCAGCGTGCGCTTGGGATCGGCGTTCGAGATGATGACTCGCGCCGACAACTCGTCGCCATTGGAGAGGACAAGACCCGTGGCCGCGCCGTCCTTGACCTTGATGGCGACGACCTCGCAGGAAGTGCGAACCTCAGCCCTCGCGGCCTGGGCCGCCGTAGCCATCGCCGCGGTGACCGCGCCTGCACCTCCCACAATGTAGGATGCCGAGCCTGCAAGGTTGCTGTCGGAGGCGCTGCGCAGCAGCAGGGTTGCGCTGGAGCCGGCTGACCACGGGCCGAGGAATGTCCCAAAAATGCCTTGCGCGGCGATGGTTCCGCGCAGCAATTCGGTGTCGAACCATTCGGCAACGAGGTCGGCGATGGCCATCGGCGCCCAGCGAAGGACACGGTAAAGGTCCTTTTCGCCGAGACCGCGAATCTTGTGCCCCGTCTTCAACAGCTCCCAAAGATCATTTGCCGATGGATCATCGATTTCGGGCGGAGTAACGCTCATCAGCAATGCGGCGAGTTCGCCAATGCGAGTCAACGATTGCTGAAACTCAGCGTAATTCGCGGCGTCCTTCGACGAGAATTTAGCGATCTCCTGTTGGGATCGGGTTGTGTCGCCAAAGAGAGCGAGATTGCCGTCAGGAGCGAGGGACAGGACTCGGACGGTGGGCGTGTAGGTCTTCAGCCCATGCTTCGCGAGATCCATATCTACCACAATGTCAGACCTGATCGGTCCGGTGGCGTGAGCGAGGCGGGAGCAGCGAAAGCCGGGACAAAATTCTTCCGTGGTGGCGCAGCCGCCGACCACGGGCCGCCGTTCCAGTACCAGCGGCCGGAATCCGGCCTTTGCAAGATAAAACGCCGTGACCAGGCCGTTGTGTCCTGCGCCGAGGATGACGATGTCGCGAGTGTCGGGCATTGATGAAATAGAGATTTTCAAACGCAATCGAAAAGCAGATCCCTCGTCGGCCTGAAGGCCTCCTCGGGATGACAAAAATAAACAGCATACAGCGGCGCACCCGTTCGGCAAGCTCAGGGCATGGCTAAAGCTGCGCCCCTTCGAAATAGCCAACCTTTACGATGGCCTAAAGGCCTCCTCTACCCGGGGCCAGCTCGACCCGACCATCTTAGCCGCTTCTCTTCGTGTGCTTCAGGATCTCCAGCGCCGCCAGGCGTCCGGGCGCGCCCATGATGCCGCCTCCGGGATGGGTGGCCGAGCCGCACATCCACAAACCCTTGATCGGCGTTTTGTATTGCGCCCAACCGGGCACAGGACGCAGGAAGAACAACTGTTCGAGCGAGAGCTCGCCCTGAAAAATGTTGCCTTCGGTCAGTCCCCACTCGCGTTCCAGATCGAGGGGCGTGATCACCTGGCGTCCAACGATGATGTTCTTCAGATTCGGAGCGTGCTCGGCGATGGTGTCGATCACGTTGTCGCCAAAGACGTCGCGCTTCTCGTCCCAAGTTCCTTCCTTCAGCTTGTAGGGCGCGTACTGCACAAAGCACGACATTACGTGCTTGCCGGGCGGCGCGAGGGAAGGATCGGTAAGGCTGGGAATCACGATGTCAATGTAGGGGCGGCGCGAGTAATTGCCATACTTCGCGTCATCGTAGGCGCGCTCCATGTAATCGACGCTGGGAGAAATCGAGATTGCACCGCGCAGGTGATGACCCTCGCCGGGCAGGCAGGTGAAATTGGGCAGAGCATCCAGCGCGAGATTGACCTTGCCTGACGAACCGCGGAATTTGTAGCGCTTCACCTCGGCGCGGAATTCGTCGCTCAGGTGTTTGGGCTCGATCATCTTCAGGAACGTGAGATTGGGGTCGACGCTGGAGGAGATCACCGGAGCGAAGTATTCGTCGCCTGCGGCAGTCACCACTCCGACCGCCTTGCCATCCTTGATCAGAATCTGCGCTACTGCGGCTTGCGTTTTGATCTCTGCCCCGAACTCGCGCGCCGCATCGGCAATGGCATTGGAGATGGCTCCCGTACCGCCGCGCGCGAAGCCCCAGGCGCGGAATGCGCCGTCGATCTCGCCCATGTAGTGATGCAGCAGAACGTAGGCTGTGCCCGGCGAGCGCACGCCAAGGAACGTGCCGATGATGCCCGAGGCCGACATCGTGGCCTTGAGCACGTCGGTCTCAAACCACTGGTCGAGGAAATCGACGGCGCTCATGGTCATGAGCTGCACCTGGTTGTAGCGGTCCTCGCCGCTGAGGTCCTGAAAACGCCGGCCCAGAAAAAGCAGCTTGAAGAGGTCTTTGGGATTCAGCGTCGTCGGGTCCGGCGGGACCATGGCGAGAATGGGCTTCACGAAGCGGCACATCTGCAACATGGCCTTGCCGAATTCCTCATACGCCTCGGCGTCGAAGCGCGAATGCCGCCGCAGCTCGCGCATGGTCTTGCCGTGATCATTCACGCGCCACAGGTAATCGCCGTTAGGCATGGGCGTGAAGGTGCCGTCGAGGGGAAGGATTTCCAGGCCGTGGCGGGGAAGATCGAGATCGCGAATGATCTCCGGGCGCAGCAGTGAGACCACATAGGAACACACGGAAAACTTGAAGCCGGGAATGATCTCTTCCGTGACCGCCGCGCCGCCGACCAGGTGACGGCGCTCCAGCACCAGGACCTTCTTGCCGGCGCGCGCCAGATAGGCGGCGTTGACCAGGCCGTTGTGTCCGCCGCCGATGACGATGACGTCGTATCGCCCTGTGTCCTTCGCTGTCATATTGTCGCGAGCGAAAGCCTGGCCAGCGTGGTCAACCTCGCCGAAGTCAGTGGGTCAAGTGCGATGTCAGTAAGGTTGACCGTGGGCCACATTCTAACGGGCGGGAGTCAGCATAGGAAGGCCCGAGGCATGCTAATAGGATGGACGTGATGGTTGGCTCGTGCTGTGATTGCGAGCAGACCAGCCAAGTGATCGATGAGAAACTTCCCCGGGTCTCGAAAGCGCGAGACCCGGGGCACCCGGCACCCGGCGAGCCGGCGCGCAGCGCGTGACCGCCATTACTCCCTAACCCGGACGACATCCCCCGGCCATTTCTGAACGCCACAAACGTGCGCCAACAAATTATTACAGTTTCATTAAAATCTTGTTGACATTTGGTTAAATGCGGATTACGCTCCCTCCCATCTTTCCTAATTAGTAATAGTACTTGGCCGCCAAGTACGAAAGCGCTCCCGTCCAGATAGTGGGGTAGTTCGGCATCCTAGCTGTGCGCAAAACAGGCAGGGAACTCCTGCGAGGCATCCGCCCACGCCCAGGGGCGAATCAGCAGGAGTAAGGACGCCTTTCCCCAGTACCCAATTCAATTAGCGCCGTTCTCGCTGTCCTTGGCTCGCGCGGCGCCGTAGCACCAATCTTCTCTTTTGCGAGCTAAGGCGCTTAACCCTCGGAAAACCTATTCGCAGCACAGACCGGGCCGTGGCCCGAAAAGGAGATTCCAATGCGCCGCGTAAGTACGATCATCGCTCTTGCTCTCTGCACTTTGCTGTGCGTCGTTATCAGCTCAGCCCAACAAACCTCCACCACAGCGACGACCGCGAGTACCACGACCGCCGCCACCGCATCCGTACCCAACCTCATCCGCTACACCGGAACACTGACCGGAACACTGAAGGACGCGCAGGGCGCGCCGGTGTCTTCTGGCACTGCCGTTGGCGTCACCTTCGCCATTTACAACCAGCAGGACGGCGGCGCTCCCGTCTGGCAGGAGACGCAAAACGTCACTCCTGACGCCAGCGGCAACTACAGCGCTCTGCTGGGCAGCACCACAGCCACAGGATTGCCGGATGACCTGTTCTCCCAGCAGGAGCAGCGCTGGCTGGGCGTGCAAGTTCAGGGACAGGAGGAACAAGCGCGCGTCCTGTTAGTGAGCGTGCCCTACGCCTTCAAAGCTCACGAAGCGGACACCCTGGGTGGAATGCCCGCGTCGGCTCTCATCCAAGCTGCAACTTCAGCCGCAACCAGTGCGCTAGCCAACGGCACTTCCGTCAACGCGTTAAGCAATGTGGGAAACACAGCTGGCGCAAGAGGTAAAGACGGCACACTTCCGCCGAATGGATGTCTTGAGGTGTCGGGCTGGATTACCTATTGGAACGCTAATGGGGCTCTTTGTCAGTCCAACCTCTTTCAAGTCTTCAACCCATCCAATCCGTTCTTTGGCAACATAGGTATCGGGACCCAAAATCCGTCCACGGCATTTGATGTGTTCGGCGCAATCGACACATCGCCGATCCCGAAAGTAGTACCCACAGACTCGGGAAACTACCAGATCCTCGAGAACCCCGTCCTGAGCATTGGCTGGCCAAGTAACGAAGCGATCAAGAACAACCAAAATACGTGGGTCGGCGTGTATGCCGGCGGCCAGGGTACGGGAATACCTCCCACAAACGGCTACGACACCGGAACCTTGAACACGTTTGTCGGGTTCGATGCCTGTCAGCACAACTTGGCAGGGTCATCAAACGTTTGCGTGGGTGTTAATTCAGGATTCCGCAACGCCAACGGAAACAACAACACCACCGTCGGCGTTAGCGCTGGTTTCGGTCCCGCCGTTCAAAACGTAAACAACACTACAATCATGGGCTACCAAGCCGGGGCTAACAATACCGCGAGCAACGTTGTCTTTTACGGCTACCAGGCTGGCTCGGCGAACACGGCAAACAACAACACCTTTGTCGGCTACACCGCCGGTACGGCGAACGGCAGCGGTAGCTCGGATACCTTCCTCGGCAACCTTGCCGGCACCGCGAACGTCACGGGCAGCGGCAACACCTTTGTAGGTGATAGCGCCGGCGCCGCCAATATGGCGGGCAACAACAACACTTTCACCGGCCAGAATGCCGGCAAAGCTAACACCGCTAGCGGCAACAGCTTTTACGGCTACAACTCTGGCCCTGTCAACAACACGGGTATCCAGAACGTTTTCGTGGGCTGGCAAACCGGCCTGGTCAACCAGAGCGGATTCTCCAACGTGTTCATGGGCTACCAGGCGGGTCAGGCCAACATCGATCAGAGCTATAACACCTACGTTGGAACCAACGCCGGTTACAGCGTGGACTCGAGCGGGAACACACTCATCGGCTATGCGGCTGGCCAAAACACTAACAGCAGCACAGGCTACGGCATCACGGCCGTGGGCTACGACGCAGGCCGGGCCAACACCGTGGGAACACTCAATGCCTACTTCGGAGTCAACGCTGGTTTCAATGGCGTCGGCTCGCCTCCCGCAGTGGGCTCCTACAACACGTACCTGGGCAACGGAGCCGGCAGCAGCGCCAATCTCGGGGCCGGAAGCAACAACATCTTCGTCGGCTTCGCGGCTGGCAATGCCGAGAACGCTGTCAACAACGAAATCGACATCGGCAATTCCGGGCCAGCCATCGAGACTCCCAACGGCCCCAACATCATCATTGGCGTGCAAGGCATCCAGACCGCTGCGTACCTCGCTGGTATTACGCCCAATCCCCCACCGATGCTTCCCAGTGTCCTGGTCGACGCCAATGGCAGGCTCTGGCAGGGCCCGGCTGGCACCGGCCTTGGTGGCACTTGCAATACCCCCGGTTCCATAGCTGAGTGGTTGAATCCCATGGCACTTGAGTGCAGTGTGATCTATCAACAGGCTACGACGAACTACATTGGTATCGGGACCCTGAATCCATCGGCCGCGCTGGATGTGAACGGCGACATCAGCGCCAAGCTGGACCAGACCTCGTACCAGATTGCCGAGGAGACCGTACTCCAGATCTCCGGAACGGATAACCTCTTTGTCGGTGTCGGCGCCGGCACTGCCAGTGGAGCAACTTCCAACAACACCTTCGCCGGCTTCAATGCCGGCACCGCCAACACCGCCAATGGCAACAGCTTCTTTGGCTACAAGGCTGGCTCGAGCAATACTTCCGGCAACCAGAATACCTTTGTCGGCATCAGCGCCGGCAGCGACAACACCACCGGGGCCGGCAATACCTACGTTGGATTCGAAGCCGGCTTCCACGGCGCTCCGGGAACAGGCACCTGCTGCAATACCTTCCTCGGCAACGGTGCGGGCCTCGGGAGGACTGCGGGGGGACTTACCGGAGCAGGCAATAGTTGTACTGGTCATCGCGCCTGCGAGGCCGTCAGCAGTGGCGCCGGGAACTCCGCCTACGGCTACCAGTCCGGGCTGACGACCACCACCGGCGATTACAACGCTTTCTATGGAACCTACTCCGGTGCGAACAACATCACGGGGATGGAGAACACTTACCTTGGCTACCAGGCCGACAGCGGCAGCACCGCCGGGAACAATAACATCCACGTCGGATACCAGGCTGGGAGTGCTACTGCCAATGGCGGAAACAACATCGAGATCGGTAATGTTGGCGGGAGTACCGATGCCGGCTACATTCGCATCGGCACTATCGGCACCCAAGTGAATAACACTTACATCGCGGGCATCGCCCCAAATCCTCCTGCCGGACTCCCAACCGTCATGGTCGATAACTTCGGCAAGCTCTGGCAGGGAACGTCGAGCAGCGGCGGTGGCAATGTTGTCGGCCCAACCAACCCGCCCTGCACTGCCAATTACCTCACCATTTGGGTAGGTGGACTAAATGTTGGATGCAGCATCGTGTGGCAGAATCCAACTTCGCCATTTTTCGTGGGCATCGGGACCAACAACCCCTCGACGCCACTCGAGGTGGGTGGCGACATCACCGCGGATACCCGGTATGACATTACGAGCGCCGAGCTTCCCGTCCTGAGTATTGACAATCTTCCAATTAACCCAAGTGACGGGAATCTATTTGTTGGCGTCGGCGCCGGAGCTAGCAACACGAGCGGCACCGGCATCAACAACACCTATTCCGGTTACCAGGCTGGCTTTAACGCCAGTGGTTCCTACAACACCTATTCCGGTTACCAGGCTGGTTACGGCAACACTCCCCGTACCCCTAACAGCGGAGAGGACAACACCTTTTCCGGTGACTCGGCCGGTTACTTCAACACAACCGGCGGCGGGGACACCTTCATTGGTGTCGGCGCTGGCTATGCGAACACAACGGGCGGCTACGATACGTTCATCGGGGACAATGCGGCGGGTGGTACGGGCAACCAATCCGGCAGCTTCAATACGTACACCGGCCAAATGGCCGGTTATTACGCGGCTGGCACCTTTAACAGCTTTTACGGCCAGAACGCTGGATCAGGCCAACCTGGACTAGCATCGACCAACAATTCCTTTTTTGGCGCTAACGCAGGATTACAAATTCTTGGGCAGGGAAACACTTTCTTGGGCGCAAATACGGGCACGTTGTTAGCGGACACCAGCGAATACAACATTTTCATCGGTAACTCCGCCGGCAACCGCAACACTAGTGCTAGCAACGACGACATTTACATTGGCAACGCAGGCGTGGCATCGGAAAGCAACACCATCCGCATCGGGACCCAAGGTACGAACAATGGTCAGCAGGACGCCACTTACGTCGCGGGTGTCTTCACTTCGGTCGTGACCATGCTCCCCGGCGACAAAGTAGTTTGCGTTAACCCGGCTGGCGGGATCTATGGTGCACCATTAAATTCGGACTGCACGATGTCCTCCCGGCGATTCAAAGAAAACATCCATGACATGGGCGACAGTAGCAGCAAGCTGTTCCAGTTGCGTCCGGTCACCTTCTTCTACAAGCCGCAGTACGACGATGGGTCGCACCTGCTGCAATATGGCCTTATCGCCGAGGAAGTAGCCAAGGTCTATCCCGACCTGGTGGCGTATGACAAAGACGGCCAGCCCTTGACGGTGAAGTATCAGTTGCTCGCTCCCATGCTGCTGGGCGAGTTGCAAAAGGAACATACGGTAGTAATGGCGCAGCAGGATGAACTGCAAACTCAGCTTCAGCAGATCAAGGCGCAGCGGCAGGAGATCGATGGCCTGAAGCACGAACTGCAACTGCAAAACGCCTCATTGCAGGAGCGTCTGTCGAAACTGGAATCCTACGTCGCGTCGCAAACCCAGATGAAGACCGCAACCGACGTTCAGCCGGCGATAACTGCCAGCCCCAACGGTAATTTGCAGTAACGCTGACCTGATCGCGTGGCGGAACTCAACTCATCGAGTTCCGCCCATCGCGCTGCCCCAGCTCCCTCCGCTACGGTAGGGGTACCAGCACCTTGTAAGTTATTGATTATGCAATGACTTATAGGAAGTCTTTTGTTTGGAGGATTTTAGC
>Ga0181530_10006981_pt1 | contig 10944 bp, 10 predicted proteins | sample PEATcosm2014_Bin_42_FD_119769 | JGI IMG/M metagenome (GOLD analysis project Ga0181530, IMG submission 119769) | Peatland microbial communities from MTU Mesocosm Facility, Houghton, MI, USA - PEATcosm2014_Bin10_60_metaG | ecosystem: Environmental > Terrestrial > Soil > Wetlands > Peat | place... | reverse complement strand
GGATTGCCGCGGCCGTCGGTGCGCTTGTCGATATGCAGCCGCTCCTGGCGGCGGCGCCCCTGGCTGGTGACGGCGATGCGCTTGACCTCTCCCGGCGCGCAATCGGGAAAATTGACATTGATCAGCACGTCGCTCGGCATGCCTTGCGCCAGCACGCGGCGAATGATGTCGGGCGCGAATTGCAGGCTGGTTTCCCAATGCGGCGGCTGGCCGCTGCGCGATTTATAGGACTGCGACAGCGCGACCGAGGGAATGCCGAGCACGGTGCCTTCCATGGCGCCGGCGATGGTGCCGGAATAGATCACGTCCTCGCCAGCATTGCGGCCGCGATTGACGCCCGAGAGCACCAGATCTGGATCGTGGCCGTTGAGCAGATGGCGCGCGCCCATGATGACGCAATCGGTCGGCGTGCCGCGCACCGCGAAGCGGCGCTCCCCGATCTGCCGCAGGCGGAGCGGATCGTTGAGCGACAGCGAATGCGCCACGCCGGACTGGTCGTATTCCGGCGCGATCACCCAGACGTCGTCGGACAGCATGCGCGCGATCTTCTCGCACACGTCGAGCCCTTCCGCGTGAATGCCGTCGTCGTTGGTGACAAGGATGCGCATCACTTCTCGATCTTTTTCATGCCGCCCATATAGCCCTGCAACACGTCGGGCATCGCAATCGAGCCGTCGGCCTGCTGATAGGTCTCCATCACCGCGATCAGCGCGCGGCCGACGGCGACGCCGGAGCCGTTGAGCGTGTGCACGTGCCGCACGGCGCGGCCCTCCTTGGTCCGATAGCGCGCATTCATGCGCCGCGCCTGGAACTCGCCGCAGACCGAGACCGACGAAATCTCGCGGTACATATTCTGCCCGGGCAGCCATACTTCGATGTCGTAGGTTTTTTGCGACGCAAAGCCCATGTCGCCTGTGCTCAAAATCATCACGCGATAATGCAAGTCGAGCTTCTTCAGAACTTCCTCGGCGCAAGCGAGCATGCGCTCGTGCTCGTCCTTGCTTTGCTCGGGCGTAGTGATGGAGACCAGTTCGACCTTGGTGAATTGATGCTGCCGGATCATGCCGCGCGTGTCTTTGCCAGCCGCGCCCGCTTCAGCGCGGAAGCACGGCGTGCAGGCGGTGAATCGCATCGGCAGTTGCGCTTCGTCGACGATGGATTCGCGGACGAGGTTGGTGAGGGGCACTTCGGCGGTGGGGATGAGCCAATACCGCTCTGGATTAATAGCGTTTTGCCTAATTATAGGCGCGTCGATTGCTTTCTTTGCAGCCTCAAGTCCTTCCGTCTCGAAAATTCGCACCATCTCGCGCATGGCGCTTTTGGCAAAGTCATCCAACTGCCTCCATCGAACTTCGTCGGGAAAGGCTAGAAACTGGTCATCTCGAAATTTCCATAACTGCCCGGTGCCCAACATCGTTTCGTCCCGCACAAGGAGCGGCGGGGCGACTTCGGTGTAGTTATGCGGCTCGCTCGTATGCACATCGAGCATGAATTGCCCGAGTGCGCGCTCTAGTCGCGCCAAGCCTTTCTTCAAAACGACAAAGCGTGCGCCGGAGAGTTTCGCCGCGGTTTCGAAATCCATCTGGCCGAGCGCTTCGCCGAGATCGAAGTGTTGGTTCGGCGTGAACGCGTAATTTCGAATCGCGCCAAAGCGATGATGCTCGATATTGTCTTTTTCGTCCTTGCCGTCGGGCACTTCGTCGAGCGGCAGGTTGGGAATTTCCGCCAGCGCGTCGTTTAGCGCGTTGGAGGCTTCCTTCTCCTCCGCCTCCATCTTCGGAATCGTTTCCTTCAGCGCCGCGACTTCAGCCAGCAGGCCCTTGGCTTTCTCCTCATCCTTGTTCTTCTTCGCCTCGCCGATTTCCTTCGACGCCGCGTTGCGCCGTGCCTGCGCGGTTTCGAGCGCGAGGATTTTCGCGCGGCGTTGCTCGTCGAGCGCGATCAGCCGTTGCGCCTGCGGCGCAAGCCCGCGCCGCGCCAGCGCTTTGTCGAAAGCGTCGGGATTGTCGCGGATGAAGCGGATGTCGTGCATCGATTTACGCTCAAGACGTGGATGCCCGGGACGAGCCCGGGCATGACGAATCAATAACCCGAACGATACGCCCTATTCATTCCGCAGGCTTGGCCGCCGCGGCAGCCGCGGCGCGCTCGGCGGCAGCGCGCTTTTCGACCATCTTCACCGACCAGACCGAGCCCTCGTAGAGGGCGAGCAGCGGCAGCGCAAGGGACATCTGGCTCAAGATGTCGGGCGGCGTCAAAACCGCGGCGATGACGAAGGCGATGACGATGAAGTAGCGGCGCTTGGCCTTGAGCTGGTCCGAGGTGATGATGCCGACGCGGCCGAGCAGCGTCAGAATCACCGGCAGCTGGAACGCGATGCCGAAGGCCAGCATCAGCTTCATCATCAGCGAGAGATAGTCTTCGACCTTGGGCAGCAGCTCGATGGTCGCCTGCCCCGGTCCGCCCATCTGCTGCATGCTGAGCGAAAACCGCGCCAGCATCGGCCAGACCACGAAATAGACCACCATCGATCCCATCACGAAGAAGACCGGCGTGGCGATCAGGTACGGCAGGAACGCCTGCTTCTCGTTGCGATAAAGGCCGGGCGCGACGAACATGTAGATTTGCGTGGCGATCACCGGGAACGCGATGAAGACGCCGCCGAACGCCGCGATCTTGAGCTGCACGACGAAATATTCGAGCAGGCCCGTATAGATGAATTTCGAGTTCTCCGGGCCGGCGACCCAGACATAGGGCCAAGTGAGAATGTTGTAGATCTGCTTGGCGAAGAAGAAGCAGCAGATCATGGCGATGACGAATGCGGCCGCCGCCTTGATCAGCCGCGAGCGCAGCTCGATCAGGTGATCCATCAACGGCGCCTTGGTGGCCTCGATCTCCTTCTCTTCGTCTTCTTTGTTCATGCCGGACGTTCCGTGCTGTCCGGTTGTGCGGTCTCCGCGGCGGGCTCGGCCTTCGCCGCTTCGGCGCCGGCAGGCTCGAGGTCGCTGCGTTCCACCGCCGCGACCGGCGCCGCCGTTTCGGCGGCCGGCGTGGCATCGCTCACGGCAAGGCTGCCATCGAGCGGCGGCTCCGCTTTCGGCTCAGGCTTCGCTTCGAGCGAGCGCTCGATATCCTTGCTCGTGGCTTCGAGGTCGCTGCGCACGTCCTTGAGCGGATCGAAACTCTTGACGTCATGGGCCAAGTCGTCGACCTGTTTCTTCAGGTCGGCCATCTCGGCTTCGCGCATCGCTTCCTGGAACTGGTTCTGAAAGTCGGCCGCCATGCCGCGGACTTTGCGCGTGTACTGGCCGAGCGTGCGCAATACGCCGGGAAGCTCCTTCGGCCCGATCACGATCAGCGCCACGACGCCGATCAACAGGAACTCGCTCCAACTGATGTCGAACATGAAAACTCCCCGGCCGCCTCGACCGCCCGCTGCCGCAGCTTGCCTGGCGGGCCGCGGCGATCGGCGCGAGGGCGCGGCGAGCGCTTAGACCTTGCTCTCGGACTCGGCACGCCGCTTCATGTCGGCGGCCGCCTGGTGATCGATGGTCTTGATCGGCGCGTCGGCTTTGGGCGCGGCTTCAGCCGTCTCGTCTTCGGACATGCCCTTCTTGAAGGCTTTGATGCCCTTGGCGACGTCGCCCATCATGTCCGAAATCTTGCCGCGGCCGCCGAAGACCAGCAGCAGCACGGCGCCGACGACCAACCAATGCCAGATGCTCAATGAACCCATGAAAACCTCCGTCCGCAACGGCACCTGGTACACCACCTTGGGCCCGCGGCAACATGTCGATTTCGCCAGAACCTAGGCGCCAAGGGCGGCAAAAACAAGCGCGCCCGCAATGCCCAACGGCCGCAGGGCTAATGCTGTGCCGTTAGCCCTGGGACTGCCTTTTTCCGATCACCTGATCGTCCGAAGGGCGTTTCTATTCCTCGCTGCGGCCGGCGGGCGGAACGAGGCCGAGGTCGAGATCGCCCGGTTCGAGCGGATCTTCGTCGTCGCGTAGCGCCGGATCGTCCGACGGCACCGGAACGCTGAAGCCCGCCGGCAGCGACGCATCGATCAAGCCTGAGCCCTTGAGCTCGTCGAGGCCGGGCAGATCGTTGAGCGCCTCCAGCCCGAAATGTGACAGGAACGCCTCGTTGGTGCCGTAGGTCACCGGCCGGCCCGGTGCCTTGCGGCGGCCGCGCAGCCTGATCCAGCCGGTTTCGAGCAGCACGTCCAGCGTTCCCTTCGACGTGGTCACGCCGCGGATGTCCTCGATCTCGGCGCGCGTCACCGGCTGGTGATAGGCGACGATGGCCAGCGTCTCGATGGCGGCGCGCGATAGTTTCCGCGTCACCGTCGCTTCGTGGGTCAACAGCCAGGCCAGATCGCTCGCGGTGCGCAGCGTCCATTTGCCGGCGACGCGGACCAGGTTCACGCCGCGCGGCTCGTACTCTTTCTGCAATTGCGTCAGCAGCGCGCGGACGTCGACGCCGGCCGGCAGGCGCTTGGCCAAAACTTTTTCGTCGAGCGGGCCCTCGGCGGCGAACAGCAAGGCTTCGAGAATGCGCAGCTCCTCCGCGCGCTCGGTTTGCCTGTCCTTGTCTCCGACGATCACACGCATCTCCGCCACATTCCCCATTGCGTCGGCTCCCTCTTACCCATTCCCCGTTTCGGCGGCCACGCCGCCGTCTTGCGTCTTCTGCCGCTTGCGCACGTAAAGCGGTGCAAAAGCCGCGTGCTGGTTCACTTCGAGGTGGCCTTCGCGAACCAGTTCGAGCGTCGCCGCAAAGCTCGACGCCAAAACCGTCGCTTTCATCGACGGCTCCACCAGATATTCGGCGAGATAGTGGTCGAGCGGGCTCCACTCCATGGAGAGGCCGATCAGCCGTTCCAGCGCCTCGCGCGCTTCGGCGAGCGACCACACCGTGCGCTTGGGCATGCGGACGAAGGAGCGCGCCTGAGTTTGCCGCCGCCCGGCATAGGCCGAGAGCAGATCGTAGAGCGTCGCCGACCATTCCGGATGTTTGATCTCGGCGATCGGCTCGGGCGCGCCGCGTTGGAACACTTCGCGGCCGAGCTGCGGCCGGTTGAGCAATTGCTCGGCGACATTGCGGATGGCTTCGAGCCGGCGCAGCCGCTGCGCCAGCGCATTGGCCATGTCTTCGGCGCTGAGCCCATCGGGCGCGTGTTGCTCCGGCAGCAACAGGCGCGACTTCAGGTAAGCGAGCCACGCCGCCATCACCAGGTAATCGGCGGCGAGCTCCAGGCGCAGCTTTCGCGCCGCTTCGATGAAGGCGAGATACTGGTCGGCCAGCGCCAGGATCGAGATCTTGGCCAAATCGACTTTTTGCTGACGCGCGAGCGTGAGCAGGAGATCGAGCGGGCCTTCAAAGCCCTCGACGTCGACGACCAGCGCCGGCTCATCGGTGGCGCGCTCCGGCAGTTCGCCTTCGAACTGAAAATCTTCGGCGTTCATGCGAGCGCCTCGGCAGACGGCCAAGTGCCCTGCATGAGACGGGAGAACTCGGCGCGGCCCGCGGCAACATCGAAAGGCGCCGGACGGTGCTTGCTCGCGAGCGCAGTCGCCGCCCGTCGCTCGGCCTCGCCGGCGAGCACGGGCGTCGCTGCGGCAACCGCGCGCATCTCGGTAAGCTCGCCATTGCAATGCAGGACCATGTCGCAGCCGGCGGCGATCGCCGCGGCGGTGCGCTCCGACAGCGAGCCCGACAAGGCGCCCATGGAAATGTCGTCGCTCATTAAAAGGCTCCGAAAGCCTATCGAATCACGAATCACGCCGCCCACTATAACCGCCGATAAGGTGGCCGGCGCCACGGGGTCGATGGCGCTGAACACAACATGTGCAGTCATGCCGAGCGGCAGGCCGGCCAGCGGCCGGAAGGCGGCGAAATCGGTCGCTTCCAGCATCGCCCGGTCGGCCGTGACCACCGGCAGCCGTTTATGGCTGTCGGCCGTGGCGCGACCGTGGCCGGGGATATGTTTGAGCACCGGCAGCACGCCGCCGTCCGCCAGACCCTCGGCAATCGCGCCGGCGATGGCGGCTACCTTGCCCGGTTCCGTGCCATAGGCGCGGTCGCCGATCACCGCATCGGACCCAGGAACCGGCACGTCGGCAAGCGGCAGGCAATCGACGTCGATGCCGAGTTCGGAAAGATCGCTCGCGATCAGCCGGGCGCCGAGCCGCGCCGCGGCAAGGCCGGTTTCACGATCCCGGTCGTAGAGCGCACCATAGGCGGCGCCCGGTGGGTATTTTGGCCAATGCGGAGGCCTGAGGCGCTGAACCCGCCCGCCCTCCTGGTCGATGAGGACCGGGGCGTCCCGGCCGACAGCGCCGCGGAACTCACCGATCAGCCGACGCAACGGGTCGGGACCAGCGATATTGCGGACAAAAACGATAAGACCCCAGGGTTCCGCTTCGCGGAGGAACTGCCGTTCCTCATTGGTCAGCGCGGGCCCTGCAACGCCGGTGATGAACGCGCGCATTTGGGCCGACTAGCCCACCCCGAACGCCAGGGTCAAGCCGCAGCGGCTAATTCTTCTGGACGATGCAGCTGCCGCCGGCGGCCTTCAAATTACTGCACACGGCCGCGGCCGCCTCCGAAGAGGCGAAGGGACCGACCAGGGCACGGTAGAAGGTGCCTTTGTCGCCGAGGTCGGCGCGATGAATGATCGGCTGCCGATTGCCGAGCTGGCCGGGGTATTTGGCCTGGAGCGCTTTGAACTCGGTCTGGGCCTCGACCTCGCTGCGTTGCGAGGTGACCTGGACCGCATAGCCGCCTGCCGCTGGCGCGGCGGCGGGCGCCGTGGCGACCGGAGCGCTGGGCGCCTCTGTCCGCGCCACACGCGAGCGCGGCGGCGGCTCCGCAGCCGGTGCCGCACCTTGTGCGACCGGCACGATGGCCAACGGCGCGTTGCCACCGGCTTTAGGTGCCGTTGCCCTGGCAGGGGCTTCCGCCTTGGGCCGCGCTGCAGGCGCTGGGGTGGCAGGCGCCGGCGCAGGGGCCGCTGCGCTCGGGTTGCCGACCTGGTCCGAGCGAATGGTGACCGTGTGGACTTTCTTGGGCTCACCTGACCCCGCCAGCGGTGCCGCAGGCGGTTGCGCCGGCGCGGCGACTTTTGGCGGAGCCGACGGCAGCGCCGGGGCCGCGGGCGGCGCAGGGGCAACGGCGGCGGGTGGACCGGCCGGCGCGGCGCCGGGCGCCGGCAGCACCGGAATTGTCGAAACGACACGCGGCGGCGCATTGGCGGGCTGGATCGCGACTGGCTGTTCCTCGCGCGATACCAGTTTGTCCGGCGAGCCCGACGTCGCGGCGCCAGCCGGGTTCGACGCCGCGGTTTGCGCGTCGTTGCGATTGGGCACGATCTTGTTCGGAGCGTCGTTCGCCTTGATCACCGGCGGCAGCGACGGCGCCAGGATCGCACCGCCAAACATCGCGCGATAGGCAAAAGCGCCGCCGGCACCGATCATGACCAAGCCCAACATGGCCAAAACCACGACGACGCCGCTGCGCCGAGGCCTACCCGTGGCTTCGTCGTCAAAATAGTCTTCCGCATCGTCAGACTGGCGATCCGCCCGGTCGTCCCATTGGTCTTCGGTTTCGTATTCGTCGTCATACGATTGCGGCGCCAAGGCAGGCTGCCGGCCGGCGGGTCGCGGCGGCTCCTCGTCGCGATAGCGCGCGTCGTACGCCGCCTCGTCATCATGGGGATCGTCGTAGGGCTCGGCGGACTCGGAATACTGGCTGGCGATCGACGGCGCGCGCGCATCGTCGCGGTCATGCCGTTCATAGGCGCGATCGGCCGGATAAGGCTCGGGAAGCCGCGGCTGAACGTCGTTCTCTTCCGCATATTGATCTGGATATTGATCCGGCGCGTCCGGCTCGGCGTAGCCGTCATCGGCCGACCAATCGCGCTCCGAGATTGCCGGCAGCGGCTCATGCAGCGTCTCCGCCGCATCATGCCTTGGATCGCGATTCCTTGGATCGCGATCAAAATCATTGACCCGGTTGCTCTGGCCGATGATGCGCGCCAGCTCGGCGAGCGGATCGCGCGCGGCTTCGTTCGTCGGATCGACGTCCTCGCGCGTAAGCGAGTCGCGGCTGCGGAAAGGACGAAAATTGTTGTCGGCCATCGAATTCGCCTCGGTCCAGGCGGTTTACGCGATACTGGGCTGATTCCCCGTCGTCCGCACCCGTTACGTCTCGAACAGCCAGATGCGAATGAAGTGCGAGTTACCGCATCTCGTTTGGCGCCTTGACCCCAGCGGCGCCAGCCCCGACGAGAGAACGGTTACGACACCTTAGTACAAGCACAAGCCGCGCTTCTGTCAGTTGTCGATCATTCTGGATAATGAAGGGTAAATGTGGCTTTGTGTTGCCGAGCGCATAGGGCGCATGAATTTCGCTGGCTAAGCCCAACAGACAAAAGGCAAATCTGTGTGGGCAACCGCAGCCGCCTCCACGACCCTCGGGGAAAGCGCGATATGCCGCATCAAAGCGGCGCGCGACTAACGCAGTTCCGGGGTCGAGTCAAAGAGCCGGGCGTGCTCCGCGAGCGCAAAACGGTCGGTCATGCCGGCGATGAAATCGGCGATGCGACGCGCGCGTACTGCTTCTTCAAGACCGTCGAGCCCCTCGCTCCATTCCGCCGGCAGGTCGCCGGGATGGGCGCTGTAGCGCGCAAAGAGGTCGCGAACCACGCCCGCCGCCTGATCCATGACATGCATGACGCGGGCGTGGCGATACATCCGGACTTTCAGGAAGCGTTTGATGGCGCGGTCGGCTTCTGCCGTCGCCGGCGAGAATCCGGCGACCGAGGTTTTGGCCTGCCGTACGTCGTCGGCCGTCTGCGGCGCCAGCGCGGCAAGCTTGCGGCTGGTTTCGGCGATGACGTCTTCGATCAGCAAACCGATCAGCCGGCGAATCAGCTCATGCACCTGGCGCCCGGCATCGAGGCCCGGATGGGTGGCGCGGATTTCGCCGATGATGCCGCCCGGTAGCGCCACGCTGGCGATGTCTTCGAGATCGAACAATTCGGCGCGCAGCCCGTCATCGATGTCGTGGGCGTCGTAGGCGATGTCGTCGGCAAAGGCGGCGATCTGCGCCTCCACGCTTGGAAAACTCCACAATTGCAAATCCTGCTGCCGCGAATAGTCCAAAATGGTCTCAGGGATTCCGCGCTCACGATAGTCTCCGAGCGGCGTGCCATCGCGCGCGGTGAGCGGACCATTGTGCTTGACCAGGCCTTCGAGCGTTTCCCACGTGAGATTGAGGCCGTCGAAGGCCGGGTAGCGCCGCTCCAGCGCGGTAACGACGCGCAGGGTCTGCGCATTATGGTCGAAGCCGCCGAAGGCCGCGAGGCAGGCGTCGAGCGCGCGCTCGCCGGCATGGCCAAACGGTGGGTGACCGAGATCGTGGGCCAGCGCCAGTGCCTCGGCCAAATCTTCATCGACGCCGAGCGCGCGCGCCAGCGCCCGCGACACCTGCGTGACTTCCAGCGTGTGGGTGAGCCGGGTGCGGTAATGATCGCCCTCGTCGAACACGAAAACTTGCGTCTTGTGCTTGAGGCGGCGGAACGCGGTCGAATGGATGATACGGTCGCAGTCGCGGCGGAAGGCGCTGCGGCTCTTGCTGACCGGCTCGGGGTGCAGCCGGCCGCGGCTTTGCCCCGGATCGCACGCAAAAGGCGCGCGGAATGTACCATCCATCGCCATCGATCGGCCCGGCTGCCGGCAATTGACCTTGAGTACCGGCGCACTTAACTATCGTGCTGACGCCGTGGCAATCGCTGCGATTCCCGGCCGGAGATCATGACTATGGAAGCCAATACCATGGAAGCCAGCGTCGTCGTGACCGAACGGGCGGCGCGGCGGATCGGCGAGATCCTGCAAAAGGAGCCGGCCGGCACCATGCTGCGCGTCAGCGTCGAAGGCGGCGGCTGCTCGGGCTTTCAGTACAAGTTCGACACCGAGCGTGATCGCGCCGACGACGATATCGTCATCGAGAAAAGCGGCGCCACGGTGCTGATCGATCCGGTTTCGCTCAATTACATGGCCGGCAGCGAGATCGATTTTGTCGACGATTTGATCGGCTCGTCGTTCAAGGTCAACAATCCGCAGGCCACCGCGTCCTGCGGCTGCGGTACCAGCTTCGCACTCTAAAATTCGATTCTGCCTTGCGCATTGCCACTTGGAATGTGAATTCGATCAAGCAGCGCACCGACTCCGCGCGCACTTGGCTTGCCGAGCGCAAGCCCGACATCGTCTGCCTGCAGGAAACCAAATGCGTCGATGACGCGTTTCCGCGCGACGCCTTCGAGTCGCTCGGCTACAACGTCGCCGTCCACGGCCAGAAGACTTTCAACGGCGTGGCGCTGCTGTCGCGATTTCCGTTCGACGAGGTCAACAACGGCTTGCCCGGCGACGCCAACGACGATCATGCCCGCTTCATCGAAGCGGTGGTGTCGACGGCGCAAGGCGCGCTGCGAGTCGCCAGCATCTATCTGCCCAACGGCAATCCGCCGGACACCGAGAAATATTCCTACAAGATCGGCTGGATGAAGCGGCTATCCGCTTACGCCCGCGAGCGGCTTAAGCTCGAAGAGCCGCTGGTCATGGCCGGCGACTACAACGTGATTCCGACCGCAGCCGATGCGCGCAATGCGCAAGCGTGGACCGGCGACGCGCTGTTCCTGCCGAAGACGCGCGACGAATTCCGCGCGCTGGTGAATCTCGGCCTCACCGACGCGGTGCGCGCCACCAGCGACGATCCCGGCCTCTATACATTCTGGGATTATCAGGCCGGCGCCTGGCAGAAGAATAACGGCATCCGCATCGATCACCTGCTGCTGTCGCCGCTCGCCGCCGACCGGCTCGCCGACGCCGGCATCGACCGTCACGTGCGGACCTGGGAGAAGCCGTCCGATCACGTGCCAGT
>Ga0181530_10006978_pt1 | contig 10946 bp, 6 predicted proteins | sample PEATcosm2014_Bin_42_FD_119769 | JGI IMG/M metagenome (GOLD analysis project Ga0181530, IMG submission 119769) | Peatland microbial communities from MTU Mesocosm Facility, Houghton, MI, USA - PEATcosm2014_Bin10_60_metaG | ecosystem: Environmental > Terrestrial > Soil > Wetlands > Peat | place... | reverse complement strand
GGGCCAGGCCGGCTTCACGCTGACCGTCAACGGCACAGGCTTTGTCTCAGGTGCGACGGTGCAGTGGAACTCCACGGCGCTGACGACCACGTTTGTGAACGCTACGCAACTGACCGCTACGGTCACCGCCGGCCTCGTCGCCACTGCAGGCTCGGCAACCGTTACCGTGGCCGAGAACGGCGTGACCTCCAGCGGCGCTACCTTCACCATCGCAGCGCTGACGATTACCTCGCTCAGTCCTAACACCGCGACGGCGGGCCAGACCGGCTTCACGCTGACCGTCAATGGCACAGGCTTTGTCTCAGGGGCGGTGGTGCACTGGAATACTACGGCGCTCACAACCACGTTTGTGAGCACCACGCAACTGACCGCTACGGTTACCGCCGGCCTCGTTGCCACTGCAGGCTCGGCAACTGTTACCGTGGCCGAGAACGGCGTGACCTCCAACGGCGTCACCTTCACCATCGCTGCAGGGCCCGCGATCACCTCGCTCAGTCCCAACACAGCGGCGGCGGGCGGCCCGGCTTTTACCTTGACGGTGACCGGCACGGGCTTCGTTTCCGGGGCCGTCGTAGAGTGGAACGGAACATCGCTCAACACCACCTTCGTGAACGCCACAGAGCTGACCGCGATGGTGGCGGCTAGTTTCATCGCGGCCCCAACCACCGTGTCCGTGACGGTGGCCGAGAACGGGGTGACTTCCGGCGCAGCTAACTTCACGGTTGCGGCGGAACCGGTGATCACCACCCTCAATCCCCTCGCGGCAACAGCCAGCGGGCCGGCTTTCATTCTTACCGTGAACGGTACAGGTTTTCTCTCCGGCGCAGTGGTCCATTGGAACAGCACGGTGCTGACGACAACTTTTGTGAACTCCACAGAGTTGACTGCCGAAGTGACGGCCAATCTCATCGCGACTCCCGGTACCGCGTCCGTAACCGTGGTTGAGGACGGGGTGACATCCGCTTCGGCCACATTCACCATCTCCTCGGGGCCGGTGATTACCTCCCTCAGTCCCAACACGGCGACAGCGGGCGGAGCGGCCTTCACGCTGACCGTCAATGGTGTGGGCTTCGCCGCCGGAGCCATCGTGCAATGGAACGGTACCGCGTTGCCAACTACCTTCGTGAGCAGCAATCAGTTGACTGCACAAGTAGCAGCCAGTTTCATTGCTAGCGCCGGCACCGCTACGGTGACGGTAGTTGAGGGCGGCGTGACATCCACGAGCGCCACGTTCACGATCGGCCCAGCACCGGTGATTTCCTCGCTCAGTCCGAACGCTGCAATAGTGGGGGGTGGAGCCTTCACGCTGACTGTGAACGGTTCGGGCTTCATCTCCGGTGCAGTGGTTCGCTGGAACAGCAGTTCGTTGCCAACCACCTTCGTGAGCGCCAAGCAGCTAACTGCGCAGGTAGCGGCCAGCCTCATCGCCGCCCCCAGCACCGTGTCCGTGACGGTGCTTGAAAACGGGGTCACATCCGGGAGCGCCGCTTTCACCGTCGCCTCAGGGCCGGTGATCACCTCGCTAAGTCCGGGTTCGGCGGCTGCCGGCGGGCCCTCCTTCACGCTGACCGTCGACGGTGCGGGATTTCTATCCAGTGCCGTGGTCAATTGGAACTCCACCGCACTGGCTACAACTTTCGTGAGCGCCACCCAGTTGACTGCCCAGGTAACAGCCAATCTCATCGCCACCCCAGGTACCGTGACCGTGACAGTGGTTGAGAACGGGGTGACATCCACCAGCGCCAGCTTCACCATTGCCGCCGCACCGGCAATCAGCTCGCTGAGTCCGAGTTCGGCGATGGCAGGCGGGCCGGCATTCACCCTAACCGTCAACGGCACGGGCTTTTTCTCTGGCGCGGTCGTCAATTGGAACGGTAGCCCGCTGCCTACGAACTTCGTGAGCGCCACGCAGTTGGCCGCCCAGGTAGCGGCCAGTCTCATTGCCGCTCCCGGCACGGCCACGGTGACGGTGGTCGAAAGCGGGGCGACTTCGGGCGGGGCCACTTTCACGATCAGTGCGGGACCGGTGATTACGTCGCTCAGTCCGGACGTGGTAACGGTGGGCGGGCCTGCCTTCACGCTGACGGTGAACGGGTCGGGTTTTGTTTCCGGCGCGGTCGTCAAATGGAACGGTAGCGCGCTGGCTACGAACTTCGTGAGCGCCACGCAGTTGACCGCCCAGGTACCGGCCAGTCTCATTGCCGCGGCGGGCACTGCAAACGTAACTGTGGTCGAGAACGGGGTGACATCCGCCAGCGCCACCTTCACTGTCACGGCCGGGCAGGTGATTACCTCGCTCAGCCCGGATTCGGCGACTGCGGGCGGCCCGGCCTTCACGCTGACTGTCAACGGCTCGGGCTTTACCTCGGGAGCGGTCGTGCATTGGAACAGTACGGGGTTGACGACAACCTTCGTGAGCGCCACCCAGTTAAAGGCAGCGGTGCCGGCAAATTTGATCACTGCCCCAGGAACCGCCAGCATCACAGTGGTGATGGCAGGCACGACGTCTCCGTCTGAGCCATTTACGATAACGGTTCCAAGCCTGAGCCTCAGCGCTTCCCCCACCTCTTCGCCGACCCAGAACGCCAATGTCAGCTTGACGATGAATTCAGCCGCCTCGACCCAGTTGACTGGAACACTCGCGATCTCCTTCGTGGCGGATTCCAGCGATGCTAACACGCCCTCAGGTTATCAGGACCCGAACTTGGAATTTGTTTCAACCGGCGCCACCACGATTCCTTTCACCATAGAGGCGAACTCCAAGACCGCAACGCTGGGGAGCAATGGCGCGATACAGCAAGGCACGGTCGCCGGGACCATTACGGTCACCATGACGAGCCTGCTTGCCGGTACTGCGGATGTCCTTCCCAAACCCGCCCCAACATTTACCATAACTGTCCCTCGGCTCGCCCCCGTCATTGCGGCCGGCTCGGTGGAGATCGCCAGCCTCACCTCGACGGGTTTCGACGTGGAACTGAACGGCTATTCCACCTCTCGAGACGTGCAGGAAGCCACCTTCGTGTTCACGGGCGCTTCCGGATCCACGCTGAACGGACAAACCTCGTTCCAGGTTTCATTTAGCAGCGCAGCCGCCACCTATTTTGGGGGGAGCACAGGTTTAAAGAACGGCGGAAACTTCGGCCTGACCGTGCATTTCACATATAGCGGCGACACCAGTGTGATCAGTGGGGGCAGTGTTGCCGTCACGGTTTCCAACTCCGTAGGAACCTCGAGCGAGGTAACTGGGGAGAGTCAGTAGGGGGAACTACACGTTTTCGGGGATCGCCCAAGGCTCCCGGTAAGTGCGCCTCAGGTAGTGGTTGGCTTCGTTGTCACCACCAAACGTTTCATTAACACTGTCGAACACCAGTTTCCGGTCACCCACCCGGTAAGAGATGTTGGCCATGTGACAGAGGGCTGCGGAGATATGACCGTCCTCCACATCGGCGCTCGGGCGCTTCCGGCTGCGGATGCAACTAATGAAATTGTCGATGTGGGCCACCTGTAGGGTGGCAATGGTCTGCTTGTCGCCGGCAATCTTGCGACCTTCCCGGTCGAATTGTTGCCATCCTCCCCCATCCCGGCCCAGAATCATCATGCCATCGCTTCCATAGATTTCAGTTCTGGTTCCGGTGAAGGGATACCAATCAGGCAGTTTGGTCGTGCTCTCTCTGACGTCGTCGGGTAACTTCACCATATAAGGCGTCCACCACGCCTGCTGGAAAATCATCGTCAAGTTGTCATAAGCATAGGTGACTAAGGAGGTGTCGGGCGTTTCCGCCCCATCTTTAAAGAAGAACTCCCCTCCCGTGTGATGAACGGACTTCGGATAGGACGCTCCCACGACCCAGCGAGCCAGGTCTAGCTGATGAACACCTTCTTCCGTAATGTTTCCACCGCTAAAGTCCCAGAACACCCTTTGGAAATACTTGGGGTTGTAGGGACGCGTTGCGGCAGGACCTAGCCACATCGCCCAATCGAAGCCTTCCGGCGGCAAGGAATCCGGGGTATTCTCCAGCGGCGCCCGGGTCATCATATTGTAAATAGTTACGAGATGAATCGTGCCGAGTTTGCCGGACTGGATTAGTTGGCGTCCCGTATTAGCATAGGAACTGCTCCTGTTTTGCAGCCCCACTTGCACCACCCGGTTATACTTGCGCGCGGCCTCAACCATCTTCCGGCCTTCCCAGATATTGTGCGAGGCCGGGCTTTCCACATAAACGTCTTTGCCCACTTCGCAGGCCAATACTGTTGCAAGCGAATGCCAGTGGTCCGGAGCGGCGCAAACCAAGGCGTCGACCACGCTGTCTTCCAGGATATGCTCGAAGCTGCCTACCGCCGCCGGCGCCTTTCCTTTCTTATCCAGGACGGCCTTCGCCGCCAGTGCCGCCTTTCGATCGTCCACATCACAGACGTAAGCAATTTCAACGTCCGGTCTTTGGGCGAATAACTGAATTAAGGAAGTCCCGCGCGATCCCACTCCCATGATTCCCACAACCACCTTGTCGCTTGGTACAACCGCCTTCAAGGGAGCGCGCAACGTGGCCACTCCAAAGGCAGCGCCTAATCCACCCTTGATACTCCGATCCAGAAATCCTCTCCGCCCGATGGCCATCCCGCACCTCGTCCTCAAGAACTCAAGATCACCCCGATCTAGACGCCATAATGCCCGACCCCATGCCGCTGGAGCCGTTCCTCGGGAATCTATTGATACCTCAGTGAAATAGCGTCCGTCAACCACAGGTTTCAGCGCATGGCATCGCCCACAGGACGCCGTTATGCCGCGAGAGTTTTCTCCCTGCCGTGGCCAAGATGGCCATGCCACTTCATTCTGAGACACGACCAACGATGCAATAGAGTTGACAGACTTTTTGCCTAAGATAGACTGGAACGTTTCCTTATGATCAGGCGGCGAGAAATGAACATCGACGGCATCATACCGATTATCCCGACGACTTTTGACGAAAAGGACCGGATCGACTGGAGCGGTTTCGAACGGCTGCTTGACTTCGCCTGCGCCATCGATGTCTGCGCCGTATGCCTGCCGGCTTACGCAAGCGAGTTCTACAAACTCTCCGACGCCGAGCGCCGGCAGACCATCGCCAGGGCGGTCGAGCGATGCGGCGTCCGAGTGCCCGTGGTCGCCCAGGCGAATGCAGGCTCCGCCCTGCAGACAGTAGAACTGGCGCGATTTGCGCAGGAAATAGGAGCGGCTGCGGTGTCCGTGGCCGCGCCCCGCCTCTTTTCCATCGAAGAGAAGGATCTGCTGCGGCATTTCGACCGTGTCCTGTCGGCCATCGAAATTCCGTTGGTGTTGCAGGACTTCAATCCCGGCGGTCCCACGGTCAGCACGGGATTCATTACCAAGCTCCATCAGCAACACCCCCATTTTCGTTGGGTGAAGCTGGAAGAACCTCTGATGGCCGCCCGCATCGCGTCGATCCTGGATGCCACTTGCGGCGAAGTGGGAGTGATCGAGGGTTGGGGCGGCATGTATCTGCTCGAGTTGGTAGCCGCGGGCATTTGCGGCGTCATGCCCTCGCTATCGTTGGCGGATCTTTTGGCGCGGGTTTTCAGGCTGGCCAGGGGCGGACGACAACGGGAAGCCTACGAGGCGTTCACTGGCACGCTTCCACAAATCGTCTTCAGCTTGCAGAACATGGAGCTCTATCATTACGCCGAGAAAAGTCTGCTCGCCGCACGCGGCGTCATCACCGGAAAGTATGTTCGTGAGCCAAGACGCGATTTGGACGCACTCACTCGCGCCCACATCGAATTCCTGAATGGAAACATATTGGCGCTGCTCGATCGCTTGAAAATGCCGCGCTGCCCTATGCTGGTCAAAACGGCTAAATACAGCGAGAGCGAAGCGAAGGGCCCGGCCTGAACTCGTCCTGATTACGATCCGCCGTTTCAGTCAGAATCTGCGGCTGCGCCGCATTCGGCAACGAGATTCGCTCTCGCCTCCGCGTCGAAGCGGAGTACCAAGATGCCCAAAACTGAGATTCTTCATCCCGATAAGAAAGTCTCTACAGGTGCCTATTCGGCTGGCTTGTTGATCGACAGTTGGCTGTACATCAGCGGCCAGGTCCGCTCAGTCTGGCCACCGGCGAGGTGAAACGAGGGACCATCGAGGAAGAAACCCGGCTGACCATCGACGCGATTGCCCGAGAGTCCTCGATGGATTGAGTCCTGAAGATGCGATGGCAATCGGCCGATTGTCCATTTACATCAGAAAACGCCGATCATTGGATGAACAAAATATGCGTTCCTGGCTGCTGCTCTTCAGTTGCAATTTGATGTGGGCGCTGCAATTCACGTGCGTCAAGTTAGTGCAGGATCAGGTGGGCCCGTGGGTGACGGTCTGGGGTCCGATGACCCTGGCCACGGTCATGCTCTATCCATTAATTCGCGCCGAGAATCGCGACGCCTACAGGGGGAAAGAACGGTCCCCAAAAGACATTCTGCTTTTCTTCATGCTGGCAATGGTGGGAGTTTTCCCGGGCCAGGTGCTCATTACCTGGGGCACACGCCTGTCGCTGGCCAGCAACGCGGCCCTGTTGATGTTGACGCTGCCAGTCTCCACCGCTATCCTCGCCATCATTTTTCTCCACGAACGTATGAATAGGGTGCGCTGGGTGAGCTTTTCGCTAGCCATCGTCGGCGTGCTGATGTGCTCGGGCCTCGACCCGCGCAGTCTCAATTTCGGGACGAGTTACTTTTTCGGAAACCTCCTGATTCTTTTGGGCACATTGGGGAGCGCTTTTTACAACTCTTATGGAAAGAAAGTGCTCGAACGATACTCACCCATGGAGATGCTTTTCTACACTTACGGCGCCATGTTCGTGCTGATGACTCCACTCGTCCTGGTGCGGGAACGAAGCGTTTTTAGTCACATCACCCAATTCACCTTGCGCACCTGGATCGGACTCATCCTGCTGACCTTCTTCCACAATTACCTGTCCATGGTCCTGTTCCTGAAGGCGTTGAAGGCGCTCGACGCCATTCAGGCCGCCCTTTCGAACTACCTCATCACCTTCTTCGGGGTTCCTATTGCCGCGATTTGGCTGGGGGAGAGACTGACGCTTATGGCCATCGTAGGCGGCTTGCTCGTTCTGGGGAGCACGCTGTTCATCACACTTTGGGATGGGTAATGAAAGCGACTGGAGCAGCCGACTATCACCGAGAAAGCTATTGGCGCGAGCGGGCCGGACTGGCGTTGTTTGGAGTGAAGCGAGGGGCTGAGCGAGATCCTACCGTTTCGCAAATGCATCGGGGTTTTGCCGGATGGCTCCCATTGTGCCGCGCGCACGAACTCGACAGGGATCGCATACGATGTGCCGCACTATGGCCTCCAGAGCATTCCACTGGGAAGAAGTGGAAGTCTGGCTGAAAGCTAGGAATCCACCTGACATGGCACGGACTTCGGCGCTGGACGGGGACCATGCTCTCTTACGAAGGCGTGGATCTCAAAACAATCCAATCTCGACTTGGCCATGCGGACGTGAGCAGCACTACAAATTGGTATGTTCACTTCAGCCGGAAAGCGGGAAAAGAGGCTGCACAGGTAGCCTCGAAGCTCTTGGACGGCTGGGACAACCTCCCAGCCGTTTCACCCGGAACTGTTGGCGGAACTGCTGGCGTAAATTCTCGCCGGCAGGAGGAGCCTGTGATAAACTATTGAAAGTGAAGCAACTGGGAGGAATGGGCCTGTAGCTCAGACGGATAGAGCAACGGTTTCCTAAACCGTAGGCCGAGGGTTCGAATCCCTCCAGGCCCTCTTTTCAACAACTTACAAGCGTCAAAAGCTACGCGACCCACGGTTTGTTGAACCGTGGGTCAGAGATTTCAATTGCACCCCTTCAAAACCTCGTTGAACCCTGCTCCCCGCCCAAGTTGTGTGCCGGCAGTGTGCACCATCCGACATAAGCCTGGCAACGCAAACGCCACAGTCATCCCATTTTCCGGGAAGGGCGTTATCAGGCCGAATCCGACGTAAGTCGCAGGTAGGGCTCCTGTCGACAGATATTGGTAAACTCTTGGCGACTAATCGTTACTGATTTCAGCCTGATCGGATTCTGATCACTTTCAAAGCGCGGGCGTCCCGTTTTCCGGGCCCGAAGCTCGCGGCATAGCCACATCCAGCAGCAGGACATCCGGTTTGAGCTGGCGGCCCAGCTTGACAGCCCCCTCGCCATCGGCGGCCTCTCCCACTACGCGGAATTGCCGCTCCGCCCCCAGCAGCCGCCGCAGGCCTTCGCGAAAGATGGGATAGTCGTCGCCGATGAGAACACGCACCGGATGGGCGATCTCATTCATGACCTATCTGCGGGACGCGGATTTCCAGGCGCGCGCCGCGCCCCGGAGTTGATTCTACGGTAAGTTCGCCACCGATGGAACGGACACGTTCCATGATGATTGTGGGCCCCTTGCGCTCGGCCTCCAGTTCGGCGTGGGTGAGGCGGCCGGAAAAGTCGAATCCACGCCCATCGTCGTCCACCAGGAGCTTCCAATAACCGTCCTTCGCCTCAAAGCGGACGAGCACGTTGCGGGCTCCACTATGTTTCCGCACATTGACGAGGGCCTCCTGCACGGTGCGCGCCAGTTCGTTGCTGACGCGGGGCAGCAACGAGACTTCCGGGAGCAGCGTCACAAAACGGGCGGAGATCCCCGTGTCGCGCCGGAACCGTTCGACGGCGTCGGCCAGGAAGTCCAGGAGCTGTTTCGGAGTCAGGTCCACCGGCCTCATCTGCTGCATCAGCTCACGAAGATTCAGCACCTCCTGGTGAAGGATCCCCTGGGCGCGGCTCAGATCCTGGGCCAGGCGTTGAGGGGAAGCGTTGGCCTGACGGCGCAGCACGTCCACCTCCATTTCCAGGCCAATCAGAGTTTGGATGACGCCATCGTGGAGTTCGCGTGCCACCCGAGCGCGCTCCACGGCCCCCGCCCGCGAGCGCAGCCGGCGCGTCAAGTACCTGCTGTAAATGGCGGGAGTCACTTGATGGCAAAGGGTCTGGAAGAAGTGCACGGCCGCATCCCGCGTGGGTACCAGTTCGGGCTCGAACATGAGCAGGCAGCCAGACCACTCATTCCCCAAATTGATGGCGGCGCCCAGCAGCGAGCGAAAACTTCGCGCTTGCAAGAAAGCCTCCGGCGGCGTCCACGCGGCATGCTTGCGCCACGTGCCTTCCTCGTCGAGTGCGAAGAGGTCGAACAGTACGTCGCGGCGCGGGCGGCGGAAGACGTGCCAGACCTCGCCGGGTGCGTCAAAGACGTATTGTTCGTGCCGGGCACGATCGAGTTCAGACAAGACCAGATTAAGTTCTTGGCTCGGGTGGTCGCGCCGGACCTCCCAGAGGAAGGCACGACCTGTGCTGATCTCGCGCATCGAGAGCACAGCCCTCCGCGCGGCGAACAAAAAGAGGACCTCGTCAAACGCGGCCCGCAGAGCCCCCAGCACTCCCGTCTCGGCCTGGACTCTGGCGATGGTGCGGGCGATTCCGGCGGTTTCCGCCCGCAGCAGTTTCTCTTCTTCCCCCATGAATCCCAGAAGATAACCTATAATCAACAGGTACAGCGCGCGGATGATCAGCTCATTCAGCGTGTACCGGCCTTCCAGGACACCCGCAAGCCCAGGGCTGATCACCAGGGCCTCCAGAAAGAGCAACACAACCGTCGCAGCCGCCGTGCCCATGGTCTCCCGGTACCCCCAGCGATAGGCCGCGGCTAAAAGAACGAAGATATAAAGGGCGATAAAGGGGCTATTAGGCCCCTGCGTAAAAAAGCCAATAAGGGCAGGCCAGGCAACGTCAATGGCGTGGACAGTGAAACGGAAGGACGATGTGGAAGTCTCGCGAAACCGCACGAGCGCTAACGTGATGAGGCTGTGAATGGCGTAAGCTGCCAGTAGACCGAAAGCCAGCGCGGCATACCGGCTCGGCTGGGTCGGGTCGAGCCAAATCGCCACGATCGAGCTCGCGGCCAGGAACACTCGCCCGGTCGCCAGGAAACGTTCAATCCGCTGGGCTTCACTCGGGGCGACCACCCTACCAAAATCGGCATGCCACCGAGTTCGGACTTCCGCTGAGGCCGGCAACGGGTCCCCTTTATTTATTTGTGAGCTATATTCGCCCGGGATTTCCATTTTGGAATCCTGGACCAGAGCATCGTACCGTCAAGAGTGTCTGCTTCAACATGCCGTAACGGCATCAGGCCAAAGAGGTTCCCGCAATTCTGGGTTTCTCCTCGGTTTTGGCTCGCTTTCGCTTCGCAGCAGCCCGCATCTTTGCAAAGACTTTTGGCAGAACCCCAAGTATTGCACACCCACCGGCTCGTGGCCACCCCCGATTTCGCAAGTCCAGACGCCAGCGCGCCATCCCCCAGCCTACGGTGCGTCTTCGGGATGGATTCAAGCGGCGCCTTGGCCCGTTGCAGCCGCGATTTCTCCGACACTTCTCCCTCCCTTGCCTCGATGTTGATGAATTCTTCTTTCTGCCGTACGGTTTCTGTTAACGGCGAAAACCTCATGACGTCCATGTCGGTGAGTGTGAGTGGGTCAGATACGGTCTATCCCGAGCTGCGCCTAAGATAGTCTGATTTCCTTTGCTCACTAGAGAAGCGCCGTGGCCCTCGAGCGCAGCGATTCCTTGCGAGAACGGCCCTTCCCACAAACAATCGGCGAATAGGTCCTCCTTGACGGCGTAGTGGCGACTTGCCCTTCTACACTGGCGGAGGACGCAGGCGCGAGCACATTAGTCGCCACCTGGCGACAAGGCGAATTACGCGAACCAGACTAGTTTGGTTTCCGGCTCAACCGTTTCGCCGGCGTCACGTTTTTGGCCGTTGCTTCTGAGGTTTTGCGGGATAGTTTTAGCTGCTGCTCGATGAGCGCCGAAAGGACTTCATTTTCCGCCGCCACCCAGTCTTCGAGATCGCGGCCGTGGTCG
>Ga0181530_10006975_pt1 | contig 10947 bp, 11 predicted proteins | sample PEATcosm2014_Bin_42_FD_119769 | JGI IMG/M metagenome (GOLD analysis project Ga0181530, IMG submission 119769) | Peatland microbial communities from MTU Mesocosm Facility, Houghton, MI, USA - PEATcosm2014_Bin10_60_metaG | ecosystem: Environmental > Terrestrial > Soil > Wetlands > Peat | place... | reverse complement strand
GTTTTGGCGCTTTTCTATCACCGCCAGTACCACCTCTTCGCATTCACTGGCCACTATCCTATCGCTTCACGCTTCACGCTCCACGCTTCACGCTTCACGCTACTGCCTGCCACCGACCGCCGAATTGCGAAAGATCGAATGGGCCCGATCTGGCCGAGCGGACTCTCTATCCTTATTATGCACCGAACCAGGCAGTTCCTGCGGAAAATCCAATCCGTTCCCCCCCTCCCACTCGCCGCCCGCCCGACCGTTGATCATTCTCTCGTGGCCGGAGGTGCTCGACGCCAGAAACCCGGGGGTGTCAGACTTGGTTTTTGGTTTTTTGTTGAGTCCCTCGCTTCAATGAGCTCTGCTGGGGAAATGTCCAGACGACTTCGCATCCAATTTGAGGGCGCCATCTATCACGTGATGGCTAGTGCGAGCCCGACCCCAACTGGCCGATGAACTCCAGCAGATCATGGCACGGATCGAGCCGGAAACCAAAAACCAAGTCTGACACCCAGACCTCCACAGAAGACGCACCATCCCTTGTTACGCTCGTCGCCATAGTCCGGAAGTTGTTGCATGCGCATTTCCTCGGTATCGACTGTCGGGACTCCATCGGCGAAATGGACCATCAGGAATCCCAGATGACCTTTTCGATCCGCAATCGCTTGGCGGCCTCGATGACCACGGCGCGGACACCGTTCTCCGAAAACTTGCCCGCCAATTCGGTGAGTATGGCGGCGTGCGGAGTGGCACCGCGGATGGTGAAACTACGCTCGAAGACGGCCATGAGGATGGTTTTCCAGTCGGCGGCCCGTCCCCAGCAGACAATGCGACCATCCGCGAGGAGCCGGCCGTGCGGCTTGATGAAGACGCGCGTGACACTGACCTTCGCGTCAAGGCCAAGCATGCGAAAGGGCTTCTCTTGATCCGCTCGCCTGGCCCTGGGATAATCCTTGAGAAGGGAATCCTTGATGTAAACGCGAACCTGCCCCACCGCCATGTAGCGTTGAAGGATGCCTCCGACCTCGGGGTCCTTGGTCCAGTTCTCGTAATGCTGCGACTTTTCCGTTGGGCCAAGCGCGAGCCAATCGATCTCGTCGGCGATCCGCCACATGCGTTCGCGAAGTTGATCTCGAGTTCTGTCCGGCAGATTCATTGCACGCCTCCGGGAGCCGGTGGCCTCGGGTAATTGATGTCGGGCAGTTCAAGCTCGGGGTCACCGTCACGCAGGAACAGCGAGGCTTGGTCTAGCATCCATTCCCTGAGAAAGCTGCCCGCGGAAGCATCGTGAAACTGGATGATTCGAGATCCCAGGCCAAGACGCTCGATGTCAGCCCCACGAACCGCGCGGTCAAGATCGACGACCTCGGCGACGCGGCGCAGGTCGGTGACGAAATCGAGAACCACGACCTTGGACTTGCCGGGACTAACCCGAAGTCCCCTCCCCAGCTGTTGGACGAAGATTCGTCGGCTGTGCGTGGCCCGAAGGAAGATCAGCATGTCAACGTCGGGCACATCGACGCCCTCGTTGAATAGATCGACGGTGGTCACGAAATCAAGCTGCCCGGCCCGAAATCTGGACATGAGCACGTCCCGTTCGCGCGGTTCCGTTTCCGATGAGATTGGCTCGGCCCGGAAACCATACCGCCGCAACATGGCGGCGAAACTCTGGGCGTGAATGATCGTTGGGCTGAAGACGATGCCGGCCCTTCGCTTCTCCTCCTCGAAAACCTGCTTCACCAGACGAGCCGCCTCCTCGTCTCGCGTGGGAATGATCAGCCGCTTATTGAGTTCAGTGATTGAGTAGTGATGCTTCGACATCTCCTGCACGGCCTCCCAGTCGAGATTGTCGGCGAGAAGCCGGTAATCAACGTCGGAGAGGAAACCTTGCTGGAGACCCTCCGCGATTCCAATCTTGACGAGGGCCGGCCCAAGGATTTCGTCGATGTCATATCCGTCGCCACGCCAGGGAGTCGCCGTGACGCCTCCCAGCATCGGCGGATTCAGTTCCTGGACGGTCGTCCGGAACATGTCGGCGCCGATGTGATGGGCCTCATCCACGAGGATCAACCCAAATCTTGGAAGCTGTTCCAGGTTGACGAGCGCACTTTGGACGGTCGCGAACGTGATCCCATCCCAGTACGTGGGAAACTCGCTTTCCGCCAAATGGTGCGTCGAAACCCATCTGGGCAGTTGAAACCAGAATGCGCGGTGGAGCTGATCGACAAGAGACCGTGTATGCGCGAGGACGAGAACACGCCCGTGCTCGATGCGACTGTCACGAAGAAGGTCGGCGACGACCTCGGCCATGACAATCGTCTTTCCAAGGCCGGTGGCGAGAACGATCTGGGCACGACCCGTGTCAAGCAGCGCCCTCCTGAACCGGTCGGTTACATCCTCCTGGTATGGCCTCAAGGCTAGCCTGCATGGCGGGTATTCAGGGGTGTTCGCCATCATCCCCATGAGAACGCGCGGGTCCGCGACCTGAATCCGAAGCCCCGTGCGCTCGTAACGCTGCTTTTCGGCGAGAAACGCCTCGCCCGGCGGACGCGAGGTGGCGACGACCATGCGATGCGCGCCGTAATACTTGGCCGCCTCGACAACCTCGCCAATGGCATCCCTTGGAGGGGGAGTCGTCTTGGTGTGCTTGCACTGAAACACCCAAAGTTCGCCTCGTTGCACTCCGAGCACGTCGGCTCCTCGGTCGCCAGCGCCTCCAACAAGGCGGACATCGTCGAAGCCATTCGCCAGCAATAGACGTGCTAGGTCACGCTCGAAGGCTTGCCACGGCCCGAGCAACAATCGTCTCTCGTCCAGGAAGAAGTGCGTGGACTCGTTCACGTTTAGGTGGCCTCCTCCACCATTGGTGCCAGGAGCTCGATGGCCAATTGAGCGCGGAGAAGTCGCGGGCGGTTGGCCTCCGCCAAGTCACTCGCGTCTTGCTCCGCGAGCCATACTGCGTCGGCGAGCAGACTTTCGTAGTATCGAACAACCTGGGTCTGTGCCGCCTCGGTGGCGAGTGGGCGACCGTAGTCAAGGGTGGCGTATGCGTCGTCCCAGCACTTGCCATCAAGGAATAGTTCGGGATGGTCGGAGAAGAAGTCGCCGGTTACCCGTGGCGACGCATATTCGAGGAATCGCCCCTCGGAGATGACGCCCTGTGGGTTCCCGGCCGCACGCGTGGCCATTTTTTGGAAGATCGCGTCCTGATCCGCAGATGGCAGTTCGTTGAATAGTGCCAGCGCGTCGGCTGCGTCGATGTTCCTTCGCAGCGAGCCGGCGATGTCGAGAAGAACTTGCCTTGCCTGGTTGCCAAGCTCGACGGAATCGAGGGCGTGAACTGCGGCGTATCTTTCACGGAGTTCCGCCAGAACCGCGGCGAAGCTCGCGGAACCAGGGTTGCCGCGAAGGAAGTCCATCGCGGACCATGCGAGTTCAGCTAGCAATGCGTCGAGCGGTGTCATGGTCGCGGACGCGAACACAGGATGCCGAATATTGACGAGGAACTCATGAATTCCGCTTGGTTGCGCGCGTAGCGACCAAGGTTTTCTCGTACTCGCGAGGGTCGGGTGTGAATCGAGCACCTCAAGGGCGCGGATCTCCCATCGCTGATTGGTCGAGTCGCTGCGATACTCACCACCAAGGCTCGCGATGGGAATTTCCGGTGACTGTGGAGCCGCGGGTGTTGGCGGCGTGGCCGTGGGACCACCTGTCGGCACTGGCGGGGTCAGTCCGAATCCGTCGAGCGTGTCTCCGGGGCCGGGTGTCGCCGCTCCTCCCGGCGCGGCCGCAGCGCCTCCGGGTGAGACAAGAAGCTGCCGGTCCGCCTCCTCGACGAGTTCCCACCATTTCCCGTCGGTCTGGTGGCCCGGATCGCCCTCGTGGAACTTCTTCGCCATTTCCTCGGCGCGGTCGTTGTCGGGGACGATCAGCAGACGCGCGTAGCAACCGGCGACCTTTGGCTTGGGCGATGATCGCCGGAATACCTGGAACAGTTTGAAGAGCGGCGAATTGTTCGGCCCAAAGCCAGCTTCCTCGGCCTTGTCGGGGCGAAGCGGCCCCTCGCCGCGAACGACGCGCACCATGTCTTCCCATGCTGGATCGGTTCGGTCGAAACGATCCTTGGTGTAGGTCACCCGGCAGTGATCCAACTGAATCTCACCGACGATGCGCCCTCGTTGGCGTGGGTCGTCGATGGGATACTCCGGCTCGACATCCTCTCCGTCCATCCACTGGAAAAGGTCCTTGTTGGCGATTTCGATTTTCCTACCGTGGCGAAGCAGGTCGATGCCGTATTCGGTCTTGCTAAGGTAGCGTTGAATGCCGATCCAGCCACGGATCGACCGCCGGCGCGAAACGATGTCGCTGTTGGAGAGACATGAGGGGCAAACCGTTTCGTCGGCGGGGAGCCATTGCCAGCAGTTCTTGCAGAACGGCCGATCCGGCAGGTGGAGGTCGATGACCTGGTACGCGCTGACGGGGCCGAACTTGGCGGTGGTAACTTCGCGCGGCGGGTTTCCCTCGCCTCCCCAAACGCAATGCTGTCGGCCCCGAACGGCCGATCCATTGAGAAGGAGGCGAAACGTCGTGGGTACGCCGCCCGGCCGCAGCATGGCGGAGTAGGCCCGGCTGAGTTCCCGCTTGAGCACCGACCTGTTGGCAGCCTTCGCGAACCATTGCCGTTGGTCAGGCTTCAGCTTCTCGATCGTGATCTCTGTGCCGTGCTCCTTGGGATCGGCTTTCGATCGCGTCAGCCCCGGAGTCCTGAAATGCCTCTGCCCGCGTAGCGCCTCGAAATCGATGCGCAGCCCGATCCATTCCGAATCGTTCTCGCGCGTCGTCCACACCGTGGTGACCGTCCCGAGCCGGGCCGTGGCGATGTTGAAGCCCATCCCGAAGAGTCCCAGGCTGCTCGTTGGATCGGTTCCCGACCAACCAGCGCGAACGGCCTTCTCAAGTTTATCCCGCGACATGCCGGGACCACTGTCCCGAATGGTGACCTTCACGGCGGGAGTGTCCGTGGTCGGAACGGAGATGCCAATCTCGGGGTGAAGCGGTGCCTGGCCAGCGCGAATCATCTCCAGGAATGCATCGACTGAATTGTCGATGAGTTCCGCCAGGCACTTCCATTGGGAGAGATTGATCTCGCCCAGCATCGGAAGGATGCGCGGATCGGGCTGCAAATCGAATTCATGAACGGTTTCAGGCATGATGTCATCGCCTCCTGCCCGTGCGCGTCGGGCGGGCGTGCACGGCCTCTAGTTGCTCTCTAGCCCTCGTGAGATGCACCATATGATGCGCAGTGATTGAAAATGACGCAAATGCCTAACAGGACACGGCTTACGAAGATGCATCAGTTGCACAAGCAAGGCAAACGTGCATGTCTTCCTCAATCTTTTGCAAGCATGCCTCGCAATTGATGACATAGCCCCTTGCAGGGACGCCTTTTACGGACAGATGCGACCACCTACACAGGGGTAAGTTGCTCTCCCACGGCGCCAATCTGACCGTTGGCGCTAACTCCGTTGACCTGGTGAATCTCGTTGGCGCGGCTTGGGGTGCCTTGGAACCTTCTTAGCCGTTCATGCACTGCGTAGGCAACCACTTTCGCCAGTAGCATTGGGACAGCGTTTCCCAGCTGTCTCATGCTTTCCGTCCACGAACCCATGAAGACGTACTCGTCGGGGAATGTCTGAAGGCGGGCGCATTCCCTAACGGTGAAGTAACGAACCACGCCATTGGGATAGGCGAGCATGTTCTCGCCTCCCGGAACACCGTGGTCCCCAGCCTTGAGAACCTTGGCCGGCTCGTCGAGGGAGCTACCGGTATGTCCGGGATAAACTCGCGCGCCGGGATTGAGCCAATGGTTTGGGATGCTCGCCGAATAATCGGCCTCGCGGGGATCGGGCAGGTCAACGATTGCGTCCCGCACGGTTCTCCAGGGAATGTCCGATGGAGAGCCAAGCCAAGCGCGTATGCGTTCCAGGCGTTTGGCGAGGTTGGGTTGCGGATCGGGTCGATTCCTCGCCACGATTTCGTGACGGTCCCAATACTCGCCGGTGATCCACTTGCTTCGCAAGAGCGAGTCCAGCGAGTGCGTGGGCGTGGGGAATGTCCAATCCACTTCGAGGTCGCCGCGGAATCCCACGATGAAGACGCGTTCCCGCCGTTGGGGCACGCCAAAGTCGGTGGCGTTTAGGCATCGAAAATCGAGGTTGTAGAACAGACCGTGTCGCCTGCCCTTCTCATGGTAGGCTTTCAGCGTGGAAAAGTGATCCCTCCAGTTCTCATCGGGCTTGGGGATGATGTCCGGGTAGCGCAGGAGAAGCAGGATGTACTCGAAGGTTGAATTGAACGATGGTCGGAGAATTCCCTTCACGTTCTCGATGAGAATGGCTCGTGGTCGCAGAATCCTGGCGGCGTCGGAGACCGCTGGAAACATGTTGCGCCGATCCGTCAGCCCGCCATGCTTCCCACCAAGAGAAAATGGCTGGCAGGGTGGCCCTGCGGCTAGCAGGTCCAACTCCCCGCGAACTTGGGAGAAGTCGAACTTCCGAACGTCGCATTGGTGCAGAGTCCATCTCGCGACGGGATCGACGCCGCAGCGTTGGTTCTCGCGAATGCTGTCGCAACAATGCTGGTCCCATTCGACGACGGCCTCGTGGGAAAACCCGGCCTCGGCCACGCCAAGCGCGAGGCCCCCGGCACCAGCGAATAACTCGATTGCCCTCATGGCCGAGTGTCTCCCAGGAAGGACTGGATTCGCGAGGCCAGTTCATCCGTGTCGCGCAACTCGCATTCCCACACGATCATGTAATCCCAACCCAGTTTAACGAGCTTGTCTTGGTTAGCGAGGTCACGCTTGCGGTTGGCGTTTAGTTTCGGCTTCCAGAATCGAAGTCGCGACTTCGGCATGCGGCATAGGGGGCAGCCCTCGTGGCGGTGCCAGAAACAACCATGCACGAAGATGACCTTGCGTCGCGACTTGAAGACGAGATCGGGTCGGCCGGGAAGCCGGCCAGCATGAAGTCGATAGCGATAGCCGAGCGCGTGCACGAGGCGACGCACGCGCATTTCGGGTTTCGTGTCCTTGTTGCGGACACGACTCATGCGTTCACTACGTTGCTCTGGCGTGAGTGTGTCCATCTCTGAAACCTTGCAATGGTTTCGACTGGGTCCTGACCGACGCCCCCGCAGTCGCGGGCGAGTATGTCGATCGCGGATCATTCCTCGAGCATTAGTCCCTATCGTTCGTGTCCTCATCCTCGAGTATTTCATCGGTGTAGAGGACCGTCAAAGTCTTGCCATAGCTTCCAAGACCGATTACATCCTCGTTGACTTCAATGTCTGGCGCGCCATCGAACCACTCGTCGAGGCGACAAGTCGATTCCTCACGCCGCGTCTTTTCAATGTTGGAGGGGTCGCGATTGAACCGTTGCGTGGTTCCGCCTGGCAATGGATCACCCTTCTTAATCCAGGTGATTGCGCGAAGATCCCGGATGCTCGGTGACATAAAGCAATAGTCGACCTGCCCTCCGCTGCTGACGATAACGGCGACCGCCTCGTCGGTGAAGTATGTATAGCGAATGGCTGTGGCTGTGATGGAGGTCTTGCACTCCCGGGCGAGCTTTTCGATGGCCGCGAACCCACTTCCCGCCCAATCGACAGCCTCCCGGAATTGATGCACGGGCATGAGCAGAGCGCTGGCGAAGTAGTCCGCCTGACGCTCCAGTGGGTCATGGGAAATGAAACCGCTCTTGGATGCATGCAATCCATCGCCGCTCGGGAACAGTTTGTCGGGATGGCCGGGCAGGAAGTAATGCCCAAGTTCGTGCGCCACGGTGAACCGGATAAAGCCTTCGTTCTGGATGTGCCGCGCGTATCGGATGCCGAATGTGTTCCCGACGCGCATCAGGAAACCGGAGACCCCTGGATTGCTCGATTGTTTGGCCTCTACGTGGATTTCGTGCCGCCTGGCGATCTCAAAGGGGCAAATGGGGAATGCGGTAAAACCGCTTTCCTCGACGATCCGCTGCGCCGTGTTTTCCGCCTCTAGGCGGGCGAGTTTGTCGGACATGCCTATTTCCCTTCCTGGCGGCGACGATTCTTTTCCGCCAGAAGTGCGGCGAACTTGGCGAGGTCATCCTGGTCCTCGGCCGACATCTGCTCGAAATTGCGGAACAGTTTTTCGGCCATTGGGCCGGCACTGGCGGGCACGGTCTCACGCCCAAGCAGGTAGTCGATGGTCACCGACAGGGCGTCCGCCAGCCGTTTGAGGTTGTCGAAGGACGGTGACCTCCTGCCGGACTCGAAATGGGAAATGGCCGAGGGCTGGAAGCCGCCCTTGTGGGCAAGCTCTGACTGGCTTAACCCCTTGTCTTCACGTATTTTGCGCAACCTTTCTCCGAAATTATTCGGCATGAGCTTGACTTTTTTGTGACGATTTCGTAGAGTAAAACATGACGTATTCGTGCAGGCGGCGGGCCTGCTTTTTCTCGGTCCTCCGCTTGACGAGTTCGTCACATTTTAGTTGACCACGCCCGTTTTGCAAGGAGATTCGTAATGGAACTGAATGAAAACCAAGGCGAGGGCCTGAACCCCGCCGGCGCCGCCGAGTTGCTCGAGGAAGTCGAAATCGAGGAGTACGGCAAGAAGAACCATCGCCCCCCCCGGGCGAAGCGGTACGTCATCCGCATCGACAAGACGAAGTACACGGTTCATGTCTCGCACATGACCGGTCGGCAGCTGCTGGAGCTGGCCAGCAAGGTGCCGCCGGAGCGATATTCGATTTCTATGAAGCTGCACGGTGGCCACGTCAAGCCAATCGGCCTCGATGAAGAAGTGCATTTCCATGTCCATGTGATCGAGCGGTTCATGACGCTTCCGTTGGACCAGACGGAGGGATGAAGGATGCGGCGGCAGTTTCGCCTTCCAGAGGCCGACGAGCTTCACCTCGATACCCTGAGCCTGCCCTGGGAAACCATTGTGGAGGCCACGATGCAGTGGCTGGTCGTTCATGACCGGCCGCTGCCTCCTGGATACAACCACGCCAAGGTGATGACGGCGGTGGTCGTCCCGCCGGGCTACCCCGATGCCCCGCTGGACATGGTGTATTTCTTCCCCCACCTGACCCGCGCCGATGGCCGCCGGATCGGGGGATTATCATCACGCACGTTTGACGGCAAGAACTGGCAGCAATGGTCCCGGCATCGGACCACGCAGAATCCCTGGCGGCCCGGCGAGGACGATATCGCCGGGCACTTCATCCTCGTTGACCACTGGCTCCGGCGTGAGTTGCCCGGACTCGCCGCATGAAGACAAACCTCAAAATCTCGGGCCGGCATTATGGTCTGCTCCGCTCCCATCTCTTTCCGCCCGATGGCAAGGAAGCCGTTGCGGTCGCACTGTGCGGCAGGCGTCATGGACAGGAGTCGCATGGCCTGTGCGTGTATGATTTGGTGTTGATCCCCCATGAAGGCTGTTCTGAGCGATCAGAAACCCGCGTGAGCTGGCCGACCTCACTTCTCGTGCCATCCCTGCAACAGGCCATGAATCGTCAATGGGCGGTGCTCAAGATTCATAGCCATCGCGGCCACTACGCGCAATTCTCCGGATACGACGACGCGTCAGACCGGGATCTGTTCAGTTCCGTTTACGGATGGATGGACAGCGATCTGCCGCATGCCAGTGCGGTGATGCTGCCGGATGGCCAGATGTTCGGCCGTGTAGTCACCTCCGACGGGCAATTCCTGCCGCTCTCCTTAATCGCGGTGGCTGGCGTCGAGCTGCATTTCTGGCACCATAGGGTCATTGATTCGGACCTGCCTGAGTTCACGCTGCGGCACGCCCAAGCCTTCGGCAAAGGTACAACCGAGAGGCTCCGTCGGCTGACGGTTGCCGTCATCGGCTGTTCTGGGACGGGAAGCCCGGTCGTGGAGCAGCTGGCCCGCCTCGGGGTAGGCAAGCTGATCCTCGTGGACCCGGACAAGGTTGAAGAGAAAAACCTGAATCGTATCCTGAACGCGACAATGGATGACGCCCTTGCTGGCCGCTTCAAGATCGATGTGGCGGCGGACGCCGTCGTCCGCATGAAGTTGGGCACGGAGGTTATCCCCGTTTCGGAGAACATCGTCGATCCGAGGGTGGTAAGGCTTGTCGCGGAAAGCCACGTGGTGTTCGGTTGCATGGACGGCGCCGAAGGGCGCAACTTGCTCAACCGGCTGGCGACGTTTTATTGCATTCCCTATTTCGACGTGGGAGTCCGGCTCGAAGCGGATGGCTGCGGTGGCATCTCGCAAGTCTGCGGGAGCGTCAACTACCTTCAGCCAGGTGGGTCCAGCCTGCTCAGCCGGAAAGTGATAACGCCCGAGGAAATCGCTGCGGAAGGGCTGAAGCGGACCGACCCCGCAGCCTACGCGGAACAGGTCAAAGCCCGCTACATCAAAGGCGTGCGGGAAGATCGTCCGGCCGTGGTCAGCGTCAACATGCTTTACGCGAGCCTGGCCGTGAACGAATTCCTGGCCCGCCTCCATCCCTACCGCGATGACGGGAACGATGGTTTCGCCTGGTTTGGAAGCAGCCTGACGCAGGCTCGGTTCTTTCAGGCAGCGGACGGAGAGCCGTGTCCGTCCTTGTCCCGGCACGTGGGCCGGGGCGATACGATGCCACCGCTCGACATGCCGGCATTAAGCGAGTAGGAAGTTGAAGCATGAAGTTCCTTCGCTGGGTTTGGAGAGTGGTCCGTGGTTGGTTCGGCCCGCGCCACGAGCGGCCGTTGGAAACAGTGATCGTTGAAGAATTGCCGGATCGCCTGGACGCGAGGACTGTGTACGTGTCGGGGGAGAACGGGCATTTGTGGTTCGTCGCCATGCTATGTCCGTGCGGTTGCGGCGAGACATTGCACATGAGCCTGTTGGTGGATGCGCGGCCCCGGTGGTCCCTGACGCAACATCAGGATGG
>Ga0181530_10006973_pt1 | contig 10950 bp, 10 predicted proteins | sample PEATcosm2014_Bin_42_FD_119769 | JGI IMG/M metagenome (GOLD analysis project Ga0181530, IMG submission 119769) | Peatland microbial communities from MTU Mesocosm Facility, Houghton, MI, USA - PEATcosm2014_Bin10_60_metaG | ecosystem: Environmental > Terrestrial > Soil > Wetlands > Peat | place... | reverse complement strand
CGCACGCCTGTGAAAGCCCTTCTCAACCGGGCGGGACACAACGAACCAAGGAGCGGTCCATGGATGTCGGCATGATGATGGTGTTCGCCAGCTACGGCTGGGAGAACTGCTCCGACGCGCGCGTGTGGGACGAGGAGATCCGGCTGGCGCGGCTCGCTGCCGATCTCGGCTTCGATTGCCTGTGGTCCGCCGAGCACCATTTCAACGACTATTCGTTCGTGCCCGACAACCTGCAGCTGATGACGTACCTGGCGGCGCTGTGCCCCAACATCGACCTGGGTACCGCCGCGGTCATCCTGCCGTGGCACGACCCGTTACGGGTCGCGGAGCAGGCGGCGGTGCTCGATATGCTGAGCAAGGGGCGGCTTCGCCTCGGTCTTGGGCGCGGTCTGGCGCGGCGCGAGTTCGCCGCCTTCCGTCTCAGTATGGACGAGTCGCGCGAGCGCTTCGACGAGGCTGCGCCGATGATCGTCAGCGCGCTGAAGACCGGCTTCATCGAGGGCAATGGCAAGTTCTACAAGCAGCCGCGTATTGAGATCCGCCCGCGGCCGCAGCATTCCTTCGACGGGCGTATTTATGCCGTCGCATCCAGCGAAGACTCGATCGATTCCGCCGCCAAGCTCGGCGCCCATATCGTCATGTTCGCTGACCGCCCATGGGAGATGCGGCTCCCGAACATCGAGCGCGGCCGCGAGCTACACCGCAAATACCACGGCACCGAGCCGCCGCAGGTCATGCTGACCGAGTTCTGCATCTGCGGCACCAACCTCGCCGAGACCGAGGAAGAAGCACGGCGCTACCAGGGAAAATTCGTCGAAAGCAACTTCTACCATTACGAATTCCTCGGCGAGCACTTCAAGACGGTGAAAGGCTACGACTCCTATCAGCAGAAGGCGGAGATCGCGCGGAAGGCCGGTATCGAGGGCGCGGTGAACGGGTTCATGCAGGCGGCGAGCTGGGGCACGCCCGACAAGATCCTGCGCGGGCTTGAAGAGCGACGGAAGATCATCGGCGATTTCGAGCTGAACGTCGCCTTCCGCTTCGGCGGCACGCCTTACGAGGTCGCCGAGCGCGGCCTGAAGCTCTTCGCCAAGGAGGTGCTTCCGGGGCTCAAGTCGCTATCCCCGATCAAGGTTCGGGCGGCGGCTGAGTGAGCACTTCACAGCGGAGAGCCGAAATGCCGGTACGCACCTCAGAACCCGTGAATTTCGATGCGATTATCGTCGGCGCCGGAGTCGGCGGTCTCTACGCGATTTATCGACTGCGCAAACTCGGCCTCAGAGTGCGCGCCTTCGAGGCGGGCGGTGGGGTCGGCGGCACCTGGTACTGGAACCGCTATCCGGGGTGTCGCTGCGACGTCGAAAGCATGGAGTATTCGTATTCCTTTTCAAACGAGCTGCAGCAGGAATGGCATTGGCCTGAGCGCTACGGCACGCAACCGGAGATCCTGCGTTACATCAACCATGTGGCCGACCGCTTTGACCTCAGGCGCGACATCGAGTTCAACACTCGGGTCAAGGAGGCGTCCTTCGATAGCGAGACCAGCACCTGGACGTTGAAGACTGATAAAAGTGATACGGCGACCGCGCGCTTTTGCATTATGGCGACGGGCAATCTTTCGACCCCTCGGACGCCGAACTACCCTGGCTTGGAGGGGTTCAGGGGGAACTGGTACCACACCGGTTTGTGGCCTCACGAAGGAGTTGATTTCACCGGACTGCGAGTAGGAGTCATTGGAACCGGCTCGTCGGGCGTCCAGTCGATACCCATCATCGCAAAGCAGGCGAAGCATCTATACGTCTTTCAGCGAACGGCTAATTTCAGCTTGCCCGCGCGAAATGCGCCGATGGATAGCGCGAAGGAGCGCATGCACAAAGCGCAGTACCCCGAGCGGCGCCGCGCCGCCTTCGATACGCCATTCGGTATCGCCGGCTACCCGCCGCCCGCGAAGTCCGCGCTTGAGGCAACCGAGGAGGAACGGCGGCGGGCCTACGAGGCGAAATGGGCCGATGGTGGAAGCATCAGCTTCCTATACTCGTTTACCGATCTGTTGCTCAGCAAAGAATCCAATCAAACGGCAGCAGAGTTCGTGCGCCAGGAGATCCGCGCCACGGTCAAGGACCCAAGAACTGCGGAGCTGCTGTGTCCCAACGATCATCCGATCGGCACCAAACGGCTGATTCTCGATACCGACTACTACGAGACCTACAATCGCGACAACGTCACCTTGGTGGATATCAGAAGCAAGCCGATCACAGAGATTACGCTGAGCGGACTGCGCACGGCCGATGCCGACTACGCGCTCGATGCGATCGTCTTCGCAACCGGCTTCGATGCCATGACGGGGGCGATGAAAGAGATCGATATTCATACCGATGCCGGAATGTCGATCAGAGCGAAGTGGGAGCACGGCCCGCGCACGTACCTTGGGATCATGATCGCCGGGTTTCCGAATCTATTCATGATTACCGGCCCGCAGAGCCCCGGCGTCAAAAGTCAGATGATATTGGCCTGTGAGCAGCACGTGGATTGGATAGCCGATTGCGTGCAGTACATACGCAACCGAGGATTTTCGTACATAGAAGCGGAGGAAGGTGCGGAGGACGCTTGGCTGCAGCATAACAACGAGGTCGCGGATCGTACGCTCTATCCGCTAGCGAACTCGTGGTACATCGGCGCCAATATCCCCGGGAAGCCTCGCATATTCATGCCATATGTCGGTGGCGTCAGCGCATACAAGAAGAAATGTGATGAGGTCGCCGCCAGGGGATACGAAGGCTTTCGTTTCAATCTCCACATCGACGAGCAGCTATTTGCGGCGAAATGATCGTTCCACAAGTTCCTGTCTGGAGGAAACACTGATGACCCGTGCCTATAACGTCGTCGACGCCGATGGCCACATCCTCGAGCCGCTCGACCTGTGGTCCCACTACATCGATCCGGCCTTCCGCGACCGGGCGCCCCGCATCGTGATGGGCAATAACGGCAAGGAGCGGTTGGTCATCGAAGAGCATACGGTAGGCGATGGCCGGCTCGGCATCGGCCGCATCGGCGCGGTTGGCGCCCGGCAAGGCGTCGTCGAGGCCGACACGATGGCCTACAAGGACGGCAAGCCCGGCGGCTTCGATCCGCACAAACGCATCCCCGACATGGATGCGGACGGCATCGACGCGGCATTCCTCTATCCGAGCCTCGGCCTATTCTCGGGCGCGATCCATGATCCTGAACTCGCCGCCGCGACCTGCCGTGCTTACAACCGCTGGCTTGCCGATTATTGCAAACCCTATCCAGACCGGCTGTTCGGGGTTGCGATGTTGCCGATGCAGGACGTTGATCAAGCGATCAAGGAAATGACGTTCGCGCGCAAGGAATTGGGCATGAAAGGGGGCTTCCTGCGGCCGAATCCGTACAACGACCGGCTGATCCACGACCCGGTCTACGAGCCGTTCTGGAGCGCCGCCGAGGACCTCGATTTTTCTATTGGCTTCCACGAGGGCGCCAGCGCGGGCATGCCGCAGGTCGGTATCGACCGGTTCGCGACCCGCGGCGCGCGGCACATCATCACCCACACAATGGAGATGATGCTCGCAGCGCTCAGCATGATCTGGGGCGGCGTCTGCGAGCGGCACCCGAAGCTGCGCGTCGGGTTCCTGGAGAGCGGCGGCGGCTGGATCGCGCCGTGGCTCGACCGCATGGACCGCCATTTCGACGACCAGGGCTTCAACGACAGCGGGCTTAAGATGCGGCCCTCCGACATCTTCCGGCGGCAATGCTGGATTTCGTTCGAGCCGGTCGAGGGTTGCCTTCATGCGCTCGCCGATTACATCGGCCCGCACAAGATCATGTGGGCGACCGACTACCCGCACCCTGACGGGTTCTTCCCCGGCGCGCCCGATATGGTCAGAAAGCAGCTTAAGGGACTTTCGGCCGAAACCCAGTATCAGGTCATGGCCGGCGGCGCCCTTGGCTTCTATGGCCTGAACTGACGACACAGAGGTTTTTGGGATTGCGACGAGCCGCCACACACTCGGTGGGCGAAATGGCCGATATCGCGCCGATTCCGGCCATTCGCGGGAACGCGATCGAGCAGCCGGAGTGCCCCTGAGTCGCGCTTTTAGGGCCTCCTGCGCGAAAGATGGCGTGGCCCGACGCAACCAACGCGTGCACCACGCGCACCGACCATGAACCCGGTCCGGGCGGGGTCGCATAGGGCGGCATATCACGTCCTTTCGCCGACAAAGTCCGCCAATTCCTTGCGCGTCGTCTCCCGCGCTACGAACAGAAACATTGGTACAAGCAGGAAGAACGACGCCGCGAGCAGCGGCAGCCCGGCCGAGATCGAATGGGCGGTCGCGATCCAACCGATGATCGCCGGCGCGAGCGCGCCGCCCATCGTGCCGAAGGTAAAGGCGGCGCCGACGGCGGTGCCGCGGATCTGCGTCGGGAACAATTCGGTGTTGTAGCCGAGCCCAGTGCCGAAGCTGCCGGTGATCAGGAAATTCGCGGCCAGCCCTACCCAGAACAGGCTCCACGGGTCATCGACATGCCCGATGACGACGAGCAGGATCGAAGCGGGCAAGACGAAGGCGGGGATCACGTAACGTCTGCCGAACAGGTCGCACAGCCAGCCGCACACGGCGTAGGCGAAGATCGCGAAAAACATCCAGATTGCCAGATAGCCCGCTGCGGTCTGGAAGCCGAGATGCTTTTCGTTGGCGAGAAACTGCGGCATCCACGCCGACCAGCCGGCCCAGGTGAACAGGTAGAACAGATAAATCAGGGTCGCGATCAGCATCTCGCGCGGGTACTCGCGCACTGGCGACCAGATGTCGAGCCGCTTCCGGAGCCCCTCCTTGACCATCGCGGCGGTCACATGCTCGAAGCGGGGACTTTCGCTGATGCCAACGCGGACCCATAACACCAACAGCGCCGGCAGGATGCCGAGCCAGTAGAGCGAGCGCCATCCCCATAGCGGGACGACGACAAGAGCCGACAGCGAGCACAGCATGTAGCCGAACGGATAGCCGCAGTTGAGGACGCCAAGCGCGCTGGCGCGCCATTTTGTCGGCGCGGTCTCGCCCACCATCAGGAAGGCCACCGGGGTTTCGCCCGACAATGTTATCCGTGTTATCGAAGTGAAGATCAGCAACTGCATCGGGCCTTGGGAAAAACCGGTAAGGCCGGTCAGCAGCGAATAACCCAGGATCGTCATGATTAAAATCGGCTTGCGCCCGAAGAAATCGGCCAGCACGGGGAAGAGGGAGATGCCGATCATGCCGACCCAGCGCGACACAGTGGTGATGTTGCCGATCGTCGCCGGCGTGATGCCCCATTCCTTGATCAGGAGTGGGGTCACCAGCTGGGTTATCGTGCCTTCGTAGATGTCGAAGGCGAAGCCGAGAATGCACACGGCCAGGACGGTGAGGCTGTACGCGGTCCAGTGCTCCGCCGCAGCCGGTGGTTCAGCCAGATTGGCCGGAGACAACACAGACATCGAAGACCTCCCCTTGTTTGGCGAGTCTTTTGAACGCCGTGGTCAGCCCTTGGCGCAGCTCGCTTGTGGTTCATCCGGCTTCCAGCCGAAACCGAGCCTTGCAGCACCCCCGTTCCAGCCGCCTCGACCGCCAAGGCGGCGGATTTCATCCGCCCCGCGAAAGCATCAGATAAATAGCCGCGGTCCAGGAAAAATCACTCCCGCCCAGGCCGCGTCCGGTTCGCGGATCGAAATACTCGGCCAATCCGCATGTCTCGATCAGCGCCACGGTCCGGTCCAGGATATGATCCGCCACCTTCGCCTGCCCGGCCAGAGCAAAACCATTGGCGATCATCCAGTTAACCACAACCCAGACCGGCCCGCGCCAGTAGCGTAGCGGCTCGAACGCCGCATGCGCGGGATCGGTCGGCGGCACGATCCAGGGTACCGCCTTCTCCCAGCGCGCCAGCGTAGCCTCCATCGCATGTCCAGTCGCGGGATCCATCCAGGTGATCCGTCCCTGCTTCGGCACCAGGTGCAGTGTCTCGCCGGGCGTGGTCGGGGCAAGACCCTGTTTGTCCTCGCCATCGGAAAAACCCACAATTGTGCTTGTGGGCACGGGTAGTCCAGAATGTCGGATAGTACCGGGCGCATGATTGCACGGAGTCGCGGGAATGGAACGCGGATGCCTCGCCGGCTTCGCCCTTGCGGTTGGACTCGTCACCCTATCTGGTTGCATGGCGCCTGCGGAGGTTCCCGTTGGTCCAAAGGCGGTCGCGGCGCCGCCGCCCGTTGCCCCGGCTCAGGTCGCGGTGCTCGACGCCGAATACCGGCTGGCTCAGCATTACGACCAAGGCGATACGGTCCCGCAGAACTTCGCGGCCGCGGTGTATTGGTATTACCACGCTGCAGAGCGCGGCCATGCGCGGGCCCAATTGGCGCTGGCGCAATGTTATGCACGGGGGCACGGGATACCGCGGGATCCTATCCTGGCTTACATGTGGGCGGATCTGGCGGCATCGCAGATGGCCCGAGAAACGCCTGAGGGCGACTTTGCGCAGGGTTATCGCGATTACACCAGGTCCAGGCTAAGAACGCCGGAAGCGGTGGAGGCACAGCAGATGGCGACCGCTTGGCGCCCGATCGGCGTCGGCGCGCCTTAAGCGAAGGGGGAGGCCGCGAGGGGCGTCAGGCCACGAACGCTTCATTCTGCCGCCGTTTTATAGGACGCGGTAGCCCCGCGCCCTCATACAGTCGTCCACGACATCGTTTGGGGTATCGAATATCCCGTTACCTGATGCGCTCTGCGCGGCATCCGCACCCCATAACCCGCCTGCGCCGAAGAACGTCACCTGAATCCCAAGCCGCGCCTGCGCCTCGTATAGTTTGCAGTCGGATAGATCGGCCCGATACCCATCATCCCCGCGCAACTTATCGGCGACGGCTGGTTCATACAGACGGGTCGGGGTGGTGGTACACCCCGTTATGGCGGACAACAAAATCATGGCTATCCATACCTGCGGCTTTGTCATGAGAGCACCAAAATCCAAGGGCGGCCCCGCGACCTACCCCACCACTCTTGTCAGCTCCGCCACCGGCAGTCCCAGAGGGTATTCCGACCATTCTGCAGGATTTCGGCCACGTCGTCGACGACGCGCTGCACGGTGCCGGTGTAGCGCGACCAGCGCACACGGTCGCCGGGCCGCAGTGTGGGCGACCGCCTGATCCTCCGCTCATCGCGCCCGTCGCACTCGCCCCCGGCCCGCCCGCATCTACCGGAAATTTGCCGGCGGAACGAGCCTCGGCGTTTGCTGCTATTTGCTGTTATCTGCAGCAAATCAGCAGCAAAACGGACTCCCGATCCTACCAGTTCGACAACGCCTCCATGACCTGATTTCGACGCCGCTATTCTGGCGACTATGTCCTTGCCAAACACGCAGCGATCCATTCCCCCAAATGGAGGACGGTCAACTTAGGGACGAAGTAGCGCCACGCGTAGTGAGGAATGGCGACCAATACCCCACAACCGCGTGCGACCGACGATGCCTAAAGCCTATGCCATTGGCATCGTTGTCATTGTCGTAGTGGTGGTTGCAGTAGCCTTTCTCGCAGTGGGCTGGTGGGGCGGCGGCCCGTTGCCGCCTAGCGGCTTGAAGCCGTAGGGAACGATCCCGCGCTGTTTGGAGACTTCGGCTCTGATAGGCGCTACGATCCTCTATATGGATGATATGCGACCTCCCCACTCGACTGAGAACTTGATGTAGTCAAAAGTGGTTAGAATTTTGGTGCAATTCTCATAAAGCGGGTGAACGGATCGGGTTATCGTGAAATCTCTGGCGCAGCGAATTGAAATAATCTTCGTTGTCCTTGATGAAAAGGGTGTAACGGCTATTGAGTACGGCCTGATCGCGGCATTGATCGCGGTCGTCATTATAACGGCGCTCTCACTGGTCGGGACAAAATCTATCCACGACGTTTAATACTATCGCCAACTCGATGTAGGGCGACGCACCGTTTTTTTGACTGGCGCGCCATCGGGCTTCGCGATCCGTTTCAGATTCTCATCGAGCTATTTTGGCGATATTGTCTTTCACGTACCCATGACGAGTGCGAGGCGCTATAATGTGCGCCTCGTTCACAGAACGGCTTTGCCTTGGACTCCATCATCGGGGAGAGCCGAAAAGGTTATTTCTGATGCTCGGCGTCTACATCGACGAAAGCGGTACGCACGATCCATCTCCGCTCACCATCATGTCGGGATGGATTGCGCCCGTCGAGGAATGGGCGGCATTAGAGCGGAAATGGCAAGCGCTCTGCGCCTTTCAGGGCGTGAAGTACGTCCACGCCAAGGAGCTTAAGCATCGCCAAGGGCCGTTCAAACGCTGGACGGACGAAAGAGCCGTCTCGTTCTCTCGGCAGCTTTTGTTGGCCTTGGAAACGCACTCGCAATACAGCCTGACGGTCATCCTTAATAATGCCGAGTACGACAGCCACTATCGCGCGCCCGATAAGGCGGAGCGAAAGCGGCGAGGCTCAGTCGATTCGAAATACGGTGTGTGCTTTCGGGTCTTTCTTTCTCTGGTGACGCAGGTGGTCGCCAAATACATGCCCAACGAGACGCTGACGATCGCGCTCGAAGCTGGTCACAAGAACGGCGGGGCTGCCGAAACGATCTTTGCCGAGTTCAGCCAATATGCACCAGAGTTGGCAGCGCTCGTTACAGCCGTGGCCTACGTCAACAAGAAAGAGGCTGCGGGCGTGCAAGCAGCCGATTTGCTGGCGTATCCGGCATATTTCTTAGAGCGATACAAACAGGCGGAATGGATACCCATCGATTGGGGCGCCATGCCGACGATGACGCCCGGCAAATGCCATAGCTTCCGTGCGCCGCTGGCTGTCGAAACCCTAGAAGATATCCGCTCCGGTCAGATCGCGATGGCGAAGCACCGCGCTTGGATGAAGCGCGTCGAACAGCAGTCGGGATTAGGGCGATGAAGCCCGACGCGGCGCAATCTTATCGAACGCCCGGTCGAGCGCCTCCGGGTCTTCGTCCATGCCGATCCGCTTTGCGGTTTCGACGAAGCGCTCGAACTGCTTCGGATCGTCTGTTTTGCGGCTGCGAGGCGTTGGTCTCTCGGCGCGCTTGGTTATGGGCTTGCGTGGCATGGCGCGATTATACGCGCCTTCGACGAAAGAGTTGTACGGCAAATCGGACGGCCTCAACAGCACCAATAATCGCAACCGCCAAGAGCAATCCGGTTGCCGCACCAGGCAGAAAGTCCCCGCGTTGCCGGACGTTCGAGTTTCCGAAGAGCGCCGGGAATACCAGCAGCAGGAAGTACCAAATACGAGAGCGCACGATTTGGCTCCTAACCTAGTCGAGGTATGTCATGCCGACCCATCGCTACGTGGGGGGATTTCCGCCGCAGCTTGTAGAATCTCTCGAAGCGCTTTCGCTATGTGTTGAAAGCCGCCCTCAATCGCATCGGTCCTGGCCGTTGAGAGCCATTCGATATCTGCTAGCCCCACCTGTGAGGCATCGTCAAACTCAGCAAGTAAAGCCTTCGGCTCGGGATGGGTCTTCGCAAGCGCTTGAGAAAACATAAAAAGTGCATGGACTTGACCCGTAATCGAAGAGATCGCGCTCGTAAGATGGTCGGGCGACAGCGCCATAGCATTCGCTCCTGTGTCGTGTGGCAACGCCAGGATAGCGAGGGCGGGGGCGAGCGTCATTGCTCGTCCCCGTCAACGAAATCAAACTCTAGCTGTTCGGGCTCTAGGCGATCCGCCAGCAATACGAGCGGCGCGGGCGGCTCACGCTTCGGCGGTTTTGCTACGAGTCGTTCGATAGGTCAGGCGCTTGCCTACTGCGCCTTCAACCGCCCGAGCGGTGCGCGCGCCGTCGTCAACGCCAAGCGCAACCCGATTGCTGTATCGGAAATCGAACTCGGCGAGGTAGCGGTGCAAATGCCGCTCGTCGCAGTGCTGATAGATGCCGGTCATGCCGCGCTTGAAAATCGAAAAGAAACCTTCAACGGTGTTGGTGTGCGCCTTTTTGCCACCAGCGAGCTTGCGTGCCCATTCATCCTCGCTGTGGTTGACGCTCTCGTGGCTGGCGAAGCGGCGCCCGATGCCTCGGTAGGCGTTCGCCTGATCGGTCATCAGGTCGCTCTTGGTATCGGCCTGAGTGAAAATGATTCGGCGCAGTTCGCGGGCCGTGACGTTCTCAGCCTTGAACGAGCGCGCCTCGCCTCCTCGCTCAACCAGAGTGACGACGGGGATTTTTCCGCTCCAAGCACGCCGCCGCTTGCGCCAGCCACGTTCATTAGAGAATTGCCAAGGGTCGGGCGCGCCTTCTTGTCTGCCGATGAAGGTTTCGTCGATTTCCAAAGTCTTGCCCTCACCGCCGATCGGCCCGAAGACATCGCCGGGTGCCATCATCAGCCTGACCCGATGGCTCATGTGCCAAGCGGTGCGGAGGGTCACGCCGAGGGTGCGGTGCAATTGGTTGCTGCTGATCCCCTTCTTGCTGGAGCACATCATGACGATGGCTTGCAGCCACAGGTGCATCGGGACGTGGCTATCCTCGAAAATGGTTCCGACCTTGACGGTAAAGGGCTTGCGGCAGGCATAGCACTTGTAGATGCCGATCCGAGTGCTTTTGCCTTTCAGCGCGCCGCTCTTGTCCACGACGCCGCAATGCGGGCAGACGCGCCCGTTCGGCCAGATGCGCGCCTCGACATAGGCGTAAGCGGCTGGTTCGTTGCGGAGCGGGCTGGCGTCGTAAATCGAATTTGGCATCGTCTATCTCCTTGCAAAGAAATATATAATGCCCGAATTGGGTACGTCAATGACAATATCGCCGCTATTTTAGAACAAAACAGGTACAAATGTCAAGCGAATTGTACCGCTAGGTGCTGATCCCACCTTTAACCTATTGATATATTGGTGTTATGAACTCCTGCCTCTTCCGCCAT
>Ga0181530_10006971_pt1 | contig 10951 bp, 12 predicted proteins | sample PEATcosm2014_Bin_42_FD_119769 | JGI IMG/M metagenome (GOLD analysis project Ga0181530, IMG submission 119769) | Peatland microbial communities from MTU Mesocosm Facility, Houghton, MI, USA - PEATcosm2014_Bin10_60_metaG | ecosystem: Environmental > Terrestrial > Soil > Wetlands > Peat | place... | reverse complement strand
TTGTCCTTGTCCTTGCTGTCAGAGCTACCGTCGGAATCGGACTTCTCGACGCGGCGATGAAGCACAGGTGGCCCGTCTTTGTCGTCGTCTGCGATCACCGGCGCCGAATACTTCTTGTGTTTCGTCGGGTCGATCATTCCCGCCGGAAGCCACGTGCCTTCGGCGATCCAGACGTGGTTGAGTTGTCCCGGTTGCGTGATCGTGAAGACGCCCTGCGACACGCCGCTTCGAAATCCTTCGTAGACGACTCCGAAATCGAGAGCCAGGGGAACAGGCGCAGCTTTATAAGAGCCCGCGTCATAGAACTTCCCGTCCATCATGATGGCAATCGGAATGACCCGGCCCTTATTGCCCTTGGGTGAAAGCTGGATCAGTCCCACGGCGCGCGGTCCCTTGTCAACCGCCGCCTTACGCCCGTACTGTGGCACCGGCCCCTGCGCCACGAGCCATGAACTGGCGAGCCAGGTCGAGGCAGCCAAGGTGACGGCAAGCATCCGGTTGCGATATAACTTGCGATGTGTCTTGCGATCTAACGGCCAGCGGCGAGGAGAAGATTCCATGGAAGTCAATGATAAATCCCCAGACTTCAGTACGACGGACGAGAACGGCAAAGAGGTTGCCTTAAAAGATTTTCGCAGCAAGACGGTGGTGCTTTATTTCTATCCCAAGGCCGATACGCCGGGCTGCACCAAGGAAGCGTGCGGCTTTCGCGATGCCTACGCGGAGATCAAAAAGACAGGCGTGGTCCTGCTAGGAATTTCGGCGGACACGGCGGCGGCGCAAAAGAAATTTCAGGCCAAGTTCAGTCTGCCCTTCCCCTTGCTGGCCGATGCGGAGAAGAAGATCGCAAATCTGTTCGGCGTGGTCAAAGAAAAAAACATGTACGGCAAGAAAGTGAAAGGCATAGCGCGGACGACGTTCGTGATTGCCCCCGACGGCAAAATCAAGCACATCTTCAACAACGTGAAAGCCGAAGGCCACGCGGAGGAAGTGTTGGCCTACCTGAAGGGCGCGGCCTGAGACAGCGCCCAAACTCTTCAGGGATTGTCATCCTGAGCGAAGCGAAGGACCTCTGCATTCGAATCCGCCCCGATGCATAGGTCTTTCGCTTCGCTCAAGATGACAAGAACTGGCGAATTGGACATGACTGCGCTCGACCGAGTCACTCTGCTAAGAGCGGACTTCTTCAACCGCGATCCGCGCCGCGTAGCGCGAGCCCTGCTGGGGAAATTGCTCGTCCGCAAAACGCCGCGCGCAATTCTAGCCGGGCGAATCGTCGAAACCGAAGCCTATCTCGGCAAATGCGACGCGGCGGCCCACTCCGCAGCGGGCCAGACGCCGCGCAATGCCGTTCTCTTCGGCCCTCCCGGTCGCGCCTACGTGTACTTCATCTACGGCAATCACTACTGCATGAATGTTTCCTGCCTGCCCGAAGGAGTCCCAGGAGGCGTTCTGTTTCGCGCCCTCGAGCCAGTAGCAGGCATCGAGCAAATGGCGAAAGCGCGAGGCACCGAGCTAGCGAAAGAAGCTGGCCTCAAGAAGATCTCTTCTCTAAAGAAGATCTCCTCCGGCCCAGGACGCCTGTCCGAAGCCCTCGGAATCACCCGCAAGCGGGACAACGGGAAAAACCTGGTAAGCCCCCGCTCCGACCTGAGCATCGTAGACGACGGCTATCGCGTGCGGCGAGTAGCAGTCACCCCGCGCATCGGGATCGTGAAGTCCGCCGAGCGTCCGCTGCGTTACTTCATCGCCGGAAACCCATACGTATCCGGCCGGAGTGGCTAACTTCTTGCCGCTCCTACCGCGCCCCGGCAGCCTGCGCCCGCGCGGCCTGTGACTGCTGCATGGGAAGCGCCGCCGCCGGCGCGCGATAGCGCCAGTAAGGAATGCGTTCGTAGATCCTAAGCATCAGTACCACCAGGAATCCATACCAGCCCGGCACGCCCAGCAACAGAGACGCGCCATAGCTCAGCAGCCATAGGAGAATCAGCGTGTTCAGGCGCTTGCCCCGGCTGAGGCGGTCTTTCGGGTCATGGCTGGTGACTTCACCCAACACTGGCGATTCCAGTGCTTGCACGGTCGTGGGCACGGATGGGTATTCAACGGCCCGGCTCTGCCAGCGCTGCACCGCGGCACACAGCGCCTTGCCCTCGCTCTTGATCTTTCCCGCCGAACTGGGCTCACTCGGATAGAAACTGAGAGTTCCCTCGCGCCCATGCTCGGCATCGCGCCAGTCGAGATATACGCGCTCGCTGGTCCACCAGCCGGGGGCGCTCTCGCCGATGCGGATGTTCACCACCTGTTCCGGTTTGAGCGCAAACCGTATCTTGTCGCCCAGGTAGACAAAGCGCCCCTGCAGCAGCCAGACGAACCCCTTGTCCCAGTCATAACCGGACAAGTAGATGCGCAGAGACGCGCCGGGGGAAAAGCCCGCCAATATGGCGTTGCGGCCGCGAATCTGGATTCCTTCCGCGTCGAACTTACGGATGAACTGCCGGCGGGTTTCCGCGCGCCCACGCAAGCCCAGGCGCAATCCCAGCAAGGAGTAGCCTGCCAGTATCAGCACGGCGCCCGCCAGATATGCAACCAACGATGCTTGCCCGTGCAGGTTGAGCTTGTGCACGGTCCAAGCGACAAGTGCGGGCGGCAGGACATTTGCGGCGATCAGCAGCCACTGGTTGTTGGAAGCCCTTCGCAGCGCGGCGATGGTCGACACCACGCTCTTGGCGCTGGACGGCACAGCATAGTGCTCGTCGTTGGCGGTTGAGCTGAAAGGTGATCCGAATGTAGCGTCGGAAGCTTGCGCAGCAGGCAGGCCGGCGCGCCGCGCCTGTTCTTCTTGCGCATGCAGCGCCAGAACCTGCTGCACCCGCTCCGCCGGCACATTCCCCACTCTGGCCAGGTGCTCGATTCGCTTCAACGTTGTCGGATGAGTCAGAATCGATCCCGTAACTTTTCCCCACTGGATGGGGGTCAGGTTAAGCCGGCTCACCTTGAGCAGAGCCGTCATCATGGCTTCCGCATCGCCGACCAACTGCACCGAGCCCTCGTCGGCAGTACGCTCGAAGCGCCGGGCCAGAAGGTAGAACACGCCAAAGCCCGCAACGATCAGCGCCAGATCGAGTTGCGACCACGCTCCGAGTTTCGAGCTCCACCGGTACCACTCCATCGCGTCGTCGCGATTGCCACTGCTGACGGTCTCCAGCACGCCGGCGAACCATCCCACCAACATGGTCCACATTCCGCGGAAGATCGACGGGAACAGGATCGCTCCGATCAGCGTCAACCCGAGCTTCTTCGGATGACCGTGCCGCAAGTGAGACAGTTCATGCCCCGCGATGGCATCGACTTCGCGCTTAGTCAGCCGCTCGAGCAGGTAGTCGGTGAACATCACAGTCTGCGTGCCGGTGGCGTAGGCGTTGGCGATTTGCATCCGCCCGGCGCTCAGCACGAACACCTGCTTGATCTTGACACCCGCTCGCTTGGCCAGCTCGAAGATGCGGTCGCGCAATTCGCCCGTCGTGAGCGCCTCCGGGGCCACCCGCGAGACCCTGATCTTGGCCCGCAAGCAGAGCACCCGCGAAACGAAAGCCGCCAGCATCAGAACGATCAGCAACTTGGTATTAGTCGTAAGAAAATCCAGCGCGCAGCAGAAGAACATAAGGGGAAGAAAGATCGCCCCTACGTCCAGCGAACGCTCGAGCATAAACTCGCGCCGCGTCCACTGACTGCCGCGAAACTGCACAAACACCTTGTAAGAAAGAAAAAGGCAAAGCAGATAGACGATCCACGGCGGCACGATGACCACCAGCGTGTGGGCGACGGCGGGTTGCCATCCGACGGCCGGCAGCCGGAACGCGACCAGGTCCTGCACGCCCTGGCGGAAGCTGGTGCGCGCCACCATCCACAGCAGCATCGTGCCATTCACGCACCATTGCAATGTTTTGAAATAGCTGAACCATGCCGCCGTCGGGTCCTGGAGGGCGTCGTTCAGCGCGGCCCGGCGCATCCAGAGAATCAGCAAAAGCGGCAACAGCAGGAATCCCGCCGACATGGCGCATTGCCGCAGCATGTCCGAATTGCGATAGCCGTAGGCCAGATGCAGCGCCGGTGCCGGGGTAGCGGCTCCGAGCGCGAAGCTATAGCTGAGGAATCGATTTTCGATCCCTCCACCGTCGCCGGCAGTTTGCAGCCCTGCTGAACTGTGTTCATCGCAGGCGGTCTTCGGGCGCTGCACACTAACCGACAGTTGCTGCTCCCCAGATTGCGCCAACGCCTCGGCCAAGGGCTGCAGTGTCAGCGTGCCGCCCACCGTCCAACCGCTCGCGGCCAGTACTTCGCCGCAACTCCCCTGAAGTTGCCGCTGGCTGGCGTCGGTGAGCGATTTTTGGTATTTCGCCAGTTGTTCCGGCTTCATGCGCGACCAGCCCGGGAATGCGCGCTGGTCGACCGGAGGATGCGCGAACTCTCCGGACGGGCAATGCAGAGTTTGCCCAAGCGCCGCCTGAATCGGTTGCCAATCGCCCGGCGTCCGATCAAGCGACAGATGAACCTGGGCCTGCCCGCGATTGTCAAAGGTCAGGCTGAGCCAGGCGGTTGGTTTCTGGGAGCTGGCGTCGTCGTCCTCGTCGTCGTCCTGCGCGCTGCAAATCTGAGCGCTCGCCGCCAGCAGGAATGCCGACGTCAAGACAAGAAAAAAGGCGCGCCGCAGGTACATCCGTCCCGTTTGCATGAACGTAGCTCCCCAGGCCCGTGAGTGCCAGTTCGCGGCACTCTAGGGAGCTTACTTCCGTGTTTGCAAGGGGAACAACGTTCCCGTGGACCATGTACACATGCGCGAACCGCCGGTCCATGAGCCTCTTGACGCGCTTTCTGCTCTCAGGTTTCTGGGTACTCTTACTTAAGTTCCGCCATTCAGAACGAGATTGTCGATCAGCCGCGTGGAGCCCACGTAGGCGGCGACCGCGACGAGCGTCTTCCGCGAGATGCGTTCCACCGGGTCAAGCGTGTCCGGATCGACGATCTCGAAATAATCGAGCGCGACCAGCGGCTCGCGAGCGAAAGCTTCTCTAGCGGACGAGATCAGCGTCAAGGCAACTCTTTCTCCGCCCAGAAACTCCTGCTGCAAACGCAGCAACGCTCGTTGCAACACGAGCGCGCGCACGCGTTCTTCTCGATTCAGGTAGGCATTGCGAGAGCTCATAGCCAAGCCATCGGCCTCGCGCACAATGGGGCAGGCAACAATTTCCACCGGGAAATTCAAGTCTCGCACCATGCGCCGGATCACCGCCAGTTGCGCCGCGTCTTTCTGTCCAAAGAACGCCAGCGCGGGCTCGACAATATGAAACAGCTTGGAAACGATCGTGGTCACGCCGCGAAAATGCCCGGGCCGCGAGCGTCCATCAAGCTTCTCGCTCAGCCCTTCGACCCACACCCACGTGACTGCGCCGCCCGGATACACTTCTTCGGCCGCCGGCGCAAAAAGAACGTCGACGCCTTCCTTTTCCAGCAGCCGGCAATCGCGCTCGAATTGCCGCGGATATTTCGCCAGATCCTCCGTCGGCCCGAATTGGGTGGGGTTCACAAAAATGGAAACGGCAACCGAGTCGCACTGCGCCTTCGCCGCCCGCACCAGCGACAAGTGGCCCTCATGCAGAGCGCCCATCGTCGGCACCAGGCCCAGGCGCCCGCCACTGGCGCCAGCAGCGCGGCAGGCAGCGCGAGCGTCCGGAATGGTGGCGCAGATCTTCATGGCTAGCGGCGTCAACGCTTAGCAGGCTGCGCAAAAAACCAAGGTTCGTATCGGAGCATCGCTCTACAGCTTGCGGAAAAACTCCCGCTTCGTATCAGGGTATCGCTTCAGCGATACCGTAACTCCCTTCGAAATTAATCGCCCCTTTTAGGGGCCGCGGTACTGGCCGGCCTGCAGTCAATTGCCCGCTCAGGGCGCCTCGCGGAATTGCACATCCAACTCCTTGAGCGTCCCCAGCAGCAGGGCGCGGTTCTTCCTCAGCTCCGCCTTCGTCTGCGTGGACGGATTCTTGGGAACCGCTTGCGCCACCAGCACTACCCGGCCGTAAGGCCATGCGCTCGATGGCAGCGAAACCAGTTGCGCCGGGATTTCTTCCGCCTTCAGGATGTGGATCTCGCGATTGGAAAGATCGAGGAAGCCGATCCCATCCTCGCGAACGATCAGGTAAGGATTCCGCCAGCCGCTCATCTTGCTGAGCGGCGGATACTTCGTGGGGTCCGGCTCAGGAATGGATTCGAGACCGGTCGTCCGCCGCGCTTCTGTAGCCGGAGTTTCCGCAGCCGTCTGCGGAGGCTTGGAACAGGCCACCAGAACCCCCAGCAGAATGATGGCAACCAGCGCCAGAACAGAATCCCCGGCAATACTAGAGCGCGTTCCACAAATCGGATTTTGGGTACGGCACGGCTTTACAGCTTGCGGAAAAACTCGATGTTGCACTGGATTTTGGGTGGCGCAGCGGTTTACCGCTGCGATAACTGGCGCATTTTCAGTATCGGCTTTAGCCGCTGAGGTCAGACTGCGGCACAGAAAGTACTTTTTTCGTAAGCTGTTTAGCCGCGTCGCTTGCTCCAGAAAAAATGCAGGCTTTAGCCCCTGAGGGGCGACTCTTCCGAGCCGAAAGGCATTTATGAAACGCACCCTAGCAATATTACCCACAACGGTTCCTCCATCCGCCATTATCGCTGCCGCGCCTGCTGGCGGAGGAGTACCGTTTCGAGTGCGGCCTGGGTTTCTTTCGGCAGGTGATAAGACTCGGCGTCGTTAGGAAACTGGTGTGAAACCACGTCGGCCTTGAAAGCCAGCACCGATTCGGTGATCAGCGCGGCGGCGTCTCCGTAGCGGCGAACGAATTTTGCCGGATGTCCGAACGTCAAGTTGACCAGATCGTGGAACACCAGCACCTGCCCATCGCAATCCGGCCCGGCGCCGATGCCGATGGTAGGCGCTTCAACCTCGGCCGTAATCATGGCCGCCACTTCGCGAGGAATGCCCTCAAGATAAATGCAGGACACACCGGCGCGGTCAAGCGCGACCGCATCGCGCATAAGCTGCTCGATGGCGTTCAGCGTCTTGCCCTGAACCTTATATCCGCCCATGATGTTGACCGATTGCGGCGTGAGCCCAATATGCCCGGCGACGGGAATCTCCGCATCCATCACGCGCCGGATCACGTCCACGCGCTTCTCGCCGCCTTCCATCTTGACCGCCTCGGCCCCGCCCTCTTTCACGAAGCGAGCAGCGTTGTGAATGGCTTCGTTCGGGTCAGCCTGATAAGACCCGTAAGGCATGTCGGCAATGAGCAGCGCGTCCTTCACGCCGCGCCGCACCGCCTTGACGTGGTGCAGCATCTCGTCAACCGTAACCGAGAGCGTGTTCTCGTAGCCCAGCATGGTCATGGCCAGCGAGTCGCCGACCAGGGCAATGTCGATGCCCGCCTCGTCAACCAGCCGCGCGGTGGCGTAGTCGTAGGCAGTCAGGCAGGTAATGGGTTCGCGCTGAAACTTCTTTTCTCGGATAGTAGCAGTAGTGATCTTGCGGCGAGGTTCCCCGATTGGCGTGAGACTCACAGTGTCCTCCAGTGCCCCTCCGCAAACCGGGCGGATAGAGCCTGTACGCGTCTTTAGATGACGCGAGAATCATTGTAGCTGCAAAACCGTCGTTGGTCGATAGTCGTTGGTCGGCGGTCAAGGAGCCGTAGTAAGACACTAGACTGCCGTCTTACTTGGTGGTAAGATCGTCCTCATGCGAAGCTATCGAACAGTCATCAGTTCAAAGGGACAGGTGGTGATTCCAGCCGAGTTGCGGGAGGAGTACGGGCTCGACAAAGGTACCCGTGCTGTCTGGACTGAAGAGAAGGGTAGGCTGGTGTTGACTCCGATTACCGAGCGGCGACTGGACGAGATCATGGGCTTTCTAAAGCCGGGCCCAGGCGAACTTTCGGCATTCGAGGGGCTTTTTGAAGAACGCGAACGTGAGCGCAAACGAGAGGATCGATGACGGCTATCTTTTCCCGTGGCAGTGCGCGGCGATATGTGCTTGACGCCAACGCGCTGATCGCCTTTTTTGAGCTTCGCCAGGGCGCTGCGGAAAAGGTTCGGCACCTGCTGGGAGAGGCGGCGCGCCAGGATTTGCCACTCTTGATGTCGGCCGTAAATTGGGGTGAGGTGTTCTACACGGAGTGGCGCTATCGCGGCGAAGCCAAGGCTCGCGAAGCCGAGGCAAGTTTGCTTGAGATGCCCATAGCAGTCCTCGCGGTGGATCGCGAGCGCGCCTCCCGCGCCGGCGCCCTGAAGCAGAAACACGGTCTCGGCTACGCCGACGCGTTCGCCGCCGAACTGGCCATTGAGCGCGGCGCTTGGCTGGTCACGGCCGATCCTGAGTTTCAGAAAGTCGGGAAGGCGCTGGCCGTCTATCCGCTGCCCCGGCATGAGAAGTGAGGCGAGGCAAAATCAGCCGGCAGAGCTCTCATCCAACACCCAGGGAATTTTTTGCTGCAAACCCAATTGCCCTTTACGCGTTCGCCGAGGCAAGCTGGAGGACGAGGGAGAGCCGGTTGGAAAACCCATATTCGCCTTGTGTTCGCCATGCCACTATGCTACCTTCGAGGTGATTTCATGCATCGCCTCAAGTCTACAATCGTGCGTTGCCTCTTCTGGGTCCTTGCCACTCCGCTGGTCGCACACTCAACCACAGTTGTCGTAAAGATGGAAAATCGCCGAATCATTCTCGCCGCCGATACAAGACGGGACACGAAAACACTGGGGCAAGCCGCTCCAAACTACCATGATGACTACTGCAAAATTGTAGGTCTGGGGAATGTTGGATTCGCAGCGAGTGGAAATTCGGATTACCACAGGACACAAGCCGGAGACTCGGTGCCAGATTGGAGTGCATGGGACGAGGCAGAAACTTCGTACGCGTCACACAAGGATAGTCTGGTTGATATGGCAGAAAGTTGGGGAAGCAGCACAATAACCCACTATCAGATTTTTTACTCAGTCAATCCAAGTCGAGTCAAAGAGCTAGCTGCCGTAAATCCTGAGAACGTCTTGATAGAAGGACTCTTCGCAGGCTGGGACACCAAGGGTCTCCCGATTCTTGTAACGGTGGTAATCAAGTTGGGCTCGTTAGCTATTTCTCCGGTCGTCGGTACTAAGTACGTACTTCCGCAGCGGGACCTGCCATATACATCGAACCAACACACGAAAGATTTGATTGAAGAAGACGCAACGAAGATGAAAGCGGTTGCCAAGAAATGGAAAAAGACTTCTAAACATTTTCGAAAATCTGAGCAAGATTGGCGGTGGGTAGAGTTCGTAGTGCAATCGACCAGTGACTACGACGAAACGGTCGGAAAGAAAGTGGATGTCCTAGAGATTCTGCCGTTTAGTTCACACTGGTTGCACAAGAGTAGTTGCCCAGCATATTGACACCCGTATCCAATCTGCCCCCCGCATCTCTTTCATCACGTGTTCTCATAGCCAAGCATGGTCATAGCCAGCGAGTCGGCGGTTGGCCCACATCCGTCTGGTGAGATAGCAGCACCGGTAGCTAACTTGGAAGAGTAGCCGGGTGGGTGGACGCACGCCTTCATAAAATGTCATATTATGAAGGTATGGCAATGAGTTCTTTGAACATTTCTCTTCCCCAAGCTCTCAAGGAGTACATCGAGGGCCAAGTCAACTCCGGCGACTGGAGCACGCCCAGCGAGTACATCCCCGAACTGATCCGCCGGGACAAAGAGCGGAGGTTACGGAATCTCGAGCAGGACGTTCTTGCAGGGGTAAAAAGCGAGAGGATCGAAATTCCGGTAGCCGAGATCCGCAAGAAGGGACTAGTCGCGGCCGTTCGCCGAAGGACCCGACGCAAGTGAGGACCGTACAGGCCCTCACGACCCAGCTATCGCCTCCGCCTCCGCTTCGCGCTCTCCCGTAGCCACGCGGCGTACCCAGCTTCATCGAGCGTCCCCGCCGCCAGAGCCATAACGGCTTGCGTAGCGTCTGCCTCGCTGGCCTTGAAGTCGAAGCCGTGGAGTTCGAGGAAGAGAACGCCAATCACAAACCCCGTCCGCTTGTTGCCATCGATAAAAGGATGGTTGCGGACGATGCCGGCTGTGTACAAGGCGGCCATTTCGATGACATCCGACGTTTCGGAATAGGTATAGCTCTGGCGGGGACGCGCAAGCGCGGACTTCAGAAGCCCCCGGTCGCGCAACCCGGCGGCGCCGCCGTAGAGCGCCAGGAGCCGGTCGTGGATCGCGAGCACATCGCGCGCTTCGATCCAGAGTGGTTCTTTCTTTTTCACTTTGCTGCGTTCACTTTGCCAGCGCGTGCAGAGTGTTGCGATAGCGGGACATGATCTCTTCCGCCTTCTCCATTTTCTTCTCGAACGCGGGATCGTAAGGCGTGAGTCGATAATCGCCGTCTCCCGACTCGATCAGAAAGACCCGCTCCCCATTGCTGGTCTGCAATCGGTCGATCACTTCTTTTGGCAGAACCACACCCAGCGAGTTGCCGAACTTCCGAATCTTGAGTTCAACCATATCTCCTCTTGATGTTATTACAATTGTAATAACATTCCGCAACCCGCGCAATAGCGCTGATGGTCCCCGACTTCTGCCAGCTTTCCTCCAACCTCTTTCATCACAAATCATCCGTGCCCGCATCACAGACCTCCAACCCGCCATGCGCGAAAATGAACCTAGCATCGGCCAAGAGCATCGATCCGTTACCAGCTCTTTGAAAAAACATTTGCGGAGCAAGAACCGCCGTCATCTACCCCAAAAACGGCCCCAAAACGGGAATTTTCGCCCAAAAGTCGAGCTAAGTCCTTATTCCCGAATACTTTGGAAGTAAGTCCTTCAAATTGAATACTTTAGCGAAAATCGGGGGGGGGGGGGGGGGGGGGGGGGGGGAAAAG
>Ga0181530_10006968_pt1 | contig 10956 bp, 10 predicted proteins | sample PEATcosm2014_Bin_42_FD_119769 | JGI IMG/M metagenome (GOLD analysis project Ga0181530, IMG submission 119769) | Peatland microbial communities from MTU Mesocosm Facility, Houghton, MI, USA - PEATcosm2014_Bin10_60_metaG | ecosystem: Environmental > Terrestrial > Soil > Wetlands > Peat | place... | reverse complement strand
CGGGCACGAATGTTTTCAGCCTGCAACGCAACGAATTTGCCCTCATCCCCGGCCCTATTTTCACCACCTTTCTGCTGGCCGACGAAATCAACCGCGCGCCCGCCAAAACGCAATCCGCGCTGCTCGAAGCCATGCAGGAACGCACCGTCACCATCGACCGCGAAACCCACCGGCTCTCCCCCAACTTCACCGTCTTTGCCACCCAGAACCCCATCGAATCCGAAGGCACCTACCCGCTTCCGGAGGCGCAAAAGGATCGCTTCATGCTCAAGATTCCGATGGGCTGGCCCACCACCGAAGACGAACTGTCGCTCGCCCGCCGCAGCCTGGACGACTCCGCCCCCGAGGCCGTTTTGCAGCGCGGCGAAGTCCGCCAATGCCTCAGCGAGGCCGAACTGGTCTCCATGCGCGAAGCCCTGGCGCAGATCAACGTCAGCGATCAACTGGTGGATTACGCCGTGCAGGTGGTGCGCCGCACGCGCACCGACGATGCCATTCTTTCCGGCGCCAGCCCGCGCGCCAGCCAGGGACTGCTCCGCGCGGCGCGCGCCTGGGCGGCGCTTTCCGCCCGCGATTTCGTAAGCCCCGACGACATTCGCGCCGTGGCTTCGCCCGTGCTCGAGCACCGCCTGTTGCTGCGCCCCGAATCCGAGCTCGAGGGCGTCCGCACCGCCGAAGTGCTCGACCGCATCCTGCATGAGGTGCCGGTGCCTCGATGATCGTTCCCTCGCAGCGCTTGATGCTGGTGGCCGCGGTGGTGGTTGTGCCGCTCGCGACCGCCGCCGGCTTGGTTCCCGGCGTAGCGCTGCCCTGCGTCATCACTCTAATACTGTTTGCGGCCGCCGCCGCGGCGGATGCCGTTCGCTCGCTCGATCGCCGGGATGCGCTCCGCCTGCGCACGCCCGCCTTTCTGCGGCTCACCAAGGACGTTCCCACGCATTTGCCCGTCTTCATCGACAACCGCGCGCCGCACCCCATCGCGCTCCGGCTCAGCGTGGTCATGCCCAGTGGCGTCGCCTCCAAATCTCTCATCGAGGACATCCTCGCGCCCGCCGGCGCTTCGCGCTTCGATTGGCAGGCCACCGGAACGGCGCGCGGCGATCATCCGCTGGGCGCCCTGCATCTGGAAGTCGCTTCGCCCTTCGGTCTATGGCTCGCCCGCGCCACGCGCGCGGCCGCCTGCTCCCTGCGCGTCTATCCCAACCTGCGCGATCGCTCCACCGCCGCGCTCTTCCTGAAGCGCGCCGATGCCGGCCCGCGCGCCCACCGTTTGCTGGGCAAAGGGCGCGAGTTCGACAACCTCCGCCAGTACATGCCCGGCGATAACTTCGAAGACATCTACTGGAAAGCCACCGCGCGGCGCCATTTTCCGGTGGTCAAACTCTATCGCGCGGAACATGCCCAGGAAATCTACGCCATCGTCGATGCGTCGCGACTCTCGGCGCGCGACGACATCCTCGAAAGCTATGTGAACGCGGCGCTCCATCTGGCGCTGGTGGCCGAACGCCAGGGCGACCGCTTTGGACTGTTGACGTTCAGCGACCGCACCCACCGCTTCCTGCGCGCGGGCAACGGCATCAACCATTTCCGTCTCTGCCGCGAAACCATCTACAACCTCCAGGCCCGCAAGGTGAGCCCCGATTTCCGCGACGTCTTCACCAACCTCCAGTTGAATCTGCGCCGCCGCGCCCTGCTGGTATTCTTTACTTCGCTCGACGACGCGCTGCTGGCTGAAACTTTCGAGCGCGAGATCTCCCTGCTGGCGCGCCGTCACGTCGTCCTGGTCAATGTCACCCGGCCCTCCATCGAGCCGCTGTTTTCCGGTGAGCCCGCTCCCGATCTGGACGCGCTCTACGGTGCTCTCGCCGGCCAGATGCTCTCCAACCGCCTGCGCCGCCTGGGCCTGGCGCTGGGCAATCGCGGCGTCCGCCTTTCCACCGTGGACTCGCAGCGGATCAAGACCCAGGTGACCGCCGAATACCTGGACGTGACGCGGAGGCAACTGCTGTGATCATCGACCTTCCCCGCTTCGTCGCCGCCGAGCGCGTCTATTGGGACGAGCTCGCCCTCCTGCTCGCCCGTCTCGAAACCTCGCCCGAGGCCCGTCTCGCGCTGCCGGAGATCCAGCGGCTGCATTACCTCTATGAGCGCAGCTCGGCCGATCTGGCCCGCCTCGACACATTCTCCACCGAGCCCAACCTGCGCGCCTACCTCGAATCGCTGGTGGCGCGCGCCTATACCGAAATCCACGAGACGCGCGCGCCCGTCAAACTCCGCTGGAAGTCCGCGGTGCTGGCCTTCCCGCGCGCCTTCCGCCGCCACCAGGGCGCGTTTCGCCTCTCGCTCGGCGTCACCCTGCTGGGCTGCGCCTTCGGCTGGTTCGCCATCCGCATGGATCCTCGCGTCAAGAGCGTGCTGATGCCGTTTGCCGCCCTGAACAGCTCGCCCGCCGAGCGCGTCGCCAAAGAAGAAAGCGCCAAGACCGACCGCCTGCGCGGCGAAAAGGCCTCGTTCTCCGCCGAGCTGATGACCCACAACATCCACGTCACCGTGCTCACTCTGGCGCTCGGTATGACGTGGGGCGTGGGAACCCTGGTCCTCCTTTTCTATAACGGCGTCATCCTGGGAGCGGTGGCCGCGGATTACATCGGCGCCGGATTCGGCACTTTCCTCACCGCCTGGCTGCTGCCTCATGGCTCCATCGAGATTCCCGCCATCCTGCTGGGCGGCCAGGGTGGCTTCATTCTGGCGGGCGCGCTGATCGGCTGGGGTGGGCGTACGCCGCGCACCGAGCGTCTCCGCGCGGTCGGGCCCGATCTGTTCGCCATCATCGCCGGCGCCGGCGCGCTGCTGGTGTGGGCCGGCATCGTCGAGGCATTTGTCTCGCAATATCATCAGCCCGTGCTGCCCTATGGTCTCAAAATCGCCTTCGGCGCTTGCGAGCTGGCGGCGCTCACGGCATTCCTGGGATGGGCGGGCCGCGAATGAGAGCCCTGCGCCAGCGCCGCCTCTCCATCGAAACTCCCGAAGGCGTGGTCTTCTCCTTTGAGCTGGCCACCCCGGTTTCGCGCGCCCTGGCCTGGGCCATTGACGCAGCCGCCATCGTCACTGCCTGCACCGTCGCCGGCCAGGTCTGCGCGGCGGCCAACCTCTTCAGCCGCGATGTGGCCGCCGCCGTAACCACGGTGCTCTACTTCGTCATTTCGGTGGTCTACGGCATTCTCCTGGAATGGCGCTGGCGCGGCCAGACCATCGGCAAGCGCATCCTGGGGCTGCGCGTCCTCGACATCCATGGCATGCGCCTGCAACTTTCGCAAATCGTGCTGCGCAATCTGCTGCGCCTGGTGGATACGCTGCCCGCGCTCTACCTGGTGGGCGGCATGGCGTGCCTGTTCAGCCGCAACGCCCAGCGCCTGGGCGATCTGGCGGCCAACACCATCGTGGCCCGCGAGCGCAAGCCGGAAGAGCCGGATCTCGACAAAATCGCTCCCGCCAAATACAATTCGCTGCTGGCCTATCCGCACCTGGCCGCGCGTCTGCGCAGCCTGGTGACCCCCGAAGCCGCCGCCATCGCCATCCAGGCTGTCACTTTGCGCGACGGCTACGATCCCATCGCAAGAATCGAGCTCTTCGCGGAGCTGGCCGCTCACTTCCGTTCGCTGGTGGAGTTCCCCGAGCAGGCTTTGGAAGGCGTGACCGACGAGCAATACGTGAGGAGCGTGCTGCGCGTGATCTACACGGCGTGAGCCTCAACACGCTCCAGGCCACCTGTTCCCTTGGCCGCAGGCATTGAAAGGTCGACAGAGGGTCAGTTTGCTGCGCAGACGAGGCACTTTTACGGGTAGGCGACTTCTCGGCCAAGTGAACTGGTGTAAACTCGGATCATGACGCAACCTCTCCGCCTTACGGCCATTATTGAGCGAGAAGAGGACGGATTTGTGTCTTTGTGCCCGGAACTCGATGTTGCTAGCCAAGGCTCTTCGATCGAAGAGGCTAGAGCGAATTTGATAGAGGCACTTTCCTTATTCTTCGAGACCGCCGATCCATCTGAAGTGGCTCGTCGTTTCCGCAGCGAAATCTTTGTCACGCAGGTTGAGGTCCCTGTTGGGTAAGCTTCGAGCCCTTCCGGGGAATGAGGTTTGCCGAATTCTCGAACGGAACGGATTCGTTGCGGTCCGTCAGAGCGGAAGTCATCGCATCATGCAGAAACGGATCGAAGGCACGACGATCACGGTTCCTGTTCCTCTTCACGATGCACTTAAGCGGGGCACACTATCGAGCATCATTAGGCAATCCGAGTTGCCGCGCGCTCGCTTTGAAACTGGCGGGTAAGGTTGTGGCAGCGTTGGAGCAGTCCGAGTTGGCGGCTACGCAACCAGATGACTCGGAGGTGTGGCGTAATGAGCCTTTATGGAACCAGTAGTCATTCGCATTCCTGTCGACAGGATCGCCGATTGGGTGAGCTTCCACGATGTGTTCCAGCACACGCTCGGGTTCCCCGATTTCTACGGACGCAATATGCATGCGTGGATAGACTGCATGACGTCGGTGGATACCGCTACGGACGGCCTCACCGCGGTCACGGTGCCACCCGGCGCAATTCTCATTTTGAGAATCGACGACCCGTTCGACTTTAAGAGACGGTGCCCCGAACAGTACGATGCACTGATCGAATGCTCAGCGTTTGTGAACTTTCGCCGCACTGAAATTGGCGAGAGCCCGGTGCTTGCGCTTCTTCTCAATGGCAGCTGCGAACCGCGGTAGTCTTGAATCGTTGTGGCAGTTCTAAACTCTCGGCGCGTGTTCCCGCGCTTCCCACATGGGTCGTTCACTTGGCCGCAACACGCGTTACTTGTGGAATTGCCTGGGCGATTTGAACCTGCCTCGGCCTGAAGAGAACTGATGCAACCGTGGGACGACCCTTCATGGAATCAGGCGTAGCTTTTTCCCGTGGGCTAGACGGAGTACGCCAAAGTCACGCCGGTCCAGGGTGAACATCGTTTCAATCCCTTCACGGTTTGCCAGGTGAACCAGCGCTGCATCGGCAAGCTGTATCCGCAAGCCTTCATACTTGGCGAGGATCGCCGCAATGCCGGGTAGATCCGTCTCGCCCAGAGGAACCAGATCAAAGGGGCGCCCATGGAAAGAGGACAGGAGTCTCCGGATCGCCAGCGGATACGCACGCAAGAGCCATACCGCCTCGGTAATCACGGGCCAACAAGTGAGCAGCGGACCCCTGATGTGATGAAGGCGCTCGACACACGCTTCATGGTGCTCATCGGATGACAACAGGATGGCCACAATCGGGCCGGTATCTACCAGTACCTGGCCGGTCAAGAGCCACCGAAGCCGTCAAAGTACTTTGGGTTCGTGCTGAGATCCCGGGCTGTCCCCTTCACTGCCCCAATCAATCCGGACTTTTTCGCAAGCTCGTACGCGGTGAGCGAACCCTCCTCCGCCGCCAAGTGCAGTTCCACTGCGCCGCGAACCAGGTCGGACTCGCGCGTTCCGCCACGCCGGGCAGCGGCCTTAAGCCGCCGGCGCATATCAGGGGAGAATCGCACGGTAACGCGTTGATCTTTCATATGCCCGTCTGACATTCTATCAGATCTGTCCGACAGCAACGCATTGCTCTGTTGTCACGGGGCCATATCGCCCCAACCGCCCAGGCTTTGGAGAATAGCGCAATCAGTGTGACACCCGGTTCGACGTCGCCCGGCGCCAGACCAGGACCAGAGCTGCGCCGATCAAAATGAGAGCCGCGCTGAGGCCAACCCAGATGCCGGGCGCGCCCCACTTGAGCGCGAAGCACAGCACCCAGGCGGTGGGTAGTCCGATCGCCCAGTAACCCACCAGGTGCGCCACCATGGGGGTGCGCGTATCGCCCAAGCCGCGCAGAGCGCCGGTGGCCGTGACCTGCAAACCATCGAAGAGCTCAAATACGGCTGCGATCCGCAAGAGCAACCCGCCCAGGGAGACCACCGCGGGATCGCGAATGTAGATCCGCACGATGGATTGCGGCACCAGCCATAGGACCAGGCCGGCAGCGCTCATGAAGGTGGCGCTGAGCAGCAGGGCGGCGGAGCCGGCGGTCGCAGCGCCGCGGGCGTCCTTGCGGCCGCAGGCCTGTCCCACGCGCACGGCCGCGGCGGAACTGATTCCCAGCGGCACCATGAAGGTGGCGCTGATGACGTTGACGGCGATGCCGTGGGCGGCGAGCGAAACGGCATCCAGGCGCGCGGCCATGGCGGTGACGATGGCGAACACGGCGCCTTCGAACAGGATCTGTCCGGCGGCGGGCAGTCCCAGCTCCATCAGGCGGCGAATGCGCGCGGTATCGGGCCGCCAGGAGATGGAGTAAAGCAGGTTGCCGGATTTGCGTTCGTGCCACAGGATGACGCCCAGCAGGACCGCAGCCATGTAGGTGCGCGAAATGGAAGTCGAGAAGCCCGAGCCGGGCACTCCCAACGCGGGAAGACCGCAGTGGCCGTACATCAAGGCCCAATCGCCGGCAAGGTTGATGAGGTTGGCGCTGACCAGCGCGAAAGTGATGGGCTTGACCAGGTTCACGGCCTGCAGATAGCGGCGGAAAGCGGTATACAGCAGCAGCGGCAGGACGCCTATGCTGAGCGCCTTGAGATAGGGCGCGAAGATGGCGAGGGCGCGCGGATTGGTTCCCACGGCGCGCAGCAGCGGGATGGTAGCCCAAAGGACCAGCACCAGCAAGGGACAAAGCGCGGCGCCCAGCCATACGCCATTGACCAGCGTGCGGCGGCAATCGCGCAGATTGCCGCGGCCGAAAGCCTGCGCGACTAACGTGTCCATGCCGAGCAGCAGGCCAGTGCCGCAGACTGCGATGGGGAAGAACATCATGGCGCCCAGGCTGCCGGCTCCGACGGCCGCGGCGCCGAGCGGACCGGCCATGATGGTATCGACCACGCCCATGGCCATCCAGCCGAGCTCCGCCAGGGCGAGCGGCGCCGCCAGCCGCATCATGGGCCGAAACTCGCGCCGCAAATCCGCCACGGGAAGCATGCGTCAGGCTTTGGGGTGAGCCTTGTCGTACACGGACATCAGGTCGGTGAGCGAAACCTGGGTGTACTTCTGGGTGGTGGAGAGGCGCGCGTGGCCCAGCAATTCCTGGATGGCGCGGAGATCGGCGCCGTCGGCCAGCAAGTGCGTGGCGTAGGCGTGCCGGAAGCTGTGGGGGTGGATGGACGGGTCTCCGTTCACGAAAGTGGCGTACAGTTTGACGATGCCGCGGATGCCTTGATCGGTGAGGCGGCCGCGCCGATGGTTCAGAAATACGGCAGGTTCATCGCGCACCACGGGCCGCTCGGAGAGATAGCGTTCCAAGGCCTCGGCGGCTTTGCCGGGCAGCGGCACCTGGCGCTGCTTGCGGCCTTTGCCGCGCACGCGCAGCCAGCCTCCGGTGCGGTCCACATCTTCCAGGTTGAGGCCGGCGAGCTCGCTGACGCGCACGCCGCAACCATAGAGCAGCTCGAAGATAGCGCGGTCGCGCGCGGGGTGGGGCCGTTCGAGTTTGCCGGCGGCCACGCCGTCGAGCAGTCCATTCACTTGATCGGGCGTGAGCACCTCGGGAAGTTTCTGCGGCGCCTTGGGAGTGCGGACCAGGCGCGCGACATTCTTGTGTACCAGGCCCTCGCGCATCAAAAAGCGGAAGAGGCCGCGCACGGCCGCGAGCTTGCGCCGGATGGTGACGGCGGCCTGGCCCCGGCGATAGAGGCCGGCCAGCCACTGGCGCAGCATCAGAAGGTCAATGGCGTCGGGCTCGGGCGGGGGCGCGCCCCGGGGCGATAGCGATTCCAGGAACTCGCGCAGATCGGCCGCGTAGGCGTCGATGGTGTGAGCGGAAGCGCCGCCGCGCGCCAGGTCGTCGAGATAGCGCTTAGCGTGTTCCGCCAGCATAAGTTTCCAGCGCCGCCAGGGCGCGCCGGCACACCTCGGCGTGGCGGGCCGGTTTGTCGCGGCGCAGTTGGATGCGGGTGGGCTCGTCGAGCGGCGGCAACAGATCGAAAGTGATGTTGGCCGGCTGATAATCGGCCGGGGCTGCGCCGGACACGTAATGGCACAACGAACCGAGAGCGGTCTCGCGCGGAAGCGGGCGCGGAGTTGCGCCGGAAGAGAGCGCGGCGGCGTGCATTCCGGCTACCAGGCCGGTGGCGATGGATTCGACGTAGCCTTCGACGCCCGAAATCTGGCCGGCGAAAAAAAGCCCCGGCCGGGCGCGCAACTGGAGCGTGGGGTCGAGCAGCGCGGGCCCGTTGATATAAGTGTTGCGATGCATCTGGCCGAAGCGCAGGAATTCGGCTTGCTCCAGCCCCGGGATCAGCCGCAGGATGCGCTGTTGCTCGCCAAACCGGAGATGGTTCTGGAAACCGACCAGGTTAAAACTTTCGGCGCGCAGGTTTTCCTGGCGCAGTTGCACGACGGCGTAGGGCCTGCGCCCGGTGCGGGGATCGGTGAGGCCCACCGGTTTCATGGGGCCGAATCGCAGGGTTTCACGGCCGCGCCGCGCCAACTCTTCGATGGGCAGGCAGGCTTCGAAGAACGGCGTCGAGTCCTCCGGAATGTGCGCGGGCACAGGTTCGGCGGCGAGCAACTGGTCGACGAAGCGCTCGTACTGCTCGCGATCGAAGGGGCAGTTGAGGTAATCGTCGGTGCCATCGGTGGACTTGCCGTAGCGCGAGGCGAGGAAGGCGACGGTGCGGTCGACAGTGCCGGCATCGACGATGGGACTGATGCTGTCGTAAAAAAACAGCCGGTCCGATCCCGTCAGGCGGGCAATGTCTTCGGCCAGCGCTTCGCTGGTGAGCGGCCCGGAAGCCACGATCGCGATGGCCTGGCTTGGCACCGAGGTCACCTCTTCGCGCCGCAGTTCGATGAGCGGCTCGGCGGCGAGCGCGGCGGTGACTCCAGCGGCGAAGATGTCGCGATCCACGGTGAGCGCGTGGCCGGCCGGGACGCGGGCCTTTTGCGCCACCTCAAGCAGCAGCGAGCCGAGCCGCCGCAACTCCTGCTTGAGCAGCCACGGCGCAGTGGATTCGGATTCGGACTTCAGCGAATTGCTGCAGACCAGCTCCGCCAGGCGGTCGGTGCGATGCGCGGCGGTGGTACGCGCCGGCCGCATTTCGTGCAGCACCACGGGCCCGCCCCGGCGGGCGATCTGCCAGGCCGCTTCCGCGCCCGCCAGGCCGCCGCCGATGATGTGAATGGGATCGCGCACGCGTTTCTTGTTCTCAATACTTCCGTCTTCTATACTTGCAGATATGGCGGACGCGTTGCATCGGATCTTTCTGGATTACTCGGCGGGGACGCTGCGGCAAATGGCCGGGCGGATCGAAACCTGCCTGAACGGGCTAACCGAAGAGCAGGTCTGGGCGCGGTCGAGCGACAACGAGAATGCCATCGGCAACCTGGTGCTGCACTTGAGCGGCAATGTGCGGCAATGGATTGTGTCGGGTGTGGGAGGGCGGCCGGACGTACGGCAACGCGACGCGGAATTCGCGGCGCGCGCTGGGGGCCGCGGCGCGGAGTTGGTGGCGCGGCTCAAGGAGATAGTCGAGGAAGCCGCCGGAGTCCTGACCGAATTGCCGCCCGAACGCCTGGGCGAACGGATTGTGGTGCAGCATTACGACGTAACGGTTCTGGAGGCCATCTACCACGTGGTGGAGCACTTCTCCGGCCACACCGGCCAGATCATTTTCGCCACGAAGATGCTGACGGGCGCGGACCTGGGATTTTACCAGCACTTGCGCGAGGCCGCGGCGCACGGCAAGAAGACGCCGTAGCCTGGAATCTGAGGCCACCCACGCATTCTGCATCGGCGCGACAATATCAGCATGAAGGCGTGCGTCCTGGCTTCTCCGGCGGCAATTGAGACGCGGCCTCTGCGCCTGACCGAGGTGGCGGCTCCGATTCCCAGCGGCAACCAGGTGTTGGTGCGGGTGCGCGCCTGCGGGGTCTGCCGGACCGACCTGCACGTAGTGGAGGGGGAACTGGAACTGCGGAAATCACCGGTGGTGCCCGGCCACCAGGTGGCGGGAGTGGTGGAAGCCAACGGGCCCGCGGCGTCTCGCTTCGCGCGCGGCGCGCGCGTGGGCGTCGCCTGGCTGCATCACACGTGCGGCGCCTGCGCATATTGCCTCGCAGGCCGCGAGAATCTGTGCGAGCGCGCCGAGTTCACGGGCTGGACGGTGGACGGCGGCTACGCCGAATACCTGGTGGCGCCCGAAGATTTCGTGTACGCGCTGCCGGAAGGTTTCTCAGACGAACACGCGGCGCCGCTGCTGTGCGCCGGCATCATCGGGTTCCGCACGCTGCGGATTTCGGGTGTCGCGCCGGGCGGCAGCCTGGCCATCTACGGTTTCGGCGCGGCCGCGCACGTAGCCATACAGGTGGCGCGGCACTGGGGCATGGAAGTCTACGCGTTTTCGCGGGAGCCGCGGCACCGCCAACTGGCGCTCGAACTGGGGGCGGTTTGGGCGGGCGGTTCCGCCGACGCACCGCCGCGCCAGGTGGATGGCGCCGCGATTTTCGCGCCGGCCGGGGAACTGGTGATCGCGGCGCTTCGCGGGCTCAAACGAGGCGGCACGGTGGCGCTGGGCGGCATCCACATGAGCCCCATTCCGCCGATCGACTACAGCCTGCTCTACGGAGAGCGCGCCATCCGCAGCGTCGCCAACAACACCCGCGCCGATGGCGAAGACTTCCTGAGGATTGCGCCGGAGATTCCCATCCACACCCAAGTTCAAGAATTCAGCCTGGAGCAAGCCAACGAGGCGCTGAGCGCGCTGAAAAACGACGGGATTCGCGGCGCCGCCGTGCTGCGCGTCTAGGCCCGATATGGTTCGCTTAAGACAGCTTCGAAAGGCGATGGCCTGCCGCACTCAAAGGATTATTTCTTGTCCGGATCGCCGGTGATGTAGACCTTCT
>Ga0181530_10006964_pt1 | contig 10958 bp, 8 predicted proteins | sample PEATcosm2014_Bin_42_FD_119769 | JGI IMG/M metagenome (GOLD analysis project Ga0181530, IMG submission 119769) | Peatland microbial communities from MTU Mesocosm Facility, Houghton, MI, USA - PEATcosm2014_Bin10_60_metaG | ecosystem: Environmental > Terrestrial > Soil > Wetlands > Peat | place... | reverse complement strand
TGAATGAGCTGACTCTTAATCAATTGGTCGTGGGTTCGAATCCTGGGGCACCACCTTCCCCCTCGCAAAAGTGAAAAAAGCCAGCCGAACATCTCGCAAGTGGCAGGCCAATTCATGCATTGTTTTTCCGACGGTCACGATCGCCCAAGTGCGCGGAATCAAACCTTAATGAAAAGTAGTCCACTTTGAGTCCAGTGCTTCGCCACCGCACGGCTACCGCACCGCACCGCAGGACTTGACTTTCCCTCGTAGGCGTGATAAAAGTCCCGCAAACACTGGGTGTTTTTAGCGTGCGAGACGACTCATAATCGCTTGGTCACTGGTTCAAATCCAGTTGGGCCCACCATTTCAATTGCCTGGGTCGTGGGATGGAAGACAAAAGACTTTGCCGCAAAGAGGCGCAAAAAAGCGCAAAAAAGGGATTGATTTTCTTGCGCCTTTTGTGCCTTTTTGCGGCTATAATAATTCGCCCAATTCGTGTTCCATCCCGCGGACGCCTCATCACCGCTGGGTCAGCGGTAGCGGTAGAGGGTGAAACGCTGGATGCCGAGGTGGCGCTGGAGTTCGAAGAGATTGGCTCCTTGCGCGGTGTCATCGCCCGCCAGGCGGATGCCCGGAACCCAGCGGCCTTTGACGAATGTGCCTTCTTCAACCGTGCCCAGTCCGGCGAACGGCGGCCCCGGCGTGTTGGGAGCAAAGGTGACTTTGACGCCGCAGCCTGCCGCGAAGTATTCGTCCGGCCCCGTCGCAATGAAAAGGGCCGCGGCGGGCGGGCGGGGTCCCGGCGGCGGTTCGCCGGGCATCAACAGGGGCATCGTATAACGGATCGGCCAATAGGCCGTCCGCAGCGTGTAATCGCCCACCTGGATATTCCGCGTCGGGTCGTTGGAGGAGAGCAGGACGGCGGACATGGTGCCGTTGCCCTGGTGTTCTGAAATCAGGGGCGCCAGTTGCGAGAGGAGATCATAGACGCCGGCCAGATCGGGAGAGTTGCCCAGGCGGTCCGGCCGGTCAATGCCGAATGGCGAGATGCCGATGGCGTCGTAGCGTCCGAAGGCATAGAGCGCCCTGGCGGCGATGGTCGGTCCGCCGCCCGTTTCGGGAATGAACAGCGGGTTGCCGGATTGGGTGTATTTGGCGCAAAAGGCCGGGAAGTCCCGCTCGCTGTAAATGTCGGGCGAGAGCATGTCAATTTGCGGCGCGGCGGCTTTCCAGACATCCATCACAAGGTCCCAGGGCCGGCCGCCGCTGGCGGGTTGCGGGCCGGTTCCGGTTCCATACAGAGCGGCGTTGACGAACATCGGCAGCGGATATTCGGCTTTGCCCGCCGCGGCCACGAAGCCGATGTAGCGCGCCAGATACCAGGCCATGAAGATTCCATCCGTGACCTTGCTCTGGCCGAAGACCTCTTCCCAAGTCCCGGAAGTCTTGAAGCCGGCCGCCTCCCACACATTGCGAAACTCCGGGATCAGGGCGTCCTTGTGGCGCTGAATGTAGTCCATCAATTCCCAGGGCGCCGGCCCGGCGAGAGCCTGATTGGCGGCGGGCGAGTGGTCGCGGGAGTCGGCGTGCATGCCGGCTTCGTTTTCCACCTGGATCATGATGACGGTGTGCTGGCGGCCGTCCATTTGCTTGACATGCCGCATCAGGGCCGCAAAGGCGGCGGCATCGGCGTCGCGGCTCGCGTCGCTGAAGGGGGTGAGCAGTTCGATGCTCCCGCCCCCGGCGGCCTGGGCGCGCGGGAACCGCTCGGAATCCTTTTTCATCCAGTCGGGCGCGTAGCTGGAGGTGCTGTTTTTCCAGCTTCCGAACCAGAGGAGGACGAGATGGAGGTTGTGGCTGCGCGCGCCCTGGATGATGCCGTCGAGCACAGTAAAGTCGAATTTGCCCGGCGCGGGTTCGGTCTGCGCCCAGGAAACGCCGGCCAGGGCGGTGTTGAAATGGGACTCGACGAGCTTGGGCCAGATCGGTTTGGTATGCTCGATGCTGGTGGCGCTGTCGTTGAGCAGTTCGCCCGCCAGCGCCAGGAAGGGCTTGCCGTCCACGATGAGCTGGGTGGCGGCGCCCTGCCGGCGCAAGTGGGGGATGGCCGAATCGGAGGGGGTTGAAACGGGGCTGTTTGTGCCCCCGGTCGCGGCGAAGGCGACAGGGCATAGGAGGGTTGAGCAGAACAAAATTCCGAGTTTCATGAGGATTAAAAGTGAGGAATGGGATTAAGAGATTAAGAGTAAGACTAGGATTAAGATTAAGAGATTAAGAGTAAGAATGAGAGCGGCTCGACAGTCTCGCCCTGCCGTGGCCGCTTATCGGTAGCGGTAGAGCGTGAAGTGCTGGATGAGTTTCTTGCTTCCCAGCATCAGGAATTGGCCTTCGTCGCTGTCATCGCCTTCCAGCCTGCGTCCTGGAACCCATCGGCCTTTGACAAAGGCGCCTTCTTCCACGGTCGCCAAGCCGGCGAGGGGCGGACCTGGCGTATTGGGAGTGAAGCTGACGGTCAGGCCGCTGCCGGCGGCGTAGTATTCATCCCGGCCGGCGGCGATGAAAATGGCGGCGGCGGGAGTGCGGTTTCCCTGCGGGGGCGGTTCGCCGGCAATTCTGCGCGGGGTGATGAACGCGGCCTCGAGCGTGTAATTGCCCACCGGGACCTTCTGGGGCGGGTCGCTTGGACCGCGAAGCAGGACGGCCGACATGGTTCCGTTGCCCTGGTGTTTGGAAATCAGGGGCGCCAATTGCGCAATCAGTTCGTAGGCGGCGGTGAGGTCCGGGTCGGGAGCCGCGGACCTTTCGATCCCCATCGGCGAGTAACCAATCGCATTATGGCGTCCGAAAGCGTAGATCATTCTGGCCGCGCCTTCCGGGCCGCCCCTGGACTCGGGTATGAAGAGCGGGTTGCACTCTGGCATGGAGAGCGTGTCGCCGGAGCGGTCGTACTTGGCGCACCAGTCGGCGAAGTCGTTGTAAGCGTCGGGCGAGAGGATGTCAATTGTCGGCGCGGCGGCTCGCCAGACATCCAACAGGTCGGCCATGGGGCCGCCGACGGCGAAGTAGCCCGTAACTCCGGGTTCGGTTCCCGTGACCGGCGTGACGCCAATTGCGGAAGTTCTGGGCAGCGCGGCATTGACGTACATGGGGATTGGGTATTCGGCTTTGCCCGCCCCGGCCACACGTCCGACGTAGCGCGCGAATTGCCAGGCCATGAAGATTTCATCCGCCGCGATGCCCTTGCCGAAGACCTCTTCCCAGGTGCCGGAGGTCTTGGAGCCGGCGGCCTGCCACACCCGGCGGAACTCTGGAATGAGGAAGTCCTTGTGGCGCTGAAGGCAGTCCATCAGCAACGCGGGGACCGGGCCGGCAAAAGCCCGTTCGGCCGCCGGCGAGTGGTCGCGGGTGTCGCCCTGCATACCCACTTCGTTTTCGACCTGGATCATAATGACGGTGTGCTTGCGGCTATCAATTTGCTTGACATGCCGCATCAGGGCCGCAAAGGCGCGCGCATCGGCGTCGCGGTTCGCGTCGCTGACCGGGCTGAGGAGTTCGACGCTGAGGTTGCCTTTGACGGTGGCGCGGGGGACCGCGGAAATTGTGAGGACGGGCCAGGGCGCGGCGCCTTCGGCGATTTGGGCGCGCGGGAAGCGGTCGTAGTCCTTCTTGACCCAGGGTGGCGGGTAGCTGGAGAGGCCGTTCTTCCAGCTTGCGAACCAGAGAAGGACCAGATGCAGGTCGTGGCTGCGCGCTTGCTGGATGATGCCGTCCACTATGGTGAAGTCGAATTGGCCCTCGGTGGGTTCGATCTGGCCCCAGGAAACGCCGGCTAAAACAGTGTTGACTTTGGAAGCGACGAGCTGGGGCCAGACCGGCTTCATGTATTCGAGGCTGGTGGCGCTGTTGTTGCCCAGTTCGCCCGCCAGCGCCAGGAACGGCTTGCCATCCACGATCAGTTGGGTGGCCGTTCCCTGCCGGCGCAAGCAGGGCATGCCGTTCCGCAGCAATTCCTGGATCCAGAGTGGTTTTGTAATCTCCTCTGCCAGAACTGGCAAGTGAGGGATGTCTGGACTGGAGGCGGTTGAGACGGAGCCGTTTGTGCCCTGACTCGCCGCGAAGGCGACAGAAGAGCAGAAGAGAGTGGAGCAGAACAAGATTCCAAGTTTCATGATGGTTGCCTTTGGGGATTGAGATTAAGATTAGGATTAAGAGCAGTCGCAGTTCTCAAGGGTGCGCGGCACAGCATGTAACGATGGCGGCGGTCATAGACCGCCGCTACATGGTTGGTTGATCCTCTCATTTGTAACGGTAGAGGGTGAAGTGCTGGATGCCCTTCCAATCCATCATCAAGCATTCCCCTTCATTGCTGTCGTCGCCGGCCAGGCTGCGTCCGGGAACCCAATGGCCGTTGACAAAAGTGCCTTCTTCCACGCTCGCCAGCCCGGCGAGCGGCGGCCCCGGCGTGTTTGGATTCGGAGAAAAAGTGACCCTGATGCCGGAGCCGGCGACGTAATACTCATCCGGCCCCGTTGCAATGAAGATCGCCGCGGCGGGTGGCGGAGGGTTCTTGGGCGGCGGCACGCCGGTCATGCTCAACGGGGTGTTGAACGAGACCTCCAGGGTGTAATCCCCCAATTGTATCTTCTGGCGCGGGTCGCTTGCGCTTCGCAGCAAGACGGCCGACATGGTCCCGTTGCCCTGGTGTGCGGAAATCAGGGGCGCCATCTGATGGATCAGGTCGAGGCTTCCGATCAGGTCAACGTCCGGATGCGGCAACTTCGAGTCATCAATCCCCATCATCGTCCAGCCAATCGCGGCATGGCGTCCGAGAATGTAGAGCACCCGGGCCGCGCCGTCCGCGCCGCCCATGTTTTCGGGCACGAAGAGCGGGTTGTCGGCGCGGTCGAACCTGGCGCAAAACGCCGCGAAGTCCCTCTCGCCGTAAGAGTCGGGCGAGAGCATGTCAATTTGCGGCCCGCCGGCTTTCCAGACATCCATCACGGTGTCCCACGGGCGGCCGCCGCTGGCGGGTTGGGGTCCGTTTCCAATACCGTACAAGGCCGCATTGACGAACATCGGCACCGGACATTCGGCCTTGCCCGCCGCGGCAATATGGCTGATGTAGCGCGCATAATACCAGGCCATGAAGATGCCATCCGTCACCTTGCTTTGGCCGAAGACCTCTTCCCAGGTCCCGGATGTCTTGGAGCCGCCGGCCGCCCACACTTTTGCAAAATCCGGGTTCAAGGTGTCCTTGTGCTGCTGAATGTAATCCATCAACTCCTTCGGAACCGGCCCGGCAAAAGCCTCATTGGCCGCGGGCGAGCGGTCGCGGGAGTCGCCGTGCATGCCGACTTCGTTTTCCAACTGGACCATGATGACCGTGTGCTCCCGGCTGTCCACCTCCTTGATGTGCCGCATCAGGGCCGCGAAGGCGCGGGCGTCGGCGTCCCGGTTCGCGTCGCTGAAGGGACTGAGCAGTTCGATGCTCCTGCCGCCGGATGTTTGCGCGCGCGGGAACCGCTCGAAGTCCTTCTTCACCCAGACGGGCGGGTAGCTGGACAGGCTGTTCTTCCAGCTTGCGAACCAGAGAGGCACGAAACGCAGGTTGTGGCTCCGCGCTTCCTGGATGAGGCCGTCCACGATCCTGAAATCGAACTTCCCCTCCTCCGGCTCGATTTGCGCCCAGGAAACGCCGGTCATCAGGGTATTGATTTTGCCTTCGACCAGCCTGGGCCAGACCGATTTCATGTATTCGAGGCTCGTGCCGCTGTTGTTGCCCAGTTCCGCCGACAGCACCAGGAACGGCTTGCCATCCACGATCAGTTGGGAGGCCGTTCCCTGCTTTCGCAAGTGGGGGAAATCCGGCGCGGAATCGGTTGAGAAAGCGCTTAACAGCGCCTGCTTGTCGAGGGTTACTCTGGCAGGGACAGATTCCCGGCCATTGACCGGCGCGTCAGCCGCAACGAGGGGGAGTGAACACAAGAGAGTGGAGAGGAACAAGATTTGGATCTTCATAATGACACCTGTAAGTTTGACACAAGTTATGGCTTCAGGCGCAAGTTGTGCCTTCCCGGACTGGATTCGTCAAGCTCTGGATTCGCCTTGGATTCGCCATTGAAGCAATGCGCGCCCCCTGCCGATATACAGGTTGGGCTGCCATTTTGGGTCACCGCCTTTAAATGGAATCCCGCGAGGTTCCAAAGGCGCCCCAAGGGCGGCCATAGTTCCCCTAGCTCCCATAGCTCCCATAGGAACCGTATGGGAATTATGGGAAATATGGGACTTATGGGACTTATGCGGCGTTCCGGACAGTTCCAGAGCAACCCGGCTATTTGGCGTCGGCCGCTGAGAGCACGGGCGAGTTGCGCACGGTCAGGCCTTTGACTCCGACCCAACGCGCGGGCGCCACGCCGGAAGCCAACTGCGCTTTGAGGTTGTCAATCTCCACACCCTCCAGGTCCACGCCCATCAGAGCCGGGCGCATATCTTCGGCGTCGAAACCGAGGGTGATGTTCGCCAGTTCCAAGCCCTTGACGTGCCGGGCAAAAAGGCCGTAGGCGGGCATGGTGCCGCGCGGTTCGGGATAGCCGGTGCCCAATTCCGGCGGCGTGACCTCGGCGCTGGCTGCGGTGCCGCCCCCTTTGAACTGGATGCGGATGTTCTCCAGGCGCACCCCTTCAATCGGATGATCCGGCAGGCCGGCGATTTGAATGCCGCTCGCCCTGTCCACGCCCGTGGCCACAATGTCCGAGATGGTTATATTCCTGGCCCGGCTGGGCTGCGTCACATTCGGCCCGCGGTTCCTCTTTCCGGTGGTGATGTAAATGGGGTAGCCGGCCACATCCATCATGGTGATGTTGTTGATCGTGATATTCTCCAGGATGCCGCCGTCCACCTCTTCCAGCGCCAGACCGTGGCAGGCGCGGAAGGTGCAGTTGGCGATGGTGCAATTGCGGAATCCGCCGTTGGCTTCGGTCCCCATTTTAATGCGGCCCGTGCCGCCGCCGCCCCGCATTGTGCCATCCACGAGCGATCCTTCCGTGAACCCGGAAACCTGGCAATTGACGATGGTGAGATTCTCGGTGATCACATTCCGCCCCAGCGCGAAGCTGCTCTTGGGGCAGATGCCGTCATCGCGCGGGGAATTGACCCGGCAATTGGAAACCATCGTGTTCCGGCAGCAATCTATGTCCATGCCGTCGCGGTCGGTGTCCAGCGTGATGTTGTCAATCGTCATGTTGTCGCAGCCTGTCACGATAATGGCGAAATGGCCGCCGTGAAGAATCGTCACATCGCGCAGAAGGACGTTGCGGCAGAGTTTCAAGGCGATGGCTTTGTTGCCGAGCCGCGCCCCCTCGCTGGTGGTGAAGGCGGGCGGCATGGCGCCTCTGCCGAAATTTGAGAATCCGGACACGCGGTCCTCGTTGCCATCGCCGGTGGACAACCCGCCGCCATTGATTATGCCCTGGCCGGTGATGGAGACGTTGGTGAGGTTCTCGCCCCAGATCAGGCTGTTGTGAAAAAAGGTGTGGCCGCCATCCTGGAAAGCCGGGCCGGTGAATGGCTCCTCCGGATCGTAAGCGTTCATGTTCTGAGGCGCGCCGAGGATCGTCGCCCCCGCGTCAATCAGCAGGCGGATGTTGCTCTTCATGCGGATCGAGCCGCTCAAATAAGTGCCGGCGGGCAGATAGACCGTTCCGCCGCCCGCCTCGGCGCTGGCCTCGATCGCCTTGTTAATGGCCGGGCTGTCCAGCGCCTTGCCGTCGCCCGCCGCGCCGAAGGAGCGGACATTGTAAAACTGGACGCCGGGCACATCGGCGGACCGGGCGGAAAGGAGGAAAGCCAGAGGCAACAAAACAAGACAAGCGCGTGTTATTTTCATAAATTTGATTGTGTTTTTAACATTGGATTTGGGGATCGTACACAAAACCACTCATCAAACCAGCAAAAAGATGTAAAAAGAAAGGCGCGCCAATAGCACTGGGAGGCAGGCCCTGAACCAGTCGGGGCCTGACATACAACAGAGGCCTCAGTTCAATTCACTGATTCAGCGACGGTCATAGACCGCCGCTACAGTATTTGTTTCAAAGCCCGTCAGGGCTGGCATCTTTGTAGCACGCCGGTTTCCAAACCGATACAGCTCCGTCAGGAGCGGCATCGTCCGGTGGAGGAAGGCCATATTTCGCTCCTGACGGAGCTTGATTTCGTGTTGGGCGCGCGGACTACAAATAGGCCGCGCCTACGGCGCTACGGCCATAACGGGTCGCGGCGCTCTGCATTGTCGCTCGGCCATTTCAAATTCGTTTCGCGCGCGCCTCATTCCGTCAGCAAATCCAGGAGGCTGATGCCGTTGGGGGCGAGTTGCCAGCGGCCGGAGACTTGCTTCACCATGTTGCGGCACGGGTTCAGCGTTTCCTCGGCTTCGTTGACGGAGAGCAGGCGGTATTTGAGCGCGCCTTTGATTTCTGAGGCCGCGCGCGGCACCCACGCGAAGGGCAGCCCGTTGTAGTCCAGCGAGATTTCGTATCCGGCGACGCCTTCCTTTTGCGCCGTTGGATTTTGCGCGACGAGCATCGGATACCGCTTCACCCAGGGCGCATTGGTCTTGCGCACCAGGACCCGGCACAATTCCACGCGGTGTTGCAGCCATGTTGTCAAGTTGAAATTTGTCCCCTCCGCCCGCTCCTCCAGAAAGACCAGGCGCGGGTCGAACCCGACCAGGTTTTCGCCGTTCCAGACGCCGTGGTCGTTTCGTTCCCCGGGGAAATGCGTCTTGAACCAGGCGGCGAAATGGTCGCTGTAAAACAAATTCAATTCAAAATGCACATGGGCGCGCTCCTGCGAAATCGTCTCCGCCGTGTTGGAGGTCCGGCCCATGACCGCAATCGGCTCGCCCGCCTGCACGGAAACGCCGGCCTTGAGATCGCTGCGGACGGAATGTAAATGCGCATAGAGCGAATACACTTCCACCCCGCCGATGTTGTGGCCCAGGACCATGTAGCGCCCGTAATTGGAGAGGGCGGGACGGTCATTGATATATTCAACTACGCCGGCGGCGGCGGCCATCACCGGGTCCGTCGGTTCGCCGCGGCTGTCGCGTTGCAGGCACTTGATGTCCAGCCCCTCGTGCATTTGATGGCGGTCGGTGCGGACGCAGCCGAAGCAGCCGCTTTCCCAGGTCTTTCCCGGCGTCGGCGCGAAAAAATCCGGCTCGCCGCCCTTGACGAACAGGGCGTGATTGGCCGTCGGCAAATAAAACGGCTGCGCTTGGACCGCCGCGCCCAGCCCCGCAACTGCGGCCACCGCCGCCTTCCAGAAAAATATTCGCATACGTGACATATTGAATTGCAAATTCTGAACACGAACTAACAACGAACTGATAAACGGACTAATGGAGTGTTGGGACCCGGAATCGCATCATTCCAGTTGCCAGCCACCGCACAATTCGCACTCCGCAATTGATGAAAACCACGTCAAAATCAAGTCAGGGGAATCTCTGTCAAGGGAATGAAAACCGTCCTATTCCCCTGACAATCATTCCCCTGACTTCATTCCTCTGAGATGAATCCGCAATCCGCAATCCCCCTCACTCTTCTCCCTTGTGCGTTTCCTTCGCCATGTTATTCCATCCCAGCACAATCTTCTCCGCGTCCGCGTGGGAAGCCTCCGGCTCGAACCGGAGCGAGCCGTTGGAGATGCCGTTTTGCGGGATCAACGGCGCGGCCAGCCAGAAGATCATGCGGGGCTGCCCCGGCTGGGGCGTTCCCTCGGCGGCGGGAGCGCCGTCCTCGGGTTCCTTCCACCCTTTCGGCCGAAAGTTCGCGAAAATGACCAGATGCTTGCCTTGTTTGCCGATGGTTTGCATCTCCAGCACCGTCTTGCCATGGCCGGTGAAGGTCAATTGAATCTCGTACGAGCCGTCCGGACGATCCACCAACGTTGCCTTGCTGACATCCTCTTCGGTGAGGATCGGATTTGCCTCGATATACATCGTGGTCTTGTTCCACCCGACCTGCACCGGCAGCGAATCGGCGGGACGCCCCTCCGGGAAGACGCTCAAAGTGGCATAGTCTTTGTTCGGGTTCAGGCGGTGCATGGAAGAGCAACCGCCGGCGAAAACCGCCCCCGCCGCCAATAAATAGATGTTGAATGAACGCAGCCAGGACTTCATAATCAATCCATTATCAATTCAACTGAGATAAAAGCAAAGCATTATGGGCAAGCAATATAACAAAGTCATCAAACGCCAGCGCCGGGCGGCGCACATCAAACGCAAAAAGGCCGCCCTCCGGGCCAAGACCCCGAAGAAGTCCGCGCCCGCGCCCGCGCCCGCGGCCTGAGCCGCATCCCTGCGGCAACCCGCCACGGATGGCGGATGGGGCTGCCAGCCATCCGCAGCGGCCAGGAACGAGGCTTGGGAATTGTTGCGCCGTGAAAAGGCCTCGGCTCCAACCGTGCAAGAACGGCGCGAACTTGACCATTATGAGGACCTGGCGCTTCTCATGAACCTGGCCAAAGCGTGCGCGCGCCAGTTGCTCGCCCATGAGCAATGATCTCCCCGAGTCGTTGCGGCAATCGGTGGCCGGCCGGGCGGAAGCGAAGCAGGCGCCCTTGCCGCGCCGGGAGCTTGACTTTGCATCCGGGCGGCGACATGCTCCACAGACTGAATTGCAACCCATTTTGCGTCCGGCGAGTTCTGCCATGAGCGACAAAATTATAGACGTTCCGCTTGTCGAAGAGAAGATAGTGGCGTGCCCAATCTGCGGTCAGCGCAACCGGGTTCGCAAACACGGCCGCCAGGTTGCTTTCCGTTGCGGAGCGTGCGCGGCCAAGCTCTCCAACCCGTTTGCCGTTGGCCGCCTCAATCCAAAGTCGCTCTTCGGGCCTCTGCGCGGTTTTTCGCTGTCGAAGCGCCGCAAACCACTCCTGCTCTTCACCCTCTTGGGCTTGATCGCCACTGGTTTTCTTCTCCT
>Ga0181530_10006961_pt1 | contig 10960 bp, 9 predicted proteins | sample PEATcosm2014_Bin_42_FD_119769 | JGI IMG/M metagenome (GOLD analysis project Ga0181530, IMG submission 119769) | Peatland microbial communities from MTU Mesocosm Facility, Houghton, MI, USA - PEATcosm2014_Bin10_60_metaG | ecosystem: Environmental > Terrestrial > Soil > Wetlands > Peat | place... | reverse complement strand
CAAAGGTACTGGTTTGGGCCTTTCGATGGTGTACGGAATCAGCAGGCAAAGCGGCGGCCACGTTACGTGCGACAGCGAGCCGGGAATGGGAACCACGTTCCGCGTGTATTTGCCCTCGTCGGAAGACGCCGATGCCGGGAGTTATCCCTCGCCGCAGCCCGAGCCGGAATCGGTTCGCGGCACGGAGACTATTCTTCTGGTTGAAGACGACGTGGCCCTCCGTGCCTATGCCGCCACGGTGCTGAGAGACCTGGGATACTCCGTTCACGTGGCCGCGGACGGTAGAGAGGCCTTTCAAATCGGCGAGAAGTACCGGGAAAATATCGATCTGCTGATCACGGACATGGTAATGCCTGGTATGGGTGGGCGCGAACTGGCGACAGCGCTCACGCCACTGGCCGCACGCATGACCGTTCTCTACGTATCGGGATATACGGAGAACGCCATTGTCCAAAAAGGTATTGTGGAACCGGGGCTGCAGTTCCTGCCTAAACCGTATAGCCCGGGGCAACTGGCAAAAAAAGTCAGAGAAGTTCTGGTGGCGCGGAGATCAATTCAGTAACAGCGCATTGAAAAACAGCTTGAACGTGAGATAGCTCTGCGCACGGTATTGCGGGCGCATGCCGAAAAGAATGAGGTTGCCGGCGCCGTACCGGGCGTGAATCAGCGCAACCTTGCCGGCGATGCGCTTTTCCCCCAGCAGCCAGCCGGACGCGAGCACGCCGCTGTCCGGGTATTTTGCCACAGCCTCTTCCGTTTCCGTGCTCCAGGCCGGGCTCGATTCCGACCAGATGGCGACTGCTTCCGGAAGCCCGCGCGTCAGCGGATCGCGCAGATCCAGCCTGGCGTTCAGCAACGAGCCGGGCGAATAGAATTCCTGCGCCGGAACGTTGGCGACGGCATTCTTCGCTTTCACGCCGAACTTCTCGATCCCGTATTCCGATGCGCGGTTCAGGAAAACCAGCGTACCGCCGGCACGGGCGAATTCGCGAATCGCTTCCGCGCCTTTTTCGCCCAAACCGCCGGTGAACTCCGGCGGCATGGTTCCGGACGGATGGCCGTTTTCGATCGCATTCGGTTGTTCGTCGGGAAACACAATGGAATCGAAGCGGGCGCGCAGATTTCCGGCCTGCACGTCGGCGTTATGCAGGTTGGTGTACGCGAAACCGAACTGCTCGAACAGCCAACGAGTCCAGCCCTCGTCTATATCGGCCATCCAGCTCTTGTAGAGACCGATGCGGGGTCGCTTGATCGAGCGCCATCCGAGGGCGTATTGGCCAACAATTGCGAAATCGCCGGCGGCATTGCGCCAGACGGGCTTCCCAGCTGACCATGCGGTGTTCGCGGCTTTCCATGCGTCAGTGTCCGAAGCTTTGTAGACCGCGCGCGGGGTTGGATCCGCCAGATCGGCCGGGGTCAGGCGCTCGTATTCAGGACGATCCTCAAACCTGACATCAACTCCGAAAAGGAGCGGTAGCGTGTGCGCGGTCACATCGTACGGGCGTTGCGGCGGACCGCCCGGGTAAAGCAGCAGGTTAGGGTACTGCTGACGCTCCATCAGCGCCTTCGCATATCCCGAATAAGGTTGGCGCATCGGGATTACATAGTCGCCGTCGCCATTCTGCATGATCTCGACCGCGCCGAACGCGAGCGTCTGAAGCATGCGGCGCGTGGCGCCGGGATCGCGCTGGTTCTTTGAAATAACGATCTCCGCTGCCGTACCCGAATTTAGAGAAGTGCGCTCGATCTGATGCCGGCCGACCCGGTAGAAATTCCGCAGCATGTCTTCGCGATTCACGGCCGCATTATGCAGCAGAGACTCGAATGCGAGTTCCTGATAATCGATAATGTCGCGCAGTTTCCAGACTCCGCCCAGCCACGGTTCGATATAGTTCCAGCTCTTTTCGCGTGGTTTGTACCCCAGCGCGCTTTCGTCGATCTGATCCGGCGCGACCGTGAGCGGCGTGGCCAGAAGCGCGCTCGCGGACTCGGTCAGGATGCGCAATCCTCCGTGAAACGCCTGATAGTGGCGCGACGGGCTCCAGAAATCATAGGCCGCGTGAATAGCGATCCCCGGTTTGCCGGCCGCCGTCAGATCCGCCGCCATGGATGCGCCGACGGCGTTCATTTCCTGTAAAAGAATCGGGTCCACATTCGGCTCGGCGGGGTCGAGCCAGGGTGGGATGAACATTCGCGATGCATAGGCGCCCTGCTGGTGAACGTCGTAGACAATCTCGGGATGCCAGACGTTGTGAAGTTGCGAAATGGTGGCGCGCGTTTCCGGCTGCGAGAAGATGTACCAGTCGCGATTGTTATCGTGCCCGGCATATTTGTGATAGAGTTCGGGCGGATTCGTGCCTTCGAACTTCGTCCCCAGGGTGGAGCGGTACCAGCGCGTGACGATGTCGACGCCATCCGGATTCAGCGAGGGAACCAGTAACAGAATCGTGTTGTCGAGGATCGTCTGGAAGCGCGGATTGTTTTCCGTGATCAGGCGATAAGCGAACTCAACGGCGCTGTGCGTGGATGCGACCTCGCTCGCGTGGATCGAGCACGTCATAAGGACGATGTTTTTGCCTTCTTTGAACATCGCTTCCGCCTCCGCCGGAGATGTAATACGCGGATCGGCGAGACGGCGCTGGATCTCACGATAGCGATCGAGTTTGCGCAAAGTTTCGGGCGCTGCGATGGTGGCGGCGATCAGGGGCCGGTTCTCGGCGGAGCGCCCATATTCGGCGACCCGGATCTTGTCGCTCGAGCGGGCCAGTGCGTAGAAATACGACACTACTTTGTCCCAGTCCAGTAGTTGGCGGTCCGCGCCGATCGGATGCCCGAAGTGCGACTCCGGCGTGGGAACGGCGGCGAACGCCGCCGCCGTTGCCAGGAGCCACGAAAGGACCACGGCGCGTGCCAGTGCCATTGATGTGGGGCGGACCCCCCGGTCCGCAGCCGACGCCCCCGTCGGCTTGCCGGGCTTGGATGAGCCTGATCTCACCGACGAGGAGCGCGCCACACCTTGAATTATAGGCCGGGGAATTATAGGCCGGGTTTCAGGCCGCAGCCACGCTTCGGTGTTGAGGCAGCGCCGCTTCCATCAACCAGTGAATCTGGCGCGTTTCAAACGGGGAAGCGCAATAGTCGGTCGCGCCGGCCTCGAGGGCGTCCAGCCAGTCTTTTGTCTCTGGAATGCGTGTAACAACCACAAAAGGCAGCCCCGGCCGCTCTTCCCGCACCCGGCGCAACAGTGACAAATACTGCGACGGCTCGCCGCCGGCAAACACAATATCGGCGTCCATTATTTCGCGAAGTCCGATGTTCGGGTTCTTTTGTTCGATTCGATGCCGTTCAACTGCCAGCGCACGGCTGATTTGAGCGGCGATTGCTTGTTCGAGTCCAATTAGAAGTACACTTGCCATGCGAGTCTTGTCTCCTTCAAATCCGTTATCTCTCAGCTTGGAGATTTCCTGGGGAGTCTGGCCGTGAAACGACCCAAGACACAACATCAATGTCGCACGTTCCTGGGATTTAATCCAGTAAATATCTGCTAAATAATTTGTTTCAATCGATGCGTGTGTGTGCCCGGTTACGTTTTTCTCATGTGAAGCCTATTTAACGGGCTGTTCAGGCCTGGTTAATACTGGCTCCGTCAATAGTTACAGAGGCGGAAAAAACAGAACGCCTCCAAAAGGACCGGATAAAACACCATGAAAAAGATCACTTCAGTATTGCTTGGACTCTCCCTGACCCTGGCTGTCGCCGGGTTGTCGTTTGCCGCGCAAACAGCCGCGCCGGCGACGGGCACCGCCGCCCCTGTGGCGAAGAAGCACGTGAAAAAGAACAAGAAAGCCAATAAGACCGCGGCGAGCACGCCGTCCACGCCGGCCCCGGCAGCCGCGAAGTAATCGGGGTTCTGCATCTTTCTCAGTTCGGGAATCCGGCGAGGGCGCGCTCAAACGGGCGGCCTTCGCCGTTTCTTATTCGGCCGGATTATCATGAACAAATAATGGCTGAGCGGGAAACAGCGGTTCTCGGCGGGGGATGTTTCTGGTGCGTCGAAGCGGTTTACCGGGAAGCGGCGGGCGTCACTTCCGTGGTTTCCGGATATATGGGCGGCCGCGGCGCCCACCCGACCTACCAGGAAGTATGTTCCGGAACAACCGGCCACGTTGAAGTCGCGCGCATCACGTATGATCCCGCACTGATCGGATATCGCGATGTGCTCGAGATCTTCTTTGCCACGCACGATCCAACCACACTAAACCGGCAGGGCAACGACAGTGGAACGCAGTACCGTTCGGTGATCTTTTACGAGTCGCCCGGGCAGCGGGCGACGGCGGAGGAACTCATCCGTGAATTGACGGCGGAAAAGGCCTTTGCCGATCCCATCGTTACCGCCATCGAACCCGCTACCGAGTTTTACCCGGCGGAGGACTATCACCAGCGGTATTTCGAGAACCATCCTTACCAGCCTTATTGCGCGTTCGTGGTTGCGCCGAAGGTGCAAAGGTTCAGGAAGAAGTTCGCGGAGCGGGTAAAAGCCGGCGTTTGATCTTTTACAGCAGGCGGAAATTAACTTCGATGGTGGCGCGGACGTTGACTGCCTGGCCGCCCTTCATGCCGGGCCTGAACTTCCATTTTTCGACCGCTTCGATGGCCTTCTCGTCCAGACCCATGCCGAGGCTCTTGACGACGTGAATATCGCGCGCGTGGCCTTCGACATCCACAATCACCGCCAGCATCACCGTGCCGCTGTACTTGGCCTTGCGCGCTTCTTCCGAGTATTCCGGATCCACTTTGAAGATCACAGCCGGCTGGCTTACCCCGCCGCCGACTTTGAATACGCCGCCGCCCACGCCGCCGCCGGAGCCGGGGCCGAATCCGCCGCCGTTGCCCGATCCCAGGCCACCGCCGCTGCCGCTGCCCATACCGCCGCCGAAGCCGGTTCCGTTGGAAAGATTCGACAGCTTGGCCAGCGGGTCGCCCCAATTGGGCAGATTATTCTGCGGCAGCACCGTGTCCGGAGGCGCGATGATGGTCGGCGTCATTTCCAGCTTCGGCTTCTCCTGCACGATCATCGGCGGCGTGAACTGCTTCATGGACGGTTTGGGCGCCTGCCCCTTGGTAACCGGCGCAATTTCCCGCGCGCCGCCGCCACCCCCGCCGCCCGCTTTCTTCGGCGCCGGCTTATAGGGTTCGATGTTCGGATCGATCAGGTCAACCGTGTCCCTCAACTTCTGCTGCACCGTTTTGCTCGTGAACGTGACCATCAGCAGCGCGAAAACCGTACCCAGAATGGTGATCGATGTATAGAAAGACTTGGGGTTCATCGCATACAAACCCCAAATACTCTTCACCGCCACGGGCTTCGAAGTGATCTCCAGCGGAGGCAGTTTCTCCGGCCGGATCAGGTCGTGAATGTTCTGGTAAAGGGAGACAAACCACGGGATTTCGGCCTTGTCCGCGGCAAAAAGCCGATCCAGATGGTCGTTCATATCCGTGTGCATCTTCACGGCGCCGCTGGCGTCGTGCGCGGCAGTCTCGGCTGGATCGTTGTGCGGAACTTCAGGCATTTCGGTCGACGAATCCTGTCAGGCTATGTCTTCCTGACTGACGGAAGCACTCGCAGTTTCGTTTCCAATTTTGGAAGGGAAATTCTGCCTTCCACCTTGTTTGAAGTTTAGCACAAGACTGATTCCTCAACACCATGCGAATCGAACCTCTCGAACCTCGGGAAGAACTTTTTCCGCGCTCAAGGCTATCGGACTCTCCGATCTCCCGGTTATGCAAAATGGTAGTTTTACCGGAGCGCAAACGCCAGGCGATTCCACGGCTATAATACTTGCAGTACAAACTCGGCCTCGTGAATAAACTATGCTCCGAAAACTGACAATCGTCCTCGCTGCCGCTACGGCGCTCGCGGCCCAGACAGCGCCCACTGCACCGGGCAAACCGCCCGCAAACAAGGCAACGCCCGACAAGCCCCAGATCGACAAGCCCCAAATCGACAAGGTAAAGCTCGAAGCGTATCTCCGGCACCTTTTCGTCTGGCCGCCACCGATCGAGCTCGCTATCGGAGATCCTCAGCCGGGCCCGATGCCAGGCTTCTATGAGGTGAAGATCCGCGGCTCGCAGGGCAACGCCAGCCAGGAGGAGACGTTCTATGTCTCGAAGGATGGCCGGAAAATCGTGCGGGGCAGCGTGTTCGACATCGGCCAGAATCCGTTCAAATCCGACCTCGACAGGCTGAAGACCGAATACCAGCCCAGCATCGGCACGCCGGGCGCACCGGTAGTGCTGGTCGAGTTCAGCGACTTTGAGTGCCCGTTCTGCCGCGAACAAGCCAGAATGCTGCGCGAGAACCTGCTCGCCGCCTATCCCAAAGAAGTGCGTTTGTACTACATGAACTTTCCGCTCGAGAGCCTCCACCCCTGGGCCAAGGCCGCCGCCATGATGGGTCGCTGCATTTTCCACCAGAACGCCGCTGCTTTCTGGGACTACCACGATTGGATCTTCGAGCATCAGGAAGAGATCACTCCCGAGAATTTGAAAGACAAAGTTCTCGAGTTTGCCGCGGCGAAGGGCATTGACAAAGATCAACTTTCGAAATGCATCGATTCGCGCGCCACCGAAGAGGAAGTCGACAAGACGAAGGCGGAAGGGAAGGCTCTGGAGGTCTCCTCCACTCCCACCATGTTCGTCAACGGCCGCAAGATGGTGGGAACACTTCAATGGGCCGACCTGAAGCGCGTCATCGATTACGAAATCGAATATCAGAAGACGGCGAAGAACGCGGGCGAAGACTGTGGTTGCAGCGTGGCGCTGCCGATGCCGGGTGTCGTCAGTCATAACGGACCAGTTGGTCTGAAGTAGGTAAATTTTGCGAAAATTCTGCCATATCGCGGTCACAACGGGGTTCGCGGCGGCGATCCTTTTCGCCGCTTCATCCGGCGATTCCTCCTTCAGCGCGGAACGCTACCTCAACCACATCAAATTTCTCGCCTCACCCGAAATGCGGGGCCGCGAGAGCGGGTCGCCCGAACTCGAAAAGGCCGCGCAGTATATTGCCGCGCAGTTCAAATCCGACGGGCTGAAAACTTTGGACGGGAAGAGCTATCTGCAGGCGTTCGAAGTCACCACCAGCGCGAAACTGGGCAAGGCCAATCGTTTCGAGTTCACTGAGAAAGCCGGCGGCGCCGTCGAGTCCCTCCAGCCCCGCAAAGAATTCGTGCCCATCAACTTTTCGTCGCGCGGCAAAGCATCCGGCGGCGTGGTCTTTGCCGGATACGGCATCACCGCTCCGGAATACAACTACGACGACTATGCGGGAATCGATGTGCACGGCAAGTTCGTCATCGCCCTCGCGCACGAACCGCAGGAATTCGACGAAAAAAGCGTCTTCGACGGCAAGGTTTACACCGATCATTCGCAGACCTACAGCAAGGCGTCCAACGCGCGGAAGCACGGCGCAGCCGGCGTCATTCTGGTATGGGACCGGGTCAATCATCAGAACGGCGGCTCGGCATCGGAAAACGACAAGGAACAGCTTGAAGCCTTCGGCGGCACCGCGGGTCCGACGGACGCCGGCATTCTCGTTGTGCAGGTCAAAGAGGACGTGGCCGCATCCCTGCTCAGGAGCGCGGGCAAGGATCTGATGGATATCGAGCGTGGCATCAACGCCGACGTCAAGCCGCGTTCCTTCCCGCTGCCGGGCGTCGAGGTCCGCGAGAACGTCGATGTGGAGCGCGTGGTAAAAACCGTCCACAACGTGGTGGGCTATCTGCCGGGCCAGACGGATGAATACCTGATCATCGGCGCGCATTACGATCACCTGGGATTGGGCGGCCAATTCTCTCTGGCGCCCTCGCTCACGGGCACCGTCCATCCGGGCGCGGACGACAACGCATCGGGCACCTCCGGCGTCATCGAACTGGCGCGGCATTTTTCCGCATTGCCGAAACCGAAGCGCGGCATCCTGTTCATGACCTTCGCCGGCGAAGAGCTGGGGCTGCTCGGCTCCGGCTATTACGCCAATCATCCGGAATTGCCGCTCGACAAGGCCGTCGCGATGATCAATATGGACATGATCGGACGCGTGCGCGATGGAAAATTGTACGTCGGCGGCGCGGGCACGGGCACTACTCTGCGTCAGGATCTGGATTCCATCGCCCCGCGCTTCCCGCTTCACGTCGATTATTCCGATAACAGCGGCTACGGTTCGAGCGACCATACTTCGTTCACGGCCAAACAAGTGCCGGTACTCTTCTTTTTCTCCGGTCTGCACGGGGATTATCACAAACCGAGCGACACTTGGGACAAAATCGACGCCAAAGCCGGCATTGAGGTGGTCGAACTGGTAGCTGCCGTGGCGGATCGCCTCGACTCCGAGCCTGGCCGGCCGCAGTTCGTCCGCGTGGAGGAAAAAGAGAACGCGCACGCGGGTGTCGTTTCCGGCTCCGGAAGCGGCTATGGTCCTTATTTCGGCAGTATTCCCGACTTTGCCGAGCCGCCCCGCGGCGTCCGGTTTGCCGACATCACCCCAGGGTCTCCCGCCGCCAAAGCGGGGCTGAAGGCCGGTGACATCCTTGTCAGGTTCGGAAAAGACCCCGTCCGGAACCTGTACGACTTCACCTACGCGCTCCGGGCGCACAAGGCAGGCGAGGAGGTTGAGGTGGAAGTGCTGCGCGGCGACAAGAGTTTGACCGCCAAAGTGCAGCTTACCGAACGGAAATAGCCCCCGCGTGTCGGCGAAGTGAAGAATGTCTGTACAGTTTTCCGTATTCTGGCCGATTTAGTATGCAGGATCGCAATTTGCCGAGATCCGGTGTAATCACACAACCAATGCCCCAAATTCCGCAACTACCGCCATTGATCCTGCACCCTTTCAGCGGCGGCGCCGGAACCGTCGATCTGGTGGACGGATCTCTCGCGTCGCTCGCGCTGGAGGGACTGGTGGAGTCCTCCGACGAGGAATTGGTCTTGCGGCGCCGGATGCTCGCCGGGCGGTTCCAGGAAGTTCGCATGCTTCTTTTTCTCGGCAAGGATATCTTCCGATGGATGCAGCAATGCGTCGAGCATGTGCGGAGTTCGGACGCCGCGGATGCAAGAATCGTGGAGCAAAGCTTCGCCGCTCTGGTGGTGGAGAGCCCGCCCGAATCTGTCAGGCTGAAGCTGGAAGGTTGGGGGGTGACCGATCGCCGGGCCGTTTTTTCGAGGGCAATCGGCATTCACAGCTTGTTTCAGGAACCGCCGCCCGCCGATTCGCTATCACCGATTTTTCTGAAGAACTACCATCGTTACGCCGACCACGCCTACATTTGTTATCAACACTCGCAGGCTTTTCTGCCACTCGACGGGTCGATGTGCCAGTTTGAACTCTATGCATCGGAAGAATATGCGCGCCTGTTGTCCGACGGCTGGGGCCTCGAATAGTCTTCGTCGAAGACCTACCCTAATCCGGCTTCCCTCAGAAACTGAGCCGATTCCTCCGGCGGCGTCGGGTTGATATAGAAGCCCGTTCCCCATTCGAATCCGGCCACGCGCGTCAGCTTCGGGATCACCTCAATATGCCAGTGGAAGTAGGGATTCGCCGCTTCCTGCAGGGGCGCTGTGTGGATCAGAAAATTGTACGGCGGCCTCTCCAGCACTTTCTCCAGCTTGCGCAGCGTCGATTTCAGAACCCAGGCCAGGTTTTCGAGCTGCTGCGAACCGGTATCTTCGTAGTGGGATTTGTGCTGCTTCGGCAGTATCCACGTTTCAAACGGGAATCTCGCCGCGTAAGGCTCGAGCACAATGAAACGATCCGTCTCTATCACCACTCGTTCTCCCGATTTTGCCTCCTGGCGAATCAAGTCGCAGAACATGCACCGCTCCTTGAAATCGTAGTAGTTCTTCGCGCCCTCGACTTCCTCCTGCACGCGTTTCGGCACCACAGGCAGAGCGATCAGCTGGGAATGCGTGTGTTCGAGCGTTGCGCCGGCCGCTTCGCCTTCATTCTTGAACAGCAGGATGTAGCGCAGGCGCTTGTCGTTCTTGAGGTCGTTCACGCGGTCCCGGAACGCCCAGAGCACCCGTTCAATCGATTTCTCCGCAAGCTCCGTGATGCTCAACACGTGCTCGGGCGTTTCCACCACCACCTCATGCGCGCCGATTCCCTGCATCTTGTCGAACATTCCTTCGCCCTCGCGCTCCAGGTCGCCTTCGATGCCGAGCACGGGAAACTTGTTGGGAAACACGCGCAGCGACCATCCCGGCTGGTTCGCCCCCGAACCGTCCCGGTAAGCGAGTACTTCCGGCGGCGTCTTGCTTTCGTTGCCCGGACAAAATGGGCAGAACCGCCCGGACGGCCGCACCGGAGTGGTTTCACGGACGAAATCGGAAGGCCGGCGCACCCGGTCCGTGGAGATGATGACCCAGCGGTCGGTGATCGGGTCTTTTCGTAATTCCGGCATGCTTGAAAACCCACTATAGCGGGCAGCTCATCCTGCCGGAGCGAAAGCGTCCCGCAGGTGATCTATTGTGCGGCCCGCGATGGAGATCGCATCGAATCGGATTCGCGACTGATCCGCGTTCGTCCGGCGAATATAGTCGCGCGCGGCCCTTCTCAAGGTCTGTATTTTCTCGATGCCGATATCCCGCTCGGGAGCGCTCCACTCCGCCGATGTGCGCGTTTTGACTTCGACGAAAACCAGCCAGTCACCCTCCCAGGCAATGATGTCGATCTCGCCGCCGCCCTGCGGCGGACGCCAGTTGCGCGCCACCACCACGAATCCTTTCGCGCGCAGATGCCGATGCGCCAGGTCTTCACCATGCCGCCCCGTATCACCTTGTTTGCGGTAACGAAGCCCGTCGGCGATCCGGTACAGGGGAGCCAACAGGTTCAAACTCGAACTCCATGGCTTTTCCGCGCACCAGATAGCAGAGATAGAACTCCCAGAATTTGCGGAACCGCGGAAACCGATTT
>Ga0181530_10006960_pt1 | contig 10961 bp, 10 predicted proteins | sample PEATcosm2014_Bin_42_FD_119769 | JGI IMG/M metagenome (GOLD analysis project Ga0181530, IMG submission 119769) | Peatland microbial communities from MTU Mesocosm Facility, Houghton, MI, USA - PEATcosm2014_Bin10_60_metaG | ecosystem: Environmental > Terrestrial > Soil > Wetlands > Peat | place... | reverse complement strand
TCGCGCGCATCCCCGATCCACGGATCCGGGTCCTTGATGGGCTTGGGCGTGGAGTCTCTTCCGCACGCAATCTCGGCCTTGCCGCAGCCGTCGGAGAAGTCATCGCGTTTCTCGACCACGACGACTTGTGGCCGGTGGAGCGCCATCGAACGATGATGCAGGCGATGATGGACGATCCGCAACTCGACGCGGTGTTCGGCCGCATCCGCGTTCGTATCGATCTCGGGGGGACCGCGTGGCCATGGCTGCTCCATCTGGACGGCCGCCATGCTCCCGGATCGCACCTTGCGAACGCGTTGTTTCGCAGCAACATGCTGCGCCGGATCGACGGCTTCGACGAGAGCCTACGCCTCGGGGAGGATCTCGACTATTTCAACCGCCTGCAGGAAATGAGAATGCGATTTGCGCTTTGCGATGTCGATGCAATAATCTATCGACGGCACGCAGAAAACGTCACGAACGATCAACGGGCCGTGCAGAATACGGTCTTCGATGTCATCAGGCGGAAGATGGATCGGAACGGTCGCTCGAAATCACGCGCCGATGGGGCATGATCATGAGCACGCGCACCAGCGTGATCACACCCGTGCGTAACGGCGTTCGGTTCATCGCGGAAGCGATCGACTCTGCTCTCCGACAGCTTGCACCCGATGACGAAATCGTTGTTATCGACGATGCCTCTACCGATGCCACCAAGTCGGTTCTCGCGCGCATCCCCGATCCGCGCATTCGCGTCCTTGATGGGCTTGGCCGCGGGGTTTCTTCCGCACGCAACATAGGCCTTGCCGCAGCTGTCGGAGAATTCATCGCGTTTCTCGACCACGACGATTTATGGCCGCCGGCGCGGCACTCCACGCTGCTAAAAGCACTTCTCGACGGTCCCGAGATCGACTTTGCAACGGGTCGCATTCGGCTACATATGGAACACGATGCCATTATGCTTCCGCAGTTTCCCGAGATCGATGGTCGCCTCGGCGAATTCATCAGCGTTTGCAGCGCGCTCTTTCGCCGGCGGGTTTTTGATCAGGTAGGTTACTTTGACGAAGGCATGCACTTCGCCGAGGACACCGACTATTTGTTGCGGCTGAAAGAGCGCAATTGTCGTGTGGTGCTGTGCGACATCGACACCGTCATCTATCGGCGTCACAGCACCAACGCGACCTGCAATGTTGAAGCAGCCGAGGAAGGCTTCATGCAATTGATCAAGCGAAGACGCGTTCGACTCTGGGGCAGGCCGCGATCGGCAGGCTGAATGCGCATTTCAACTATCATGGCGGTCTACAACAACGAGCGCTACGTCGGGCCGGCGCTCGACAGCGTGCTCGCGCAGTCGCTGCCCACAAGCGAAATCATCGTGGTCGACGATGGATCGACCGACGGGACCGCCGACGTGCTGCGGGGCTATGCGACGCGGGTCCGTGTCATTAGCCAGCAGAATTCCGGACCCGGGCGCGCGTTCAATGTCGCCATTGCCGCCGCAACCGGTGATGCATTTGCGTTTCTCGATGGCGATGATCTTTGGATGCCGGAAAAGCTGCGGATTCAGCATGCGGCACTGTCGACCGAAGAAAATCTGGATGCGGTATTCGGGGCCGTCCAGCAATTCGTAAGCCCCGAAATCGATGCGGAAACTGCGCTGAGCTATGCCGTGCCCAGGTGTCCACAGCCCGGTATCAGCAAGAACGCGATGTTGATTCGCCGCAACGCTTTCGAGCAGATTGGTTCTTTTGCAGAGGGATACAGCGCGACTGACTTCGTCGATTGGTATGCACGCGCGAACGTCCTCGGCCTTCGCTCTCGAATGCTGTCCGAGGTTGTCGCGTTACGCCGCCATCATCCGGGAAACCTCGGTCGGCGTCTGCGATCGAAGCAACATGACGAGCTTCTGCACGTCCTCAAGCGCTCGCTCGATCTGCGGCGAAGAAAATCGTCACCAAAGGGGGACTCCTGACCGGCGAACGGCTTGCGACAGTGATTATGGGAGAGTGTCGGCATTGCGAGCAGCGAAAAACCGCAGATAAGGGGTATAATCTACGCCGCGCAATTTCGGCAGTTGATCAGGCTTCTCCGGATCAACAGGCCGATAGGTCGAGCCGGCCGGCAGATTGATAATCGAATTGATGCGGCCCCCGGGAGAATACACGATGCTGGTGACGGGAATGACCCACGGGACTGCCATGAGACGCCAGTTCACGTCCCTGAACCTGTCACCAGTATGGAGTGTCGCCTCCCAAGGTATCAGACCGCGCCCATCGGCGAGCCGCGATTGCAGATCGACGACGTAGGCATGCCAACGACGCGTTGCGGCGACATCCGCCGTTGTCTGTGTTGCGCATAGCGTGACCAGTATGAAGATAGTCGTAGGCTGCAGCCACAATTGATCGGGCAGGCGAAGTTCGAGCAGCAAGACGACGACCGCTCCTAATGCGGCGCTGATGAAAACGGGTTGATAACGGGCTTGCAGTTGTGCAAACGGCGAAAAACTCCTTTCGATCAGTATCGCTGCGGTAATTGCTGCCAGTGCGAACAGCGCAAAGACGAGGGCGATTGTTCGCGTGCTGACCGCGCCCGTGTTGCGAGACCCGGTAGCGTGGACGAAAAACGCTGCCGCCAACGCAAGCAGCGCCACAATTCCCGTCACCAGCGGCAAGTTCAGGTGCCCGTCAACGAAAAGGAATTGGAAGTGTATCAGTCCCTGCAGAATGTTCTCGCGATCGGTCGGAAACCGGGGATAGATTATCCAACGTATCTGATAGGCGATTATCGCCGCGATCAACAACGCACTCAGACCGAGAAAAATACAGTCGCGCATGTTCGCCGTGACGCGTGCGCGCATGGCACATGCGAACAGCAGCACGCCCATTAAAGGGAAGGTGGCTTCGTGCATTTGGAATGCGGGAATACAGAGCAGCAGGAATAAAACCTGCGAAGCGATCGAACGCGCGCGAAACAGCAACAGGAACAGCAAAATCCAGAAATAACTTGTTGCAATGGATGCTTCCCCGATGGCGTGCATCGATGTGGCTGAAAACCCGATGAGCAGATAAGTGAGCGGAAATAGAATCCAAGCTTTGCGATCACGAGGAACGATGAGCCAGCACAGCGCACAGAGTAGCGTCGGCAACACCAGCAAGACAAAAGTGAATACCTGTCCGCGCTGGAACAAAGACATATCGGTAAACTTTGACAGCAGAACAATTGGCGCTTGCCGCAGCGTTTGTACTGCGTTGCGGGCCGGATCGATGAGAAAGAACCATTCGTGTTCCGCAATTTTGAGTAAGTAGTACACGCCGTCGTGGTATAGGCCGCGGGCATCAATCGACGCATAGAAACTGCATGCAAGGTTTGTTGCGAGCACGAACCCGAGCGTCAGCCGCAAATAGCGTGCGTCGCGCGCCGCGTCACCCGTTAAATCCGTGCCGTTGGTTGCCATCATCGAAGGTTTCGTCGCGTCGCGCATAAGAAGATCGTAAAAGCCCCTGAATGCACGCTAATCCATTCAACTCGGTCGTCAGTTCGCATCGTTCTTGCAATCGGACAGGGCCTGATCAATGTGGCGCATCGGCTACGATGCGGACCGACTGCAGGAACAATCGAGAGCGCGGATTATCAAGGTGGATGCGAACATTGATCTCGCGGTTGCCGGGTAGAGAACCAAGCGGCACAGAAAGGTCGACCGGACCGGATGCCTGGTTCAATTGGTTGAGATCGCCGGCGCGTCGGCCGTTGATTGAGATAAACCCCCTGAGTGCCTTGCCGCCGGGTACGAAACCGAACCCACGGATGATGAGACGCGCGTCGGCTGACAGATCGCGTGGTGACGTCCAAGCCAACAATGCTTCACGGCCGTCGGTCCAGCACCCCGCGGCCTCCGGCGCCGACCAGCCGCTCCAAAGCACAGCCAAGTCGCCGCTGCCGTGACGGAAATCGAGCGCCGCCGCTGCGGCATCGCGTACGCACAGCGAAGTGCGGATATCTTGCAGGAATAGTCCCAGCCGACGCGTATCCGCGTTGCGGCCAATATCGGCTGGCACAACTGGCCTGCGAATGCAAAATTGCAACATGAGCACTTCGCGCGCACGCAGCGTTGGCGGAAGCGCGATTACTTCGACACAAGATTTCCCCTCTTGCCAGGTCAGCCGCGCCAAGCGCCGCCAGCCGCTGAAAACATCGATTATTTGCCGCTTATGCGCTCGAGCCTGGATTGTGGATCCCGTGAGTCGCAGAAAGCGGCCCTGCTGCCCGGGCGCGCGCTGGATCGCGAGCACCGCCAGCGGACCATCTGTCCACCGGCCGGTCGGCTCTGGATGTGACCATCCAGCAAGGTACATGATGTGGTCCTCGGCATCGGGCGTCATCGCCTGCCGCATATCAGCACGCGGTGGAGGGCCGAACACTCTGCGCCAGATTTCGGGCACGACCGCCCACGCTGACCGGTGGGCGAACCGCGTCTCCTGGCGCCGGATCGTCTGCAGCGTCATGATAGGGCCGCGCAGGGGCAGGCGGGCAGGATCCATGGTGCGCCAGCGGGCCTCCGTGCGGTCGATGGCGTTGCCTCGTGGCAACAGTCGAAGCGCTCGTGCCGGAATCGGGATATCGAGCGTCCGTTCCAACTCCGTCAGCGCAGCGCGGATGATCGATCCAAGGCGGTAGCGAGCGGCGGTATCGGCAAGACGGTCCCAGTCGAAGTCCGCGTCGCGCGTCCGCAGGATGAGCGCCGCGTCGGCTAGCCAGTCGTAGCGACGCACAGCAGCCCACTCGGTGCCGTGAACAATGGCATGCAACAGCAAGTGCTCAAAGCAGGGCTTGCGTGTTTTACGACCCAAGAATTCGGCAGGCGTGGATTGATCAAAAAATTCGTTCGTTAGCTCTTTGGCTCCGACATTGCGCAATGGGCGCCAATGTAAATCCAAATGATACGCGTCCTCTCCCGGACGGCGCAGCGATAGCCCGTGGTACATCCTGAAATTGGCGGCAGTGAAGAGGTGGACGGGAAATTGAGCATAGAGGTTGACCTCAGCCAACGCGGTGAACGCCTGCCGCGTTCGCTCGACCGGAACCAGAATGTCGCAGTCACCCATCGATCGCATATTCCCACCGGACACCGCGACCATCATCGCGCCGCCTTTGAGAATCATGGTGGGCACGTTGGCCTCGCTCAGTCTATCGAGCGCGAATGCGCCCAGCGCGGCGTAGCGGTAGTTTGACGCCCAAACGTGCTTGGCAACGCCCTTGATGCGCGCTGCAGCGCCTTTGTCGGGGATCAGACGTCCAATATTGTGATAAACAAGTGATAGTAGGCGATACTCGGTGCTACCGGCATGGCCGATGTCGGCATGCTGCCACCATTCCACGAAGCAGCGGAGCGCGCGCTCCGGTTCGTCCAGCGCCGCCCGGAGCAAGAGTTGCTGATCGGGCGTGACGTTGACCGGATCGCTTGCCAAACGCAGACCTTTCCTCTCCATTCAGGGTCAAAATGACGTTATACTGTTTGGTCTGCGGGGAGCAACTCCCCTGTACCGAGCCCGCTGGCGAAGTGTGTGGCATGTTGGCTAGCCGAGCGTCGACGTGGCCGAGCGTCGCTCGAGAGCAGAACTGCGAAGTTCAACGAGCTCATTTTGCTAAAGACTGCGGCGACGTGCGACGATTTCCGTTCCGCTTCCGGGGGCGATTGCGATATTGTATAATCGATCATGCGAATCATGTTCTGGAACGAAGCTTTTCTGCCCAACATCGGTGGGGTGGAGATTTTTACCAAGCGCCTGGCGGAAGGCCTTATTCAGCGCGGCCATGAGATTGCGGTCATTGCCGGGGCGCATACCGATGGTCTACCTGATTCCGAGCAAACCGAGGGTGCCCAGGTCCACCGGTTCCGATTTCTCGAAGCGATCAACGGATCTAGGCAAAAGGGCCATGCCGCGCTCGAAAACCTGATGGAACTACTCCAGACCGTAGCAGACATCAAACGGCGTTTCCGTCCCGACGTTGTTCATGTGAACCTGGCGGGGGCCAACTCGTATTTTCATCTTCGTACGTTGAAGGCTCATCCCACATCGACCGTTGTGACCTTTCAGGCGGCCTTGAACGATCGCTTCAAGACCTCTGATGGGCTGTTGGCTCAAGTCATCTCACAGGCTGCGCGGGTCGTGGCGGTTTCATGCGCGGCGGCGGAGAATATTTCGACGTTCACAGGTTACCCACGTTGCAAGATCGATATCGTTACTCCTGGAATTCCGCCGGACCATTTCATCCAGTGCCAGGCCTCGGACGCGTCCGGAATTCCAATCATTGTCTTCCTTGGACGTTTGGCAAAGGAAAAGGGCGCGGATATCGCGGTCGAGGCAGTGGAGCGGCTAAATGGTGCCGCGCGCTTACGCATCATCGGCGATGGTCCACAGCGGAAAAACTTGGAGGACATGGTTCATTCCCGCTCGCTGGCTCAGTTCGTCAGTTTCGAGGGGCGGGTGGACGACGAAACGCGAAAACGTCTATTGGCCGAAAGCTCTATCATGGTCGTTCCTTCCCGACATGAAGAGTTATTTGGGATGGTGGCAGTGGAAGGCGCGCTATCGGGCCTGCCGGTAGTGGCCTCGGCGGTTGGTGGGCTTTCTGAGATCGTTGTTGGCCGTGGCCTGCTGTGCCCGCCTGGCGATGCAAAAGCATTGGCGAAGTCGCTTGAGGTTCTAATTAAGGATCGATTGTTCGCGGCGCGGCTAGGTCAGGCCGCACGCGCGCATGCGCTTGCCAATCACACCGTCGATCGGATGATCGACGCCTATGAGCGACTCTACACAGAATGCGCGCTGCCCACCGGAAATAGCCGCGTGTCTCGGTCCGTTGGTTGATCTGAGTGCCATGATTGCCCAGACCAGTGTTATCATTCCCGTGCGCAACGGCGAGCGATTTCTAGGCGATGCGATGTCGTCTGTCCTGTCGCAACTGTACGAAGCGGATCGGCTGCTTGTGGTCGACGATGGATCGACCGACGGCACCTCGTCCGTTGTCGCCACTTTCCGAGATCCGCGCGTCGCGCTGCTCCAGACATCCGGCCGTGGAGTTTCGGCCGCCCGCAATCTCGGCATTGCCGCCGCCACTGGAGATTTCATTGCCTTTCTCGATCATGACGACCTCTGGCCGCCATCGCGCCACGAGTTGATGATTGCGTCGCTGCTCGCGCATCCCGAAATCGATGCGGTTTTCGGCCGAGTGCGTGTTTGCTTCGAACCCCGTGCATACGTTCCGGCGGGTTGGAAGGGCCTTGATGGCAAGTATATTTGCGAACTCGTGGGCACCGCGCTTTATCGCAGAAGCTTCCTAAAAGGCATCGGCGGGTTCGCGGAGGACATGCAGGTGAGGGAGGACGTTGACTTCTTCTTGCGACTGTCCGAGGCCGGCTTGCGTCCGCTTATGTGCGACGTTGACGGCGTGATCTATCGCCGGCACGATTCTAATACGTCCAACGACGAAGCGCGGATTGTGTTAGGCGTGACCGAAGTCATCCGGCGCAAACTTGCACGCGCGCGTCACCGCATGAAGGCCTGATTTGAGGTCACCCAGAAATGCTTCATTGCTTCTCAGCGTTCACTGTGTTGTCAGGGACGAATGTGTATCAATCTCAGGTGTTGGTTGAGTTGTCGGCGACGCGCAGTTGCGCGGAACGCGATAACAGAGAAAAGAAAGACTGCCTCGCGGTGATCTCTCCGAAAACCGATCAGGCGTTTTTATCAGGCAGCTGCGAAAGCGACATTCTTCCGCTTCCTGCGCCGAGCAAGCACACCCAACGCACGACGCCATTACGTTGAGTAGCTTGCGGTTAGTTTTCGACCAGCAGCTCGAGCATCTTGCGGTCGACCGAGTGCCCGTCAGAATACTCGTAGGCAACATCCGAGCGACCACTGTCGAGGGGGCCAAATTGGCCATGCAGATTCCACATCGCCCAACCCCAACCGGCTTCTTTCCACAGGGCGAGAAGGTCCGTCATCCAGGCGAGGCAAACGTCGTGTGGGGTATTATTGTAACAGCCCCATTCTCCGACGTGAATTGGTGCGCCGAGTTTCATTAGAGGTTGCCACTTGGAGATGAGTTCATGCCGAAGCTTTTCGCGATCCCACACTAGGCCATGACTGTCGATCATCGGCCAAGTTGGCATGGCAAGCGACTCAAACTCGTTGGCCGGCACCCAGGTGGCGGTGTAATGGCTGACCATCTTAGGCAGGTAGCCGCGGGTACTTTGAACGATACCCTGATCCATCAGCCCCATCACTGGAGTCTGGCCAATGTCAGTTCCGTCAGCGAATATTAATCGTTCGGGGCTTGCTTCGCGGATGGCGGCTATAAGAGCGAGCGCGATCTCGACGTACCGCGACTGGTCAGCCATGAAGGGCGGCTCGTTAAACAAGTCGAAGCTCAGCTGGCTGCTTGGTGAATCCTTGTAGCGTTGCGCGAGATAGCTCCACTGGTACACCGCCGCTTCCAGCGCCCGCTCCATTGAGTCGCGCGGACTGTCAAATAGTTGATAGGGTTCTAGCTCAGGTCCGTTGACGCAATAACCGGGAATACGGTGCAGGCAAAGGTTTATGTGAATACCATACTGGCGGCCAAGGTCGATTACTCGGTCGAGGGGCTGCAACTCTGCCTCGTTGATAGTCATCCAGGATGTCTTGTTTGACCACACCCAGTACGAGCAGGGCAACCGAGCAAAGTTGAAGCCCCACCGAGCCATCCAACTGAAGTCGGATTCTTGATAGCTTTGGTGGGTCTCGCCCCACCCCGCTCGTTCGGTAAGGTTGAACCCGCGCCACCGCGGGATGAGTTGCTGAGGACGGATAACTGCTGCCCCCGGCTGGGCCCGAAGGGGGTCAAGCAGAATACAGACCGCAGTACTGGCGGACATTCCCAGGAAACTGCGTCCATCCATCATCACGGAATATTCCGAATGCACCAAACTGACAAGTCGAGGAAAGAGAAGTCAACCGGCATTCCTGGATGAACTCCGGAACTGCGTGGACGACAACAGAGAGCGGGGGCTTTCAGCTTTCACCAGCGCTGCGAAGGACCTGCCGACAGCATTGAACGAACTGCGCGCAGTTATTCGGCTCCGCAATGTCGCTTTTGGGCATTCGCGACCGGGACGAGCCGGTCGCGTGTCTGAATGTGATACGGAAGACCACCAAATTCACCTCATGGAATAGCGCGGCACCAACGCCTTTAATCCCTTGACGGCCGAGAACACCGTGAAGATACTGCCGAAAGTAGATTGTCCAGTCCAACGACCAGTCGCGTTGGGGATGTAAGTTGGCTGGAGGGGGGCTAATAATGAATCCTGTTGATGATCCGAAGCCTGACCAAGCCGGCCAGGCTGAGGAGAGCGTAGACCATAGCCGTCGCGACGCGATGATGAGGCTCGCCAAGTACACCGCTCCGGCAATATTGGCTTTGCTGCTGTCTGCGGACAAAGGCATGGCCGCACCGTGCATCAGCTGTGCTTAGCGGCGTTGGGGTGGCGCTGCCCCAACGCCTTTATCCCTTGACGGCCGAGAGCACGGTGAAGCTACTGTCGAAAGTAGATTGTCCAGTCCAACGCCCAGTCGCGTTGGGGATGTAAGTTGGCTGGAGGGGGAGCTAATAATGAATCCTGTTGATGATCCGAAGCCTGAGCAAACCGGCCAGGCTGAGGAGCGCGTAGACGATAGCCGTCGCGAGGCGATGACGAGGCTCGCCAAGTACACCGCTCCGGCAATGTTGGCTTTGCTGCTGTCTGCGGACAAAGCCATGGCCGTGAGCAGCCTTCTTTAGTGGCGCTGCGGCGTGTTGACTGCCCTCGAGGCAGGTCATGTTGGGCGCCGCTGACCGAGCACGCGGTGTGAGCTGGCACCGCAGCGCCGGGTGCGTGGCTTGACGGACAGGTGTGCCAGACCCGATTTGCTCGAGCTTGGGGAGCGTCAAGCTCCCGCGGCCACTCCCGCAGCTTCTGTGCACCGATTCGAAATCGAGGGCGGCTTGCTGCTGCTCGAACGGTCGTCCAACTCACTTTTTGCTTTCAATGAGGCTGCGCGTCATGTCTGGAATTTGATCGAGGCCGGCAATTCGCATGCGAATCTGGTGTCCGAATTTGTGGAGACCTGGGGAATTTCACGCTCCCGTGCCGAACAGGACATCCATTCGATCATGGCGCATTGGCAGAAACACGGGTTGCTGTCCGGTGGGGACAGTGGACCGGTTCAGACCACTCGCGTAAACGATGCTGCTGTCGATCTCAATCCAGCGGTACCGCCGCCGCGGGCGACAGAGTGGGTCTGCACGATCCGTGGCATACCCATAGAGATCAGTATCGATAAGCAACCAATTGCCCCGATCCGTGAGTTGTTCAGACATCTCGAAACGCCGAATGCAACGCCTCGGAGTCAGATAAAGATCAGCCTTGCCGGTGCCAACACGATAGTGCTCACGCAAGACGGACGGGAACGCCTGCGCACCGCTGATCCAGCCGAGGCGGCCGGCGCGCTGTACATCGCGATACTCGAGCGAATTCATCCAGACGTACGATGGTTCGCATTGATTCACGGCGCCGCGCTTGCACGCAATGGGCATGGGCTCGCCCTCGTCGGCTCCTCCGGGAGTGGAAAGAGCACATTGACGGCCGGTCTCATGGCTGCCGGTTTTGATTATCTTTCGGACGATCTGGTCGCACTGTCGGAGCCCGCCAAGTCAATCATGCCATGGCCATTGCCACTTAGCATCAAGACGGGCAGCTTCGACGTCGTTTCACGGCTGTGGCCGGAACTGACGCAGATTCCCAGCTATCGCACGTGGAAGGGTCTTGACGCGCGTCTGCTTGTCCCTCCGGCGGCGGCCTGGGATGCGCGACCGGCCGCATTGCGGCGCGTGGTGTTTCCGTATTATGCCGCCGGGGTCCGTCCTGAATTGACGCGGTTGTCGCCCTTTCAAACGATCGAGCGATT
>Ga0181530_10006953_pt1 | contig 10963 bp, 7 predicted proteins | sample PEATcosm2014_Bin_42_FD_119769 | JGI IMG/M metagenome (GOLD analysis project Ga0181530, IMG submission 119769) | Peatland microbial communities from MTU Mesocosm Facility, Houghton, MI, USA - PEATcosm2014_Bin10_60_metaG | ecosystem: Environmental > Terrestrial > Soil > Wetlands > Peat | place... | reverse complement strand
GCCACCGTGCCCGCGTCGAAAGGCGGCTTTTCGAAGATGCCCATTGGCCCGTTCCAGATCACCGTCTTCGCACCCGCGATGACTTTGGAATACGCGTCGATGGTCTTCGGGCCGATGTCCACGCCGATCTTTCCATCGGCGATGGTCTCGACCACTTCGCTGGCGGCGCCGGCTGCGATCTCGGAAACCACCACGTGGTCCACCGGCAACATCAGCTTGGCGCCCAACTCGGCGAGCAGGCTCTTGGCCAGCTCCAGCTTGTCGTCCTCCACCAGCGATTTGCCGACCGGCAAGCCCTGCGCCTTCAAAAATGTGTAGGCCATGGCGCCGCCGATCAGCAGCTTATCGACTACCTTGCCCAGGTTCCGGATGATCTCGATTTTGTCGGAAACCTTCGCGCCGCCCAGAATTGCGACCGACGGGCGAGCCGGGTTGGTGGTGACCATTCCCAGGTACTTCAATTCGGTCTCCATCAGCAGACCGGCGGCGGCCTTGGGAACGAACCGGACCATGCCTTCGGTGGAGGCATGCGCGCGATGCGCCGAGCCGAAGGCGTCGTTGACGTAGACATCGCACAGCGACGCCAGCTTTTTGGCGAACTCCGGATCGTTCTTCTCTTCTTCCGGGTGGAAGCGCAGGTTTTCGAGCAGCAGCACCTCTCCGGGCGCGGGCCGTTGAGCTTCCACTTCCGGACCGATGCAATCGGCGGCCATCTTCACCGGACGGCCGAGCAATTCCTGCAGCCGCGCCCCCACCGGCTTCAGGCTCATTTCCGGATTCGGTTTACCCTTGGGACGCCCCAGGTGCGACGCCAGGATGACGCCGGCGCCGTGCTCCAGGGCATATTGGATAGTGGGCAGCGATGCCTTGATGCGCTTGTCGCTGGTGATTTCCATGACGCCCGCTCCGTTCTTTTGCAGCGGGACATTGAAATCCACCCGGATGAAGACTCGTTTGCCCTTCAGATCGAGATCGCGAATGGAAAGATAAGACATATCAGGCCTCAAATGTAAGTTTACATTCGAGGGTAACATGCGGCGCGCCGTTCCCCGCGAGCCGCGACCGCGAGCGAGCGGTAAAGGGGCTTCCCTCTGCGAGCCGCGACCGTGAGGGAGCGGTACAGGGGCCCCCCTTCCCTGCGAGCCGCGACCGTGAGGGAGCGGTAAAGGGACTTCGGAATCAAGAGACTCTGGGCTGCCGTCATCCACCCTTTGCAGGACCCGCACCCGTAATCAGCCTCGCTCCCCGGTTGCGCGTGAAATAGTCGTAGACCCATTGGACGAAGACCAGCAGGCGGTTTTCAAATTCCACCAGGTACATCAGGTGCACGAAGACCCACAGGAACCACGCGGCAAAGCCGGACACGTGCAGCTTTCCGAATTCCGCGACGGCTTTATTGCGCCCGATGGTGGCCAGGGTGCCCTTATCGAAATAGCGGAACGGCCCGTTGCTTTTGCCGGCGAGTTTGTTGCGGATGACATTGGCCACATACCGCCCCTGTTGCATGGCCACCGGCGCTATGCCGGGAAGCGGCTTGCCGGTCTGGTAGCTGAAGCTAGCCAGGTCGCCGATGACGTGGATCTCCGCATGCCCCGGCACGGTGAGATCGGTTTCTACGAGAACGCGGCCCGCGCCGTCGAGCCGCGCCCCGGCTCGATCGGCCAGCACCTTTCCCAGCTCCGATGCGCGCACGCCCGCGGCCCACAGCACGGTGTGCGTGGCAATCCGCTCCTCCCTGCCCCCGCACAGCAAGCTCACGCTGCCTTCCTGGATATTCGTCACGCGGGTGTTGGTCTTCGAGCGCACGCCCAGCCCCAGCAGTTGCTTTTCGGCCTTGGCTGACAGATCCGGCGGGAACGACGGTAGCACGCGCGCTGCGCCTTCCACCAGCAGAATTTGCGCTTCCGCCGGGTTGATGTGGCGGAAATCGTGGCGCAGCGTATCGTTGGCGATTTCGCCCAGTGCGCCGGCCAGTTCCACGCCGGTGGGTCCTGCGCCGGCAATCACGAAATTCAGCCAGGCGCGGCGCTTGGCGGCGTCCGGTTCGCGCTCGGCCTGCTCAAAGGCCGCCAGCAGCCGGCTGCGGATGGCGGTGGCGTCCTCGATGGTCTTCAACCCCGGCGCGAACGGCTCCCATTGGTCGTTGCCGAAATAGTAATGTGTGGCGCCGGTCGCCAGGATGAGGTCGTCGTAGGGCACTTCGCCGTCCACCAGAATCACGCGGCGGTTGGCCACGTCGATGTCGCGCACTTCGCCCATAATGACCTCGGTGTTGCGCTGTTTGTGCAATACCGCGCGCAGCGGCGAAGCGATTTCGCCGGGCGACAGCGCGCCGGTAGCCACCTGGTAGAGCAACGGCTGGAAGAGGTGGAAATTGCGCCGGTCGATGAGGGTGAGCGAGACCGCAGCGCGCCCCAGCCGCCGGGCGGCGTACAACCCGCCAAAGCCGCCTCCGACGATCACCACGCGATGCCCGGATGCCATCGCTTATGGGATGCAGCGGCGGGTGAAGGTGATTCTTACCGATGCGCTAGCCCCAATACGAGCCCCTCGGTGGTGTCGGGCACCCCAACACGGAGCGGCACAGGTACGGTTTGGCGACCTTACCTCAAAGTGGTTGGAACCCGTGTCTGCAAAGTGCCGTGACGCGCGTTTGGCAGGACTAATCTGTTTTGACCGGTGCAACCGCTTCAATCATCACGACCTCAGGGTAATGGCCACGGCACATCGACGCTATGGGCGTTACACGACCAGATGGATTATTTCCGAGTCGCGCGCACCGGGGACAAACGCATTCGCAGCAGCGGTTTCGCGGCCTAACGCGCAGCTCGGCCGCGGCGGCTCATGATTCCGCGAGCCGCTGTTGGCTGCACGCTGAATTGCGCCTGCGGGACACCCAATATCATGTGAGCCCGTCGATGAACGCACTGCTCGCCTGGTCGTAATGCCAGTGTCGCCGTTCGTGTGTCGCGATTTCGGAGATCAGCAAGTGGACTTCCCTGTCTTGAGCGCAACCATGCGCCGCGAGGCGGTCCACAGCTTGACCGAGGGCACGGCGCATGTGCTCTTCGAGGTCTTTTCGGCCAGCTTGAAGAGCCAGATTATTATCCCGAAGCACGAAGGTTTGCGAGAGAACGACGCGAAAGGGATTCCGCGCATCGAGAACCTTGACGAAATCGTAAACAACGTCCTCATCCCGCCAACCGTAGCTGAGGCAGAACTCCACCCCGATTTCTGGCTTCGAGTAGGGGCCTATGGCGAAATCAATAAAGCCAGCGCCACGTTCATCGCCGTCAACATCCTTCGGGAGATAGCAGCCGTTCACCTTGTGGTATTTGGCGTAACGAAGCCTGGTGGCTTTCTTGAAGGTCGGCCACTCAGGATGGAGCAGCAGCATGTGATGCGGTGCTGAAAGATCTAGACACGGGAAAGCCGCTTGCACGCGGTGCGAAAAGGCGTGATGAACGTATCGCTCGTTCAGCCCTCGGTCCGGCGCCAAGGTCGATGCGATGTCATGTAAGATCTCCGCGATCGCACCTGATGGAATGTGGGCTACTAGCCCTGGAACCATTGCTTTTCTAGTATCCACGATTGAGGCAACGCGCGTACTCCGCGAGGCGTCGGGGAACACGGGTGGGAAAGTTCCCTGGCTTGTCTGGGCAGATGTGAACGCTGGCTCGACATCATGAAAGCCGATTAGCAGAAAATTTCTTTTTGCCTTGTTTATAGCAATTTACGGGATATTTGCTTGTTTGCTACTTGCGCTACCCACTCCTGTAATTGCTACAATCGCAACCGAAAGGAACGCATATGGACGGTCTTCTTCACGAAGTACTTCAACAACTACAGGCCGCGGGTCGCGTGCGGCTGCGATTTACCGCTGATCTAATACTCGAGGGTTTTTCGTTGCCGGGTGATGAAAATGAGGTTGGCGAACGGCCCGGCCCTTCGGAATCACTGGACGGCACCCCCGTAGACTCGGGGATCACGGTTTACGGCCAGCAACTTTACCGACTCGACGCGACGGTGCCGGCACCCCGCATAGGGTCGGTCAATTCTGCAGTCTTTGCCTTGCTCCGGCAGTTGCCGCCGCAATTCACCAGAAACCAGTTCGAATCCGTCGTCCCGAGGGCTATGAGGTATAACCCGGTCACGAAGGAATTTGGGGTTCATACGAATTTTCCGAACATCCGGCGCGCTCAACACGCCTATTTTTCCGAGTTCAAGAAACGCAGCTGGGTCGTCACGGTGTCGGATGACAAGCTCATCTCAATCCAGGAATTCGTAAAGGACTGGGCGGCGGCAAATGGCTGCGCAGGCCAGTGCCACGCTTCCTCGCTGCCCACGACAGACCGAAAAATTGGCATCACCTTCGTTGGCTACGATGATTGGCTCGAAATCCCCAATGGTTCTGAACCCGCCGCGAAGCTGGAGCGCCAACAGATTGAGGCCTGGTTGAATGATCGGCTGAAGAGGGCATAAGCGCGACTCAGTGAACTTGGATGGATCAATGGAGCGTTCGGGTCTCCAGTGCTTCAGTATGGCGTTGAAAAAAAATCCGCAAGTCAGGAAATCGTAGTGCCAGGCGAAGACTGCGACGATATCAGGGCGGAGGCACTTCTGCCCGTTCCGGACGATATTCTGCTTTGGCTCGACGAGACACCGCTGTCGTCAGATCCTCTCGATGTGTCCATGATGGTGTCGCGCGTCATCGTGCGCCTGAGAGAGCGCGGCGATGAGGAGAAAATTGAAAGCACGATACGCGTTCTCGCGCCGCTTGAGTTTCGGACAGGGAAGCCAAAAGAAGCCCCGTGGAATTCGTATTTTTCGCCTCAGCGGAAGGCCGAGAATGGCCGCGAGGAATATCCATGCCTCGCCAAATTAAATTCCGATGACGTTGAGGAATGGGCGCGCCTCGCGCACGTCCTAAAGCGCGCAGCCGTCCGAGCCCGCTTTGCCGACGCCATTTGGGAACTCGGAAAGCTGCTCGGAAGCCCGAGAAACGATTTGCACCGCTACGGGCAACTGGCTGCGGAGTTGTACCTTGAGGCGGCGGGCGCGACCGCCACGGCTCAAAACAGCCTCTTGTTCCTGGAGATTCTGGTGCGGAGCATATCCCTCGGCATCCAGTTTCGGCGACCAGAGCTGATTGAGCGAGGGTTTCGCCGCATGCTTGGCTTTGCCGCCGCCGCCGACCAGGCACATCTCGGATTGTGGACGGCTCCATTCGACCGCTTGATCGGTCTCAAAGGCTTGAGCGACTCCCAACGACAGGAGATTCTGGAACATCACGAAAAGCGCCTGAACGCGAGCATAGCAGGCAGTGACTGGTACCAGATCATGATGGCGGGCGGCGCGCTCGCAAAGTATTTTCATGACCACAAGAACTATACACGTGAAAAGGAGATCTCGCTTGCTTGTGGCGAGGCGGTACTGGAGATCGCCGCCGGCATGAACACCACCCATGCCACTCATCACATCGGAAATGTCCTGCAGTGGTATCGCCAGGTGGGCCTTCGGAAAGACGCGGAACGTGTTCGCGTTCTGCTGGAGAAAACGGCCAAAGGTGTCATCGGTGAGATGAAACGTCGGCGCATTGAAGTCCCCATCGATCGCGAGCGGATCCAGCGTAAGATTGCCGAGCGTCTCAATGTGCCGCAACCCCTTGTGGCCCTTTACCGGGTCGCCGAGTGGTGCGTTCCGAGCCCCCAGACACTGAAGAAAATACTGGACGAGGGAGGATTCATCGCTCACCGCATAATGCCCACGGAAATCATCGGGCAAATGGGCTTGCCTGTGGGCATAGTAAGCACAGACGAAGACGAAGAGGGACACATAATCATGCTTATGGCTGAACAGATGAATTTCACTGCCATGTTTTTTTTATCCGGCATCGAGGATTGGAAGAAGAAATTCGAGCTTGGAAACCTGCCCGACACCCCAAACATTTTCGATTGCCCACTCATTCCCGCCGATCGCGTCTCCTTGTATCGCGAGGGCATGGCCGCTTTTGACGCGGAGGACTATGTCAAGTGCATTCATGTTCTCGTGCCTCAAGTTGAGAACAGCCTCCGGGAATTGCTCAAAATCCTGGGCGGGTCCGAAACAAAGACCGATGACGAGGGAGCATTTGAGCTGAAGAACATGAACGATGTCCTGCACGAACCCCGCGTCCGGGATGCGCTTGATGAGAAGCTGTGGTCATTTCTAAAGGTTCTCTATGCCGATAAGCGCGGTATCAATCTGCGGAATTTCGTTGCCCACGGGATTGCACCTGTCGAAGCGTTCAACCGTGTCAATGCGGGTCTCGTGATTCAGAGTATCGTGCTGCTGAGCATGATCCGGCCTGCGCTGCACATTCCGGAGGATGAAGCGCCCGAAAGGACTCCTGAGAATTTGGGGTGAGGCCTTGCGGTATTAGCGGTGTGCGCTGGGCCACTCTCGCCCTGAACCGCAGCCACGTGACGAGAAGTCGCCTATGGTGCGAACTGACGTGGGCGCCTGAAGTTCGCTCAAATTGCTGCCGGGATCGGCCGACCACTCCGGACGGATCGTCGCCCGTCTGGGACCGGGTTGGGCGCGCCGGCAAGATTACTACCGGCAAGTCGGCTTGGCGACGGCAATGGGCCGAGCTGCGCCGAGTCGACGTGTCTCGCCCAATGGTGCTATCTGCCCGCTGCTCGCCATAGACGGTACAATGGAAAGCGATGATTGCGGAGCCGGTAATTGTGATTGATCCCGAGGTGATGAACGGAACGCCCTGTTTTCGAGGTACCAGAGTTCCGTTCAAGAATCTTATGGACTACCTTGAAGGCGGGCACTCTTTGGGTGAATTTCTGGCTCAGTTTCCCACGGTTACGCACGAGATGGCCGTCGCGGCGCTCGAAGAGGCTAAGGATTCGTTGCTCGCCAGAATCGCATGAAGATTCTGCTGGACGAGTGCCTCCCATTGGATTTCCGGCACAGCTTTCCCGGCCATGAGGCCCACACCGTTCAATGGGCGGGTCTGAAAGGTAAGGAGAATGGCGAATTGCTCCGGGCTGCTGAGGTTGCGGGCTACGATGTCCTGCTCACGGTCGATCAGGGAATACCTCGCCAACAGCCGCCGGGTGACCGGAAGCTCTCGATCATTCTGATCCGATCCCGAACCAATCAGATCGAAGACCTGTTGCCTTTCGCGCCCACAATCTTACAGGCTCTGGAATCGATCGAGCATGGCCAGACTGTTGCGATCCCATTCCGGGACTGAGGTCCGGAGTTGCCGCGCCCGACCCTTGCTACCGCGCCGTCTGCCCCAGATTCAGCACTTCATTCAGGGTTCTCTGGCGGTGTCCCATCGCTTATGGGATGCGGCAGCCGGCGGGGACGATTGCTGAAAGAACCCAATCCTGTTGCGGCGTCCAGATCGGAATAGGCCTTCTACCGTACCGGTTGTCAAGGTCAGGCGAATCCTGTCGCCTGACCCCTGGCACTCAATCTCATTTGAAGCCTCATTGGTCGTGCGCCATCGTCTCAATTTCCACGCAGAGATCGCAGAGCATGGCGCCTTCGCCGCCCGGAAATCAGAATGGCAGCGATTCCGACCCCTATGAGCGCGGCCGAGCCTGGCTCAGGGGTTGGGGCTGCGCCGGTAACGTCAAGTGCACTCGGGTCGTAATTCGTCACGAAAGTGGTGCTGCCATTCGCCGGGTTCAACGACAGCACTGTATTGGCCGACGTGAAACCATAGACAGTGCCGTTCACCTCCAGTGCAGCGTCGAGCCCAAAGGCTGTCGGCCCAATGAGAGTCGCCACTCCGGTCGTGGGATTGATCTGGTAGAGTTCCGGAGCATAAACCACCGCGCTCGTAATGGCATTGAAAGCATCGAAAGTTGCATACAGCTCCCCGCCAGCCGCAAATAGCGCCTCGTCACCGATATCGTCAGGGTCGGTGACGGACGGGCACTGCGGGATGCCAGTGGCGCCTATCAGTGACGCGAATCCGGTCGTCGTATTTATGGTGTAGAGGTTGTTGCTCCCATCGGTTTCATACACCGTTCCATTGAGTTCGCCGGTGGCAAAGGCCGCGGTGGCCAGCGCCGGCCCCAATCCGGTGGCTCCGATCACAGAGATCGCCCCGGTTGCCGGATTGACCGAATCCAAATTCCCTCCGTACGAAACGCCTAGCAACGATCCATTCGGTCCAGGCACCAGTCCGCCTAGTGGATCCGAGGTAGTGGGACCGATTTGCGTGAACGCCCCGGTGGTTGAGTCCATCGTGCCGAATTGGCCCCCATAGGTAACTACATACACAATTTGGCCGGCGCTGGCTGAAGCAGCGAACAGCGTTAGCGAAAGAATCAGTTTCCGTTGAGAATGCATGGTGACGCCCCTCCAAGGCTGAGATCGGGTTTGCCGGTTCCAATCCGGCTCACCATGAATAAGGAATCGCGGGACGGGAGGTTACAGCGTCCGCGGCAAAAGACGTAAAATGGCTGCTGCTGCTCTGGTCCAGATGCCAAACTGCCCTCAGTGCGGAGAGGAATTGGGTTCCGGTGATCCCGCCGGACTGTGCCCGAGTTGTCTGATCCAGGGCGCTTTCGATAGCTCGGTGGGCGCGGACGGCGAATCCAGAACACAGACCATCGATACAGCCGCAGCCGGAGCCGGCGATGACGACTTCGGCCGGTATCACATCCTTCGACCTTTAGGCGAAGGGGGTATGGGCACCGTGTACCTGGCCGAGCAGCGCGAACCCATTCGCCGGTACGTGGCGCTCAAAGTCGTCAAACTCGGAATGGACACCAGTCAGGTGCTCGCTCGCTTCGCCAACGAGCGGCAGGCGCTCGCGGTGATGGACCACCCGAATATCGCACGGATCTTCGACGCCGGCGCCACGCCCAAAGGCCGGCCTTATTTCGTAATGGAGTACATCGAGGGCGCACCCATCACGCAGTTTTGCGATCGCCAGCGGATGACCGTCGGCAAACGATTGGAGCTCTTTCTCGCGGTGTGCGGCGCCGTTCACCACGCGCACCAGAAAGGTGTGATCCACCGCGACCTCAAGCCCTCGAATGTGCTGGTGCTGGAAGGCGAGGGGGCGCCGGTTCCCAAAGTAATCGATTTCGGCATCGCCAAAGCTACCGACCAGTGGGCCGTCGAGAACACTCTGCTCACGCAGTTCGGGCAGATGGTCGGCACGCCGGAATACGCCAGCCCTGAGCAAGCCGAGGTAATGACCGGAGATGTGGATGAGACCTCGGACGTGTATTCGCTCGGGGTGCTCTTGTACGAATTGCTGATCGGCACTGTCCCATTCGATGCAGCCAGAATGCGCCAGGTAGGTTTAAGCGAGATGCTCCGGATTATCCGGGAAGAAGACCCTCCGGCCCTTTCGCGAAGACTGGCCGTGATGGATGCGGCGGCGGCGGACGATATCGCCGCGCATCGGCAGACCGACGCGACTTCCCTGCGCCGCCAGGTGGATGGCGACCTGAACTGGATCACGGCGAAGGCTTTGGAAAAACTTCGGCACCGACGATACCCTTCGGTGGCTGAGCTGGCGGCCGATATCCAGAGATATCTGGAGAACCTGCCGGTGCTGGCATCGCCGCCAGGCCGCCTCTATCGAATGCGCAAGTTTGTTCGCAGGCACAGGCCGGCCGCTCTCGGCACAACCGCCGGTCTCGCCTTCATCGTTTTAGGCGGAGTGACGGTCTGGTCGTTCGTGCGCCGCGACTCTCCGCCGAGACCCAAGCTCACGGACAAGAACACCATCGTTCTGGCGGATTTCGCGAATACCACTGGCGATGCAGCCTTCAACGGGATTCGCCAGGTGATGGCGGCGGAGCTTGGGAACTCCCCCTACCTCAGTTTGCTTTCGGATGCGCGCGTGAGCCAGACGCTCGGCCTGATGGTCCGGCCCGCGGATACCAAGCTCACCCCGGAGGTGGCGGCCGAAATCTGCGAGCGCACCGGAAGTGCAGCAGTGGTGGAAGGCTCGATTACAGGCCTCGGCAACGAGTATGTGTTGAGCTTGCGCGCAAGGAATTGCCGAACAGGAGATGTTCTGGACCAAGAGCAAGCGCCCGCGGCGAGAAAAGAGGAGGTCTTCAGTGCGCTTGGCCAAATGGCAAACCGCTTCCGCACCCGCGCCGCCGAATCGCTGCCGCCCGTTCCAAAGGAGCCCAGTCTGCCGGACGAGGCTACTACGCCCTCCCTGGAGGCCTGGAAGTCCTACAGCGCTGCCATGAAGGCACAACAGCGCAGGGGGGCACAGACAGCGGAAGCCGTTTCACTCCTCAAGCGGGCCATCGAGATCGACCCGAAATTTGCGATGGCTTATGCCCAGTTGGGCCGGGCCTATGCCGCCCTCGGGGAGTCCGAACTGGGAGCGCGGAATATAGCCAAGGCCTACGAGCAGCGGGATCGGGTTAGCGACCTGGAGAACTATTTCATTACTTTCAACTACCACCGGCAGGTGACCAGAAACCTGGAACTGGCGCGACAGACATTAGAATCGTGGGCACAAAAGTACCCCGGGGATCTGTTGCCTCACGGATTCTTGGCGGCCTTCACGACGCAGGGGTCGGGCCATTACGACAAAGCCGCGGAAGAAGGTCAAAAGGCGATCGAGCTCGATGCGGATTACGCCATCGGCTACGGAAATATGGCTCTTGCCTACATCTACCTGAACCGCCTGCCGGAAGCCGAGGCAGTGCTTCGTAAGGCAGCGGAACGGAAAATCGAAGTCGTTCAGTTCTCGCTATGCCGCTACTTCATCGCTTTTCTGAGGAGTGACCAGGCGGCAATGGAAAGGGAAATGACCTACCGTCAGGCAAAATTGGAAGCCCAGGGATCGTTCGAGCACCAGGAAGCTCTGACCTTGGCGTATCGGGGACGCCTGAAAGAAGCGGCTCGCCTATCGGATCGCGCCGTGATCTTATCTCGCCAGGCAGGTTTGCGCGAGCGGGCCGCCCAGTTT
>Ga0181530_10006949_pt1 | contig 10967 bp, 9 predicted proteins | sample PEATcosm2014_Bin_42_FD_119769 | JGI IMG/M metagenome (GOLD analysis project Ga0181530, IMG submission 119769) | Peatland microbial communities from MTU Mesocosm Facility, Houghton, MI, USA - PEATcosm2014_Bin10_60_metaG | ecosystem: Environmental > Terrestrial > Soil > Wetlands > Peat | place... | reverse complement strand
GCTCGCACCTTCCGCCGCGTTCATCGATCACAACGAGCTTTGTGAAGCCCAGCTTGCGCAGCCGCGCGGCGACGATTTCATGCCCTTTGCATTGGGACGCGTCCGCTGATTGGCCCGCAAAGGTGCGCCAGACGTAGTAGGTTGCGTCTGGCCCCTCAGCTGAAAGCGTGGAGGCGGGCTCGCCGGCATGTGTCTTGGTTATCTTCTTGTCGTATTTGCGGCTTATTTCATCGACAAAGTTCTTCCTGGCCTGGGCCTGGGGCGAGAGGGGCGTGTTTGGGTCCGACTTGGCCGCATCCTGCGGCCATGCGATTTCCGACCACAAGAAGATCGCCAGTGCGACCGCAAACCGCATCGCCATGGTACCGCCAATTCGCATTGCAGAACTTTTGGCCATGATGCGCCTCCGGTGCTGGGCTGGCTTGGGCTTGCGCAGACTCCAGCGGGAGAAAAATACCACAGCCCATCGATTCTTGTCAGTGAGTTTTGTCAGGCGCGTCTGCGACTACGCGCAAGCCTGGCCTTAGCTTGAGTGGGCAGTTCTACTGATGGACGGAGCCTTCCAGCCGCTCTTTCACGTTCCACTGTCGTTTATTCCGACTCGATCTCAGCCTCAAAATCCCCACTCTAAATTTCGCAAAGAGCGCGAAATTTAGAATGGGGCTACCCGCCTTTTTACGTCGATCAGCCGCGTGTTAGCGATCTAAGTTGAGAGATATGAAGAATATCCGCGCATCTGGATCGTCATTCCGCGTCGTATTGTAATCAATTTGCAGGCCTCTCGAAGTGTAGTAGGTCCGGTAACGGCTGCCAGTGTCAGATTTGTCTGGCGGACCAAGGACATTTTCGACCTCTTTGCGTGTAAGTTGAAACGACAATCCATACGGCAAATCACCTTGGTATTGTCGGGCACCTTCCGCGCCTTCGGAGTTGAATAACACGCATTTCAAGATATCCTTCTCGCTGAACTGCAGCCAGACCCCCGCCGATTTGAAGGTGTAAGCGTAGCCGCCTAGTACAGCAAAGTTATCAATCTCTGGAGCGCCCAGCTTCGACATCCATGCCGTCAGTTCCGCACTCTTGATGTCCTTCCCTAACATCGCGAAGGCGGCGGTTGCTTCTGCGGCCTTGCGCGCCTCCCCCGCTGCTCGCGCGATATCGCCGTTGGGACCGTAGCGCCAGACCGTGCCCTCGCTGACCAGCCTATGCTGCTTCCAGGTCTTGCCGGTCGGGACTTCCTCTCCTCCAATATATTTCACGCAGGTTGAGATTGTACGACCACCGCTCACGTTTAGTTCTCTGTATTCTCCGCAGTAACCTCCAACACGCTCCATCATAGGTAGGCCGACGGTTACCAACGCGCCATCCCTAGTAAGGTGGACGACGTCACCACCCGCCTCTGCCGCCTTCTGGAGAATGGCCGCTTCCAGCTGTTTCGTGGTATCGGGATTTTCCTTCTTTCCCGGCTTCGAGGTTCTAATCGTCCCGATCTTGACGTAGCCCTTGCTGATCAGGGTGTTTTCCTCCGCGAACGTGGCTTGAGCGGGGGATGAACGCGGATCGAGCCTCTGCTCGATGGTCGGCGTGAATTCCACTGAGATGGAGCTTTGTGCCCAGCCGCTAACGGGCCACAGAAGGATTGCCATTGCCGCCGCGAACTGCACAGCCGTGATAACGCCAACTCGCATTGCAGAACTGTTGGTCACGATCCGCCTCCGGTGCTGGGCTGGCTTGGGCTTGCGCAGACTCCAGCGGGAGAAAAGTAGCACAGCGAGGCGGTTTTTGTCAGTGAGTTTTGTCAGGCGGCATTTGTGGCGGGTGCGCCACTCAAACCTAGACTTGGCTTGAGTGGGGCAGTTCTACTGATGGACGGAGCCTTCCAGCCGCTCTTTCACGTTCCGCTGTCATTTATTCCGATATTCCGACTTGATCTCCGCCGCAAAATCCCCACTCTAAATTTCGCAAAGAGCGCGAGATTTAGAATGGGGCACCCGTCTCACGCGGCTCAGGCCCGGAAGACGGGCTCCAGGGAAGAGATCCTGGTTTTCAGTCCCGCCAGTTCGGCGGCGCTCAACGGCGGCAGCGGGGCGGATGCGAGTTCCAACGCCAGGTCGAAGATTCGCTCGTCACCGGGCGCCACGGCGGCCGTGACTTCATGGTTTAAGGTGAATCGCAGCGCCAAGCGGGCCATCTCGCGATCGTCGATCGGCTGGTACCAGCACTTTGGATATTTCCGGTCGCTCTCTTTTATGTTTGCCGGCCACTTGCCAAAGGCAAGGGCCTTCAAGGCGATGCGGGCCATGCCCTTCGATTTCGCGCGGGCCAGGATTTGCGGGCCGAAGCCGCCGTTCTCCCAGGCGTTGACATTGACCGGGAACATGACGCTGTCCAAATCGAGCGCGTCCATGAGGCGGAGAGCGGCCGGCGCATTGTGGGCGGAGAAACCGAGATGCCGGGCTTTGCCTTCCTTCCGGGCCGCAAAAAAAGTTTCCGCGGCTCCGGCGGGCGCGAGAATCTTATCGACGTCGTCCATGGAACTGACGGCGTGAAACTGGTAGAGATCGACATGGTCGGTGTGGAAACGCTGGAGGGTGCGCTCCAACTCCTCGCGCGCACCTTTCGCGTCGCGGTGCATGGTTTTTTCCGCAAGGAAAACCGTGCTGCGATAGGGCCGCAACGCTTCCCCGAGTTTGAGTTCCGCTTCGCCGTCGAAGTACGACGGGGCGCAATCGAAGTAGTTCACGCCTCGGTCGTAGGCTTCGGCCACGCGGCGCGAGGCCTCCGCCGGCGGAAGACCAACAACAACAATGCCGCCGAAGGCGATGATGGAAAGGTCAATGCCATTCTTGTAAGGGCGGCGAGGCAGAGGCGTCACCCGTCCGTATGCCGCCGTGGCTGTCAAAGCCGCTGCCACGCCAAGAAACTCGCGACGATCCATAAGTCAGTTCCTCTTGCGCATTGTAGCCAGCGGGAATCGGGCAGGCAACAATTTCTGGTCAGGGTAGCGCGGGAGCGGTTACCCAAGGGAGTCCGGGAACATTTGTGCTGTGTTTGGTGTCCTTATAATCAGATTGGCGGGAGTGGGTAGAGGCTCCGCCGATTGAGTTATGGCTTGAGTGGGAGGTGCACTATGCAGCCGACGCGCCGACCGAACCAACTGATCAGCAACATCAACGTCGCGGCTTTTGCTGGCGTCATGATTGTGCTGGTTTACCTCTTCATGCCTGTGCACGTCTCCGAGTATCGAGGGGTTTCTGCCGATTTGCCGAAGGTCGGCCATCCCGTTTCCATGGCGCACGCGAACCGAGAAGACGCGATGGTAATCGGCATAACACGAGACAACCGATTATTCTTCCGAGCCGATCGAGTAAGCCCCGATGACTTGGCCGCCAGAATCCGGGACGCCGTCAAACAAGGCGCGGAGAAAGAGGTTTACATCAAGGCCGACGCCAGGGCGAAGTACGGATGGGTTGCCGAAGTTCTCGAAAATGTGCGATCCGCGGGAATTGAGAAGATTGGCATCCTGGTCGATCAGCGCCGAGCGCCGACGTCAAATCCGTAGTGCGTTTCCCACTCATTCCCACGGAACGCAAATTAGTAAAATATCCGGCAAAATGCAGGGATCCTTCGCTTCGCTCAGGATGACAAGCTATGAAAGATGTCGACTGGGCCCCGCTCATTGCGCTTCATACGTTTGGCGCATATCGCCCACTCATTCGCATCGAACGTGAATGAGTGGCGGAGCCGGTCCCATGCTATAATCTCAGTTCGCCTGAACGAGTTTACGTCGAGGCTGATCTGTGAATTCCTCCGCGGGCGGACCTATAATTCCGAGAACCAGCGCCAATCAAGATTTTTAGAGACGAGGTATAGCTATGTCCGGCCATTCAAAGTGGGCAACCATCAAGCACAAGAAGGGCGCGCTCGACGCGAAGCGCGGCAAGATCTTCACGCGGCTGATCAAGGAAATTGCGATGGCGGCGAAGTCGGGGGGCGATCCCGACATGAACCCGCGGCTGCGCCAGGCGATCCTGGCGGCGAAGGCGGAGAACATGCCGGCCGACAACATCAAGCGCGCCATCCAGCGCGGGACCGGCGAACTGCCGGGACTGACCTACGAAGAATTTGTGCTGGAGGGCTACGGGCCCGGCGGCGTGGCTTTGCTGGCCGAGATTTCCACCGACAACCGCAATCGCACGGTCAGCGAGATCCGGCATGTGTTTGGCAAGAACAATGGCAACATGGCCGCCGCGGGCGCGGTGGCGTATATGTTCCACAAGAAGGGCGACATCATCATTCCCAAGTCGGCGGCCAAGGAAGACGATCTGATGAACATCATCCTGGAAGCGGGCGGCGAGGATTTGAAGGACGATGGCGAGAACTGGGAAATCCTGACCGAGCCTCACGCCTATGAAGGCGTGTTGGAGGCGGTGAAGAAGGCCGGCATTACTCCTCTATCGTCGAGCGTGAGTATGGTTCCAGACACCTTCATCAAGCTGGAAGGGCAGCAGGCGGCGCAGATGATCCGGCTGATGGAAGCGCTCGAAGATAATGAGGATGTGCAGAACGTGCATGCCAACTTCGACATCGACCAGAAAGTTCTGGAAGAGATTGCGGGGTAAGGCGGGGATCGGGCCATCGGTTGATCTGAGGCTCGCATTTGAGTTGCACTGTGCTCTGCTTTTGAATTTCGATCACCCGATGACCAGATGGCCCGATCACCCGATGCCTCGACCCATCCCAACCGCTGACCGTTGCGCCGGAGTTTTCAACACTGTGGTGGAAATGTTTGTGGAAAAGCGGGTCTTGATTCTTGTAACTTTCTGTTAATAAATCTTTTTCAACAATGTGCACCGCATCGGGTGCTGATCGCATCGGGCCGATTTGATTTCCGTGAAGACACGTCTCGACAAGTTGGTGGTGGATCGAGGTCTGGCGCCGTCGCGCGAACGTGCGCGGGCGCTCATCCTGGCGGGGAAAGTGCTGGTCAACGACCAGAAGATTGAGAAGGCGGGCTCGTTGGTTGGCTCGGGCGCGAGATTGCGACTGCTGGGCGCGGACCTCCGCTACGTCAGCCGGGGCGGGCTCAAGCTGGAAAAGGCGCTGGAGCACTGGGGCATCGATCTGCGAGGCAAAGTCTGCCTCGACGTGGGCGCTTCGACCGGGGGCTTCAGCGACTGCATGTTGCAGCACGGCGCGACGCGGGTGATTGCCGTGGACACCGGTTATGGCCAGATGGATTTCGGCTTGCGCAAGGACGCGCGCATGCGGCTGCTGGAGAAAACCAACGCTCGCTACCTGGAACACGGCGACATCGGGGAACGTGTTGACTTCATCGCCATGGATGTGTCGTTCATCTCGGCCACGCTGGTGCTGCCGGCGGTGATACGGGCGACGGCAGGCGAGAGCGAGCGCCAGATTGTGGTGCTGGTAAAACCGCAGTTCGAGGCTGGCCGGGAACTGGTGGGTAAAGGCGGAATCGTGCGCGACGAAGCGGCGCAACTAGCGGCTGTGGCCAAGGTAGAGGCGGCGCTCCGGGACTTCGGATGCGAGGCGATTGAATGGATCGAGTCTCCCATTCTCGGCGGCGAGGGCAATCGCGAATTTCTGGTTCATGCGGAGATTTTGCCGCCTGGCGGCAGTTGATTCGGTACAATCGGAAGTCCGGCGTGCCGCAGAGAGAAAAATCTTTACCACAGAGGTACGCAGGGGAAACCTAAATCCGAAATTTGTAAAAGTGAAACCTGGGATTATGCCTGACTCTTCGCCAAATCCGACCCGCCAGAAAACCGTCGCCATCGTTTCCAAGCCAGACCGTCCTGAACTGCGCGAAGCGCTGCCGGCGCTTGAAAAGTGGCTGCGGCAGCGAAATTACGCGGTGGTGGTGGATGAGGAAAGTGGCGCTTACTATTCGGCGTCAACCGTGGTGGCGCGGAGCGAGTTGGCGGCGCGTGCTCCGGACCTGGCGCTGGTGCTCGGCGGCGACGGCACGCTATTGTCGGCGGCCCGCGCGGTGGCGAAAGTCGGCACTCCCATTCTCGGGGTCAACCTGGGCACGCTGGGATTCCTGACTGAACTTCCACTCGCCGGTCTGTATCCCGCGCTGGAGGCGATCGAGCAAGGGCGGTACATTATCGAAAGCCGCTCCATGCTGAGCTGTTCTTTGATGCGGGGCGGCGAAGTTGTCGCCACGCACTCGGCGTTGAACGAACTGGTGGTGAGCAAGAGCGCCATCGCGCGCTTGAATCACTTCGAGCTATTCGTCGACTCGGAGTTCGTTTCCAGCTACAGGGCCGATGGCCTGATCGTCGCGACGCCCACCGGTTCGACCGCATATTCGCTGGGAGCGGGCGGGCCGATCCTCAAACCCGATGTGGATGCGTTCGTCATCACGCCGGTTTCGCCGCACGGATTGACGCACCGCGCGGTGGTGGTGCGCGATTCGGTGGCGATCGAGATCCAAGTCAAGACCGGCCAGGACGAAGCCTACCTGAGTCTTGATGGCCAAGTCGGCATGCCGATGCACGACGGCGATCTCGTGCGTTGCGTTAAGGCGGAACATCCGGCGCGGCTGCTGCGTTTTCAGAAAACGTTTTTCGAAGTGCTCGCCACCAAGCTCAAGTGGGGAGAACGGTAACTACATAGATAAAACACGACTTACTGAGGGATTGTACTGGCCAAACAAGGAAGTAAGCTTCAATGATTTGAAGAGCCGCACTTCCAAAGATAGAAACACTTCGCTGAGCGTGTCTTTCTTGTCGTCGTGAATCCTGGGTCGCAGAGGCATATCTTCGCAGACACAATCGTGATGTGCGCTTGCCACTGCGTTACCTCGGGCACGCGGCTTAGTGCATCACAACAATTGCCGTCATCCTTACTTTCAAACGTATACGTCAGCAAATAAGGAGTCACAGTCTCGCTGCATCTCCGGCACTCAAACTGGGACTTTTGAGCGCTCTCTAACGCAGCCTGCTTCAGCATCGGATGCCCGCTGATTATCTCCACCGACGCAACACTTCCGTCCTTCGTTATCCCAAGTTCAACTTTCACCTCCCCTACGATGTTCGCCATGCGCGCCAAAGGAGGGAAAATCACTGGAGACAGTTTTACTAACACTACTCCTGTTTGCGGTGTCTCCGACGGGATTGACTCTTGGGCCAAAAGACTTCCAACGAACGCCAAATGCAGCACGCCAACGGTAGTAAATGTGAGTGCCAGTCTTAGGCGAGCTCGTCTCATGCCCAATAGTGTACAACGTGTTTTGCAGCAGTGAGTCTCTTACGGCATTCGTGAAGTTGAGAATCTTTTCGCGAATTCTGCCGGCAAAGTTGGCGTGGCGCCCGGTTGGGAGCAGACGTAGCCTGCCACTTCGTTGGCGATGGTGTTGATTTCGTCCAAGTCCATTTTTCGCAGCAGCCCCAGAACAAGCGCGGCCGTGAAGGAATCACCGGCGCCCACGGTGTCGGCGACTTTCACCGGACGCGATTGGCAATCGGACCACCGGCCTTCGTCCTTCCGATGAAGCAGGCTGCCATTCGCCCCGCGGGTCAATGCAATCAAATCCAAGTTGAATTCCTGCGCGAGTCGGCCGATTTGATGTTCGGTCGATCCAGTTAGACTGAACATTTCGGCGAGAATCGGCAGTTCGTCATCGTTCAACTTCAACACGTTCGCCAGCCGGAGCGATTGGTCAATCACTCCGCGCGAATAAAACTGCTGGCGTAGATTAATGTCAAAAACTCGCAACGCATTTTTTGGCGCGGCGGCGACCAGTTGCTGAATCGCAGTGCACGCCGGTTCGCTGCGCTGGGCCAGAGTGCCGAAACAAATTGCATCCGCTTCGCGCGCGGCTCGGAGCGCCTCCGGTCTTGCGGCGATGAGATCCCACGCAACATTTTCTTGAATTGTAAAATGGGGCAGCCCGTCGGCGGAGAGCACGACCTTCGCGATCCCCGTAGGCGCGGTCTCATCCACTTGCACGGTGGCATGCGGTAGGCCCATGGCATGAAAGCGCCGAATAGCTTCGCGCCCGTACTCGTCATTGCCTACGCGCGTGATGACACGGGTGCGCGCACCGAGCGCGCGCGCATGATAGGCGAAGTTGGCTGGGGCTCCGCCTAACTTTGCGCCGGTGAGAAGCACATCCCACAGCGTTTCTCCCAAGCCGACGACATTGAAGTCCATGGCGGCCCTACGCAATGCCCAATTGCTTCTGAATCTGCTCCAGCGGAACGCCCTTGGTTTCCGGGACCATCGTCTTTACCCAAATGAGTTGGAGCACCATCATGCCGGCGAAGAACGAGAAGACGTATCCGGGTGGAAAGGCGGAGACCATCTTGGGGAAAAAACTCGTGAGCAAGGCGGCGAAGACCCAGTGCGTGAAACTGCCGAGGGCTTGCCCTTCGGCGCGCTGACGGTTGGGGAATATCTCGGAGATGAAAACCCAGATGACCGCTCCCTGACCGACGGCATGGGCGGCGATGAAGGCGAAGATGCAAACCGGCACAATCGCGTAATGCTCGGTGAAAAATGCCCATGCAACCAGACCGAGCGAAGCGATGTAGCCGAACGAGCCGATAAAGAGAAGGGTGCGGCGGCCCAGGCGGTCAATGAGCCAGAGGCCGACGAAAGTGAAAATCAGATTGGTGACACCGATGCCGACGGATTGAAGCAGCGCGGCTTTCGCTCCCAGGCCGGTCAGTTCAAAAATGCGCGGAGCAAAATAGAGCACAGCATTGATGCCGGACATCTGGTTGAAGAAGGCGATGAGAATGGCCAGCAGGATTGGTTTGCGAAGACGCAGGGTCCAGAAGTGCGCCGACGATGCTCTGTCCGAGGATGCGGCGGCTATTTCATTCGCTTCCGCTTCGATCTCGGCCTGCGAGGCTTCCGGTTCGATGCGCTGGAGAACTTTCAGACCAGCTTCGCGGTCGCCCTTCCTGCCCAGAAGCCAGCGCGGACTTTCGGGAAGGCCAAAGCAGAGTAACGCGTAGAGAAGCGAGGGGAAGGCGGCCACGCCCAGCATCCAACGCCAGGCATTGGCGCCGATGCCGGCCAGCAGCGCGTTCGATACGAAAGCGATCAGAATGCCGAAAACGATGTTGAACTGAAACATGCCGGCAAGGCGTCCGCGATGCTTGGGCGGCGCAATTTCCGAGATGTAGAGCGGAGCCGCGACGGTGGAGATGCCAATGCCCAGACCGCCGATGAACCGCGCCGCGATGAACAAGGAAACATTGGTGGCCAAACCCGACCCTACCGCGCCGACAAAGTAAAAGACGCCGATCCAGAGCAGCGTGGCTTTGCGTCCGAAGCGGTCGGCGGGCCAGCCGCCGATGAGCGCACCGACGACGGTGCCGTAAAGGGCAGAAGCCATGGCGATGCCATGCAGCCCGGGACTGAGGCCCCAAAGCGATTGAATGGTTTTTTCTGCGCCGGAGATGACGACGGTGTCAAAACCGAAGAGAAATCCGGCGAGGGCGGAGGTGAGCGACCAGAAGAAGACGCGAGCATTCATAAGTGGATCGTTCAATGACCGACCGCAATCATAACAGCCTGTAATGAAAGTGGGGTCTCGTCCTTCCACTTTCAATTCATGAGAATTTGTCATCCCGGGATGACGATTCTTCAAAGCGGAATTAGTGTTGCGATCCACCTCCGGCGGGATTCGAAATCTGGCGCAGGGCTGGATAGATTCTGCGATACGACTGGTAGGCTTCTTCTAGGACGGCCACGTTTTTCGGATTCGGTTGGATCTCCTGCGCGGTGCGAACCACAGCATCGCAGGCTTCATCGACGGAGCGCCAGTTCCCCGCTCCCACTCCGGCCAGGATCGCGGCGCCGTAGGCCGCGCCTTCCTCGGCCTCGACAATTTCAACAGCGTGTCCATAGACATCAGCCTGGATCTGACGCCAGAGACTGGAGCGCGCTCCGCCACCGCCCAGGCGAATGCGTTCGACAGGAACTTTCATTTCGCGAAAAATCGTAAAGCTGTCTTTCAGGCTGAAGGCCACGCCTTCGAGAATGGCGCGAATCACGTGGGCGCGAGTGTGGGATGCGGAAAGACCGACGAGCGCGCCGCGAGCGTGCGGGTCGCAATGGGGAGTGCGTTCACCCATCAGATACGGAGCCCAGAGGACACCGTCGGAGCCGGGCGGCGCGGTGGCCGCTTCTTCCGACAAACGCTCGTAGGGATCGCGTCCGTCGTCCTTACCCGCGCCGAAGCGATCGCGAAACCAACGCAGCGACAATCCGGCGGCTTGTGTCACTCCCATAACATGCCAGCGGCCGGGGACGGCGTGACAGAAAGTGTGAATTCGTCCGCCGGGATCGAGCGCTGGGCTGGCGGTTGCGGCGAACACGACGCCGGATGTACCGATGGTGGCGCTCACCGTACCGGGACGCACTATCCCCATTCCGACCGCGCCCGCAGCCTGATCGCCAGCGCCCGCTACGACCGGCGTTCCAGGTTTCAGGCCGGTGGCTTCCGCTCCACCAGCTGAAACCTGGCCGCAGACGGCGGGAGACTCGCGCAGTTCAGGCAGCAGTTTCCGGTCAATTCCAGTTTCGTTGAGGACTTCGAACGACCAGGCGCGTTTTGCAACATCGAGGAGAAGCGTTCCCGAAGCGTCGGCCATGTCAATGACCCGCTCGCCGGTCAAGCGAAAGCGCACGTAATCTTTCGGCAACATGACGTGGGCGACGCGCTGCCAGTTTTGCGGTTCGTTGTCTCGCACCCAGAGCAGCTTGGTGAGAGTGAAATTCGTAAGCGGAGGATTGCAGGTAAGCTGAATCAGGCGGTCCGCGCCGAAGCGCTTCAACAATTCTTCGACTTGCGGCTGGGTACGCTGATCGCACCAGATGAGAGCGGGGCGAACGACTTCATCGTGGTCGTCGAGCATGACGGCCCCATGCATTTGTCCAGAGAAGCCGACACAACCGATCTGATCCGCACCGCCTCCCAAACT
>Ga0181530_10006946_pt1 | contig 10969 bp, 10 predicted proteins | sample PEATcosm2014_Bin_42_FD_119769 | JGI IMG/M metagenome (GOLD analysis project Ga0181530, IMG submission 119769) | Peatland microbial communities from MTU Mesocosm Facility, Houghton, MI, USA - PEATcosm2014_Bin10_60_metaG | ecosystem: Environmental > Terrestrial > Soil > Wetlands > Peat | place... | reverse complement strand
CCGGCGCGCATCCTTCTTATGCTGGGGGTCACGATAGCACTCTATTCTGTGTGGCCTCATCCAACGGGTAATGTTTCCCCTGGTCTGTTTGTCCTCTGGGTCATGTCAGAGGCCGCTCTTGGAATTGGCATCGGACTGGCAGTGGCTTTTGCCATCGAATCGTTTCTGGTAGGTGCGCAAATCGTGGGATTGCAGGCCGGATACTCATTCGCTTCGATGGTCGATCCGTTCACGCAGGCGGATTCCACCGTACTTGTGGCGCTGGCTCAGACTGCCGCCGGTCTTCTGTTCTTCGCGATGGGCCTCGACCGCGAGGTGCTCCGGATATTCGCCCGGAGCCTCGTGGTTTTTCCGCCCGGTACGTTTGTCATGTCGCGAGGCGCGACGCAGCTGATTCTTCTCGCGGGATCGACGATGTTTTCGACGGGACTTCGCCTCGCGCTGCCTGTGATGGCGGTAATGTTGATGGTTGAGATCTCGCTCGCATTGCTCGGCCGCGTCAATGCGCAACTGCATCTGATGGCGATCGCGTTTCCCATCAAGATGATGCTTGGACTGGGTCTGCTGGCCTGGCTGGCGGTGCTATTGCCAGCGCTGTTGCGCGGCGCGAGCGGCGCCAGTTTTGCGGCTGCCCGGGCCTTTGCGGTCCGCTGAGCGCAATGGCCGACAGACACCAGCAAACTGAGAAGCCCACTCCCCGCCGCCTGCATAAGGCCCGCGAAGAAGGGAATTTCCCCACTGCCCGGGTGTTCGTCAGCGCATTGCAGTTTGTTGCTTTCGTGGGCCTTTTGCATGCCTGGGGAGGGGACTGGATACACATGCTGCGGAGCAGTTTTATCGCAGTTATGCAGCAGGCGCTGAACCCCCGCCTCAGCGCGATGGACCTGGTCTATGTCGGCTTTGCCTTGTTGAAGCAACTACTGATACCTGTGGGCCTTATGGGCGGATTATTGATTCTTGTCGCGATTGCGATTCAGCTCGTCGTGACAGGCTTCGGCATCAGTCTGAAGAAGTTGACACCGGATATACAGAGGCTCAATCCTCTCGCCCGAATGCGCCAGTTACCCCGTCAAAACCTTGCCGCCCTTGCACAGGCGCTGATCATGCTTCCTGTTTTTGGATTGGCCGTTTATTACATGGTTGCGGATAACCTGGAAGCCTACCTTACTCTTCCGTTGAAAAACCTCGCAACAGGCACGACTCAAGTGTTGACGTCTATCGAGGCGCTGCTCTGGAAAGCATCATTTCTTTTCGTAATCTTCGGCATCGTCGACCTGCTGCGGCAGAAATCGCGTTACCAGCGGGAGCTGCGGATGAGTAAGCAGGAAATCCGCGACGAAATGAAGGAAGTGGAAGGCAGTCCGTTGATGAAAGCCCGCATTCGCCGTCTGCGCCGTGATTTCGCGCGCCGCCGCATGATGCATGAGGTGCCCACGGCAACGGCGGTGATTGTTAATCCGACACACTATGCGGTCGCTCTTAAGTACAGTATGGAGACGCGCGGCGCGCCAAAGGTCGTGGCCAAAGGGAAAAACTATCTGGCGCTGCGGATTCGGCAAAAGGCCCTCGAAAATCAAGTGCCGCTGATCGAGAACCCTCCTCTGGCTCAGGGCCTGTATAAATCGGTTGACGTCGGACAGGAGATTCCGGCGCATTTTTACAAGGCTGTTGCCGAAGTTCTGGCTTATATCTTCCGAATCATGAATGGCAGGCGAACTGCATAGTAGCCCCGAATACGAGGATCAATAAGGAGTGGCTCAAACAAAAGCGATGACGGCACCCGCCTCCTGGAAGGGAGTCTCGCCGACGACTCTTACCCACTGGAAAGAGCTGGGCGTTCCACTGGCGGTTTTGGGCATCGTGATCGCCCTGATCACGCCGCTGCCCGGATTTATTCTGGACATCCTGATCGTCACCGACATCATGACATCCGTGATCGTCATGATGGTCGCAATGTACATTCGCAAACCGGTGGATTTCAGCGTCTTTCCCACGACGCTGCTTCTCCTCACTCTGTTTCGTCTCTCGCTTAACATCTCCGCCACGCGACTCGTTCTGATGAACGGGAATATCGGGACCTCAGCGGCCGGAAACGTCATTCAGGCCTTTGGAAACTTTGTAGTCGGAGGCAACTACATCATCGGCGCGGTGATTTTTCTGGTGATGATTGCGATTCAGTATGTTGTCATCAACCACGGCGCAGTCCGTATTTCCGAAGTGACGGCCAGGTTTACTTTGGACGCTTTGCCGGGCAAACAGATGTCCATCGATTCGGACCTGAGTTCAGGCCTGATAGATGAGACTGAGGCGAGGCTAAGACGCAAGAACCTTGCGAAAGAAGCGGAATTCTACGGCGCCATGGATGGTGCATCGCGGTTTACTCAGCGCGATGCTGTTGCCAGCATTCTGATCACCGGCATCAACATCGTTGCTGGCTTTCTGATTGGTGTTCTGCAGCATGGAATGGATCTGGCCCGTGCGCTGCAAACCTACACTGTTCTCACGATCGGAGACGGTCTTGTAACGGTTATTCCGGCGCTGATGATTTCCATCTCGGGCGGTTTGATCGTGACCCGGGCGAGCTCGGAAGAGAGACTGGGATCCGATTTTGAGAAGCAGCTCTTTGGCAATCCACAGCCTCTTCTGCTCGCCAGCGGAGTTCTGGTGGTGCTTTCTCTTTTCCCGGGCTTGCCGACCATTCCTTTCCTCGCGATGGGTTCGGGCCTGGGCGCGGCCGCATGGAACATGAAAAAGAAGCAGGCCGCAGCTGAGAAGGTCGAAGCCGTTTCGAAACCCGCCGCGGCCAAAGAAAACATAGAGACCCTGCTGAAGGTCGAACCGCTTACGGTCGAAATGGGTCTTGGTCTGGTGAAGTTTGTTGGCGGCGGCCAGGAATCCCCGTTCCTGAAACGCATCGCAGGTATTCGCCGACAACTGGCCGGCGACATGGGGTTCCTGCTTGGCCCGGTGCGCGTCGTCGACAACGTCGCCCTCAGAGCGCACGAGTACGTCATTCTGCTCAAAGGCGCCGAAATTGGCCGCTACGAGCTGCCGCCCGGCTGTGAGCTGGCGATTCCCGTGGGTAAAGTCGAGCCGCCTGCCGGAGGCAAAGCCACCAAAGAACCCGCCTTCGGCATGACTGGCTGGTGGGTTCCCGCCGAGCAGGCCGACGCAGCGCGCCGCAAAGGATTCACCGTTGTCGACGCGGTGAGCGTTATGGGCACGCATCTGTCTGAGATGGTCCGCCGCTACGCGCACGAATTGTTTTCGCGCCAGGACGCCAAGAAATTTCTGGATCGGGTGGCAGTCGAACACCCGAAGGTGGTCGAAGACCTCGTTCCAAAACTGCTGCCACTGGCGGGAGTGCAGCGCGTGCTGCAGAATCTGCTTCGCGAGCGAGTATCGATCCGGGATTCCGTGACGATCCTCGAGGCACTGGGCGAAGCGGCGGCTACTATCCGCAACCCCATACTCGTTACCGAATACGTCCGCCAGACGCTGCGCCGCATCGTTGTCAAGCCGTATCTCAACGCCAACGGCGAACTGCCAGCCTACCTGCTGGATCCGTCGCTCGAGCAAGTGGTGGAATCCGCCATCGAGCACGGTGAACAAAGCAGCCACCTGACTCTGGCGCCTCAGGTCATTCGGGACATTGTGCAGCGGATCAGTCAGAAGGCAGGGAATCCGGAAACACCGGTGGTCGCCGTCGCCAGCTCCGCCTCCCGGTATTTTCTGCGGCAAATTGCTGAACCGTCGATTCGTAACTTGTTTTTCATCTCGAATAACGAGATACCTCCGGAAGTCAGGATCGTTTCTCTTGGAGTCATTCAATAGCCATGTCCACAACGCCGAACGCGCAGCTTCATGTGAAGTCTTATTTCACCCGGTCAATTCAGGAGGCCATCGAGCACGCGGGCCGCGAAATGGGTCCTGAGGCATTGCTTCTGAATTCCCGTCCGGCACCCCCGGAGGCCCGCCATCTCGGAGAGTTCGAAGTTGTCTTTGGCAGTTATCCACAAAGCCGCCCTGCTGAAATTCCCGCTGCCGCGCCAACTGGCGAGATAGCCAGTCTTCGGCAGCAGATGGACGAAATTCGCAACCTGTTGCGCACGGGTATGACGCCCGTGGCAGCGAATTCACGGCAACCTCTCATCGAACGGGTGCTTCTTGATGCCGGGCTGGAACCTGCTCTCGCCGCTGAAATCGAAGGCGCCGTCGAGCTTCGGATGAGCCGCCGCTCGGTCATGGAAATCTCACGTCCCCGCAAACAGATGGAGTGGGATCCGGATGTGGTTGTTCAGGAGACCGAACAGGAGATCGGTAACCGTGTGCAGACGCAATCCGAACTGGGGCGGGTCACGGTTCTGGTAGGGCCTCCGGGAACGGGTAAAACCACTACGCTCGTCAAGCTCGCTGTCTCGCGCGGAATCGCCGGCGGACGCGCTGTACGCCTCATTTCCGCCGACACGCAACGGATCGGCGCCGCCGAGCAACTGCGGACATACGCTGCCATTCTCGGCGTGCCTTTTCAGTCCGTCGAGTCTGTGACGGCTTTGGCGCAGTCCATTGACAGCGCTCCCGCTAATTCGATGTTACTGGTCGATACCCCGGGACTTAGTCCGGCGTTGCTCAACGACCTCGGCGGCGGCCTCTCCGCTCTCCTCGGCAGCCGTCAGGATATTGACACCCATCTGGTTTTGACGGCCACTTCACGCCAGAGCGACCTTGAAGGCGCCCTTGGGCGCTTCCAAATGTTCCGCCCCTCTCGCCTGATATTCACGAAAATGGACGAAACTGATTCGTTCGGAGCCTTGTTCAGCATCGCGGCACGCCGCGAAAAGGCCATTTCGTTCTTTTGCGGCGGCCAACTGATTCCCGAGGATATACAACCTGCGTCCAAGTCCCTCATCGTCGAAGCTTTGGTACGTCGCTTGCCAGAAGTACTGAAAGCGGCGGCTTAAGAGACTCGATGGGAACGGCGGGTTACGGACACCAGTCCACGGTTGATGACGATGCCATACTACGGCGCGAGACGCTCGTGCTGGAGCATCTGCCTCAGGTGCGCCTTATTGCCAGCCGGATTCACGATCGCCTTCCGGACTATATCTGTCTCGACGACCTGATTTCCACCGGTGTCATCGGGTTACTGGCGGCGATCGATAACTTCGATCCGTCTCTCAATGTGCAGCTCAAGACTTACGCGGAACACCGCATCCACGGCGCGATTATGGACAGTCTCCGCGACATGGACTGGGCGCCCCGCGAAACCCGCAAGCGATCGAAGCTGATAGAAGCGGCTATTCACAGACTCAAGCAGCGTTTTGGACGCGAACCCTCGGAGGAAGAGATTGCCGAGGAACTCAAGATCTCCATGGCCGATTACCATAAGTGGCTGGCTGAGGTTCAGTCGATCGAAATTCAAAGGCTGGAATACTCGCCGGGCGACGGTCAGAGCGTCGATCTGCTCAACCTGATTTCCGACGATGAGGAGTCGTGGCCATCGCACATCGTTGAGCGCTCCGAACTTGAGCGTATCCTTGCCCTTGCTATCGACCGCATGCCGAAAAACGAGCGGACTGTATTGAGTCTCTATTACTACGAAGAGCTGAACCTGCGGGAAATCGCCGAGATTATGGGCATGCACCTGTCCCGCATCGGCCAGTTAAGAGTTCAGGCAATCCTGCGTCTCCGAAGTCATCTGGAGCGGGTCTGGATGTCGAAGCCCGGGAGAAAAACATGAACGAATGGGTGTCTCGTCTCGCGGCGCTTCTGTGCGATTTGACGGGCGAAGAGGTGTCCATCGAGAAAGCGGGCCTGAGCCGCGAGGCGGAGCTTGCGCCTGGCGCTCTCTGGTGGAAGGGTTCCTCCGCTGCGGTCTGGATAGGTATGGAGGACGCTGCCGCCGCCACCCTGCTCGACAAGCTCCTCAAGGCCGGCGTTCCGTCAGGCGAACGGAAGATGGAATTCGGCAAGCTGCTGGAGCGGCTGGATAACAAAGGAGAGATCGTCGACCAGGGACCGCCGGCTCCGGCCGTCGCAGCCTTCGAAATCCATTTCTCAGGCATGGACCCCCTGCGTCTGCACATTGCCGTGACTGATGCCGATGTTACTTCGAATCTGGAAGTCCTGAAAGATATCGAACTCCCTGTGACACTTCGCTTTGGGACGACACGCATGACTCTCCAGGATCTGACGGGCCTGAGTACCGGTTCTGTGATTGAGTTCGACGGCGGACTCAACGACCCGGTTGAAGTGCTGGTAAACGGACGAGTAATCGCGCGGGGAGACGCCGTAATAGTGCAGGACAGCTACGCGGTGCGCATTTCGGAGATCGCAAGCCCTCCTGACCGAATTACCTTTTCGGGAGAAACGTCAGGGAGTGCGAGTTTATGAAGTTAGACTGGATACTAAGTCCATTAACCCAATATGGGATCGTTGGAACCGGTCTCATCGGATGTTTGTGGCTTTGGATCACGGCGAAGCTGGAGATCCGCAGGGTCCAAAGCTCACTGGCTGACACCCGGCAAGCGGCTGACTCCGGTATCCGGAAGCTGTCAGATAGTCTCGAAGAAGTACGTAATGTTTTGACGGTCGACCCCGAGCCAGCGACCTCGCCGAACGCACTGAGTTTGAACCTGACAAAACGGGCTCAGGCGTTGCGAATGCATCGTCGAGGAGAGACGATGACCAGCATTGCAGCTGCGCTGCAGACTCCATATAACGAAATTGAGCTGCTTCTGAAGCTCGACAGCATTCTTGATTTTCGCCCGCAATAGCAGGTCAACGCGCCAATCCGCTTCCGGACGGTTGCGACTCGGCAACTTCAGCTCGCTTTCGTAAGAAGCAGGCCGGCGTTCTCCAGATTCCGTATTTTCATGATCAGCGTCGTGCGTTTGATGCCGAGACGCTCGGCTGCCATGGTCTTATTGCCGCCCGTTTGCTGCAGCGCCTGATCCAGCATTGCCAGTTCGAACTGCGTTACGGCGGCGTCGAAGTTCATGGTGCCCGCCGCCGGCAGCTGCATCTGAGGAAGGACGCTCTGACCCCGGCTTACCGGCGCTGAGGCGCCCAAGCCGAAATCTTTCGGATGGAGTAAATCACGGTCCCCGCTGACTGCCATGGCCATTTCGACTGTATTTTCCAGCTGTCTTACATTGCCAGGCCACGGTTGGTTGCACAGGCGGTCCAGAGCTTCGGGCGTGAGACGCTTTAACTCAATATCTTCCGTCTGGCATACCTTCTTGATGAAATGACTCACCAGCATGGGAATATCGTTTGTACGTTTTCGAAGGGGAGGCATTTCCAAAGGAACGACGTTTAGTCGGTAGTAGAGATCCTCTCTGAATTTGCCCTGCCGCACGCGCTCTGTCAGGTCTACGTTGGTGGCGGCAATCACGCGAACATCCACCTTGAACGTCTCCGAACTGCCCAGCCGCTGAATCTCCCTGTCCTGCAAAACGCGCAGTAGTTTTGCCTGTAGCTCGGGAGGCATGTCTCCGATTTCGTCGAGGAACAGAGTGCTCTTATGCGCCTGCTCAAACCTGCCAATCCGATTGGTGATGGCGCCGGTGAAAGCGCCTTTGGTATGGCCGAACAATTCTGCTTCGAGCAGGTTCTCCGGCAACGCACTGCAGTTAATAGCAACCATGCGAGCATGCGCGCGCGGACTCGCCATATGCAGCGCCTGGGCGGCCATTTCCTTGCCCGTTCCCGTTTCTCCGCTGATCAACACTGTGCAGCGTCTCGGCCCCACCAGGCGGATCGTCTCCGCAACCGCTTCCATGGCGAGGCTCTCTCCGATCAGGATCTCGCGCCATGCTTCACCCGAACCGGCCCTGCGCTGTCTGGCCTTATCGCGCATGCGTTTCTCTTCGATCGCGTGATCGACGGCCTCGCGCACCCGCGCCAGACCGTCATGGGAATCGAAGCAATGCGCAGCGCCGGCGCGAATCAACCGCACGGCTTCTGAGGCAGTAATGCTCTTGTTCCGCACGATTACCGGTATGCCTGAATCGAGCAGATGCACCATTTCCAAAATGTCCATCGGTGTTGTGTCGGCGACCGGTCCCATCGCCAGCACACAGTCGATGCGCCGCGTTTCGAGGGCGTTTTGTAACTGGGCCAGTGTTTCTGCCTCAACGATGCCGTAATCGGAAACAAGCTCCAGCCATGGCACTTCAGTTGCAGTGTCATTGTCGATTCCGGAAACGAGCAGCGTGTGCTTTGGCATAGTCGTCATTTTGCAGAAAACACTATCGATAGTCCATAAACGATTTGGATATAGTCGCCATAGTGGCAAAGGTAAACAAAGTCCTATAGACGTTTGTGAGGATTGCCGACAGTTGTACTTCATGGGAGTCTATTCCTGAGGTCGCGTATACCGGGAGTTATACAAAGAGCCATGAGTATTCGAATTCAAAACGATCAGACAGCGGGCGCGGCGTCCACTCCGGCTCAACGAACTGAGCAGTCGGCTCGATTCGCTTCGGGTGGCACGAATACCGGGAGTAAAATTTCCGGCGACGGCGAGGATCAGGTGGATGTCTCCTCTGTAACCTCGTCAATTGGCGCCGCCGTGTCGGCGCACAGCGCGGCACGATCGAACCGGGTTCAGCAGCTCGGCGCCCTGTATGCCAGCGGGCAATACAGTGCAGATTCGTTGAAAACAAGTCAGGCCCTTGTTTCGGGCGCTCTCGTCGCCACGGGCGGAAGCCACCTGTGACCCGCGCGGAAATCGTTCTTTATCGCATCGCCGAGGCTCGGGTCCGTATAGACCGCGCAGTCCGGCGCTGGTCCCCTACCGACCTTGCCCGAATCTCGGAATGCCGCGAAACGCTTCTCGAATCCCTGCGGGAGCTGCAGGAACTGGAGCCGGTTCTTCAACAGACTGTGGATTCCACGTTCGGCGCGGGCGTTTTCGCTTCTACTTCCGCAGCGGCAGGGATCTCAGCCGCGAAGATCCGTTCCGGCCTCCTGGCTCTGAAAAGCGAAACGGCGCACCTCGAACGCCTGGTAGATTCAGCCTCCGCGTTCCTGAGAGGGGTTCTCCTGTTGAGAGGTTCTGCGACACCCTTTTATACAGCCGGTGGCCATATTCAGCCTGACGACGCATCCACCGCATCTCAGGGGATGCAGGGCTAGTCCTCATGTCGAGTCTTGTATCAGCGTTGGGCAACGCGGGGAACGCGCTCAATGTTATACAGCAGGCCCTGGACGTCGTCCAGAACAACGTCAGTAATTCGTCGACGCCCGGATTTGCTGCGCAGCAGTTTAACTTCGAAGCTCAGCCATTCGACACGGCAAGCGGTCTGACTGGCGGCGTGGGCTCCGGCGGAACAACCAGCACACGCGATCAATATGCGGATTCGAATGTCCAGCAACAGTTGCAGGCGCTCGGTTACTATACCTCGCAGGCTCAGAGCACGGGGACGATGCAGAGTTTGTTCGACGTGTCCGGCACCTCCGGCGTCGCCACCGCACTGAACAATCTCTTTACCAGTTTCTCGGCCTGGAGTACGACTCCGAACGATACGACGGCACAGCAGACAGTCATTTCGGACGCTTCGGCTTTAGCCCAGTCGATCAACAGCCTTTCCAGTTCACTTACACAGACCGGGCAGCAGTTCGATCAGCAGATTGGTTCCACCGTCAGTCAGATCAATACTCTGGCTTCGCAGGTTCAGCAATATAATACACAGCGTTTGCAGGAGACACAGTCCGACCCCGGCGCCGATGCGAATCTTGAGAACACACTCGAGAGTCTCTCGCAGTTAGCCAACATAACCACGCTGCACCAGGCCGACGGAACCGTCACTGTGCTGATCGGCGGATCGCCGCTGGTCATCGGCGACCAGCAGTATTCGATCTCGGAACAGACGGCGGTGAAGACGTCACCACCGCCAGTGAATGCGGATTCGCCGCCGACCGATCAGATCCTCGATTCCCAGGGTAACGACATCACTTCCGAGGTGACCGGCGGTCAGTTGGGTGGTTTGCTCGATTCCAAGAATCGCGTTCTTGCTTCGATTATCGGCGATGGACAGCAGGCCGGTACGCTGAACCAGTTTACGCAAAGTCTTGCCGATACGGTCAACGGCATTCTCGAATCCGGAACGGTCTCGACGGCAACGGGCGCGGCAGCCGGAATCGCGCTGTTTAACTACAATAACGCCGACGCCACGCTCGCCGCAGGCAGCATCACCGTCAACCCCGCCATTGCACCGGGACTGCTCGCGCCCGTGGACGCGAATGGCAATTCAAATGGAAACGCCAACCAGCTTGCTGCACTCGCTACGGCCGAGGGGGAGATCGAAGAACAGAGCTACTCCGGGTATTTCGGGGGAATCGCGGCCTCGGTAGGACAGGAGAATCAGACCGCCACGAACAATCAAACGACACAGCAGAGCGTCGTTACGCAGGCCCAGTCTCTTCAACAACAGATCTCCGGTGTATCGCTTGATGGTCAGGCTACCGACCTTATGCAGTACCAGAAAGCGTACCAGGCAGTAACTGAGATCATGACGACGATCAGTAATCTGACGAACTCGCTGCTGGCGATCATGCCGCCGGCGGGAACTACCGGCTGAGGAAGATTATGGATTTCACGATCAGCGCCGCTGCGCGACAATATCTGGCCGATCTCAATCAAACCCAGAATCAAATCAATCAGGCACAATCGCAGGTGAGCTCCGGTTTGAAAGTCCAGCAGCCGTCCGACGATCCATCGGCGATTGCGGAGATACTTCAGCTTCAGACGACGATCGCACAGAACCAGCAGGTCCAGTCGAATCTCAGCGGCGTCTCCACGGAGTTAAACACGGCGGATTCGTCCTTGCAAACTGCCATTCAGGCCGTACAGAGCGCCATCGCGATTGGTGAGGAAGGCTCCGGCACGACCACGACGGCAGATACGCAGGCAAACCTTGCGCAGCAGATCGCAGGGATACAGCAGACTCTTGTAGGCATTACT
>Ga0181530_10006942_pt1 | contig 10972 bp, 9 predicted proteins | sample PEATcosm2014_Bin_42_FD_119769 | JGI IMG/M metagenome (GOLD analysis project Ga0181530, IMG submission 119769) | Peatland microbial communities from MTU Mesocosm Facility, Houghton, MI, USA - PEATcosm2014_Bin10_60_metaG | ecosystem: Environmental > Terrestrial > Soil > Wetlands > Peat | place... | reverse complement strand
TGAGTGTGACGTTCGTCCCTTAGAGGACGATTGGAGTTGCAATGTATGAACTCGTAATTGCGCCGCGGGTGAGTATAGTCACTCCCGCGTACAACTATGGCAAATACTGCGGCGAATTAGTCGATAGCGTCATGTCCCAAACTTACCCATTTGTCGAGCACATAATTGTCGACGATGGTTCCACTGATGATACTCCCGATGTCCTGGCGTTGCTGGTCAAGCGCTATGGATCGAGACTCGTGGTCATCCGGCAGCGCAACGCGGGACAGGCAGTTGCCGTTAATCGGGGCTTGCTTGCTGCGACAGGCAATGTTGTGCTCTGGATCAATTCAGATGATCTCATGGCACCCTGGGCAGTCGAAGAAGGAGTCCAAGCGCTCCGAGAGCACCCGGAAGCTGCGGCTGTGTACGGGGACTGGGCGCGTGTGGACGCTGCTGGCAAGCTCCTGGAGGAGATGCGGCCGGGCACAGTGAGCATCGAAGAACTGCTCCTGGGTGGCTTTTTTATCGCCAACTGCGCTCTATTCATTCGAAAAGAGGTGCTTCATGATGTTGGCCTGTTAGATCCTGTACTTCGATCTACGCTGGATTGGGACTTCGTTGTCAGGATTGCATTACGACATGAGATCGCATATTCTGCGGGGCGGCCCTGGGCTTACTACCGCGATCATTCTACAACCAAGACAAACATTGGACGTATCGTTTCGGCTCGTGAGTATAATTACCTCTATGAGAAAGTTCTGGCACGGCCGGACCTCCCCAAGTCAGTTTTACGCTTAAGTCGGCTTGCGCGGTCAAAGGCAAGATGGCAGTCTGCCATCTGCTTCGCATTCGGTAGGGCCCCGGTTCGCGCCGCCCTACAGGCCCTCTTGTCGTTCTTGCTTGACCCCATCGCCTTTCTCGTAACGCGGCATTTCGAACCGCATCCCCGAATCGTTGGCGTGGGTCACGAGCTTCGTCGCCGCCTCGCAGCAGCGGGAGGTAAGTTTTGAGCCAGACCGTTGCCATACAATTCTAAGAATGTTCCGCGTGCAGGAACCGTCGGCGTCTTGCCAAGTTGAAGGCATCTCTCTCTTCCCCGGCAGATGCCGTCGTCTGGCCCGAAATGAATTGGATCTGTATTCTGAATGTGAATATGCTCGAGGCAGCCATGTGAGTGCGCTCAGAAGCTTCTCGTACCTATCGAGAAGACTTGATTCAGATTTGTAATGCGTGCGGAGCAATGTATCAACATGTGGCCTGTGAAATGTGGCTTCACGAGGAGGAAGCGTGTCAGAACAGCAAGACAGAGAAATCTTTAAAGGCAAGACCCTTCTTATCACCGGAGGGACGGGGACGTTCGGCAATGCCGTGGTGAACTTGGGAAGCAAGGCTGGATTCAGCGAGATCCGCATCTTCAGCCGGGACGAAAAGAAGCAGGAGGACATGCGCAACAGGCTGAGAAACGTTGCCGTCAGCTTCTATTTGGGCGATGTGCGGAACTACGACAGCGTTATGCAGGTGATGCGCGGGGTAGACTTCGTGTTTCACGCGGCAGCTTTGAAGCAGGTTCCTTCGTGTGAGTTTTTTCCCATAGAAGCAGTTCACACGAACACGCTGGGCGCCGAAAACGTGATGAAGGCTGCGCTGGCTTCCAATGTTGGCAAAGTGATCGTTTTGAGTACGGACAAGGCTGTGTATCCGATAAACGCGATGGGAATGTCGAAGGCACTGATGGAAAAGTGCATGGTGGCGAAGGCACGGATGTACAGCGACAGTTCTACGGTGTTCTGCGGGACGCGGTATGGGAACGTGATGGCGTCCCGAGGGTCGGTGATTCCGCTGTTCTTGAATCAAATTCTAACTGGCGAACCGCTCACTGTGACCGACCCAAATATGACCCGCTTCATGATGACCATCGAGGGGGCAGTGGACCTGGTGCTTTATGCTTTTAGGCATGGTGTGCCGGGAGATATCTTTGTACAAAAGGCTCCGTCGGCGACAATCGGTACCCTGGCGAAGGCCATGATGACGCTTTTCAACGTGCAAAATGAGATTCGGATTATAGGCACGCGGCATGGCGAGAAGCTCTATGAAACCCTATTAAACCGGGAAGAAATGGCCCATGCGGAGGACCTTGGGGATTACTACCGGGTGCCGGCTGACGTGCGTGATTTGAACTATTCCAGCTTTTTCAGCAGTGGAAAAGCAGAGATTTCCGAGGCTATTGATTACAACTCGCACAACGCGGTACTGCTGGACGTGGATGGAATGATGAACATGTTGCTGAAATTACAGTGCGTGCAGGATGCCCTTAAGGGCAAGACGGTGCTGGCTTGACGAGAATTCTAATCACCGGCGGGCGGGGGTTCTTAGGCCGCAACTTGGCAGTTCGTCTGCTTGAACGCGAGGATTGCGAGACGAGGATTTTCGATCAAGAGAATTCGGTCGAGGATTTGAGGAGTTGGGTGCTCGACGCCGATGTCATCTTTCATCTGGCCGGCGTCAACCGGCCGCAAGATCCGATTGACTTCGAGAGAGGAAATGCGGGGCTCACCGAACGAGTGTGCCATTTCCTGCTGGAAAGCGGTCGTTCTCCGAAGATCGTTTTCAGTTCTTCAGTCCAGGCCGAATTGGACAATCCCTACGGAGCGAGCAAGGCGAAGGCCGAGAATGTTCTGCGGCAATTCTCCTCAGATACCGGAGCTTGTGTACAGATATACCGCCTGAAAAACCTCTTCGGGAAGTGGTGCCGCCCGAACTATAACTCGGTCACGGCAACCTTCTGCCACAACATTGCGAACCATCTGCCAATTGCCGTCACCGATCCGGCGCGCGAGGTGGAACTGAGCTATGTGGACGACGTGGTTGCGGCATTCCTGGCGGAAATCGATGGCCCTCAGGGCGCGAGCGAACCCGGGGTGGAGATTCCCACCTGCAAGATTCAGCTCGGCGACCTGGCAGGCAGAATCCAGGCGTTCCATGAGATGAGAAATTCGCTGATACTGCCTGACTTTGCGGAATGGTTCAATCGGGCGCTGTATGCGACCTATCTATCGTATGTCCCGCCCGCTGAGCGACGACACAACCTGGAGATTAAGTCTGACCTCCGAGGGAGCTTGGCAGAATTCATCAAGCAGAATCACCTTGGGCAGATATTTGTATCAAGAACCAAGCCAGGAGTGACGCGGGGAAACCACTATCACCACACCAAGGCTGAGAAGTTCTTCGTAGTGGAAGGAGCAGGCTTGATCCGGATGAGAGCCGTTGAAGGCGGGCCGGTCGAAGAGTATTCGGTGACGGGCAGTGCATACGAGGTGATAGACATTCCGCCTGGATTTACGCACTCGATCACCAACGTGGGCCTGGGAGAAATGGTGACCCTGTTTTGGTCGAGCGAAATGTTCGATCCAGATCGCCCGGACACTTATTATCTCCCCGTCGATTGTGAGACACAAAGCAAGTGCAAGACGCTGGAGTAAACATGAAGGTAGCAACCATTCTGGGTACGCGCCCGGAGATCATTCGGTTGTCGCGTGTTATCGCAGCATTGGACCGTTATACGAAGCACGTTCTGATTCACACGGGTCAGAACTACGACTATGAACTGAACCAGGTATTCTTTGACGACCTGGAAATCCGCCGGCCCGATCACTTTCTGCAAGCTGCCGGTAAGAACGCGGCTGACACAATTGGGCTGGTTATTTCAAAAACAAGCGATGTACTCGCTGAGATACAACCGGATGCAGTGCTGATTCTGGGTGACACGAACAGTTGCCTGGCTGCACTCGCGGCCAAGAGAATGAAGATCCCGGTCTTCCACATGGAAGCCGGAAATCGCTGCTTCGACGAACGGGTGCCGGAGGAGATCAACCGCAGGATCGTCGACCATATCAGCGACATCAATCTGCCCTACAGCGACATTTCCCGCGAATACTTGCTGCGCGAGGGCATCGCTCCCGACCGGGTCATCAAGACCGGCAGCCCCATGTACGAGGTCTTGACCTACTATCGTCAGAAGATTGACCGCTCCGACGTCTTGGCGCGGCTCGGCTTGACCGAAGATCGCTATTTCATGGTCAGTGCGCATCGGGAGGAGAACATCGACTCTCCGCGGCAGTTCGGAAACTTGGTAAGAGTATTGGAAAGCGTAGCTTCGCAATATCAACTGCCGCTGATTGTCTCCGTGCATCCCCGGACGCAAAAAAAGATAGATGCGGGGGGCGTGAATTTCTCGGAAAGAATCCGACTGGTGAAGGCAATGGGCCTGTCCGACTTCGTTCACCTCATGATGAAGGCTCGGGCAACCCTGTCCGATAGCGGCACAATTACAGAAGAATCCTCGATCCTCAACTTCCGGGCGTTGAACATCCGCGAGGCTCACGAGCGTCCTGAGGGAATGGAGGAAGGCGCGGTGATGATGACCGGACTTGACCCGGAGCGCGTTCTCGATGCGTTGACGGTGCTGGAGGCGCAACCAGCCGGCGACAAGCGGGCGCTGCGAATCGTACGGGATTACGACATTCCTAATCTGTCTGAAAAAGTTGTACGGATCATTCATAGCTATGTGCCCTATGTGAACCGTGTAGTGTGGCGTAAGGCATGATTTATGTAGTAAGTCATGAGACGGGGAAACCAACATTGTTATACTAAGTATCCTCCGGGAGAGGGGAAGAATTTACAGTTGTTGGCCCCTCAAAGAGGCCTTTTTACAACCGCTGAAAGCAGAAACAACCGCAACAGCAGCAGGGGCACGACACGATGGGCTTCGGCAAAACGAAAGCAACAGCGGGAGGTTTACTTCCGGAATTCTCAAAGTTCTCCTGCCAACCCGGCAGAGCCTGGGGACCTTCCTTTTGGATTCGGAAGGTCTCTCAGAAATGAGAATTCCGAACAAGCCGTGCTTTCGCAGCACCTTCAACCACGTGAGCCTCGCGGACTTGACAGCACTAATCTGCGCAGCTTTAGCCATGAAGCATATTAATGCTCCCATTGACGACTGCTTTCTTCCCGGTGGCTGTCGGGCATCGTTCGCCTACGCCACTTGTCTTCATGACGATTTAAAGGCCTGGACACTATGATGGAGTTGAATTATAGCGTGTTATTCGCGGTAACCGCAGGCACTTTCATCATAGGTCTCATTCTGCACCATCGGATGCAGACAGGACTTGAACGACTGTATCTTTGGGCCTTTCTCTGTGGCATCTATGTTATATGCGGCTTTGGTTCCGCGTATACAGAAGTTCCTCATTCTTACTCGGTAATGTATCTCGTCTATGTTGCGGCTGCTGGAGCCGGCTTTGCAGTCGTGGTTAACTTATTCCGCGATGCTGGGGCAAGAACATGCCGGAAGATCGATTGGCGACTGAGTCGGATCGATGCTACATACATTGCCATAATTGGCTTCTGGCTTTATTTCACCTCAGTGGTTTTTCCACTGGTTTATCCGACGATGCGCCTCAACTTGTTGTGGAACCCTCCTTTGCCCGACTTGCAGGCCGCATTTGGATTCGGCGTCGCCCCTGATAAAGCGGTTATTGAGCGTTTGGTTGGATATGTTACACTCCTATGCTACCCTGTTTACTTATGGCGTCTGCATGCCTACTTAACGCGACCCGTGCATCTTGCGCTAGCCGTCTTTGGGCCATTGTATCTCATTTATTGTTCCGATAGCTACATGGGGCGCGGCACGATTCTAATGGGCGTCGGTCTGTACGTGATGTTGCTTTGGCGAAACTGTCGCCGCGCGAGGAAGTATCTAGTTGTAACGCTTGTGGTCGTAGCGCCGTTGGCGGTAATTGCGTCCGCCCTGTATACAAGAGTGCGACTTACGGGAAGCCTTTCGGGGTCGGTTAGTGTATCTGACGAGGTCTGGGCCTCGGTAAGATTGGAAACGGGTCTACCGCTAAACGCGGCTGTTGTGTTGGATAGTGGTGAGCGCGTAAATGTCGGTGACCTAGCGCTGTGGGCTGTTACGCTCCCATTGCCAAAGGTCCTTACGGGAAACATCGTGACGTTTCAACCGAATTTTGACATGGCAGAAATAATTACGAACATACCGCAGGGCGCACGGGCGTTTTCGGTTGCCCTTCCCGGTGTAGTCGGAGAAAGCGTCTATTTTGGAGGCCCATGGTTTTACTGGATTTCCGCAGTTGTCACAGGGGGCATATTTGGGTTTCTTTGCGCCCTATGCTCGAAAAGTAATCAACTTGGAGGCGTGACGGCTTATTGCGTTTTGTTATGGCCAAATATCTTCATCCGGGCGGGGCTCGACGCCGGACTACCGATGATAATTAATGGGCTGTTTCCGTTTCTTGTTGTCGCCGTGCTTGTGTCAAGTCGTGGATCGACGAACCGTGCCAACGGTGTTATGCGGTCGCCAAATGCAAAGCGTCTCGTGCCGACTCACGCGGCTTTGGAAGAATGACAAGTAGCTTTCGGCCCTCTGCTCAGTTCACTTCGCCGAAATGCGCACCGGATGTTCGGTTCTGGCGCAGGTGACGAATCGCTCCACGATCAATACATGGACTTTACCGCTGCTGATTGAACGCCTCTTCATGAAACCAGGCGATTTGAAACTTCTGTACGTGTGCACCGATTTTCCTTATCCGCCTACGAGCGGGGGATTGGTGGACATGTGGAACCGGATTCAGTCGTTGCACGGCCTGGGTGTGACACTCGATGTGATTGTCACCGCAGGGGCAGAGCCGCCGAAGGCGGACAGGGAAAGGGTGGAGAAACTGGTCCGCCGTCTCATCATTTCGAAGCGGCGCCGCAGCCTCTGGGGGCTGCTTTCCATCAAACCGAGTCAGACCGCGATCCGAAGCAGTCTGCGTCGCGCAAATCTCGAGGATCAGTACGACGTTGTTCTGATGCATACTGAATTTGCAACGGAAATCCTGCTCAACAAGAGTTTGAGGTATAAAGCGGCCATCATCAGAGTCGACAATGATGAGTATACCTACTATATTCAGACCGCAAAGGCAGAGCGATCATGGTTGGGTAAGCTCTATTTCCTACAGGAAGCATTCCGGATTCGGCGCCATATCGCGCGGATGCTTCCGGCTATGGACATGCTCTGGTTCATCTCGCACGACGAACTTGGTCGCTACAAGCAGCGTTGGGACCCGCACGATCGTCAGCCCACAGCCTTCGTGCCGTCCGCCGTCGATCTCAACCTTCTTGACGAGCCTTCGTTGGAGGGCTTCCAGGTTCTGTTTGTCGGGAACCTATGGACGCCGCTGAACAGGGAGGCCGTAGAGTGGTACATAGAGAGTGTCCATCGTAGGTTGACCGATGTCCCGGGCTACAAGTTCCTGATTGCGGGCAGCACTCGGGGGAAAGGCTGTAGGTGGCTGGAGGAAATTGCAAAGCCATATGCGAATATTACAATCCATTTCGATCCTGAAGAACTGTCGCCGTTCTATAAGTCGAGCGCGGTATTTGTGAACCCAATGCAGCAAGGGGCGGGAGTGAAGTTAAAAACCATCGAAGCGGTGCTGCGGGGGCTGCCGGTGGTTTCGACGAGAACAGGCGCCGAAGGCAGCGGGTTAGTGGATGGCGTTCATTACAAATGCGCGGACACGCCGAGCGAGTTCGCGGCGCAGATTAAGGTGTTATTGATGGATAAGGAGGTCGCGCATGAGTTCGTGCGGCGTTCTCAGAAGTTCATCCTAGACCAATACGACCAAAAGAAAGTCCTTGAGGTGCTGTTGCGCGAAGTGGGCAGTCGAAGTCAATTTTGCGCGGCGAAGACGAAGAACAAGGATATGCAAGATCCTGCGACACCCTAACCCGGCTACGCCGGGTTAGGAGACATCGCTGACCTCGTTCGCCAATAGCTGGCAGGAAGTTACTGGAGCATGATCCTTGGCATCTGCACGAAGAAATTGATCGCGACTACAGCAGCGAGAAAGAGATCGGCGAGTCTATTGAGACGACCGTTAGAACGCCGATTAGATGACAGGTCATATAGAAAAACTGGTACAACATATCAAGCTGACAATGGTAATGGTCAAAGCAATATTGAAACGATGTCGTTGATAACACGACTTCCGGAAGTGGGCGCAGAATGAGAATTGGGATAAATCTGCTTTATTTGATTCCTAGCCAGTGCGGGGGTACGGAAACATATGGCGTTTGTCTGGTTAATGCGCTTGTAAATCTGGATCCGACGAATGAATATGTTGTTTTTCTGAATAAGGAGTCGAAAGATCTTCCACTTGCTGAGGCACCGAATCTGAAGACAATTGCATGCAACGTTAAGGCAGCCCACCGGCCGGTGCGCTATTTGTATGAACAGATGGTTCTGCCTTTTCTCCTGATCAAATATCGCATCGACTTGGTTCATTCCCTGGGGTATGTCGCACCGTTAGTAGCGCCGTGCATCAATGTGGTCACTGTCCCCGACATGAACTATGTGGATGCGCGCAAAACCCTTCCGTGGTTCAGATGCCTGATGCTGGCCTTCTTTTCATCTGCGTCGGTTTGCCTAACAGATCATGTAATTACCATATCCCAATTCTCTAAATCGTCCATATGCCGGCGACTTGGCACAGCACCGTCCAAAATCACCGTGACTCACCTAGGGCCAGGTTGGCTGGGCAAGCCATCCGCGCCCATTGATTGGGAAGCCCTGCGGACTCACTACGACCTGCCGGGAAAATATATTATCGCATTCGGAGGCGGCGCTTTACATAAAAACATACCTAGGCTCATCGAGGCGTATTTGGATTGCAAAGATGTTCACGACTGCACCCTTGTTATCATGGGACGCCTTCCAGCCAACGTCCAGCTTCCGGACAGTCCCAATGAAGGTGGAAGTGCCAGAATTCAGTGGTTAGGTTACGTGCCCATGGGGCATATCCAGCCTCTGTTAAGCCATTCAGTACTCTTTGTACTTCCTTCTCTTTACGAGGGGTTTGGAATGCCGATCTTGGAGGCTCAGTTTGCGGGTGCCCTTGTAGCATCCTCAAATGCGGCCTCTCTGCCTGAGATTGGCGGGGAAGGTGCCATCTATTTTGATCCAATGTCGGTGCAGGCGATCTCCAAGGCCATTAAGGTTGCGGTAAAGGGGGAGGCTTCTTGGACGGATGGCATTCGCAGAGCCGCCGAAAGCAACCTCCGGAGGTTTTCCTGGAAAGCCACGGCCGAAGCTTCTTTGGAAGTATATTTGTCATTGGTTCGTCCCACCATTGGGCAACCGGGGACATCCTCTCCGAAATGAGTTGCATTCCAATCTTATGCGCGACTGTCGATTGCGCACAGCCTGTGAGGCCAGGGGGGCGCCTATGACACATGGTCGGACTGCGATCTGCCAACTCTTCAGATTCTTTATGGCGATAACTGATGAATACTAAGAAGGTACTCATTACCGGCGGCTCGGGATTCGTGGGTCAGCACATGTCGCGCTTATTGCTCGATTGGGGCTACCGTGTCTTTAGTCTCCAACGGAACACTTTGGCTTCCCTTCCTGACGGCGTTGACCCCATTTACATTGACCTGAAAGACCCTAAAGCGCTGAAAGACCTACCTCGAGCCTGGGATTTCGTTATCCACCTTGCGGGAGCCTCGATCCCGAGCCAATTCACATCCGTTGATCCCGTCCTGCTCAATGTCAGGATGGTTATGAATCTCTTAGAGCATCTAGAGGACGCCAGAGTTCTATTGGTGAGCAGTTGCCATGTTTACGCTCCTTCCCTTTGCCTTCGGGCCGAAGAGAGCCCTATCATCCCTCAGGGACGATATGGGCTCGCCAAACACCTTATAGAGCAAATGGCTGGACATTATGAACATAAGCTGGATATCCGTATTGCTAGGCCCTTCAACCATCTGGGCCCCTATCAACGGCAGGAACTTGTCATTCCTTCCCTCTTGAGGCGTATCAGAATGAGCGGTTCGCTAGATAGAAGTGCGATAACTATGAGTGGCACAAACAGTACACGCGATTTCGTGGATGTGGCCGATGTGGTGGCAGCCTACCTAGCCATTCTTCAGATTGAAGTGCCCAATCACCGGGTTTTTAATGTTTGCACAGGAACCCCCCTGACCATCAAGCATGTGGCCGACTTGGCCCTCCAGATTCTAGAGATTGAACGTGAGATAGCCTTTGAAGGACATCCGAATTCGGCGGATGACAATCCTTTTGTGGTGGGAAGTCCCGCACGGCTCATGTCAGCCTCCAATTGGAGACCCCATGTCCCTCTTCGTGTGAGCCTCGAGCGCATGCTTATATCTTAATTCGAGGTACTTATCCATTGACGACAGATGTCGAACACTAGTACCCATCTCATAAATGCGTTTGGAGCCTGAGAAGGCATCCGAGTTACAGAAAGCCGACGAAGTTTTGATCTGGTATCCCCATCGTGCAACCAGGCGGCGATAGTTCTGCATCCAGACAAAGAGGCGTTCCACTTTCCAACGGCGGCGGCGCGTTACATAAGAATATACCCAGGTTCTTCAAGGCGTCTGTGTAGTGCAAAGATGTCCATGACTGTGCCCTGGTCATCATGGGACGCTTCCCTGCGAACGTCCAACTTCCGGCCATGCCCAGCGAAAATCGCGGTCCGACAGTCCAGTGTCTAGGTTATGTGCCCATGGCGCATATCCAACCCCTGTTGGTCCATTCTGCACTGTATGTACTTCCTTCTCTTTACGAGAAGTTTGGAATGCCCATCCTGGAAGCTCAGTTTGCAGGTGACCTTGTCGCATCTTCCAATGCGGCATCTCTTCAGGAGATCGGTGGGGAAGAGGCCATTTACTTTGATCCAATATCAGTCCCGGCGATCTCTGGGGCCATTAGGGCCGCACTGAAAGGGGAGAATTCCTGGACCGCCGGCATTAGCAAAGCCGCCGAAAGCAACGTCCGGAGGTTTTCCCGGAAAGCCACAGCTGAAGCTACTTTGCAAGTATACCTTTCATTGGTTTGTCCCGCCAATCCGCAACGAGGGACATCGTCTTCAAAATGAGTTATATTTAATGAAATGTACAGCTT
>Ga0181530_10006941_pt1 | contig 10972 bp, 12 predicted proteins | sample PEATcosm2014_Bin_42_FD_119769 | JGI IMG/M metagenome (GOLD analysis project Ga0181530, IMG submission 119769) | Peatland microbial communities from MTU Mesocosm Facility, Houghton, MI, USA - PEATcosm2014_Bin10_60_metaG | ecosystem: Environmental > Terrestrial > Soil > Wetlands > Peat | place... | reverse complement strand
TTGAGGTGAATCACTCGCGGCGACGCTGGGCCGGGCCAAGCCGACCTGGTCGCCATGTCTTTCATGCCTCACATCAAGCCTCAATCTGCATCCCTACGCAAATTTCTGGCCGGCGGCACTAGACTGGGGACGACCTCCTTCTAAATGCCGCTGTAGCCGACCGGATCGTCACTGGAACGACGCCTGAGCAGGCGTTTTTTCAACTGAGGAATGCGAATGTGAGGAACGTTCGGCCTGACGCCGCGGAAGTAGTCAACCAAACCAAGCGCCAGTTCCCTGACCTCTTCTGGAGTGCAAGGCATGTCCGCGCGAGACAGGACATCGCGGACCTTCAGTGCGGCGACCTTGCTGGGCCGTTGGTAGGGTTCCCAACCGGGCAAGTCATCAGCGGGTCCATCCGATGGAGGAACACCGGCGACGGGATTCATCGCGCGTTCGTATTTCGCGCGTAGGCGTTCCCATGCGGCAGCCGCATCGGGCGCGTAAGCCAGCGCAATAACGTTAGCAATAGTTAGTGCTGGATGCTGATGTTGCCAATCGGCGAGGATATTCGTTGGCAAATGAAGACACTTGAGCATGTTGTAAATGTAGGTTGGACTGTAGCCCAACAATTTCGCGATGTCTCGCGGCTTCACGCCCCTGCGTGCCAGCAATTCGCAAAACACCGCAGTTTCGTAAGATGTGGGGGTCTTCCGAAGAGAGTTTTCCAGCATGTGGAGAATGAGTGCCTCGGTTTCATTCTCGACCGAGCGAACAAGACATTTGATTGTCGGCCAGCCGAGATTGCGAGCGGCTTGCAGGCAGCGGTGTCCGTTGATGACAAAGTAGCAATCGGGAATTGTGGCATGACGAACCACCAAGAGCACCCCAATCTGCCCGTAGACCAACATCGAGTTCGTCAAGCGCACCAATTCGTCGTCGTCGTCGCCCAGATGAATCCGCGGGAAAGCGCCCGCCCGAAGTTGCCCGAGGGGCAGATCGAGGACAGGCTCTTCGACTCCTGGGCGCCGCCGGGCACCTTCCGACCAGCTAATTACCGGTCTGTTTCGAGAGGCCATTGAAGGGGGCGGCAACTCGACAATGTCAGATTCCTCACCCAGACGCTGGAGGAATTTGGCTATTTGAGCGTCAGTCGGATTGTGCCCTGACGCTTCCCAGGCGAGGAGTTCATCGAGCAGCGGATCGGGAAAACTTGCGTTGGGTTCAAGGTCTTCGCGCAGTTGTTTAAGTTCTTTAAGGGTCGGGACGTAATGTGGATCGCGTCTAGCGAGGATTTTGCCGAGCGTACTGTCTCGCGGAATGAGTCGCGAAATGGACGCGGGAAGATTGCCTGGGAGGTTGGCCTTCGGCTTGCGGAGGAGCGGTGATTCGTCAACTTCCGCATCTGTGATGGGGTCACCAAGGTTGGACGTGTCGATGTCATCATCATCAGAGTCAGGAACATGGGAATTGCTGTCAGACATAGCGTTCTCCTAGATTTGGGTTTTCGATTCTTTGCGTGCCGCGGACACGAGCTGACGTATCCGTCACACCAAGGAATTTTGGCGCGAGCGCTCGGACCGCGCATCGGGGGGGAATCGCTGCGATTTGCCCCCCGCCCGAGGTCGACCGCCGCAAGCCACGTCGCGGCCACCACTTTCTGGCCTGGCCTTCAGCGAGAGAAAGGCGCCTCGGCCTCCCTGATCACCGTCTGCGTGGGTGTCGCCGTGGGCTCGTCCTGTCCCGAACCTTCTCCGCGTTGCTGCGGCCGGCGTGTGGCTCAGAATGGGTCTTGGCTCCCACAGGCGGCTTGACGCTCCGTATCAGCTCCGCCCCGATCTCCCAGTCGGTGAACCCGACGGCCCGAAGACACCGCTCCACCCGCGTTCGCAGGCTGACGGGATGCCCCTTTGCCACCGCACCGGGTTCCGCGTAGCCGGGATTCCGGGTGTCCACCAGCACGTCGTTCTGCAAACCCTGAAGTACCGTCCCGAGCGACTTGAACATGGAATCGATGTCCAGGGCGTCCATGAGACCCACGGTCGTACCCTTCCCGACATTTCGCAGGCGCTCTTCGAAATAGCGCGCGGCCTCCGCGCCTTGAGTGCTGCTTGCCGCAGTGGCGGCGGCTTTCTCGCCTTCCACGCCCGCCAGCGAAGCAGCGCCCAAAGGGGCGGCTGCCTCCTCGCCCTGAACGCCGTCCGCCGCAGGGGCGGCTGCCTTTCTCCCTTCTACACTCGTCGCTGATGCACCGGCTGCCTTTTCGCCTTTTGCGACCCTTGTCGAAGGGGCTGTCTTTGCGTCTTCTGCGAGCGTTGCCGATGGGGCTGCCTTTGCCCCTTCTGCCATCATTGCCGAAGCCGCGGTTGCCTTTGCCCTCTCCAGAAAGCGTCGGATACCCGGGATGTGTTGCTCCCGGTATTCCCCGGCGGCCGTGACATAGCGTCGTTGAGCCTGATCCACGAGGCTTCTGATCTTGCCCAGTTCTCCGGCGAAGACCGTGACATATTCCAGATCCTTGTCCGCCTCGGCTGCGGCCATGGAGCACAGCCAGATCGCCGTCGCCACTCCACAGAGCCTGCATTTGACCGACGATGGCGCCGCCCCCTCCACAATCCAGCCATGCCCCGGGAGAGCAACATGCGCAGCCGCACCGAGGCGCTTCTCCCAATCTTCTGGTTGGTCCTTGCCTCTCGAATCGGTCCAGACTGGGTCCCAGTTTGAGGGCAGATCACTGGACAGGTGGCCCTGCCCTTCCAGCCAGTCACGAAGGCCCTGGATGTCGAACTTGAAGTTCGCCCGCACCATCTTCACCAAGCGTCGCCACGCCGACTCCTCTTGTGGTTGTGTCACCGATGTAGACCTCTTGCCTGTCCAATGCTGCCAGAAATGCCGACCACAACAAGACTGACGAGCGGCCCTACCGGGTGAGGCAGTTGCCGACTTGAGATGATTTCAAGCTCACTTCCAGCCGCGAGAGGGGACTGGAAGTGGCGCCTGCCTTTTCCCTCTTCTTCGCACCGCACCATTCCCGTCGCGAGTGGACGCACCACACGTCGCCATGGCCCATTGCCGAATCCGGCCCGTGCCCGACGAGGCAACAACCACTCCTATCTCCACGGCCCTTGCGCGCGAACGCGCAACTTACCCACCAACACCGTGGCCGTGCCCATAACCACCGCCGACGGCGCCCGCCTGCCATCTCGACCGGCCTATCCCCCGGTTGCACCCAATCTGTGGCGCAGGGTGTTCCCGCCCATGTGATCGTTGATGCAACCAGGACGGCGGGAGCCGGAACGAGCGACGGCGATCTCATTGGACCCACCGCCTTCCAACGCCGATGAGGCCACCCGCCAACACCAGCCATGCTGAGTTGATCCGGTATCGAAACAGCAGCAGCGCGGCCATGGTGCCCAGAGACACCGTGATGAGATCAACAATTGCGCTGCATCCGAGAAACCAGGTGACCGTCACCATGAGTGCCAACGAAGCGACGTTGACTCCATCCAGAAAAGCCCCCGCAGCGCGTGTACGTCGAAGGTACGGCACGACACGGCTGCTCACCGCCACGAAGACGAAGGACGGCAAGAAGATCCCAACGGTTGCCAGCAGCGCACCCATGCGACCGTGGAGCACGTAGCCGATGAAGGTCGCCGTGGTGAAGACAGGTCCCGGCGTCACCTGACCAACCGCTACCGCATCGAGCAACTGGGACTCGGTGAGCCAGTGCCAGTGCTCCACGAGGTCGGTGCGAAGGAACGCCAGCAAGACATAGCCACTTCCGTAGAGAACCGCGCCCACCTTGAGGAAGACCAGGAACAGACCCGCCAGGCTTACCGGGGCCGCTACACCGGCCGCTGCTGCGGATGTGGCTCCCAAGAAAGACACACCGGGTCCGAAGATGCCGTGCAGTCCCTCCCCGCGTGTCTTCAAGCGCCCGCTCGCAGCCATGGCCAGCAGCCCAGCTCCAAGCAAGATCACCAGCGCGTTGAGGCCGGCAAAGCTGGCGACCACTGCGAGCACTGCGAGAACCCCCAGCATCGGTGACTTCACGGCAGTCCGTCCCAGCCCCCAGAGCGCCTGCACGATGATCGCCATGATGATGGGCTTCACCCCGTAGAGGAGCGCCCCGACCTCAGGGACTGACCCGAGGCGCACGTATGCCATGGCAAGTCCCAGCGTGATGAGCGCGGCTGGCAAGATGAAACACAGACCGCCCAGCACAAGTCCGGGCCAGCCAGCTCGCTTGTAGCCGATGAAGATCGCCATCTCCGTCGAGTTCGGTCCGGGGATCAAGTTTGTCGCTCCCAGCAGATCCAGAAATTCGTCCTTCTTGAGCCAGCCACGCCGACGGACGATCTCCTCCTCCATCATGGCAATGTGGGCAGCCGGCCCACCGAAGGCGGTAAAGCCCAGGCGCAGGAAGAAGGACGCAACATCGCGAAGCGCGTGAGGCGCCCGTGGCTGGCGCTCGCTCGCAGGCTCTTCAGTCAAGTCTGCTGGCCTTCGAGTTGGAGACCAACGCATCGACCGACCACGCTCCAGCCCCCACGATCAGCAGGAACACCGAGCCGAGGAGCATCGACCAATCGGTTCGTGCTTCGTGAGCCATGGCCCAGAACCCGCTCTTCAAAAGCATCGGGATCTTGGTGGTCGCGATGGCAACCAGCATGTCAATGATGAGAGGGATGGCGGCAAGGCGGGTTGCCAGGCCAGCAAGGAGCAGCAGACCACAACCGATCTCGAAGATTCCGTCGAAGGGGGCGCTGAACTGCGGCCAGGGAATACCAATCTTGGCGAAGCGGCCCACTCCGAGCGCAGCCGGATAGATGAACTTCTGGATGCCCTCGGTGAGAAACACGGCCCCTACGATGAGGCGCACCAGTACCGTCGCAGACGGCGCGTTCGTTGACACAAGTCTTGTGATCAGTTTCTCCCCCGGATTGCGCATAGGTTCTCCTTGAAGGCACGACCCCGCCGCACGAGTTGTTGACCCGCGAGCAGGGACTCGCCAGGAATCGTGCCTGTTGCTCGGGACGCATCCACCGGCCCCAGATGGGATGCTCCTGGTCGTCATGGCGGAGCTGAATCCGCAGAAATCTGGCGCGCAATCCACGGCCCCGGACCCGGCTGTGCGTCCCGCGGCAAGGTCTGTTTCCTGAGCAGTGCCAGGCGCGTTCCAAGGTCCGGACTCGCCCGTGGGTTCGACGCCCCCCCACACGGCATGCTGCTGCACTGTATGAACTTGTCCAGCACGATCGAGCGCACATGCTTGTCATTGAACCATGCGCGGCCAGGCCATCCGGGGCGCGGTTCCCGCCAGCAAGGATGGCTCCGCCACCGGCATGATGCCGGGAGGCCCGGCTGGAGGTCGGGGGATGCAGAGATGGGAGCGCGGCGGATCCGCAGGGGAGGAAACAGGGCTGGAGGAGATAGCCTCATGACCGGACCGGCGCAGAAAACGGGGCCAAACAGGGAATTGACCATGGGCCGAAGGCGGAATACCGCGCAGGGTCGGGTCAGAGATGGGCGAGTGAAATGATTGTAATTCGCTGGTTTTGCCTTATCGGCTCTTGCCGTTTTGGCGCCCAGCTACTTGGTTTCATTGTGGTTCTTCTTCTAGTGCCGCCGACCAAGACCCATGGAGGGACGGGGGCAGTCTGGCCATTCGCAGCGCAACGCATGACGATGGAGCGTGGTCGAAATGTGTGACAGAGAAGCAACGCGGCGGCCGGGGCTTGGGAGAGCGCGTGACGGTTTTCGAGATCGTCGTTGCCCCGGTAACGTGTGTTGTAGGGGGTCAGCAGCGCGGCCCACCTGTAGTTCATCATGGCCGGTGGGCGGTCGTGTTCGTGCCCCCAGCGTACCTCGATGATCGCGGCATTGCGTGATGTCCCGACACAGTTCGAGAGGGCGAGTACATCTTTGACTGCCTGTCCCGAATCGGCGCCGATGCCCGCGCAGACGTGCCCCGCGCAGTGTTCGTTGGGTTTTGGTTAAGGCTCGCTCTTGTGCGCCACGCACGCACCGTCGACGCACGCCTCGCCGAGAGGGCAGTGGCTGTCGCGGGCGCATCCTGTGATGCAAGAGCCCTGCTCGCAGTGTGCGCCGCTGGGGCATTCGCTGTCGAGTTGACAGCCACGACAGTGATTGGCAAAGCACTCCTGGCCCCCGGGACATTCGCTCCTGTCGTGGCAATAGCCGGGGATCGGGGAGCAGCTACCGGCGTTGCACGCGAAACCATGGCCGCAGTCCCAGCTGTGGCGACACTGCTGGCACTTTCGGTCGACGCAGAACTCTTTGTCCTTGCAGTCGCGATCTGCCTCGCACGCTGGGTACTTGGCTTTGCAGCCCGTCAGGGCCAGGCCGAGCACAATCGCGACCGAGGCGAAGCGAAGAATGCGCCTGTCGTTCGGCATGAACTTGTCACCTCCCTGTCGGCGGTCGGCAAACTCCGTGAACGGTCAAGATCCACAGCCCGCTCCCAGCGCACGAACACGCCGCCAGAAGACACGAAAGCACGATGCGCAGCCTGGCCACCATGTGGAACATTGTGGCCCCGTGCGAGGGTCGCTGCAAACAGTCCCGAGGCGCGCTACCCCGTCGGACTGGCGCCCCGGGGCCGGAGCGGGACGACGTCGTCTGCCTAGACCACCACTTGACTTCCACCACCAAGTTCTTGTTGTAGGTGGCGCGCAGGTATCCCTCCTGCGTGTCCCGCGATCGCTTGTGCTAGACAACAGACGGTCGAAAGATTTCCACATGGGGCGCGAACTCGTCTTGCTGCTTTCTGCCCTGATGGCTGACGCTGGTTCGTCGCCAGATGTGCCCGGAGTACAGCGGGAAGGCACCCCGCCTCCAATCCAACCCGAACCGAGCGGCAACGCCGGCAAGAGTTTGCCGGTTGACCGGGCTAGAGACGTGCCCGCTCTGAAGAAGGCGGCTGGCCAGGGAGGCCCCGACGCGCAATACCAGCTCGGCCTTGCCTACAGTTTCGGCCAGGGTGTGGCGCAAGACTACGCAGAAGCCGCGCGCTGGTACAGAAAAGCCGCTGACCAGGGAAACGCCGGAGCACAGTTCGGCCTCGGCCTCGCCTACGACTACGGCCGAGGCGAGGCGCAGGACCCGGCAGAAGCCGCACGCTGGTACAGAAAGGCCGCTGACCAGGGAAACGCACCGGCGCAATTCCTCCTTGGTGATTGCTATGAATCCGGCCGGGGCGTGCCACAAGACTTCGTGGAGGCCGTGGGCTGGTACAGAAAGGCCGCTGACCAGGGAAACGCCGGGGCGCAGTTCAAGCTAGGCTTCGCGTACGCCAACGGCGGAGGCGTGCCACAAGACTTCGCAGAGGCTGTCCGTTGGTACAGAAAAGCCGCCGACCAGGGAAACGCCGAAGCACAGGCCAACCTCGGCTTGGCCTACGCCAACGGCCGAGGCGTGCCGCAAGACCGCGCGGAGGCCGTGCGCTGGTACAGAAAGGCTGCTGACCAGGACAATGCCTTCGCGCAATTCAATCTTGGCGTCGCCTGCGCCAGCGGCGAGGGTGTGCTCCAGGACCATGCAGAGGCCGTGCGCTGGTACGAGAAAGCGGCTGACCAGGGACATGCCGGGGCGCAATTCAATCTCGGTCTCGCCTACTACTTCGGTCAGGGCCTACCGCAAGAGCGTGCAGAAGCGGTGCGTTGGTGGAGAAGGGCTGCTAACCGGGGACACGCCAAAGCACAATTCAATCTCGGCCTGGCCTACGCCAACGGCGAGGGCGTGCCACAAGACTTCGCCAAGGCCGCCCGCTTGTACGGAAGAGCCGCTGATCAGGGAGACGCCGAAGCACAGACCAACCTTGGCTTGGCCTACGCCAACGGCGAGGGCGTGCCCCAGGATCACGAAGAAGCCGTGCGCTGGTGGAGAAAAGCCGCCGACCAGGGACTCGCCGAGGCGCAACTAGATCTCGGCAACGCTCACTACCTCGGCCGGGGCGTGCCACAAGATCATGCGGAGGCGATGCGTTGGTGGAGAAAGGCTGCTGACCAGGGAGATGCGGGCGCGCAGACAAACCTCGGCCTCGCCTACTCCCATGGCAAGGGAGTAACACAAGATCACGAAGAAGCCGTGCGCTGGTGGAGAAAAGCCGCCGATCAGGGAAACGCCGAAGCACAGACCAACCTTGGCTTGGCTTACGCCAATGGCGAGGGCGTGCCGCAGGACCACGCAGAAGCCGTGCGCTGGTGGAGCAGAGCCGCCGATCAAGGAAATGCTCTGGCGCAGTTCGGCCTCGGCAATGCCTACCACCTCGGCCAAGGCGTGCCGCCAGATGAAGCCACGGCATACTTCTGGGCGAATCTCGCAGCCGCCGTCAACAAGAGCGCAAAGGAAGACTCCTTTGCCAAGCTCCGCGACTCGATTGCCGCGAATCTCACACGCTCCCAGCTATCGGCCATAAGAAAGCGTTGTCGTCGGTGGATGGTGGATTTCGAGAAGCACAAAGCACAGCAACGGTGAGATCGCTCGGCGCATGGCCACGGCAATGCTGTCCGTCCGCACGAAGCCTCCTTGCAACCACCTGTTTGGCAGTTCTCGAACCTGCGTTCTCGATGCTGCCCGCAGTGCTGGCCTTGCCAGCGGTTTCATTCGGTTATCACCTGGGTCCCCAGTGCGCGTCCTCGCCCCGTCTGACGCCCTTCGTCGCTTGCAAAACCCGCCCAAATCACGCTTCCGGTAGTAAGATGCCGTCGTGATGCTCGGTCCCCGCGTGGTCTTGGTTGTTTGCGCCGCTGCCCTCGTTGGCTGTGGGAGTAATGGGCCACAGCCACAGCCACGCATCGACGCGGTCGCCCCCGCGCAAGCCTACACCGATCGCGACATCCGGCTGGTGCTGACTGGCGCGGGATTCGTCCCCTCATCGTTCCGCCTCGACCCTGTTTCGGGCCAACAGGTGGCCGTGATGGAGGGCTTTTCGGGTCGTGTCGGCATCGAGCCAACTTGGGCACCGCTGACCGATTTCGCGTGGGCCAGCACCGCCCAGATCTCGGCAAGCCTGAACCTGGAGGATCCGGACGACCTGGGCGTGGGTCCCTGCGATGTGGAGATCACTGATCCGCGTGGCCGCAAGGCGGTGCTGCCGGCTGGGTTCTTGGCGTTGGGCCGGGACACCGTCGCTCCGGTTGTGACTGTCACGAGCCCGGCCGTGGGCGATCTGTACGCCCCGGGGGACACCATTCACGTTGAGGTGACTGCCGTGGTCCCGCCACCCGGCCAGATGACGGCGCTGACTTGGACGTACACAGAGCCTGCGGTCGCCGATGGTTCGCAACGCAGCCCCGTGATGTCCGTTTGTCGGCTCTCGCCAGGGTCTAACCAGATCGGATGCACCTTCGATGTGACCATCAGCGCGGATCTGGAACCGGGCATGACGGTGGAACTGGAATTTGTAGCCTCGGACAATGCCGTGCCGCCCAACCAGACCACCGTAGACATCCCAATCTTGCTGAGCGCGCTCCCCACGGTGTCCCCAGCCACGCCGCAGACAGCTGAACCTGGCCCAACGGACGCCGGGGTTGGCACCAGCATCAGTGGCGGGGACGCCGGCTTGTAGAACGCCCCGTCCTGCACCACGTCTGTGCCAGGACTCGGCCGACCCTGGCCTCGGACGTCTGGGATTCCCCAAGACGCCAGCTGCCGTCAGTCCGTGGGCAGGCACCATGGTCCCACCAGACTTACCATCTGCCCCCTCGCGGTTTTGTCGCAAACTTCATCACACTCTGCTCGAAATCGGCTACGGTTTGTCGCTCGCCGCTGCTCTTGTGGCGCCCAGAAATCGTTGCTGGGTTCCGCTCGGAGCACGTGGCCGAAAACCCACCCCAACCCAAAGGAGATACGATGGCTAAAGGTCCTCTTTCCAAGCCGCCCAATTCCCGACCGACTTCGCCTTTCAGCTCACGCCTGACGAGTTCGAGACTTTGAGATCGCAATTTGCGACCTCAAAAACAGAGCGGCGAGGAGGGCGTCAATATGCGCCCTACGTCTTCACCGAGCATGGCGCGCTCATGGCCGCCTCGGTGCTGAACTCGCCCAAGGCCGTGGAAATGAGCATCCTGGTGGTGCGGGCCTTCGTCCGTTTCCGGCGCATCCTCACCACGAACCGCCAGCTCGCCGCCAAGGGCGACGAGTTGGAGCGGAAGATGGACCAGAGGCTCGCGGCTCACGACAAGAGCATCGAGGCCCATCGCAAAGGCATCGTTTCCCTGTACGCCGCGATCGAGAACCTGATGCCGACCCTGACCGACCGTCAGATTGGATTCAAGGGCAAGGGCGCGGGCAAGGACGCGGACAAGCCCAAGGGCTCGGCGCCCGCCCGGCCATAACCATCTGCCCCTTCGCGGTTTTGTCGCGAATTTCATCGAAAATTGCTCGAAATCGGCTACGGTTTGTCGCTCGCCGCTGCTCCCGTGGCGTCCAGAAATCGCTGCTGGGTTCCGCTCGGAGCACGTGGCCGAAAACCCACCCCAACCCAAAGGAGATACGATGGCTAAAGGTCCTCTTTCCAAGTCTGAACTGATCCAGCTCCTCGCCGACCAGTCTGAGAACAAACTCACCCGCAAGGACGTCAAGGGCATCCTTGAGACCATGACCACCGTCGGCCATGCCGAGCTGAAGAAGAACGGTGTCTTCATCGTGCCCGGGCTCGTGCGCATGGTCGTGGTCAAGAAGCCGGCTACAAAGGAGCGCAAGGGCATCAACCCGTTCACCAAGGAGCCGACAGTCTTCAAGGCCAAGCCGGCCCGCAAGGTGGTCAAGGGACGCCCCGTGAAGGCGGTCAAGGACGCCGTAGCGTAGCTTCCGCAATCCAACCCGTGCCGAGGGCTGACTTTCCCGGCCAGCCCTCAATGCAGGACGTGGCTGGCTATCCGGCGCCCCTACCCCTTCAGCATCTCGTCGAGCACGGCAAGGCTTTCCTCGGTCATCTCATCTTTCTCCGCGAAGAGCGTTTCATCTA
>Ga0181530_10006939_pt1 | contig 10975 bp, 11 predicted proteins | sample PEATcosm2014_Bin_42_FD_119769 | JGI IMG/M metagenome (GOLD analysis project Ga0181530, IMG submission 119769) | Peatland microbial communities from MTU Mesocosm Facility, Houghton, MI, USA - PEATcosm2014_Bin10_60_metaG | ecosystem: Environmental > Terrestrial > Soil > Wetlands > Peat | place... | reverse complement strand
TCTTCTGCGTCTTGATACCGCCAAAAAGAAAATCGAGCCTTGGCTGAAGGATGATCTGCTGACCCGAGCGAATGGCATTAAAGTACACGATGGCTGGGTGTACGTGGGCAGCAGCGGAGATAAACTGTACTGCGTGCAAATTGACTCTAAGGGCAAACCGAAGGGCGGTCTGATGCTTTTCGAGCAAGGTGTCCGCACCGATGACTTCGCCATCGCGCCCGACGGAACAATCTATATACCCAGCGGTACAAAGATCATGAAGGTCTCTCCGGCAGGAGAGGTAAGCCAGTTCCTCGATAACGTGCCCAATGGAGCCTCTGCCTGGGTCACCAAAGATGGCAAATGGCTTTACTGGGCTACGCGAGCAGGCCCATCGCAGCTGCTCAGAGTGGCACTCAAGTGAGATTCAAGAGTTTAGGTGTCATTCGTTAAACCTCTGCGCGGGAGCATTCATGGCCAATAGGGCTCTGTATTCGGGTTTCGTGCTCGGACTAATCGTGCTCGCTACCGCATCGCTCTTCAACATTAGTGCGGTGCAACGCGCTAGCGGAGCGGTCAGCGTCGATAGTGACGACATCGGAGGCGTGGTCACGAGCTCGAAAGGTCCCGAAGCCGGCGTGTGGGTTATTGCAGAAACCACGGAGTTGCCGACGAAGTTCCGCAAGATCGTTGTCACCGATGATGCTGGCTGGTACCTGCTGCCGGAACTGCCCAAAGCGACTTACAAAGTTTGGGTCCGAGGATACGGTCTGGTGGACTCGAAGGCCATTGCAGCGATGCCCGGCAAGACGTTGGCATTGACGGCTGTTATAGCTCCCGATGCCCGGGCCGCAGCTCAATACTACCCGGGAGATTATTGGTATTCCCTGTTGAAAATTCCACCCAAGAGCGCCTTTCCAATGAAAGGTTCAGAGATCAAGTCTCAGGCTGAATTTGTATATGACGTGAAGAGAGGCTGTGGCGTTTGCCATCAGATGGGTAACAAGGCGACGCGCGAGATTGAACCTAGTCTTGGTGCATTCGACTCACCCTCCCTGGCCTGGGAGCGGCGGCTTATGTCGGGCCAAGATGGCTTTCGTATGATTAACGCCCTCAACAGATACGGGCACGACCGTGGCTTGGCAGTATTCGCGGACTGGAGCACTCGGATTGCGAACGGCGAGGTGCCGCCTGCGCCAGCACGACCGCAGGGCATCGAGCGCAACGTAGTCATCACCCTATGGGAAGTCGATACGGACAAGTCGTTCGTCCATGACATCGTCAGCACGGATGAGCGGAATCCCACGGAGAATGCGTACGGGCCGGTCTATGCCGCCGACTGGCTGGGCGGCGATATTTGGGCTCTGAATCTCAAAGAGAATACGAAATCGCGGGTCGTTGTTCCGGTACGCAATGAAAGTGACCGAAAATTCATGCCCCCAACTATGCCCCAGAATATGCTGGCGCCGTCCCCCTACTGGGGCAAGGAATTGATTTGGAACGATACGAACTATATAAGCTTTTCGCATATGGACAGCAAGGGCCGCCTTTGGTTTGAAGCACAGACCCAACCGGGCCTGTCCGATTACTGCAAGAAGGGTTCAGGCAATCCCTTTGCCGAGAATTTCCCCATGCCGGATAAGTGGTATCCCCGGGATCTAGATAATTACGATCCTAAGACGGGCAAATTCGAACTGCTCGATCTCTGCTTGTCATCAGGGCATATGGCCTTCGGTAACGATAAAGACGAGACTCTCTACTTTACTGATACCCCGGCCGTCCCCCCCCGAATGGGCGGGATCGGCTGGGTCAACACGCACGTCTGGAACGAGACACACGACCCACGAAAAGCCATCGGCTGGTGTCCCGCCGTCATCGATTACAACGGCGATGGGAAGACCGGCCCCTATACCAATCCAGACGAGCCGATCAATCCAAAACTGGATCGGGCGGTTGATGGGGGCAATGGCTACGGATTTGCCTTCAATCCAGTGGACGGCAGTTTGTGGTACGCGGGATTGAGCTATCCAGTGCCTGGGAGAATCATCCGCATGGTGGTCGGCGACAATCCTCCGGCGACTTGCAAGACCGAAGTCTACGAGCCGCCGTTCGATAATCCGCAACGTCCTGGCGTGGAGGCCTTCGGCACTCTGGGAATCGCCGTCGATACTAATGGCATTGTGTGGGCCGCGCTGACGGGGAGCGACGATCTCGCCAGCTTCGACCGCCATAAGTGCAAGGGACCTCTGAACGGTCCGAACGCGACAGGACAGCAGTGTCCCGAGGGTTGGACCCTCTACCCGGTGCCTGGCCCGAAGTTCAAAGGGACCAATATTTCGGCAGACCATTTCTATCACAACTGGGTGGATCGCTATAACACTCTAGGCTTGGGCAAGAACGTTCCCATCGTGAACGGGACGGGAGCGGATTCGCTGATCGCTTTTCTGCCCGAGACGAAGAAGTTTGTTACGATGCGGGTGCCGTATCCACTCGATTTCTATACGCGGAATATGGAGGGCCGTATTGACGATCCGAATGCTGGATGGAAGGGGCGGGGGTTGTGGACAGCGAATGCGGAGAAAGTGATCTGGCATCTCGAAGGGGGGAAGGGCAATACGACCTCCATCGCGCACTTTCAGATTAGGCCTGACCCGCTGGCGAAGTAATCTAAGTCGGGACTGCCTGCTCCAACCTGGACCGATTTGTGACGCCGCTGTGACGGGAATGCGCAGAAAACAGGGGATCAGGAGAGTAGTGCAAAGCAATTACAATTTCCCAGAACTCGCGTCGGAAGCACTCAAGAGCAATAGAGAAGCGCGCCTGGAAGGGGGTCACCGAGCCATGTAAGTCTTGCTGAATCCGTTCCGGCTGTTGAAGACGGTGAACCTTCCATCCCGGTCCACCGACGCTTTAATCCAATAGCCCCTGCAGTCCTTGGTGTCTTTGAAGTTGGCGATCATGTCCTCCGTAGTATTGTGGTCCTTCTCTTGATCCAATCGACAGAATGGCGAAGTACGATGGCTTCGCCCAGCTTTCCATCGGGCCGCATTACTGTTCATAATATGGCATATGTGTACATAGATGCAGAGCGATTCGATCCGTAGGATTGCGGCTCATACAATCAAAGAATAAGAACATCGACACCGCGTGACTCAAGCGCGCGGTCGAAAGTCACGAGCTTTACACAGGCGACGGAGGCGAAGGCAAGAAGGTAGGCATCTGCCCAGACTTTCGGAGAGCGGCTGGAAAGGCGGGAATATTTACGGAATTCTTTTTCTAAGCCGTCTGGTTCCGGAAGAAATGCAATGCGGTTATCAGCCCAGATTTTGTCCCAAAGGTCCCAGGCTTGGGACATGGTCTTCACATCCTTGGCCATGATCTTTTCGGTCGTGATAAGGCGCAGAACCGTGATCTGCGTGAAGCGGCAGAAGAAAAAATGTTCCTCTGCAGATCGCTCGAACCACTCTCGGGCTTGTGCCGCGTGCAGGTGCCGTCCCCAGAGCAGCGCGAGCCATACGTTTGCATCAAGGAAATTCAACGTGTTCATAGATATGTTCGTTGGTCAGATCTACCTTGGGCCCTTTTGAGGCGATGAGGGGAAAGCGAACCCTCTTGGGGCGTGGGCGCTTGCCCTCCAGCAGAGTGCTGCGGGCACCCGCAAGAATGAGTTCTCGGACCGAACGTCCTTGCGCCGCGGCCTGTTGTTTCAGCTTGCGATATAGAGAGGTCGGAATGTCCACGGTTGTACGAACGGCTTCTTGCTTCATGTTTAAAGTATCCCACATATGCCATAAATATGGAACTCTCCCAAGAGATCTCAAGGCTCCAAGTATGCCGGTACGGAGCGATTGTTCCGTGCCCGGCAGCACTCGTTTTGGAACCTTTGACACAACCGAAGAAATCTGATGATCTGATAATCTGAGTATGAAGAAAACCAGCATGAGTGTTACAGAGGCCGCACGCAATTTTGCCGATTGTATCAATCGGGCTCACTATCAAAACGTTACTTTTGTGCTTCTGAAGAACGGCAAGCCGTTTGCTCGACTTGTGCCGGACAACGAGAAAGTTTGCCTGGGCCGCGATTTGGCCGAGGCCCTGGCGAAGACCAACTTGCCGCAGACCCAAGCAAGGGTGTGGCATCGTGATCTGCGAGCTGCCCGCAAGAAGCTTAAAGCGCCGGCCGATAAATGGGAATAATTCTTGACGCTGACGTCATCATCCGTGGCGTTATCGAGCCAAGTAGGACTTCTGGAGGCCTCGAAAGTGCTGGGCCCTGGTGTTCCGGCGCGCTGCGATCATCGGCCCGCGGTGAGCTCTGCCAACGTGCGCGAAAAGCGAACCTTGCCTCGGAGTTGGCGTGGCCGGGTATATGTTCGCGATGCCGCGACGAGCTGCAGCCCGGCGCGGACGGTGTCTGTGATTCCTGCTCCGCCGGCTTGCCAAACCTTGTCGAGCAGTTTCTGAGGATCTTACGCGCTATTTCCATAGAACCATGGCTTCTACACGTCGGAGGATGTTGTTCGCAGACTTCCCAAGGACGTCGCGATATCAGACTGGCTGACTCTTCAGACTTTCTAGCGGTTTGCCAGCGTAGCGATGGTCCCCAGACCCAACAGACGATGGTCAGCAGTGACAAGAGTCAGGCCAAGCACTTCCGCCGTGGCAGCCAAGAAGCGATCGGCCGGGTCCTGGTGTGGAAGGGGCAATTCTTGTGCTACGGCAACGATTTCGTGCGTCAATGGAGCTTCGCGCATTAACGCGGTTGCTCTTATGATCCAGTCTCGGGCATTGCCGTGCAGTTGGATTCGACCCTTGGATTGCAAGAGCAGAACTTCCCATGTGCTCACTGGGGACAGCCATAGCTCGTTGTTCTGATCTTTCAATTCATTTTGCACGCGCCGCGAGAGTTGCTTCGGCTCTGCCACGCTCCAAATCCAAATATGGGTATCGAGCAGAAGCTTCAATGATTGAGCGCCTCGATAGTCTCAATGTCGATGATCGGCGCAAGAATGTCGCCTACGATGTCGATACTGCCCGACATGGAGCCGATCCAGCTTCGTTCGCCCGCTTGAGGAGAGATAGGAACGACATCCGCGATTGCTTTGCCGCGCCGTGTTACCCGAAGAGGAGTTCTTGTTTTGCTCACCTCTTCCAGTAACGATAGGCACTTTGTTTTAAACTCGGAGATCGCGACTTCTTGAATTGGCTTCTGGCTTTTACCACTCATCAATAGTTCTCCATGACCAACAAAGTATACCATGGTCATCCACAATAGTCATGACAACATCAAACACCATCACACATATTTTGTTTAGGAATTTTCTGATCGGGCCAGCGCGGCTGCAAACCTTTTCTTCCAATTCAGGGGCTTTCTTGACAGATTTATAGGAACTCTCTATTCTAACTAGTCACACTAGTCATTTATTAGAGAGGGGTTATGCCAAAGCGCCTCAACAAGCCTCGCGTCGCGCTCGAGAAGGTAGCCGGTCTGCGCGTTGCCGGACCGCCATGGCAGGTGCAAACGGCAAAAGCCCGATTTAGCGAAGTGTTTCGACGAGCTCGAACCGAAGGGCCACAACTCATTACCCGGCAGGGCAAGGAAGCCGTTGTGATGATTTCGGATGTGCAATACGAACAGCTGGTGGGCAGGTCTCACCAACCGAAAAATCTTGTGCAGTTTTTCCGAGAGTCACCGCTTGTAGGTATCGACCTCGATCTCGCTCGAGAGAAGGATGACGTGCGCGAAATTGAAATATGAGCGGCTTTCTGCTGGATACAAATTGTATTTCTGAGGTTGTTCGCGTCAGTCCCGACCCGCGCGTGTTGAGCTGGTTAGGAGCGGCGGAGGAGAGTTTGCTGTACCTGAGCGTTCTCACCCTGGGTGAGATTCGCAAAAGTGTGGCAGCCCTGACGCAGAGTAAACGGCGCACTCTTCTGGAATCCTGGCTGGAAGTAGAGCTCCAGGCTCGCTTTGCAGGAAGAATTCTTTCCATTGACGCGGCTGTCGCCGACCGATGGGGCGTGCTTGCCGTCGAAGTAAAAGCTAAGGGAGCAGCTTTATCAACCATAGATGGCTTGCTGGCCGCGACTGCCCTTCACCACAATCTGACAATTGTCTCACGCAATATCGGAGATTTTGCGTACACGCAAGTTTCCGTGTTGAATCCATGGAAGGCATAGATCCGCTGCTCGTGTTCTTGCCTTCGACCGATCCATCATGGAAGTTCGATTCGGTGCAAGAAATGAGAACACCGGCGCCTGACCAGGTTACGATTCTAGGCTTCTCGCAGTTTGCATGAAGCAGATGTGAAATTACGAAACGAACCCACTTATATCCTTTAGAAACATGGCGATATGTTTTTATGGAGCATCTTTTCATGGGGCTGGACCTCTCGCCTCGGATCGTACCCATCGGTTTCTAGCCTACCTGATTCTGTCAGTGCGGTCGCGCGGGAGGGACCGTGTTCGTCATATAATCCTCGAAGGAAGGGGTTTTCCAATGCGTCTTTCGCGTGTGCTGATGCGTGGGGCGGTCTTGATGGCCGCGGTCTTACTTGCGGCGGGTTTCGCAACGGTGGCGGAAGAGGGGATGTGGACCTTTGACAACCCGCCGGCGAAGCTGTTGCAGCAGAAGTACGGATTCGTGCCAACGCAGACATGGCTCGACCATGTCCGGCTGTCGAGTGTGCGGCTCAACGACGGGGGATCGGGTTCGTTCGTTTCGGCCGATGGGTTGCTGCTGACGAATCACCATGTGGCGCGCGGACAGCTGCAGAAAAATTCGACTCCGGAGCACGACTACATCGCGAACGGCTTCTACGCCGCAACCGAGGACCAGGAAATCAAGTCACCCGACCTGGAGGTCAACGTTTTTGTCTCGATGGAGAATGTTACCGCGCGCGTGCAGTCGGCGGCGAAGCCGGGAATGGCGGATGAGCCTGCGCTGAAGGCCCGCCAGGCCGCGATCGCCGCGATCGAAAGCGAAAGCCTCAAGGCCACTGGCTTACGATCGGACGTGATTTCTCTCTACAAGGGCGGGGAATACTGGCTCTATCGCTATAAGAAGTACACCGACGTGCGGATCGTCTTCGCCCCCGAAGAGCAGGCGGCATTTTTCGGCGGCGACCCGGATAATTTTACGTACCCGCGCTACGACCTCGATATGGCGCTGTTCCGGGTTTATGAAAACGGCAAGCCGCTCCACACAGAGAACTATTTGAAGTGGAATGCGAAGGGGCCGGCGGAAAACGAGCTCGTGTTCGTGTCGGGGAATCCGGGTTCAACACAGCGCGAGGACACCGTTGCGCAACTGAACCTCGAGCGCGATGTGATAGAACCCAACGTGCTGAAACTCCTGCGGCACCGCCTTGCCGTGCTGAAAGAGTTTGGAGCGCAGGGGCCGGAGCAGGCTCGCAAGGCGGAGACTCAGGTCTTTTACCTCGAGAATTCGCTGAAGGCCTTCGAGGGCCGCCTGCAAGGATTACTTGACCCGTCCACCTTCAGCAAAAAGGTGAACGACGAAAAGGAATTCCGCGCGAAGGTCGCCGCCAATCCTGACTGGCAGAAGGAATATGGCGGCGCTTGGGCAGTGATAGAAGGCGCCACGAAAAAGGATGGCGAATTGTTCCCCAAGGATCTTTTCCGGCGGACCGACAGCCCTCTGTTCGGTTCGGCACTCTCGCTTGTGCAATATGCAGCCGAGGTGCAGAAGCCGGACGGCGAGCGGTTGCCGGGCTACCACGATTCTCAGCTCGAATCGCTGAGGTTCAGCGTGGTGTCGCCGGCGCCGGTATATCTCGATATGGAAACGGCACGGATGGCGGGCAGCTTCCAGGGGGCTCTCGACGAACTGGGGCCAAACGACGCTTGGGTGAAAGCGGCTCTGGATGGCAAGTCGCCGGTCGATGCCGCGCGAGCATACCTGGGCGGAAGCAAACTGGCGGATCCGGCCGTGCGTCGGCAGTTGCTCGAGGGTGGCGAAAAAGCCATCACTGCGTCCACGGATCCACTCATACTGCTGGCGAGGCGCCTCGACCCTGTGCTACGCGCGATGTTGAAGCAGAACGACGAGGAAGTGAAAAGTGTCGAGACGGCCGCCGGAGAAAAGCTCGGCAAGGCCCGCTTCCTGGTCTACGGCAAGGATGCGTACCCCGATGCGACATTCACCCTCCGGCTTTCTTACGGAACGGCGACCGGCTATCCGATGAACGGGACGAAAGCTCCGTACAAAACCACGTATTACGGGCTCTATGACCGCTCGGCCAGCTTCGACAATCAATCGCCCTTCAATCTGCCGCAGCGTTATGTAGAAGGGCGGTCGAAGCTCGATCTCTCCACGCCGCTCGACTTCGTTGCGACCGTCGACATTATCGGAGGAAACTCCGGCTCGCCGGTGATCAATCGCAATGGGGAGCTCGTAGGGCTGATCTTCGACGGCAACATCGAGTCGCTGGCGGGAGATTTCGTCTACGACGGGGCGCAGAATCGTGCGGTAGCCGTCGATAGCGCGGCCATGATCGAAGCGCTCCGCAAGCTATACGGGGCGGAAAAGCTCGCCGACGAATTGCAAAGATAGGAAACCGGCGGAAGCGCGCTTTTGCCGAGCCGTACAAGACTTGGAGATTTTCATGACCTCGACCACTGCGTTTACCGAAGGACAGTCTGCTCAGACACCTGAATTCGAACGCAATCTCGACCGTCTGGCCGAAGTTGCAGTGCATGCCGGGCTGGGACTTGCGCGCGGACAGGAGTTGGTGATGACGGCCACGCTGGACGGTGCGCCGCTGGCGAGGCGCATCACCGAGCATGCTTACAAAGCGGGCGCGTCCCTCGTAACGACGTTGTTTTCCGACGAGAAGTCGGCGCTACTTCGCTTTCATCACGCCCCGGATTCCAGCTTCGATGCCGCGCCCTCCTGGTTATATGAGGGCATGGCCCAGGCCTTCCGCAGTGGCGCGGCGCGGCTCGCCATCACCGGCAACGATCCTTCGCTGCTTTCGCGGGAAGATCCCGAAAAGGTGAGCCGCGTGAATCGCGCCACGTCGAAAGCCTATCGCCCGGCATTGGAGCTGATCGCGAGCCACCAGATCAACTGGACCATCGTAGCCTGCGCTACTCCCGAGTGGGCCGCGACCGTATTCCCTGGATTGCCGCAGGATCAGGCGTTGGTTCGACTTTGGGAGGCCATCTTTGCCGCGTCCCGCGCCGACCTGCCGGATCCGGTCGCCGCGTGGAAATCGCACGACGCGATGCTGCACGCCCGCGCGAACCGGCTGAACGAGAAGCGCTATGCGGCGTTGCACTTCCGGGGACCCGGCACGGATCTTCGCGTCGGCCTTGCAGACGGCCACCTCTGGCTGGGCGGCGGCACCACGGCGCGAAATGGACTGTACTGCATCCCCAACATGCCGACCGAAGAGGTTTTCACCACGCCGCACAAAGATCGCGTGGAAGGCCGCGTAACCAGCACCAAGCCCCTGTCGTATCAGGGCACCATGATCGAAGAGATTTCTGTGCGGTTTGAGGCAGGAAAACTTGTGGAGGCCCGTGCCGCGCGCGGCAACCAGGTATTGCAGCGCATGATCGAGACAGACGAAGGAGCGCGGCGGCTCGGCGAGGTGGCCCTGGTGCCGCACTCGTCTCCGATCGCGTCGAGCGGATTGCTCTTCATGAACACCCTTTTCGACGAGAACGCCGCCTCTCACATTGCGCTCGGGCAGGCCTACAGCACTTGTCTGAAAGATGCCGAAGGCCTTACAAAGGAGCAGCTGGCTGCGCGCGGCGCAAACAGCAGTCTGATTCACGTCGACTGGATGATCGGCTCGAATCGCGTGGATGTCGATGGCATCGGCGCGGCGGGAAACTCTGAGCCCGTGATGCGCGCCGGCGAGTGGGTCTAGGCGTGGTTCTCAGTTCTTATTCTGGCTAAGTTCCCGATAGACAGTCTCGATGAACATGTCGGTTGTCCACGGACCGGTGGTTGCACCATAAAGCCCGTCGTAGTCGAGCGTCGGCTTCGACGCCTTTACTTGCTCGAGCGTCATGCCCTTTTTTATATCGTGCTGGATCCGATCGCGAATGATCGTGACCATATCGCGGTAGTTCACCACATCATGTCTGTCGGAGATGTGCCCATGCCCGGGAATCACGAGCGTGCCGCCTTCTTCGTTTTCCTTCGGTTGCAGAATTTCGATGATTTGATTCAGGGCGGCGATCAATCCGTCGATGCTGCCGCCCCGGTCGGCCTTGATCATCGGGTAGCTCGCCAGGTTCAGAATATCGCCGGTACTGACGACGTCTGAGCCTCGGAAGAGGACGTAACTGTCTCCGTCCGTGTGCGCGTTCGCGGGATGGTAAAGGAAAACCCCTTCGCCGTTGTAAAACCTCCAGTATTTGCCCTCATAGGTATCCGTGGGCCAAAGCGCCGACGGGAACGGCGCCTTCTGTCCGGTGGGCGCGCTCATCCTATCGAGAACGTTCAGGTGCGCGATAACCGACGCTCCGGGCGGCAATTCCAAATCGTTTTGGACTCGTTTTTGAACAGGACTCTGAGCCGAAGTGGGCAGCGCCCAGCCTGCCTTTGACAGATTCTCATTTCCGCCGATGTGATCCTCATCGGCACTCGTATCGATAATGAGAAAAATGTGCTTGTCGGTTAAGCTGTGGATGGCCGCCAGAACCTCGTCGCTCATCTGCGGAAGCCCCGTGTCCACGACGATCACAAACTGATCCCCGACCTGGACCGTGATATTCGCGCCTGCCCCGGCGATCATGTAGACGTTCTTCTGGACGTGCAGGAGTTCGACTTTCCCCTGCTCGATTTGCTGGGCGTGTTGTTTATCGTCCTGATTGTGATCGGAACTCTGATTCTGTCGTGAGGAAGCACTGTGACCGGTTCCCAAAAGTAAAATGGCAGCGAGCGCAAGGGTTATCCGCAAAGCGCTAGCACCAGCTCGAGGTTCGATGTTCATTGCTTCGTTTGGTTGTGTTCGGGGAG
>Ga0181530_10006938_pt1 | contig 10975 bp, 9 predicted proteins | sample PEATcosm2014_Bin_42_FD_119769 | JGI IMG/M metagenome (GOLD analysis project Ga0181530, IMG submission 119769) | Peatland microbial communities from MTU Mesocosm Facility, Houghton, MI, USA - PEATcosm2014_Bin10_60_metaG | ecosystem: Environmental > Terrestrial > Soil > Wetlands > Peat | place... | reverse complement strand
GAACGCCTGGACCGGCTGGCCAAGTTGCAGTTGGTGGTCTGCCCGAACTCCCCTCTTCAGGACCACGAGTCCACCGTGGACCCGCGGTACGAGAAGTTACGGAAGGTGTTTCGTCACCTCTCAAATGGCGTTGGACTCCGACCGCCCGAGACTATCTTCCATGCCCAGCTCCTCCGTGCGTTCCGTTGCTGGCTGAAGAGCGACGTTGTCGATGCCACTGTCGACAGCGACTTCGTATTTACTGGAAACCGAAACGTCTGGCAGGATCGCTTGCGCATCGACCTGAACTATCAGGTTCCCGGGTTGGCGGACTCGCTCCGGAGGACAAGCGCCGCCACTACCCAGCACCTTCACGAGGTTTGCCGCTACTGGCAAGCGGCCCCCAGCCTCATTTTTCGCGAGGTCTATTCCCGCGAGGTTGCGTCCCTGGTCAAGCGGCCATGGCAGGAGAATCTCGCATACGTGGGCCACCTCGCGGCAGTTCAAGTCGGCGAGATCCCTCAGGCCGACGTTGACTTCTTTCCGCCGCATTCGTCGACGCTGATCTCCCACATGCTGAACGACCTCAGGTCCGAGACACCAGATATGGGAGCGGCCCTCTGCAGGATCGCGAATTTCTTCGATTCCGACGCAGCCAAGTCTATCCCATATGCGCGGATCAGCGCCCTCTTCTGGGCAACGTTAGCCAGGGATGTCCGCGCCGGCCGCAACCCCGAGAATTTTCCAGGTGCCAGCATCTGCAACGACATCGACATGGTTGCGGCCTATTCCCCTTATTGTGAGGCTTTGTTCGTCGACAAGGAGTTGTCCCACCTAGCGAGTCAGGCCGAGCTGAAAAGGGTACTAGAGCCCGTTGGTCGACTTTACTCTCTCCGCGAAGCTGAGAAAACGGCGTTCTTGGTCTACCTGGATCGGGTCGAGGCGGAAGCACCTCGGGAGCATTTGGACATGGTTGAGGCTGTTTATGGTCCCGACTGGACCAAACCCTATGTGGGGCTATTGCGGGGAAAGTCCTAACTTATCCAAGGCTGATCTCCGTCCTCGCCGGAAATGAATATTCAACTTCTTCAAGCCCTGCCGATGTTGCTGCCTCTCGCTGAGCAATGGGCGAAAGATCAAGAAGCGCATATTTTGGAGGTCGGTAGTTCGTTGCCTAAACAGAACCTTGCCGACGCCTCAGAACTGGGGGTGAAGAATCCAGAACGTATTAGATTGCTCTCTGTTCGTGCGGTTCCGTTGCCCGACAATCCGCTTCTGAAACAGGCAGCGCTTGCCACGTCACTGATCTCCCCGAATACCATCGGACTTACCTTGCGATACGGTATCTTTATCAGGAGCGATTTCTGGGGAAATCGGGCGTTGGTTGCGCACGAATGTGTTCACACCGCGCAGTACGAGCGCCTTGGGGGGTTCTCTCAGTTTCTGTCCCTGTATCTCAAGGAATGTGTTGAGATCGGCTATCCCCAAGCGCCGATGGAGCAGGAAGCCGTTTTTGGCGCAAAGAGAATATGCGGATAGTAGCGCTGCACGGCTCCTTATAACGAAGATCCGCAACGCAGCATTGGCTGCAATCAGGCTGAAGGAGAGCTGTCGCACGCTTTAGTTCTCGCTCAGGATCAACCTCCCCGTGTCCAAATGGCTCTTTCGTGTCCAACCATCATTATTATGTTAAGTAGCGAAAGGGCCGATTCTGCCCTCGCCTCGCTCCATGTCCCCTTACCGTGAGGTCCATTTAATCCGCCGACAGGCAGGTGCATTTGCACCGCCGATCAACAACGAAAATCCCCAACGAAGAAATGGCCGGAATCAGGGCGAAGGAGCCGGTGTGGACGCTTCCGATACCTGGCCTGGCTTTGATTCGGGAGCGGCGGGCTCCTTTCGTGAAACGCGCTTCTTCCGAAGCTTGGGAGCCGCGGCGCGCTTGGCGGGCGCACGGCGGGCCCTAGACTTGCCCGCAGGCTTCTTGGATGTTCTGACTAGTCCGAAGGCCTTCTTGATGTTCTGGACGCTTGGCAGCGAAATCTTCAACGACTTGGCGATCTGCGATCCGGTCTTACCCGCCTTGACGAGCTTCTTCACCCTGGCGCGGACGGTGTCGGTAATCTTGGCGCGTTTGCGGCGCTTCACGAGCGCCGGTGTTTTTGCCCGGCGACCGCGCTTTTCGCCGGCGGCGGCCTTGACCGCGCGGACAAAGTGGCTGACATCGCTGAATCCAAATTTGCCCGGCAAGTCAGCGAGCTCGCGGTTCAATCCCAAGGCGATCGAATGTTCGAGTTGCGTGACCCGGGCCTTGGCCATAGCAAGGACTTTGATTTTATCAGTGATCATTGGGCACGTGTATCATTGCCGCGCTCCCGGGTGCAAGATCGCTTCTCCTAGGAGCGTCGTTGGCATAATAGCTTAAGCATTCATGGCATCCGACAAAAGGAAGATTCTTTCCGGTTTTGCCGTTGCTGATATTATAGGGAGCGTGGTATTTGTCAGATATGGAATCCGTGGAAAAGTATTGGGTTGTATGTCGATGGAGGGTTGAGGAGTTAAATCGAAAGCGCGTGGAGTTCTCGCTCAGTCGCAGCGGATTGAATATTAAAGGGCGAGGTGAGATTCTTGCTCTTCGTCGGCCGGACCAGAAACTTCAGATCAAGGTGTGTTTCACGACGATGGGGCGAGTACCCAACGAGTTCGTCGAAAATCAGTGGATGCTAGATCAGGCAGAGGCTGATACATTGCTGGAACATCCCGATAAGAAGGTCGCCGATTTCGCTGTTGGAGGCGTTTGATGTCCGCTGGTATTTTCAGCTTTTGATCGATTGCTTGGCTTTGGAACAACCCTCGTGGCTACGAGCATCGCATTACGGTTAGACGAGAGCAGAAAAGGGGGGCCGCTTTATATCGTCAGCGTGTACGAGTATACACGCCTGCTGAGACACGCACCTCCGAGTCGGAGCGTGGCCGAAAGCAAGAAGAGTCAAGGAGCAGGCGCGTTCGCAAACGGTCTCAATCTCGCCTTATCGGCGTCGGAGAGGATCACATCCGCTATGTTCGCCATATACGCCAGGAAGCCTCTCCGGGCTTTCTTGGCTCGAACGGATTTAGTGTAAGCTTCGAATTGTTTGGACAGTGCGGGATCACGCGGTGGAATTTGCCCCACAGTACCAGTCTCATGTCGGCGGCTGCGGAGAATTTTCCAAATCGCCACTTCCGGCCGGTAATCGATTGGTTTGGTGAATGTGTGGATCAAGTTTCCGTCGGCTTGTTGAATCTCGCGTACAACTTGGCGATCCGCAGTCCGAAGCTGTTTAACGCAGTCGAATGCTGAAATGTGCAACGGCGCGAGACTTGCGTTGCGGTGATACACATTCTTGTGCGCATTCAGATACTGGTAGTTGTTCAGCGCGACTAGGTCAGTCATCGAGCCAAGGGGAACAAAGCCTTTTCCAGTTGCGCCCACTCGATAGCATCCCCGGTCGTAGAGGATGATCAGGTAATCGGGCGAGATTGGGAATAGGACGAGAGTCCCTTCGAGAGCAGCACCACTGATACCTCCTTCAAACCGACCCTGATAGAACGGGTTTAGGACAAGAACTGGGTCGTCGCTCGTGACGAACTCTCCCAGATCATTTGCGCAGACCAACTTCGCCTCCAGGTCCCAAAAGAAAGGGATGAAGTCCATCCCTTGTGCCACGGATTCCCGTGGTCCTTCGGTTCGGCCGATTTCGACTTCAGCCAGATCCTGATCCGAGAAGCCCGACGCTTTAAATTTGTCCCGGAATACTCCTTTAATCATTTGCGAAAACCCGGAATCAAAACCTTCCGAGAAAGCGAGCGTCCGGGTCCATTGTAGGCAGACAAACGCTTTCATTACCGCGTCCGCATTAGTTCCGATCGGTGAAATGTCACCGTGCCTGATGATTTCGCGAATCACCGTCGCAGCAGCTCCCTCTATTTTCGAAAGTGCCTCTTCGAATTTCAGGTTCTTTCCGTAGAAGTAATCCCCCTGGCATTGGCCAGCCGCTCCTATGGCCTTAATCGATTTCAGCAGAACGGCGCGGATAAGGTTGGTCCGGGCACCCTCGTCAAATGAAAATGCTGAAAGATAAAATTGAGGAACGAAATGCTGGTTCTTGTTCTGTGCCATTTAGGGCCCCCGAAATCGCACAAAATCAAAGCCGCTTCCGAACTTTGATTTCAGTAGGTTGTCATAGACTGTCAATTCGCCTACGCCTTTGGGGCGCGCAGAGTCGACCACGCCGATCAGTTCCTCGAAAGTTTTCGCGCGAGCGATTCCTGGTAATCGCCGAGAGAGGCGGCTTGCAAGAATGGCAAGGCGGCCCGATCGGATGCGCCGTTGGTGCTTGTGGATTCCGCCGTCAGCAGTGCGGGCCAGCGCGGCCAAGCGGACGCAGTTTACGAAGGAATAGGACCTAAAAGCATTCGCCTCCCGCCGAATAGCCGGGCGAATGCATCGAATATAATCGTCTCGCGCCTTGGAGAGTTTCTTCGACAGCGCTTTCACGAATCTTCCCATGTTTGGGACAACTGCGGCAGATTCCGGATCCCAACGGCCTCCATCTTGTCGTTTAGAAAATAACTTCGATCGCCTGTGTGGATGACGAAAACTTTTCGCAGCCCAAGGTCCCGCAGGCTGTTGTGCATGGAAAGCGTTGCCCCAGGGCTGTCGCTCGCCTTGAATTCGAACCCGTAGCGCTTCGCGCCCCGCTCGACCACGAGATCCATCTCGTCGCCTCCATGAACACCATAGTGGAAGCATTCGCTCTCGCGAAGGCGAAGTACCCGGATTACCTGCTCGAGGCCAAACCCCTCCCAGGAGGCCCCGAGCATAGGGTGGCTGCGCAGCTCCCGCTGCGAACGAATCCCAATAAGCGCGTGGGCCAAACCCGCGTCCCGAAAATAGAGCTTCGGCGCCTTCCTGAGCCGCTTGTTTAGGTTGCGCTCAAATGGCGGCAGAAGGCGGATAAGGAACGTTCCCTCGAATAGCTCCAGGTACCGTTGGACTGTCTTATTGTCGACGGAAAGGACACGCGCCGCCGTTGAATGCTTCCAGACGGTCCCGTTGGACTGCGCGAGGAGGAGCAGGAAGCGGCGAAGCGCCGCTGGCGGGAGCCGCAACGTTGCAAGGTCTCGAAGGTCCTGCTCAATCACAGAACGCAAATAATCAAGGCGCCAGTTGTATGAATTGGGTTCGTCGCTCAAAAATGCAGGCGGCAATCCGCCCTGGAGCCACAGCGTCTCGTGGTACTGCGGTTCCAGTTCGCCGACGCTAAATCCCCCCATGTCGATGTATGTCGTCCGTCCGGCCAAGCTTTCGGAAACGCCTCGGACAAGATAGGGAGCCGCGCTTCCAAGAAGCAAAAACTTGGCGGGATTCTCCGGACGGTCGGCAAGAACGCGAAGGACAGGGAAGATCCCTGGGATCCGCTGCGCCTCGTCGATAACTACGAGGCCAATGAGCCTGCCTAGCTCGCCCTGTGGATTCTCCTCGAGCCTCCGCTGGTCGACCAAGTTCTCAAGATCGAAGAAATTCTCGGCAACGGAGGTAAACCCGCGTGCGAGATAGGTCTTGCCCGACTGTCTGGGACCCTGCAAAAGGCAGACAGAGGCCCTGTCTAGGGCTGCCTTAACATCCTTACGTAGCTCATTACGAGGTATATCCATTTGATGCTTGAAAAATAGGACTTATAATCCCATTTTTCAAGTCGGAAATGCAAACCTCTCGCATAGGCCTCCTTCCCTTTGGCGAACTGGATGACCAGCAGTTCGAGGCCTTCGTCTTGGCGTTTCTGGGTGCCGGCATTTCCCTCGAGGTCATCGAGCCACCGCCCAAAAGCGGCGAAGGCTCTCCCAAGGCGGTCCGATACCGGATAATAGGGACCACCTTTTATGGAGGCTCCGGACCCGGAGGGCAGCGAGGAATCGACATTAAGGCCACGACCGAGACTGGTGCCGTCTGGGGATTCCAGTGCAAGCATTATACGTCCCCCTTCCCTGTGCCGAAGGCCCAAGCAGCCGTTGCAAAGGCGAAAGAGGAATTCCCAGACGCGGCGCGGTATTTTCTGATAATGAGTGGCGAACCGACGCCCGACGTGCGCGAGGAGGTAGAACGGAATGAGCGCTGGGAGATTTGGGGAGGTTCGGAGCTCAGCATTCGCTTCCTGAACGAGGTCGATCGGACAAAACAGATCGATATCCTGCAGCGTCTTTTCCCAAACAAGGCGTCGGAACTCATCCTTCGCCTTTACCCCCTCCGCGACGATCCCCTGATTCCGGGAAGCCGCTTTTTTGATGTTTGGAACCGCCCCGGACGGGTATTTCACCACAGGGCAAAGCTGGTAGGACGCGCGGAGGAGCTCAAACGACTACATGGGCTGATTCGCGATTCGTCGACGCAGGCCATCATCCTGCCCGCAATTGGCGGCGTGGGAAAGACCCGACTGCTCCGGGCCCTGGACGAGACATTCGCTTCAGAACATGCTGGGCAGCACCTCTATTTCATAGATGTCAATGCACGGCCCGAAATGGGAAGCACAGTCCTCCGCACGTCGCAGGATGGGGAACTTGTGCTAATCCAGGACGACGCCCATCGCGCGGAATCGCTGCGAAGTGACCTTGTCACGTCACTCATTGAGAAGCACGGAAAGATCGTGCTCGCCACTCGCCCACATGCCGTCGACGACCTTAAGGCGTGGCTCGTTCGCGTCGGTGTTGATTCGGGCGCCATCCAGGTCATGCCGGAATTGCCACCACTAAAGCGGCAGGAGCTCGTTGGCTTGGCTCTCGAATTTCTTCCGGAAGACGCGAAACATTGGGCGGAAACCCTATCTGACCTTGCGAAAGGCTGCACCCTTGTGGTCACGGTTGCCGCGGAGCTCATTTCCCAGGGGAAGTTCGACCCAACGAAATCCTGGACGTCAGACGCCTTTCAAAGGGAGGTATTTGACCGCTTTGAAGCCGAGAGCTTCGCGCAGGCCGTCGAGCAATCGGATACGGCGCTAGCCAGGGACATTCTGCGTCTCCTAGCGGTGCTCGCGCCATGGAACGAGCAAGTCCTTCCCCTCGATAAGATGTTAGCGGTCCTTGGCGATTGTTCACCTCGAGAATTTCAGGAGATCTTCGATCAGCTTAGGGAGGCGCGCCTCCTTATTCAAACGCGACAGGGATGGCGGGTTGTTCCCGATCTATTCGCAGACCACCTGGTTTACCGCGGATGTTACGCCAATGACGGCAAACTCACCGACTTTGCGCAGCGCCTTCAGGAAGCCTTGGCGACAGCGGCGACAAGCACCGTGCTCCGCAATCTGGCGGAGGCCGAATGGCAGGCGAAGCTCGAAAATCCCCAATGCGCGTCGCTCATACTCCCCTTTTGGCAGCGCCTGAAAGAGGATTTTATAAAGTCCGACTATTGTGGGCGCACCCAGATATTGAGGACCTGGGCGAAGCTTTCCGCCATGCAGCCCGACCGCAGCGTTGAGCTGGCACACCTTGCGCTCGAGCTAAAGGACGCCCCATCGCCACCTAAGGATTTGCCGTTTGGCGAAATATCGGAGACCATTTGGAGTCGCGGCGCAATGTTGGACGCACTGCCTGGGCTTTTAGAGCCAATCGCGATTTATCATGCGAGTTCTCGCAGGGCTGCGCTCGATCTACTCTGGGAAGCGCATCTGCAGCACAAGGTGGTTGACGAGAAGGCGTCGGATAGCCCTCTGGCGGCAATTGGCCGCGCCGGACAATTCCGGATGCGGCTTCCGGTCGCTGTCTCACAGGAAGTTGTCGACTGGCTGGAGTCCAAGCTCAAGGGAAAGGACGCCGCCGAATTCTGTGACCAGCCGTCACCTGCGCTGGCCGTTATTCTCAAGCCCGCATTCGAGCCAGAGGTCGAGGACAATTTTTCAGATGGCAACGTCTTCACCATCCGAACATTTCCCGTGGCCGTGGAGGCTACGCGAAGCGTGAGGGAGAGCGCATTGCGTATTCTCAATGATCTCGTCATCCCGCGCGGGGAAATTGCCACACTGAATGCGCTGAGTGTACTCGATGCGGCAATCGACTTCCCGAGACTGCGGATCGGAGGTGAACCGGCTGCCGAATTTCAAAAGGCTTGGACAACGGAGCGGAAAAGAGCCCTGGCGATCGTCGTCGAGCTTATCACAGCTGGCCAATCGCCGCGAGTGCTTTACCGCATTCGCCGTATGCTACGTCCCTTGGCACATCGAGACCGAGATCTCGGGTTCCGGGCCGAATGCACACGGGTACTTGGAACGATTCCCGATTCGCCCGACCTCCGAATTGCCCGAGTACTCCTTTCTGGTTCCTGGTCCGAATTCTTTCACGATACACCGCATGAGGAAAAGGATGTTTCCGACGCCCAGAAGCGCGTGGAATCGGAGTGGCTGTCTCTGGTTGATTCGGTTGGCGCTGATATCGTTGGGCGGCACATAGATTCCCAGTCCCTGCTGGAATTTCTTAATAATCTCGTGGCGGATTATGGCCGAGTTGGACTATCGCCACAATGCTGGCAGCTGCTAAGTGGCGTGGCGCGCGCTAAACCGGGGTTGGCGGCCGAGGCTATCGATCTACTGTTGGCCACCGACTCTACTCAGATTGACGGATGGTGGACGTCCCTTTTTGCCGGACAGCTGCAGTTCCCAGATGCGCGTTTAATTGGCTGGGCTCGCAAGGTCCTCCAATCAAACAATTCCCAACGGCAGCGGGCATTAATCGCTATCCTAAGTTGGGCTGGAGTGGGAGATATTCCACCCGAGATACTGGAGGCGATTGCAAATTGGTCCCGCGGCCTTCGCGACGCCACGCTCGAGATTGCATTAGAGAACATTCGTTGGCGGGACCAGCGAAAGGCGTCAATTGATGACGCGATTCTGAATAATCTCGACTTAGCGGCCCTGTCCGGGAAGGGCTTGGCCAGAGTTGCGAAGGCGTTGTCCAATGTTCTCGATCTGAAGCTGTTTCCGCTTTCTGGCGAATTCGTTCGCCGTTTCATCGGCGAACTGGTTCGGGTGGATCAACTGAGTGACTATGAGGACCGCGGATTCATTCAAGAGCTGTCAAAGGTAGAGCCGCGGGCGTTTTACGACATGCTGGTTCGGCGAATACAGGACTTCGAGGCGCGGAGAGCCTCTGGGCAAAAGCGCTTTGATCCACTCCGTATAGGCGCGGGCTTCCCGTTGACGGAGCTTCCCAATGTAATGGATTATGCGTCACTGGCAGAGAATTTGCTCGAGACGTTTCGAAAGGCAGACGATCGAGCGCGGTATTGGTGGCAGATGCTCTTTCAGGACGCTGTGCTTCGTGTGTCGCAGCTGGGCTTGGAGCTCATGAAGAAATGGCTTCCAGAAGTACAGAGTGCGGCGGAAATGGAAGAGTTTATCCACACTCTGCATTTTGAAGGCTCAATGATCATCTTCAAGGAACCCGAGTTTACGGGCGCGGTCATCCTTCGCATTCGCCAGGTTGTTCCATCCGACTTCGAGCGGCTGCGCTGGTATCTTGGGCACACGGCCTCACCCCGGATGAGAGGTTATGTGGGGCATCAACTCGAACCCCAGTTTCAATATTACCGAGAAGAGGCTGCTAAGGCCGCCGCAGTTCACGAAAAGGACCCCGAACTGGCGGTCTTTTACCGTGAGATCGTACGGGGAGAGGACACGGATGCCGCTAGGCAGCGGGAACAAGCAGAATTAGACGCCGTGGAATGGCAATAGGCATCGGCTCCCCCGGATTGCGGCGCCAGAGAATATCCGAGAATCGGTCTTCCCGGATAATCGTTGATGCACGGGTTAGTTAAGCGAAATGAACCGGACTGTCATACCAAGAGTTGCCGCCAAGCAGTGCGTGATTCCGGGGCTTCCGAAGGGGGCGGAAGCGATTCATGCGGTCGACGCTGAAGGCCGGCGTTTTTATGCTAAGACCCAGGGATGCCCAAACACCCATCTTCACAATCCCACATGGATCGCAAATGAACTCATCTATTACGTAATCGCGAGGGAGAGCTGCCTGCCAATGCCCGAGGACGCCGTGCTCGAAATCAACGGTCAACTCTGCTGGGGCTCGGAAGTTCTTGACGGACGCAATCGGATTCCCTCTTCACACGCGGCCCGCATATTGCGCGAAGTCTGCCAGGAATCGAAGGATGAGTTGCTGGGCCTGGGGCGCGCTCTCTTGCTCGATCTTGCGCTCTTAAACAGCGATCGCAAGCCGTGGAATATTCTCGTGAGCCGTTGGGGAGATGGTCGGCCTAAACTCTGGTATTTTGACCACGATAAATCGCTTTTGGGCGACGGCCTCGAGTGCAAGGACCTTGCACGAATTGATCCGGCTTCGGTCACGGATTCCAAGGTTTCCGATTATTTCGCGTGCGCTGAAGCTAACGACCTGGTCTTCGATGGACTCTCGGACAAGGAGATTTGTGAAATCATGGGCGACCTAGCCTTGAACAATGACGCCTTGGCTTTGGCGCGAGAGCAATGTCCCGGCGAATGGCTGTCCGAAGCACTGCTTTCACGTCTCGAGGGTTTCCTTCGTTCGTGGTGGAGCTTTGTGCATGGGCGGCTGAAGGCGGCTAACCCCAAATTCTATCTCGGGCAGCTTCTGCGCGAACGCCGCCTATTGTCATCGCGGTAACTGTGGCATTTAGGATAATTCTTCTTGGGCTTCCTTCCCCTGTTTTTCGAGGCTTGCGACGAAACCCTGAAGCTCCCCCGGCTTTACGCCGAGAAACGCCGCGTATTCGTTGCCCCGCTCCCCGCGAAGGAGTCTGAGCGTTTCCGAAAGCTGCTCCATGTGTAGCTTCGTCCCCTCCACTTCCTCCCTCCACACTTGGTTTTTGTAGTCGTAGGCCGTCATCGTTTAGGTGTTTGTTGCCGTCACCAACGGCGTGCCGAAAAGCCGGCACCAGGCTAGGACGCAATTCCTTTGAATCGCAGGGATAGTCGAATGCCCG
>Ga0181530_10006937_pt1 | contig 10975 bp, 8 predicted proteins | sample PEATcosm2014_Bin_42_FD_119769 | JGI IMG/M metagenome (GOLD analysis project Ga0181530, IMG submission 119769) | Peatland microbial communities from MTU Mesocosm Facility, Houghton, MI, USA - PEATcosm2014_Bin10_60_metaG | ecosystem: Environmental > Terrestrial > Soil > Wetlands > Peat | place... | reverse complement strand
TCCGTTCCTTTTTGGCCGGGTTGTGTCCGGAAGTGGGGGGGTTCCCCCCCCCCCCCCCCCCCCCCCCCCAAAAAAAAATTTTTGTCAAAGTATTCATTCCAAAGGAGATAATCGTAAAGTATTCAAAGATAAAGAGTTAGGCGTAAAGCCTCCAGTAGAATCATGGAGTTGGCGGGATAGTCTCCGCAAAGTATTCAAGAATAATGACTTTTATGTATAGTATTCAGGAATAATGGTTTAGCTGCTTGATTTCAGCCATCACCCGTCATCCGTCAGGAAAACCTGACTACGAGGTAATGGCAGACTGAGACGGGGCAGAGCCCCGTCACCACACGAGCGACATAGCGCAACGGAAAAAGGGTGCGGGAGTGATCCGCACCCTCTCTTTTTATCTATAACTCTAGTATATCAATTCCGACCTACCATACCGCCAACTTTTCCGACTTTATTTTGTCAGGCGATGCATAGGCTTACGGGGAAAATCGTCAAAACGCGGGGTTGACAGGATTGGCTGAAATCGAGATGGAACGTGTGAGCTGCGAGCAATCCCAGGTGTCGAAAAGCGGGAGACCCTTCGAGAAGCTCAGGGCATGCTCTGGGGCACGTCGCCCCCGCTAGGAAGCTTCCAGAACCTGGCGCACCTTGGCGGCGAGGTCGTTGGGCAAAAAGGGCTTGGAGACATAGGCGATGCCGGGCTCCAACACGCCGCGCTGCATCCCGTCGTCGGCATAGCCGGACATGAAGAGGACGCGCAGTTTCGGATTGAGGGCCCGTAGCTGGACGGCGAGTTCGCGTCCGCCCATGCCGGGCATGACCACGTCCGACAGGAGCAGATGGATGGGCTCGCCGACAGTGTGCACGACGCGAATCGCCTCGGGCCCATCGGCGGCGTCGAGGACGCGATATCCGAAGGTCCGCAGGACATTGCACGCGAAGCGGCGGACCTCGACCTGGTCTTCCACCACCAGGATCGTTTCCGAGCCGTGCAATTCGACGCCGGGAGGCGGCACGGCGGGCTGGGTGTGGGGCAGCGCATCGGTGCGAGGCAGGGAGATCTCGAAGGTCGTGCCCTGTCCGGGCTCGCTGTAGACGCGAATCCATCCCTTGCTCTGGCGGACGATTCCGTACACCATGGACAAGCCCAGGCCGGTGCCCTGTCCCTGGGGTTTGGTAGTGAAGAAGGGCTCGAAGACCTGGGCGCGGGTCGGTTCGTCCATGCCCATTCCGGTGTCGCTGACCGCCAACTGGATGTAGCGGCCCGAAGACAGGTTCTCCGGCAGGTCGCGCGAGGTTTCAATTTCGGCATTGCGGGTTTCGATGAGGAGCTTGCCGCCTTTGGGCATGGCGTCGCGGGCGTTGGCCGCGAGGTTCAGGAGCACCTGTTGCATCTGGCCGGGGTCCGCCATGACGTTGCCGAGGGCCGGATCGAGAACGGTCATCAACTCGATGTCTTCGCCGAGCAGGCGGCCCAGCATCTTCTCGCTGTCGGCGATCTCGGAGTTGAGGTTAAAGGGGCGGGGCTGGATGACCTGCTTGCGGCTGAAAACCAGCAATTGGTGGGTCAGGTCGGCGGCGCGCGCACCGGCCTTGGCAATTTGGAGGAGTCGGCCGTGGTCGGGGTTGCTCGCTTCGGTGGTGCGCAGCATCATCTCGCAGTAGCCGTTGATGATGGTCAGCAGGTTGTTAAAGTCGTGGGCCACGCCCCCGGCGAGGCGCCCGATGCTCTCGAGTTTCTGGGACTGCTGTAGCTGCTCGGTCAGCCGGATACGTTCGCTGATGTCGCGGGCGATCGACTGAAACCTGCCGTCTGGCATCATCCCGGATTTCATCTCTACCGGCACTACGGTCCCGTCCTTGCGGCTAACGGACCGCGTATTTGTGATCGCCATGCCCAGTTGCAGGCGGTCGAACCTGAGAGGCGTGCGCTCCAGTTCCTCCGCTGAGAGCAAAAAACTCGGGGGCTTGCCCCGCAGTTCCTCCTTGGTATATCCGGTCATATCGCAGGCATGCTGATTTACATCGGAGATGGTCATGTCCGCTTCCAGGAGGAAAATGGCGTCGACGGCCAGTTCAATCATCCTGCGGAAGCGGTCCTCGGACCTGGTGAGAGCGGCGACGGACTGGCGAATTCTGGCCATGCTGTCGCGCAAGCCGCCGGCCAGCAGTCCGACGGCGACTGCGGTCATCAATAAAATCAGCAGTGCATCCGAGACCGAGCGGTAGGTGGTGTGGTCGCGCATGGTGGAGGCTATGAGCCCGTGTTTTTCGGCCAACCCGATGGCGCCCACGATAGCCATCGACAGGGCAGTCAGCGCCAGAAAGGAGCGCCGGTCCAAGAGCAAAGCTGAGACTACGAGGAGCCCCGGCATGCCCAGCATGGCTACGTCGTGAAAGCCTTCGCCGTTGAGGGTGATGAGCAGGGTGAGGCAGCCGAGGCAGCTCAAACATAAGAGGTTAATGGCCCAACCGAGCCTGCCGCGCGAGAGCAGCCAGAGTACAACTAACACCAGGGCCTGTTGCAGCGCCAGGGCATAGACAGCATAATGCCCGCCCATGACCCAGTTGTGGATCAAGGGAGGAATGAGCGCCACCAGCACCGTCAGCGACATGAGCCGCACGGCGCGCGCGCGCCAGGCATTTTCCTCAGTGGACGGAAACGGCACGATAGCCGGAGTTTCCATTGTTTGGCTCTCCGGCCCTAGGCAGCGGACTCCCAGTCCGGAACGTTTAGATTGTATGACATCCGGCGGCGCAGGTTGGCGAGTATTTTCCCTGCCGGGCGCTATCGAGCATGTGTTATTCGCGCGTTATTAGAGACCAGCGGGCTGGTTTCGGCTTCGGCGACCTAAGAGTGCAAGAGCAATATCAGGCCCCATTACTGAGTGTTTGCGGAGTGGTGTGGCGGGCCAAGAGTGTAACTTCGAACTCTGGGTTCACAGAGTAGATCTGATTTTGTGGGGGTAACGGAAGTGGTTCGCTTAGGTGAAATCGGCGGCGGAGGCTTAGTCGAGCGCCTTGTGGAAGCGCAGGACAGCGAGGGTGAGCAAGCTGATTCCCAAGGCGGCCATGGCGGCCATCTGGGGCCAGAGAATGTCCATGCCCACACCTTTGAGATAGGTGCCGCGGAGCACAACCAGAAAATAGCGCAGGGGGCTGAGATAGGTGAGATATTGCAGCCAGCGCGGCATGGTGCTGATGGGGAATCCGAAGCCGGAGAAAGTGATGGCGGGCATGATGAAGAAAAAGGCTGTCACCATGGCCTGTTGCTGGGTGGCGGAAACGGTCGAGATCAGAAGGCCAACGCCCAACATGCACAGCAGGAACAGAACCGCGCCCGCGAGCAGCACCAGGATGTGACCGCGGAAGGGAATCTGGAACCAAAACGTTCCTACGGTCGCAATAAGCGAGACATCAAAGAGGCCAATCAGAAAAAAGGGCAGCGTCTTGCCGAGAATGAACTCGGCCGGGCGGATGGGCGTCACCATGATTTGTTCAAGAGTGCCGATCTCGCGTTCGCGGACCACGGCGAAGGCCGTCAGTACGACTACGAGCACGAGAGTGAGGCTGCCGATAACTCCGGGCACGAAAAACCAGCGGCTCTTGAGGTCGGGGTTATACCAAGGCCGCGGTTCGAGCTGGACCGATGGGACTTGCTCGATCATTTGCGGCGAGATGCGGACGATGCGATCTTTCTGGTAATCCTGGGCAAAGCCGAGCGCGATCTGGGTGACATAGCCGGAGGCGATCAGGGCGGTGTTCGAATTAGTCGCATCAACGATCACTTGCAGGGGAGCGGTCCGGCCCTTGCGCAGCTTTTGGGCGAAGCCGGCATTGACCTCGAGTCCGACGGTGGCCTTCCCTTCGTCGATGAGAGCGCCGAGCTGGCGGTAGTCCGTCAGTTGGCGTTGCACGTCGAAATAGGGGCTGGAGGTAAAACGGGAGATCAGATCCCGGCTCTCCTGGCTGTGGTCGAGGTCGAGCACCACGGTTGGGACATGATGGATTTCGTAGGTGGCGGCGTATCCGAAGACCAGCATTTGGATGATGGGCGGGCCGAAAAGCACGAAGCGGGTGCGCTTGTCGCGAAAGACTTGGATGAACTCTTTGATCAACATCTGCTTGAGGCGCGCCAGCATAGGTTCTCCTTACACCAACCTCTTATGGAACGAACGGGTGGCTAGCACTGCCAAGACGAGGGCGAAAACAGCCAGGGGAACCAGGTCGGCATAGAGCAAAGCCGTGGGTGTTCCCTTGAGAAAGATCTTCTTCAACACCGAGACGTAGTAACGGGCCGGCAGGATGCGGGTGATCCACTGGAGCGCGTCGGGCATTTGCTCAATCGAAAAGAGAAATCCGGACAGCAGGAAAGCGGGAAGGAAGGTAATGAGCAGCGCGATTTGACTTGCCGCGAACTGATTCTTTGCTGTCACGGAGATGAAGAATCCGAGCGAAAGCACGACCACCATGAACATGGCGGAACTGACCAGCAGAGTCAGAACAGAACCTCGGAAGGGAACCTGGAACCAGTAGATGGCGATCAGGGCGCAGACGACGACGTCGAACATTCCGATGACGAAATAGGGTACCAGCTTGCCGAGCATGATCTCAGCCGAGGTGACTGGAGTTGAAATCAACTGCTCCATGGTGCCGCGTTCCCATTCGCGGGCGATGGTGAGCGAGGTGAGGAAGGCTCCGATCACCGACATGACCAGGGCCAGCACGCCGGGAACGATGAATGCGCTGCTCTCCAGATCTTCGTTGTACCAGGTGCGGGTCTGAATGCTGACGGAAGCTGGCTGGACGACTTGGCCATGGTTGCGAAGCCAGTCGAGTTGCATGTCCGAGGAATAGCCTTGGACAACCCCCTGGGCATAGCCGATCAGGACATTGGCGGTATTGTCATCGCTGCCATCGACGAGCGCTTGAATCTGTGCAGGACGGCCGTCGCGCAGGCGCTGGGAGAAATCCCACGGGATCACGATCCCCATTTTGGCGTGGTCGTCGTCCAGCGATCGGGCGAGCGCGGGATAGTCGTTCACCACCCGCACCACGTCGAAGTACGCGCTGGCCTGGAAGCGCTTTAAGAGGTCCTGACTCTGCTGGCTGCCCTCGCGGTCGTACACGTAAACGGGCAGGCCCTTGAGATCGAGACTGACGCCGTAGCCAAAGAGCAGCACCAGAACCACCGGCATGATCACGACAATGATCAGACTGCGGGAGTCGCGGAGGATCTGGACGACCTCTTTCCGAGCGACGGCTAGGAAGCGAGTGAAGCTCATGCCGACGGTTCCTTTCCCGAATCGCGCGTGGTGGTCAGGGAAACGAAAACGTCTTCCAGGCTGGGGCGTATCTTCTCGATATGACCAACGGCGATGCTGCGATCCGACAGGTACTTCTTAACTTGCGGGACCGCGGCCGTCGCGTCACGCACCACCAGGTGCAGAGCGTTTCCGAAAACCGCAGCGTCGAGCACGTCCGGAGCGGACTGCAGAATCTCCACCGCGTTGCCCAGCGGCTCGCACTCAACCAGGAGCAGTTCGCCTTTCATCGAGTCCCGCTTGAGTTCTGAAGGCGTGCCTAGGGCGACTATTTTTCCGCGAAAGATCAGAGCGAGACGGTTGCAGTATTCTGCCTCTTCCATGTAATGGGTAGTTACAAAGACGGTCACTCCCTCCTCGGCCATGTGTTGAATAAGGTCCCAGAACTGGCGGCGCGAGATGGGATCGACTCCGGAAGTGGGCTCATCCAGAAAGATGACCGGCGGCTTATGTAACACAGCGCAGCCCAAGGCGAGTCGCTGCTTCCAGCCTCCCGGAAGCGTAGCGGTGATTAGATTTTCCTGGCCTTTGAGGTTCGCCATCTCCAGCGCCCATTCGATTCGTTCTTTGAGTTGGGTTGCGGGAACGCTATAGAGGCCGGCGAACAGGCGCAGGTTTTCGATCACTTTGAGATCGTTGTAGAGAGAAAATTTCTGCGACATGTAGCCGATGTTCTGGCGCACGGATTCGGGCTCACGGCCAACGTCAAATCCCGCAACCCGAGCGCGGCCGGAGGTAGGCTTCAGCAAACCGCAGAGCATGCGGATGGTCGTGGACTTGCCGGCACCGTTCGGTCCGAGAAAGCCAAACACCTCGCCTTTGCGGATGCTGAGATTGATGCGATCGACGGCCGCAAAATCACCGAAGCGCTTGACCAGATTCTCGATCACAACCGAATTGTTGTCTTCAGGCATGGGTGTGCTAAACATGGACTGCAGATCCACTGCCGACCGCGTCGACGAAGAGGTCCTCTATCGTGGGCGTGACTTGTAGAATGGCGTCGAAGGGGACGTGGGCGCTGGTCAGCCGGGCCTCGAATTCCGAGACGCGGCGGGCGGCATCGTCCACCACGACGTGCAGGCCGTCGCCGGTCAGCACGAGGCTGGAGATGCCAGCAGCGTGCTCGAGTTGGTCGCGCGATCGGCGTGGATCGGGCGAGGTGACAGACAAGACGCCTTTGCCCAGCTTGCCCTTGAGATTCGCAGGCGTGTCGCAGAAGAGCAGCTTGCCCTGATGAAGCAAGGCGACGCGATGACAGCGCTCCGCTTCGTCGAGGTAGGCGGTGGAGGTAAGTATCGCCACACCTTCCGAGGCCAGTTCATAAAGGATGCGCCAGAAGTCGCGCCGGGATACGGGATCGACGCCGGTGGTCGGCTCATCCAGCAGAATCACCTTGGGGCGGTGAATAAGCGCGCAAACCAGACCCAGTTTTTGCTTCATGCCGCCGGAAAGTTTCCCGGCGAGACGTTTGCGGAATTCACTCATTCCGGCTGCTTGTAACAGTTGGGCGGAACGCTGTTCGCGCTCAGTCTTTCTTACTCCGAAAAGGTCACCGTAGAAGCGAATGTTTTCATCGACGGTGAGGTCTTCATACAGTCCGAAGCGCTGCGGCATGTAGCTGAGATGGTGCTTGGCGCCTTCCGAATCGTGAACTACATCGAAGCCGGCGACACTGGCCGTCCCTTGATCGGGCGGCATGATACCCGCGAGCATGCGCAGCGTGGTTGTTTTCCCGGCGCCGTCGGGGCCGACTAAGCCGAAGATTTCTCCGGGACTTACGTCGAAGCTCAGGCGATCGACGGCGCACACGCCGGGGAAGCTCTTAGTAAGTCCCTCGGCGATGATCGCGGATTGGGTTGGCTCGGTCATTACTTAACACTTATTGTTTCTGCGGCGCAACTTCATGCTGGCGAGCGTTTGAGTTCGCCGCAGCGAGATCGATGCGAGCGTCAGCGGGCATGCCGGGTTTGAGTTCGTGATTGGGATTGTCGATGTCGATCTTGATGCGATAGACGAGCGTCACGCGTTCTTTGTAAGTCTGGACGCTCTTCGGCGTGAACTCGGCGCTCGAGGAGATGAATGAGATACGGCCGCGGTATTGCTTGCCGGGATAAGTATCTGTGGTGATAGTTGCTTCCTGTCCCCAGCGGATGCGGCCCAGATCGGTCTCGGCAATATACGCGCGCAACCAGATGTGATCGAGATCCGAGAGCGTGACCACGGGGGCGCCGGGAACGACCACCTCTCCGACTTCAGCCTGGCGCACGGTGATCACACCGCCGGTGGGGGCACGAAGAATTGTGTAGTCTAAGTTGACGCGCGACAGGCCTCGACTGGCGTACGCTTCCCTGAGATTGGCGCGAGCGATCACGATGTCTTCTTTGCGGCTGCCTTCGACGGCTTCGTTGTAACGCTGTTGCGCTGCCCGGAAAATCGCCTCGGCGCGTTTCAACGAGGTATCCGCGAGGTCGCGGTCCTGGGCGGAGACTTCATCTTTGCTGAAAAGGCGTTGCGCGCGTTCGTCGTCGATCTTTTTCTCGTGCAGGTCGGCTTCGGCATCGAGCATGGTTTGCTGCGACGCCTTTATTTCTTGTTCACGGGTTCCGGCGAGGGTGAGCGCGAGATTGGATTCGCGCACGTTGACCGTGGCTTCGTCGATCCGGACTTTCTGCCTGTAATCGGCATCATCCAGACGCGCGAGCAATGTGCCTTGCTCGACCGACTGGCCTTCTTCGACCGGCAGATCGACGATGCGCCCCTGGACCTTGAAGCTCACCAGACTCTCGTGCGCTTCGATATTGCCCGAAAGCGTAATCTGATTTACGGGCTCCGAGTTTTTGGTCAGACGCGGATAAAAATACAGGCTTGCCGCAATCGCCGCCGCCAATAGGACCAAAACAGGTATAAGTCGCTTCATAGTTTCAAACCTCGCGGGCGTGAACATTAAGTCGAGACATAGCTCACAGCCTATTCAATAAGTCGCTTACGGATTTCCGAGATACTCTCCAATGTTCTTTTCCGTGTCTCCCAGAGCCCGCGCGAGGGCGAATTTCGCGTCGGCGTGGCTGGAGACGGCAAGGATATAGTTTTCCTGAGCGCGGGCAAGTTCATCCTGGGCGGTGACCACTTCCACGTTATTAGTGGTACCCGACTGAAAACGGTCCTGCGCCAGTTCAAGTTCACGCTGCGCGAGATCCTGGCCTTCCTTGGCAACAGCGACCTGTTCGGCCGCGGATTCGAGATTGAGCAGCGCCTCGCGGATATCTTCTTCAATGCCCCGGCGCAGATCGTCGATTTGATCGTCAATGCGTTTCACGCGGCTGGCCAGTTCCTGCGCCTCGCCGTTGCGATCGCGATCAAAGAACGTAAAGTCGATCTGACCTTGGATGGCGCCGGTGGCTTGAACGCCTCCAACGCTGCGCCCAATGCCGCCGTAGTTCCCATTAATGCTGAGCTTGGGATAATATCGGGCCCGGCTGGCGCGTTGCTGCTCGACCAATCCCTGGCGCTGCATGGCAAGCGAAAGATAGTCTGGCCGCGCCAGGAGTGCCGAGGACACGAGGCCTTCGGCATGAGGCTGGTCTAAGGGCTGATAGCGAAGCGGCTCGGCGAGTTCCAAAGGAGTGCTCGGGCTCATGCCCAGATTGCGGGCGAGGGCGAGCAGCGACTGTTTATATTGATTCTGCGCGACCAGCAGGGCTTGCTTGTCATTCGCAAGTTGCACCTGCGCGCGAAGCACGTCCACGCCGGTCGCGGTCCCCGCGTCGTGCCTGTCTTTCGCCAGCTTGTATAAAACATCCGAGTCGGTCACCCGGGATTGGGCGGCATCGGTACGGGCCGCGGCCGACTGGGCGTTGAGATAGAGGCTGGCAACGGCGCGGACGATGAGATCGCGCGCATCCTGGTAATCCATCTTGCCGGCATCGAGGGCGCGTTCACTGGCCTTCAGGCTGCGATAACTCTCAAGATCGTCGATGTTCTGGTCCGCATAGAAACGAAAATCGTAATTGGAAAACGGCCCAACCACGGCGGGAACGCCTGGCAACGAGATTCCGAAAGCGGCGAGGGAGCGGTTCTGGTAATTGGCGTAGCTTTGCGCATGCACCCTCGGAAACAGCGCGGCCGATAAGCGGCGCATGCGAGTGCCCTCGGCTTCCTCGACTCGGGTGTCGGCGACGAGCACGTTGAGATTGGCTTGCAGCGCCTTCTGAATCGCATCATGCAGCGTAAGGCGATAGGGCGTTGCTTGCTGTGCTGCGCCGATCGCACCGCAGATCAGGCTTGCCAGCGAGAGGATGATGACAGTACGGAGATTGCATTTCATCGCTTTTACTCTTTTTGTTCTTAACTGGAGGCGGCGATTGCCCGCCAAAAATGTTGGAAGCTATCTTCGACCCAGGTTTCGAGTGCAGGTTTGCCCTTGAGCGACCAAAGCAGGAGTGTTCCCATGAATGCCTGCTGGAGCTGAAGCGCAACTTTCTCTTTTTTCAAGCGGGGGTCGATCTCTCCGCGCTTTTGGCCGGCGGCCACGACTCGGGCCATCATCTTGCGACCTTCGCAGAGGTTGTAGTCGACAAAGGCGCGAACACTTCGGCTGGCGAGAAAAGACGAAATCAGGGTGCGGGCGAGGTCGGGACTGCGACCGGGTTCTTCAGCGACGCGGAGAAACAAACGGTGCAACACCGCATAAATGGTCTGCTTTCCCGATTCGGCGAGCGTCACGGCTTCGCTTACCTTGCCCAGCTGAATCTCAGCCATCACGCCGAGCACTTGATCCTTGGTCTCGAAATAGTTGAAGAAAGTTCCCTTGCCGACGTCCGCGGCTTCGGTGATGTCTTCCACGGTGACGTTGGAAAAGCCGCGCTCGGCAAAAAGCTGGAGCGCGCAACGGAACAAGCGGAGTCGCGTTTCGGCGGTGCGACGCTGGCGGCGTCCCATGTGTTGCAGATGAGGCAGGTTCTCGGAAGCGAGAGTCTCGACAAAACCGGTGGCCTGAGATGGGTGACCCTTATTCATATAAGACTGGTAACCATATACGACCAGCAGTCAGAATTATTGCGTCGAGACGGGGATTTGTCAAGGGCCACGATCGTGAGAGCGGGCCTTGCCGGCGCGACTGCAGGATTTGTTCCATCTCACGAAACGTGCGGCGGGCGAGGACGCCCGCCGGACAGCCGCCGGGACGGCGGCGCTACAGTTGGGAGGTAGACCGTCGGACAACGCGCAGGAGTGATAAGAACTTCGCGGCTAGAGCACTCATAAGTTCACGGAGCTGACGATTTTCTCCGCAACGGTGATTTCCACTTGTAAAATAGTGGCCATGGGCCTCCATAGGAACGATATTCTAATGCGCTGCAAGGCAATTTCCTCAGGTTGCAGCTTGATCTATTTGGTGCTTGCGCTGGCGGTGGTGACGGGCTGCGGCGGCGGTTCGTCGAGCGGAGGGGGTGGCGGAGGAGGAGGCAATCCGCCGGCTACGCCCACCGGGCTGACGGCGACTGCGGGAAATGCCCAGGTGAGCCTCTCCTGGAACGCAAGCAGCGGCGCGACCAGCTATCACGTGAAGCGCGGGACAACCAGCGGCGGACCCTACACCCAGATCGGCGCGCCCGCAAGTACCAGTTATAGCGACACCACCGTGACCAACGGCACTCCTT
>Ga0181530_10006935_pt1 | contig 10986 bp, 6 predicted proteins | sample PEATcosm2014_Bin_42_FD_119769 | JGI IMG/M metagenome (GOLD analysis project Ga0181530, IMG submission 119769) | Peatland microbial communities from MTU Mesocosm Facility, Houghton, MI, USA - PEATcosm2014_Bin10_60_metaG | ecosystem: Environmental > Terrestrial > Soil > Wetlands > Peat | place... | reverse complement strand
TCACTGATGCTTTTCAACTCGTTTCCTTTTCTGTTGTTGTTTTTGCCGATCGCTGTAGTTGGCTATGCCCTTGCACGCCAATACCTCGGCCAGCGCTCGGCGCAGGCTTTTCTTTTGCTATCGTCACTATTCTTTTATGCCTACGCCAAGCCAAGCTATGTCCTGATCCTGGCGACATCTATTCTCTTTAACTGGGCGATCGGTTTGTGGATCGGTACCGCTAAGACAAACAAATCCGAAGACGAGTTGCGGCGCAAGATATACCTCTGGATAGGAATCGCCGCCAATCTTGCGCTCTTATGCAGTTTCAAGTACGCCAATTTCTTTCTGCAGCATCTCGCATTGATCAACACTCATGGGTTCGCCCTTCCGAACTGGGATTTTCCTCTCGGAATCAGCTTTTACACACTTACCCAGGTCATGTATCTGGTCGATACATACCAAGGTCTCAATCAGCCCAACTCACTGCTCGATCACGCCACCCTGGTATCGCTCTTCCCTTATGTGTCGTCTGGTCCGCTCGTGCGTTCTCGCGCCATCGTCCCTCAATTCAAAAAGTTCACGCTGTCTGGCGCCCGGCTCGACCTTGCTTGCCGCGGAGTCTATCTGCTTGCTTTAGGCCTCGCCAAGAAGGTTGTCCTTGCCGATTCGTTCGCTCGAATTGCCGATGCGGGGTTCAGCTCTGCTCAAAACATGTCCACCGTTGAGGCCTGGATTTTCTCTCTCTCCTTTACCTTCCAGCTCTACTTCGACTTCAGCGGATACTCTGACATGGCCGTCGCATGTGCATGGATGCTCGGCATCGATATTCCCCAGAATTTCAATGCCCCCTACATTTCGAAATCCATCAGCGAGTTCTGGAAACGCTGGCATATATCGCTTTCGAATTTCATCACGGATTATCTTTACACGCCGATTCTGCGATCTCTGGGCAAAGCGACTATCACGACATCTGTGATCGCTGTCCTGATCGCCATGGCCATTGCCGGCTTATGGCATGGCCCCGCGTGGACCTTTGTCATTTTTGGAACGCTGCACGGCTGCGCACTCGCCATCAACCAGGTGTGGAGGAGGCGCAAGATGAGGTTGCCGGCGTGGCTGGGCTGGCTTTTGACCTTTGTCTTCGTCGACGTTAGTTTTGTCTTCTTTCGTTCGCCCAATGTTCCCTTGGCGCTGCACATGCTCAACTCGATGCTGCCAGGCAGAGACCTTTTTGATACCGCAGCCCTTACGGGCGTAATTCCGATGAACGTGCACCTGTTGCTGAAGCCTGTCGCCGTCGGTGTGGTGCTTGCCTTCTTCTTCAAGACCTCGCAGCAACTGGCCGAGAAATTCCGCCCCACTCACATCACGGCCTTGGCGACAGCGGCGCTTCTGCTGGTTTGCTTGTTTTTTATGAATTCCACAGTGGCCAAGGAGTTTGTCTACTTTGCCTTCTGATAATCCCGCCATGACGGCACGCCAATGGCTGACGGAAACGATCGGCGCGACGGTGTCGCTGTTTATAGTTATCGTGCTCGTCAATATGTCGATCGACATATACGGCCTTTTCCGCGACACGAAGGGACGCCATCTACCGGTTTATGGTGACGAGGGCGTTGCAAAATATCTTCTGAGTGAAAAATACGTTCCCAATAACTTCAACGCGATCCTTATCGGATCGTCCGTCTCTGCCAATTGGAATACGCATGGGATCGACGGATTTCGAGTCTACAACGAGTCCCTGGATGGGGGGAATGCTGTCGAAGTAAGGGCCATTGCAGACCAGGCTTTGGCCAGTTCACGAATACAGGCTGCCATACTCATCGTGCATCCGTATCTCACGGCCTCGCATGATTTTAATACGGTTCGACTGACGCCGCGTTTGAACTTGGAAGCACTCGGCTCCCTCAATCTTCTCGACGCCTACAAATCAGAAGCTGAGGCTAAACTCCATTTGGGAAGACAAGAATTCGACGAATTTGGCACAGATGACTTCGGCGATATTCCCAACAAGATGAATCCGCATCTACAGAAATTGATGGCTGCGGGCAGCGATTTCTATGTCGACGAAATTGCCATGAGCAACTACAAGGCTCTTATCGACGAGCTTCATGCAGCCAAGGTTCAAATCATTTTCGTCGTGCCACCTCTTTGGCAGCCGATTTTCGCCTCGAAGGCTAATGCTTTCGCAAGTTATTCGCGCGGAATTCTAGCGAACAAGTTAGATCGGGACTTAATCATAGATTTCACATCCGATGAGTTCGCGGGGTTCCGCAACGACCAGAATAACTTCAGAGACGGTGTCCATTTGACGAATCAGGCTGCGCAGGAAGTGATTGCGGAGATCAATGCAAAAATAGATCAATGGATTCGGAACGGACAACAGCCGAACCAGCGTTAAATGGATTTGCAGCCAGTCAACGAAGGTTCATGTTGACGAGCCGGCACAGGTTGCGCAAAAGCAGGTTCGAGAAGGCTACGCGTCCTCCCTGGTTACGTATCGAAGCGCCTCAACAAAATCGCTCATGGTCGCCGCGACCACTGGATCTGAGAACATGCCAAAGCGGGCCAGCCACCCACCATGCTTCTCCCTTTCGCGTCCGGTAATGATCACAAGCGGCAGCCGCCGCCCGAGGATAGTCCTAAGCGCGTCGCCCAGCATCCAACGCCAGCGATCGCCCCCCAGCCGAACCTCGACTCTGGGCGACGCGAACATCTCGGCATGCCCCGCGAATTTGGTCTGTGTGTGCACCTCGAATTGCGCGTTGGGAAAGCAATCGAGCAGATACTTGAGGTCGTCTGCCCAGCGGCCCATGGGCGCGGCGAGCACAATGCCGATCTTCCGCGCATTCCGATTACGATGCAACCAGGGCACAACCTCCCGCACAACGCGATAAATGGACTCTTTCCTTGCCGAGGTATCGATCATGTCGAGGTCTTCGGTAGGCGCGGCCGTCACGCGATACCACAATTCGCGAGAACTCCCCGGCGGCCCGCCGAGAGCCTTCGAACAATTCTCCACCCTGACTTGGATGACCTCGGTCTTCCATTGCGACAAGTAGACGGAAAGCATGTGCATCTTTTCCTGCTTTACGTCCGTAACGTCCACGCGTTCCTCTTCGAGCTTGAGGCCGGCGCCGCGGAGCGTTTCCACCAATGCGGCGGTGTGATTCGGAAAGTCTGCCGCGTAAGGCACGTCCTGGAAGAACCGGCAGACGCGTTCCTCGACAAGCTTCGGATTGGTCCGCAAGATATTGAGACAGGCGTGGCGAGTCAATTGATGGTCCACGTGCATGCCGATGCCCAGGGGCATCCAGATCTCCTCCGGCTGCAAATCCTTGATTGCCTTGGCGATGGTCTGAGTCCACAGTTCCAATTCGCCGCGCCCGGCGGCATGTTTCAAATATTCCCAAACCGCCTGCTCGTGCCGCCGGAACCAGTCGAGCGTCCATTTCTGCGGGTAGTAGCGCAAAGTGGCCTCGACCAGACCGAGGGGAATGTGACGTCCCCAAACCTGCCTGGCCACGATCTGGGATTCGGCCTTGCGGAGATCCGAGATGGTTTGGACATCGAAGAAATCGCGGTCGATTCCTCTATAAGAAGTTGCTACGCTCTGAGTGGCCACCGTGACAAGAAGGAATTCGCATTCGGCGCGCCGCCGCAACATCAACCCGCCAACACTCAAAGCCGCGTCGTCCATGTGCGGCTCTATGACCATTACGCGCCGCCTTTTCCCTGGCGGGGGCGGCGTCAGCACTTCAGCAACACCCAGCGCCACGAGGCGGCGTATGTCTTCACTTGCGGACGCGCCCAGCAGCGCCTCGAGCTCCCCGACCGTCGGCTCACTCTGCAACGCGTTCCACAAGCGCTGTTCCGCGGGGGCTAAAACCGCAAACGGACGCTTCGAGATCAGGAAAAATAACGAATCTCCCTGCAACCGGAAATGGGGCCGGCGAACCACCACGGCGTAGCTTGGAAGTCCAGGTCCTGCAGCTGTTCGCGGTTGGGAGAGAACTCCTCCCTGACTCGTCACTTCGTCCGCCATACCCCTTGCACTCCTGTTCGTAGACTTTCTCCGGGTCAAAGAACCTCCGGAGTTGCACATTATGCTCACGCACACCCATTTTAGATCGAAGTTCACCTTTTCCTGGCAACATGGTTGCAGGTGTTGCATATTCGCATGGATTGCTGTCAAAGGCGAAATCGAGTTTCTTCCGTGCGAATCAACTCCGAATGACCTGCCAGATCTCTAAGCGAAATTTGTTACGGCGGGCGCATTTGAATCCACGGGACTCGGTTCTGATAGCGGTTCCTGGGTGGTGAGTTGGGCAGATCGAATTGCGACCGCAACCAGGACAAACAGAGGTCCGGTAATTTCAAGGTAGGTCCACCGGTCGCCAAAGCAGTTGGACACCATACTGGAGCACAATGCAAGGACAAGACCAAGACCAAGACCGCGGTACATTGGGTCGTTTGCGCCCCGAAAGAGGCGATATCCCAGCGCAAGCATTTGCTGCAATAGAAGGAAATACATAATTAATCCAACAAGGCCGGTTTCAACCAGCACTTTGATAAACCAGTCGTGCGTATCTCCCAGGTTGCCAGCGTGTTGACCATACTGATAGGTACCAAAGCCGCTTCCGAGGATTGGGTGCTGAACGATAGAATTCCATCCCTCTTTCCATAGGTCGAGACGGTTCTGAGCGGAGGATTCGAGTTGCCCATTGGCGTTCTTGGTCATGCTGATGCGTTCGCGCACTGCGGTAGGCACGACGAGCTGCCAGGTCAAAAGGAATACGCCGAGGATCACGAGGAGTTTGCGGTCCTTCAGGATACCCAGTAGAAGGACGCTGACGAGAACAGAGAGGTATCCACCGCGGGAAAACTGGTACATTGTTGCGTACAATGTGATCGCTACTAATCCGTAGCCGAGCAGCTTATATTTCTTTGCCTTGATGAATTGCAGGAAGCCCCAGAAAAACATGGAGAACAGGGCCAGATACGCGGCCGTCAGGTTTGAGCCAAAGACAAGCGGGCCAATGTCGCGCTTGCTCTCGTCGAAGGTTGCCCAGGCATGCTGTCTGCTCTCCATTATGCAGCTTCTATCGATGAACAGAACAGAAATGGCGGTAATAAGGATGACCATCCTAACGGCCTTCCGGTCTTCGACGACTAAAGAAGTCGCTACGAAAACCAGCGGAATCATCATGTAGTCTTTCCAGGTTACGAAGTTCGCGTCGGAAAGCCAGAGCGGGGCCGGAGCGTTTCCAAGCGCAGCGCCCAGCCACATGGACAAATACAGGTAAGCCCCTATGACGAGCCAGATGATGTAGAGCTTCGAATTTGGGAGGCGATTGCGGTGGAGGATGGCTCCGATGATCACGACGAAAACGAGGATGAGCGGCAGGTGCTCGCCGAGGGGATAATCGAGAAAGTGATCCCGCATCGATCGATACGGTAGGAATGGTATCAAGTAGTAGAGACCCCAAAGAGGCCGCTTGACCAAGGAGACGACACACATCACCCAGAAGCCGAGATAGGCGATCAGCGGAATGTATTGTGCGAGTCCTAGCCCCAAGTTTCATCCTCCACGACGACCATAGGAGTATAAGAACAGCCTCGCCGCTGACAACGCCAACGCCTGATCGGCAAGCCGGGAGGTCAGTTCTGCAATCGCTCTGAATTCCACAGGCTGCCTGGCATCAAAAGGCCCACTCCATCCTAGTTGAGCCTTTCGACGCCAATCAAGACCATTCCACTTCCGTTTGACCCATCTGGCACGATAGTTCCGATATTGAATGCCGGCCTTCAGAGTTGGGCCGGAACGCTGCCACGATCACTCTATCACGCAAGAGATTTCGAGCGGTTCTTCAGCTCGGTGGCGCTTGGGAGCCCAGAGCGTAGAATGTTGTCTATCGCACTCCAGAATCGGCGTAAAGGAGCCCCGTTTGCAACTGCGTGCCAGGCACATTGCTAGGAGCGTTCTGTCAAATTGGTTCGCAATGGCAGCCGGCACGGCAGTCGGGTTCTTTCTGTCTCCGTTTCTTGTCCATCGATTGGGAAACGTCGCTTATGGGGTATGGGTTCTGGCACTTTCTTCCATAAGTTATTTTGGGCTCCTAGATCTGGGCTTGCGGAATTCCGTGACCATGTTCGTCGCCAAGGGGCATACCACCGGGGATCACGAAGGAGCTTCTGAAGTGCTTTCGGCGGCACTTTGGGTGCGGCTTCAAATCTCCGCGCTGGTGATGGTGCTTTGTGGAATTCTCGTCGTTGCGTTCCCCATCATCTTTAAGGTCACTCCGGCAATGGCCGCTGACGCTCGCGTAGTCGTTTTTCTCATGGGCTTCAGCTTCGCAATTTATATGTCGATTGGAGTCTTCGGCGGGATTCTGTCTGCTCTGAATCGATACGACCTTTACACGCTGGTGGTCCTTGCACAGTTAACCCTGCGAGTCGTTGGAGTTGTCACGGTCTTGCGTGCCGGCTACGGTATTGTTGCGATTGCCTGGTGTGAGCTTTTGGCGGCCACCGTGGGGAACGTGCTCTTTGTCTATGTTGCGCGCCGGATCTACCCTGAATTGAAAGTCCGCCTCAAGAAACCAAATAGGGAAGTTCTTCGGAGAATATGGAGCTATAGCGCCTACGTTTTTCTTCTCATGATTGCAATTCAGTTGGTCTACCAGACGGACAACCTTGTGGTAGGCGCCTTTGTATCGGCTTCCGCGGTTACGTTTTACTCCATTGGAAACTCATTGTGCCGCTATACGCAGCAACTTGTTGGCGTGATGACGGCCACATTTACTCCCGCGGCGAGCACATACGACGCGGCCGGAGATACATCGAGCTTGCGCGCACTTTACTATAACGGCACGCGTGCAACCATGGCGGTTTCGCTGCCGATACTGATTACCCTTATTCTTCGGGGCAGTAACTTCATCGGCGTATGGATCGGACCTCAGTATTCGCGAACGTCGGGAACCGTGCTGGCGATATTGGCGACTGCGCTGGTGTTTTCGCTGCAGAATACCCCCGCCACATCGATTGCCTTTGGCATTGAAAAGCACAAGACGATTGCAATGTGGGCAATCGGTGAGGCAGTTGCAAACCTGACACTAAGCATTATTCTGGCCCGCAAAATCGGCATCTACGGCGTGGCGATTGGAACACTGGTGCCGAGTCTGGCAGTGAATCTCCTGCTGTGGCCAAGGTACGTCTGCCATCTAGTAGGCATTCATTACCGCGAGGTCTTGTTGAAAGTGTGGGGGCCGGTCTTTCTCTGTGCGGTACCGTTTGCCGGCGCCTCTTTTGCAGTGAATGCACTCTTCCCGGCGCGCAATATGGTGATGTTTATTCTTCAGACCATCGCGCTATTGCCCATCTTTGTTGTCTCAGTGGGCTGGATATTCCGAGACAATTTCAAGCGCAGGATCCTTCCCCGGATCAAATCGTATTTTCATGCGGAAGCAAAGTAGGTTGTTTGGAAGCATGCTGAGGCGGATTCTGGCTTTTTCGCTGCCCGGTTGGTTAGGCTCGGCAGGGAGGCGGAACCCATCTGGACGATGGAGGGGAGTTGACGCGGGAGGTGTCCGAAGGAGTGCTTGGAAATGGAGCGAATGACGGATCTTTGGTCGCGGAGGCGGCGTAGCCGGACACGCCCGAAGCTTTGGGGTGGAAGCGGATGCAAATAGTTCGCGAGTGGGGGCAACTGGTATATTGTCAGCAGCGCCGAAAGCAAAACGGAAATTCCGTGGCCGGTTTTGCGCTGACCCTCGAGGGCGGGGCCGGAACCGCTATTCTTGCAGAATAAACGGAGAGCGAAGAAGAGAAAGAGCTATTGGTCATCATGCACCCCGCCGTCAGAAATATTCTCTATGATTCCGCGAAGACCATTGCGAAGCCGCTGGGGTTGTATCCGTTTCCAAAAACCTATGGGCGGCACCTGCTCGATACATTGCGCAGGTTGCAAATAAACTGTGTACTTGACGTTGGTGCTCATTACGGGGAATGGGGTCAGAGCCTCCGCGAAATTGGATATCGGGGTACGATCATAAGTTTCGAGCCAGTAAGAGCCTCCTGTGAACGGCTCCAAAAGACTACGGCTGGCGATTCGAACTGGCATATACTGCCGTTCGCTCTCGGTTCTGAAGATAGTACCGCGTTGATTCACTTGTATAAGTCGAGCGATTTCAATTCGTTTCTTCAGGCGAATTCAAAACGCGTCGAAGATCGGTTTGCGCACAATGCCGACGATTCCGGCACTGAAACTGTGACCGTGAAGAAGCTGGATTCGGTTTTTTCTGACCTCGATTTCGATAAAACCCCACCCAGAATCTACCTCAAAATCGACACCCAAGGGTACGATAAGAACGTTGTTCAAGGCGCTGTCGGCAGCCTGAGCCATGTGGTTGCAATGCAGAGCGAAATTCCGGGGATTCGGCCCCTTTACTTCAATCAGCCGGACATGATTGAAACACTAGCTTATTACCGATCCCTCGGCTTTGCCCCGACCGGGTTCTTCCCTTTGAACCTCGAGCGGGATAACACAACCGTCATCGAATTCGATGTTGTTTTGGCGCGATTCCAGCTAGAAACACCCGGCTTGACGCCTCGGACCGAGGACTAGATTTCCAGCCCTCTCAGGTCTACCGTAAAATCAACGACTCACAGCATACCCTCCATCTCCCGCCACAGTTTTGTGTCCCCGTTGCCACAAACGCTGGCTTTTTCGGCGCCCACGTTCCTTTGGGCTTGCAATCTGCTTCATGGGCGATATAATCCTCTGGAATCGGCGCCCAAGAATGAGATTCCGGTTAGGATGAATCGAGAGATCGGAGCATATCCACACGCTACTACCCCTGAAATCCCAGTCTAGGAATTAGATCTTCTTTCGAGGAACCAAGGAATTCCGCCCTCATGAACCGAGACACCCCAGAGTGGCCCCATGAAAGCTCGGGTACAGTGGTCGAAGAGGGCAGGCGCATACCTAAATTGACGGTCTTCTTCGGCGGAAGTATCGGTTCTGATCCGAATTCACCCAAGACATGGTCTGGCAGCGGATTATTCATGCTACATGCCATGGACCGTGCCGGCATTCTCGATCGCGCGGTAGGCATCAAGGTTCCGCGCTTGCACAACAGCTTCCTCCTGGCGAAGAACTTCAAGCGGGAACGTTCCGTTTGGCGAACGCACTACTACTTTGATCCTGCCTACAGCCGCGCACTCTCTCAAGCTGCATCTCATGTTTCCGTTTCCAGTTCTCTTCTGTTCCAGCTCGGCCACACGTTTTCCCTGCCGGAAGCGTTTCCCCAAAAGAAATGCATCTCCTACCATGACGGCAATCTTTCGGTAAGTCTCAAAAGCGGCTTCGGCTTCGAGGGCGTCTCCCGCCGGCGCATCGATCAATCGCTTCGCTATGAAGAGCAAACCGCCGGGCAAATGACCGCCATCTTCACGATGAGCGAATACTTGCGGCAGTCATTCATAGCGGACTACAGCGTTCCCGCCGAGCGCGTTTTCAACGTGGGGGGAGGCATCAATCTCTCCAGCTTTCCTGCGCCCAACCCGCACAAGGTCTACACGGCGCCTCGTATTCTTTTTGTGGGTGTTGATTTTGTTCGCAAGGGAGGCCCGCAGCTTCTCCGGGCCTTTCAAATCGTGCACGATGCGCTACCAAACGCTGAGCTGCATATCGTTGGCCCGGCAAAGCTCAACGATCCGCCCAGCGGCGTTGTCTGCCACGGGTATCTCTCCAAAGCCGATCCAGGCGAGAAGCGCGAACTTGAGTCCGTCTACCGGGATTGCACGCTCTTCGTGCTGCCTTCGCTCTACGAGCCGTTCGGAATTGCGCCGCTGGAAGCTATGCTCTACCAGCTCCCGTGCCTGGTTACCGACGCGTGGGCTCTGCGCGAAACCGTCATCCCTAACTTCAACGGAGACCTCGTGCCCAAGGGTTCAGTTGAGGGCTTGGCGGCGAAGCTGCTCCAACTCCTCTCGAACCCTGAAGCGCTCGCCACCATGGGTCGACAGGGACGCGAACGCGTTCTCCGCGACTACACTTGGTCAGCGGTTGTGGATCGCATGTCCGCCGCCCTAAGTACTGTTCAAGGAACCTGATCTCTGGATCGTCAGGAATAGGACGAAGAAGCATCGTTTGGAGGTGTTCGATTGATAACGACGAGACATCCAGCCAGTGCTGTGCTTCTCGCAGCTCTAGTTCTCTCGAGTGTCCTATGCGGGGCGCAGGCTCCGCCTCAGTTCAAAGGGCTGCTTACCACGACCACTGACTACACCTGTGCAGGGGCTGTGCCGTGTCCCACGTGGCCGATGCCCGCGATGCCGGCAGTGGGAGGGAGTTATTTCGATCCGACCTGGGGAGCCACCACCTATCGTCTGGCGGTCCCACCCGCAAACCCGGCGCAGGCAATTACGACCTACAGCCGCGTGCAAGCGTGGAACTCGAACAACTCTCTGATGTTCCTGGCCGAAACTGGCGCTCCTTACATGGACTTGTACGACGCCACACAGACGCCGCCAGCGCCGATCAACCGCATAACAATCAGCGATGGAACGTTGCTATACGCTGGGAGCGGCGATGCCTACTGGGCGAACACTAACCCGACGCGCATTTATTACATTCCCTTTGGCGGTTCGGGGGGCCAAAGCCTGCAACTGCGCTACGTTGATGTGAGCACCTGCACGAAATCCAGCTGTACGCTGACGCCGAAGACGGTCCACACATTCTCCTGCACGTCGGACAAGTACTACCCCGGCATGGACATTGCCTCCTGGTCCATCACGACGACAGGCTCAACCAGCGTGGTGACCTTTTACTCTGGCCCCTATAACGAAAACACGCTGACCGCCGGACAGACGGTGCAAATCTACGGTCTGACCGCGGGTTCCTTCATGAATGGTCAGACTTTGACCGTTTCTGCAACGGGGCTTGTCGCTGGGATCAACGGGAAGTTTGAAGCTACGCTGACAGGCAAGTTTTCAACTACC